>Ga0326726_10004733_pt1 | contig 12415 bp, 11 predicted proteins | sample MHFenrmetagenome_2_FD_207603 | JGI IMG/M metagenome (GOLD analysis project Ga0326726, IMG submission 207603) | Lab enriched peat soil microbial communities from Michigan Hollow, Ithaca, NY, United States - MHF15MN | ecosystem: Environmental > Terrestrial > Soil > Wetlands > Peat | place: USA...
AAACGCTACGCGCACCTCGGCACCGGCAACTATCACTCCGCAACGACGCGGCAATACACGGATTTCGGCCTGCTGACCGCCAATGAAGATACCTGCCGCGACGTCAACGAGGTTTTCAAGCAGCTGACCGGCCTCGGGCGCGCCAGCAAGCTGAAGCATGTCTGGCAGGCGCCGTTCACGCTGCACAAGCGCATCGTCGAGGCGATCCGGAACGAGGCGCGCATCGCCGCGGAAGGCCGGCCGACCCGCATCATCGCCAAGATGAATGCGCTGCTCGAGCCCGGGATCATCGAGGCGCTCTATTCCGCGTCCCGCGCGGGCGTGAAGATCGACCTGATCGTGCGCGCGATGTGCGCGCTGAAACCCGGTGTCGCGGGCCTGTCGGAGAATATTTCGGTGCGCTCCATCGTCGGCCGCTTCCTCGAGCACACGCGCGTGTTTTGCTTCCGCAACGACGGCGCGGACGACGTGTACCTGTCGAGCGCTGACTGGATGGACCGCAATTTCTTCCGCCGCATCGAGCTGTGCTTTCCGGTGCTGGACCCGAAGTTGAAGCGGCGCGTGATCCGCGAGGGCCTGCTGCCCTACCTGGAGGACAACAGCCAGGCCTGGGTCATGGATGGCGAGGGCAGTTTCAAGCGGCTGAAGCCGAAGCGCGGCAAGCGCCGCGCCGCACAGGAGGAGTTGCTCGCGCTTCTGGCGACCGGCGGCAGCTGAGGGGAATTTGGTGCCGGGTCGCAAGTTCGCAAGTTCGCAGTATGGCGTCAATGCAAGCTGGGGACTTGCGACCCGGCACCAAGTTGCTTGTAGACGCCTTCGCGGCGCGGGTCGGCGGCGCCTTCGATCGTGCCGTCGGCGTGCAGCACGACGCCGTGCAATCCCGATTCCTCGCCGCGGCCGGACTTCACCGTGATGCCGCGCGCCGCGAGACCGGCGACGATTTCCGGCGACAGCTTCGCGACTTCGCCGAAATATTCGTCGCCGCGCGCGACCAGGTTCGGCAGGTTGATCGCCTGTTGCAGCGGCAGCTTCCAGGCGAGCAGCCCGACGAGCGTCTTTGCGTTGTAGGCGAGAATCGCCGTGGCGCCCGGCGAGCCGAGCGCGGCGACCACGCGGCCCTCGTGGTCGAGCACGATGACGGGCGCCATCGAGGAGCGCGGGCGCTTGCCGCCGGCGACCGCATTCGCAACCGGCTCACCGCCGATCACCGGGCGATAGGAGAAATCGGTCAGTTGGTTGTTCAGCATGAAACCGTCGACTGCGCGGCCGGAACCAAACAATGATTCAACCGTTGTCGTCATCGATGCCACATTGCCTGTGGCATCCACAATCACGAAATGAGACGTACCTGTAGCTTCGATCGTCGTATCAGTGCCGCGTTGGATCGGCGCGGGCTGGCCGGCAGCTGGGGCCGGACCCGCGACTGCGCCGATCAACGCGGCTCGAAGGCCCACATAATTGGGGTCGAGCATTCCCGCGACGGGCACGTCGATGAACGCCGGATCGGCGACGTAGCGATCGCGGTCCGCGTACATGATCCGGCTCGCCTCCGCGAACAGGTACCAGGCAACAGGATCCTCCGGCCCGCGTGCGGCGATATCCGTGCGATCGAGGATCGCGAGCAACTGCAGCAGCGACACGCCGGAGGACGGCGGCGGCGGCACGCAGACGACGTACACGAGATACGGGCCGCACAAAGGATCGCCGACGCGCGGCTGGTAGGCATCGAAGTCGGAAGAAACCAGCGTGCCGGGGCGCGGCTCGGCATGCGTGCGCGCGATGATCGCGTCGCGGATCGGCGGCTCGAGCAGCGCGCGCGGCCCGCGTGCCGCGACCTGACGCAGCGTCTCCGCGTACGCGGGATTCTTCAGGGTATCGCCGATCTGCAGCGGCTTGCCGTCGGCACCGGAGAACAGCGCCCGAACGTCGGGTTCCAGGGCCTGCGGCCAGTCGCTGTTCACGTAGCGGCCCAGACGTTTCGGCACGGGAACCCCGGACTCGGCCGCGCGGATCGCGGGATCGAACAGTTTCTGCCAGGGCAGCGCGCCATGGCGCGCATGCGCGGCGCCCAGCATCGCAATCGCAGCCGGCACGCCGGTCGAGCGTCCGGAAAGCACGGCGTCCTGGTAAGACAGCGGCTCGCCCTTCGCGTCGAGGAACATGCCGGGCGTCGCGCCTTTCGGCGCTGCTTCACGTCCGTCGAATGCCGTGATCTTCGACGTCGCCGCATCGTAGTACAGCAGGAATCCGCCGCCGCCGAGGCCGGAACTCTGCGGCTCGACGAGCCCCAGCATCGCCTGCACGGCGACCGCGGCATCGGCGGCATTGCCGCCGGCCGCGAGTATCTCGAGGCCGGCGTCCACGGCCATCGGGTTCGCAGCCGCGATTCCAGATTCGCGGACAACAGGCGCTGCGCCTTGCGCCGGCAGCTGCGCGCAGGCCGCCAGGCAGGCGGCGGCGATCGGGAAGACGATGCGAAGTGCGAGTCTCATTGTCGTGGCGCCCGCTCAGGCCGCCATCCGGCATCGCGTGCCGCAATCTCCGTCGGCGCATCGAGGGGCTCGCCTTCGATCGACGCATCGACCGCCCGCAGGACCGCCATCGGCATCGAGGCGGCGCCACGCAGCTCGCCTTCCTGCGGAGCCGCCGCGGCGAGCACCTGCAGCTTCCAGTCCTCGCCGGCGCGGCAGGCGAGGCCCGCGAGCGGCCCTTCCTGCTGCAGCCGGAACGTGCGGCAGTAAGCGCCGCTGTGGTCACGGAAGCTCACGCCGATGCTGACGTCGCCCGAGCTTTCATCGCTCGCGAGCTGGCCCGTGAGGGCCCAGGCCAGTTCGCCCCGCGCGACCAGGCCAGCCTTCGTATCGGCATACGGCGCTTCCGGGCCGCGCGTCACGAGCATGCCGACGAAGAACGCGAGCGCCACGGCGGCCGCCATCGCGCTCCATCGCGGCAGCGCCCAGCGCCGCGACGCCGCCGGCCGCGTTTCAGATTGTGGGCCGCGCCGCGCCGCGAGGTCGACGACCGGCGCCGCGACCTGCGGCGTGACCAGCCTCGAGAGCTTCATCGGTATCGGTTCCTGCAGCACGTCGCCGTACGCCGACTGCACGCGCGAGCGCAATGCGCGATGGCGCTGGACGACGCGCTGGATTTCCGGATCGGTCGCCATCGCAGTCTCGATCTCGGCGCGCGAGACGAGATCGAGCTCGCCGTCCGCGTAGGCCATCAGCATTTCGTCGGAGAACTTCATCGTGGCGCCTCCCGCCCATCATCCAGCATCGCCTGCAGCGCGTCACGGCCCCGCGCGAGCCGGCTGGTCAGCGTGCCGATCGGAATGCCGAGCGTCTCCGCGGCCTCCTTGTACGACAGGCCTTCGACCAGGACGAGCGCCACCGCGAGGCGCTGTTCGTCGGGAAGCCGCGCCATCGCCGCCTGGATCGAGAGGGCCGTATCGCGGTCCTCGGCCGAACGGTCGCCGACATCGAGGCCGGCTTCCTCGGGCGCGAGCACGCGCCCGCGCCGGCCGCGTGCGCGGATTTCATCGATCCAGGCGTTCTTCATGATGCCGAACATCCAGCTGTCCAGTCGCGACTCCGGCCGCCACTGGTCGGCATGAGTCAGCGCCTTTTCGATGGCCACCTGCACGAGGTCGTCGGCGTCCTGGACGTGGCGCGTGATCACCCGGGCGAAGCGCCGCAGCCGCGGCAGCAGCGCGCCGAGCTGTTCACGAACGTCATCGAACGACGAAGGCCTGTTCATGCTCTATACGTCCGGAGCGCCGCTTTTGTTCCCGTGGATGAAATGGGTCACATCGTGCGTATTCGGGGAATGAGGCTGCGCGCCGGAATGCTAGCATTCCCGCCGGCTCGACCGGACCAGGGGCCATGAAACGACTGCTCAGGATCACGTGGATATTGCTGGTCGCGGCCGGCGCGGCGGCGACGGCCTCTGCGCAGATCAGCCTGCCGGGCCTGCCCGTCCCGAAACTGCCGGACGTGACCGGTCCGCTGGGCGACACGCTGCACACGGCGCAGTCGGAACTGCGCATGGACGCGCGCAAACTGCGCATCCGGGAATTGCTGCGCACCGAACGCGCGACCGTCGAAGCGGATCCGGACGGCCAGCCAATCCTGCGCGGCCAGGTCGGCGCCCTGTCGCCGACGCCCGAGGCGCTGGCGCGCGCGAAGGAAGCCGGTTTCACGATCCTTAGCGAAGCATCGCTTTCCGGTCTCGGCCTCACGATGGTCGTGCTGCGCGTGCCGGACGGCATGTCCACGCGCCGCGCGTTGAAACGCCTGCGGGAGCTCGATCCCGAAGGCAGCTACGATTTCAATCACCTCTACATGGACAGCGGTCTTCTGCTTGCGGCCGCTGCGGAATCGACGGCGCCGGCCCAGCCTCCGCCGGTCGTCGCACAGACTGCGCCGGGCCACGCACTGCGCGTCGGGCTGATCGACAGCGGCGTGGACGGAGCGCATCCGTCGCTCGCAGGCACGATCATCCACCGCTTCGGTTGCGATGGCGCGATCCTGCCGCAGGCGCATGGCACGGCCGTCGCTTCGCTGCTGGTCGGCCAGGCGGCGGATTTTCACGGCGCCGTGCCGGGCGCCGAGCTCTACGCAGCCGACGTCTTCTGCGGCAATGGCGGGGGCTCGTTCGCTATGCTGGCTGTCGCGCTCGACTGGATGGCGCGCGAGGGAGTGCCCGTCATCAACATCAGCCTGGTCGGCGCGAAGAGCGTGCTGCTGACGCAGCTCGTGCGCGTGATGAATGGTCGCGGGCACCTGATGGTCGCCGCAGTCGGCAACGACGGGCCGGCGGCGCCGCCCCTTTATCCCGCGTCGTATCCAGGAGTGATCGGCGTCACGGGCGTCGATGCGAAAGAGCGCGTGCTGCCCGAGGCCTGCCGCGGCACGCAGGTCGCCTACGCGGCGCCGGGCGCCGACATGCGCGCGGCTGCGCCCGGCGGCGGCTGGGCCGAAGTGCGCGGCACGTCGTTCGCCTCGCCGATCGTCGCCGGCCTGCTCGCGGCCTCGATCTCGAGCCCGGATTCGGCGCAGGCGCAGGCAGCGCGCGAAAAACTCACGGCAATGGCCGTGGACCTCGGCGCGAAAGGCTTCGATACGACCTATGGCAATGGCCTCGTCGGGGCCTCCCTCCGGACGCCCCCAATACCCGCAAATTGACCCCCGGCCGGGAAGAAACCCCGGTCCCCCAGCGTCCTTGCTTCTGAGAGCCGCGGATGGTCCGCGGTGCAACAGGAGATAAGGCCATGAAAATCAAACGCTTACTGATCAGCGCCGCGTTTTCCGCGCTGCTGAACATTGGTTCGCTGGCGAGCGCCCAGGTCCTGGGCGGCAGCGTCACCGGGGGCTTGGGCGGCTCGATCACGGGCGGCCTCGGCAATATCGGCGCGACCGGTAATGGCGCGGTCAACGGCAGCCTGGGCGCCAGTTCCGACGCGCTCGGCCGTGCCCGCGACGCCGGCTCGCGCATTCGCGACAAGGGCGAGCAGTCGGCCGAAGCCGCGCGCGAGCGCGTGAATTCGACGGCTGCTTCGACGACGGCGACGGCTTCCGGCGCGGCGAGCGCGACGGTCGACTCCACTGCCGATGCGACGAATGCGGTCTCGGCGACTGCCGATGCCGCGGGCAATGCGGGCTCGAATGCCGACGTGGCGAGCGGCGGCGAGACGGGCGAGCCCTCGATGCTCGACCTCTCGGGCACAGCCAATGGCAGCGGTTCGGGCATGCTCGACCTGGGGTCGAACCCGGCAGGTCAGCCGGCCGACGTCAGCGAGCCGAAACCGTCCCGCGCGCAGCCTGAAGGCGGGCGCGGCGAGCAGCACGCGAAGCCGGTCAGCGGCTCGCCCACCGGCGTCGTCGGCGGCGCGCTGATGCAGGGCCAGGGCTCCGGCAGTGCGGAAGCTTCGCGCGGCGAGCCGGCGTTCGACAACGAGTCCTCATCGGAAAAGCCGCGGCAGAGCAGGCCCGGCGCGAACGCCAAGGCCGACGGAAAGGCCAACGCGGGCGCCGACTTGCAGTCTGACGGCAATGGCAATGGCAAGGCCACGGCCAATGCCAATGCCAACGCCTCCGCGGACGCGCAAGCCTCGGTCGATAAGTAATGCCGGACACCACGGCGCGATGCGGCGGGGCCTTCCCCGCCGCATTTTTGCGCCCCCGACAACGGGTTCCGGCTGCCGCTTCCAATCGTCATCGGGAGGTGTAATCTCTGGAGCGTGGACAAGCCGTAGGAGGACCCTGCCAATGCACGACGAGCTGACCACGCTGCCCGGTGTCGGGCCCGCCATCGCGGCGGATCTCCGGCACCTCGGCATTCACTCCATCCGGGAACTCGCAGAAGCAAACCCGGAACAGCTCTACGCCCGACTCCGCAATATCACCGGCCACGAACAGGAACCCTGCCTGCTCTACACGTTCCGCTGCGCGACCTATGCCGCGCGCACGCCGGAGCCGCAGCAGGAACTGTTGAAGTGGTGGAACTGGAAAGACCGCCGACTGGAAGACTGAGTCTTCCTGGCGCCTGAAGCGCGCCACATGTCCGATACAATCCTGCGATGAATTCGCGAATCGCCACTGCGTGGCTGTTGCTGGTGCTCGTGGCGATTTCGGGCTGCGGCCGCGATACGATTGCGCCGCCAGCGCCCGTCACCCGCACCGTCAATTTCTACAACTGGACCGACGATATCGGTCCAGGCGTCATCGAGGCATTCGAAAAAGAGGCTGGCATCCACGTCAACGTCGATTACTTCGACAGCTACGAGATGCTGGAAACCAAGCTCCTGACCGGCCATACCGAATACGACGTCGTGGTGGTCGGCGGCAACGTGCTGGAACGGCTGACCGGACTCGGCGTCTTCCTGCCGCTCGATCGCGCGCAATTGCCGAACTGGAAGAATCTCGACCCCGACCTGATGGCGAAGCTCGCGAAGCATGATCCGGGCAACCGCTATGCCATCGGCTACCAATGGGGAACCACGGGAGTCGGCTACAACGCGACTCGCCAGCGCGAACTCGCTCCCGACGCTCCGACCGACAGCTGGCGGATGATCTTCGACCCCGCGGTTGTCTCGAAGATGGCGCCCTGCGGCGTTTCGATGATCGAGGCGCCCAGTGAAGTCGTCGCGTCGGCGCTTGTCTATCTCGGCCGCGATCCCAACAGCAAGGCGCCGGAGGACATGCAGGCCGTCGAAAAGCTGCTGGCCGGCATCCGGCCCTCGATCCGCAAGATCGACAGCGACAGCCAGATCAGCGAATTTGCGTCCGGCGACATCTGCCTGATGCTGACCTGGGGCACCAATGCCACGCTGGCGCGCACGCGCGCCCGGGAGGCGGGGCTCGCTCCCGACTTGCGCTATGTCATCCCGCGCGAGGGGGCGATCAGCTGGTTCGACACGCTGGCGATCCCGGCCGATGCGCCGCATCCGGCCGAAGCGCATTTGTTCATCGATTATCTGATGCGACCCGACGTGGCGGCGGCCAACGCGAATTACATCCAGCTTCCGACGATGAACAAGGCGGCGCTGCCGCTGGTCTCGGAATCGCTGCGTAACGATCCTTCCATCTATCCACCCCCGGAAATCGTCGCGCAACTGACGCCGCTGCTGGCACGCAGCCAGGAACAGAGCCGGGTCGACACCAGGATCTGGACACGCTTCAAGACAGGGCAGTAGCTGGCCATATGGACGTCTGTGCCGAAGGATTTGTTGCCCGCCTGCGTCCAAACTTCTAATGGCTGACATGGTTCATGTCGACCGCGCGCTGGCGCGCCGGATCCTGGCGGGCGACGAGGCCGCGTTCCAGGACCTGTTCGACCGATTTTTCCCGCGCCTCTACCGCTTTGCGCTGGTGCGGCTCGACAGGGACGCGGAGGCCGCGCGCGACGCCGTGCAGCAGACCTTCTGCAACGCGATCGAGCGCCTGGACAGCTATCGCGGGGAGGCGGCGCTTTACACCTGGTTCTGCCAGATCTGCCGCAACGTGATCGCGGACCACTATCGCAGGAAGCAGCGCAGCGCCCTGCGCGTCGTGCTGCTCGAAGACCAGCCGAATGTGCGCGCGATCCTCGAATCGCTTGCGGCGCCTGCGGGCGACGAACCGGAGATGGGCGTGTGGCGGCAGCAGGTGCATCGCGTCGTCGAGGCGACGCTCGACGCGCTGCCGGGGCATTACGGCGAGGTGCTCGAGTGGAAATACCTGGACGGGCGTTCGGTCCAGGAAATCGCCGATCGCCTCGAGCTCGGCCCGAAGGCGGCGGAGTCGCTGCTGACGAGGGCACGAGAGGCATTTCGCGACGCGATCGCGGATCTCGCGGGCGCGTCGGACGAACTGACCGGCCCGCTGGGCCGCAGCCCGGGATAGGAACATGGAAAAGGAACTGCAGGATCATCCGGACAATGCTGACCTGGTCGCGTCGCTGATACGCGCGGCCGGCCGGCGCACCGAGCCGCCGGAGGAGGCTTACCGGCAGGTGCGCGCCGCTGCGGCCGACGCGTTTCGCCGGAAGACGGCAAAGCGCCACGAGCGGACCTGGCTGCTCTGGGCCGGCGCCGCGGGCATCGCCGCGTTCGCGATCGGGCTGATGCTGCAGTGGAAGCCGCCGGTCGCGGAGCGCGATCCGATCGCGCGCATCGAGCGCGCCATCGGCTCCGTCGAACAGGCGACCGGCGACGTCTGGAGCCCGCTCGGCGAAGCGACGGTCGCATTCACGCGCGGCACGAAGATCCGCACGCTGGCCGGCGGCATCGCGGGCCTGAAGCTCGCGGGCGGCACGTCGCTCCGGCTCGCGGCGGACACCGAGATCATGCTCGACACGCCGCCACAGCTGTACCTGCAGCGCGGCACGATCTATCTCGACCATGCCGTCGGCACCGGCAAGGGATACCGGATCGAGACGCCCGCGGGCACGGCGCGCGACGTCGGCACGCAATTTGAACTGAAGGTCGCGGGCAAGGCGCTGCGCCTGCGCGTGCGCGAAGGCCGCGTGGAAATCGACCGCGCGGGGCAACTGCTGGCGGGTGCAGCCGGAGAGCAGCTCGAGCTCGATGTTCAGGGCGCGGTCACGCGCTCGTCGATCGCGGCAACGGATGCCGCTTGGCAGTGGGCCGAGGCCGTTGCCCCGGCGCCGGACATCGACGGCCGGCCGGCGAGCGTGCTGCTCGCCTGGGTCGCTCGCGAGACCGGGCGGCAACTGCACTACCAGTCCACGGCGGTCGAATCCCGCGCGACGAACGTGATCCTGCACGGCAATATCCGTCATCTGGCTCCGCTTGCAGCACTTGACGTAATGCTCGCGACCACCGATCTCGAATACGCGCTGGTCGGCGATACAATGGAGGTCCGCGTCCGCACCGAGCTGTAACCACGATCGTGAAGAGACTGGCGCTGCTGCTGGCCTGGCTGCCCGGCATCGCCGCGGCGGCGGCTTATCAGGGCCTGACGGTCGAGCAGGCGCTCGAGCAGTTGCGCAAGGGCGGGCTCGCACTCTTCTACAGCAGCGATCTCGTAAAGCCCTGGATGCGCGTCGAGCGCGAGCCGTCGGCCACCGAGCCACGCGCACTGCTCACCGAAATCCTGGTGCCATACGGCATCACGGTGACCGACGGCCCCGACGGCGCCCTGCTGCTGGTGCGCGAGGTCCAACGCGCGCCGCGGCGCGCAGCGCCCGGGGCGCCGCAGAGCCCGGCGCCGACGCCGCTCGATGCGGTCGTCGTCAGCGCGAGCACCTACCTGTTCGGCAACAATGCGCCGCTGTCGTCTGCCGCGTTCAGCACCAAGGAACTCGAAAATCTTCCCGAGATCGGCGAGGACCCATTGCGCTCCGTGTCGCGGCTGCCGGGCGTCGCACGCGAGGATTTCTCCAGCCGCGTGCACCTGCGCGGCGGCACCGACCAGGAAACGCTGGTGCGCTTCGACGACCTGCGGCTCTACGACCCGTTCCATTTCAAGGATTTCTACGGCATCTTCAGCGCGATCGATCCGGCCATCGTCAGCAGCATCCGCGTCTACACGGGCGGATTCCCCGTCGCCTTCGGCGACCGCAGCAGCGGGGTCGTCGAGATCGCGCCGCGCCTGGCGTCGCAGAAATTCGCCGGAGAAGCCGTGCTGTCGCTGTTTACGACCGGCGTCTCCGTCAACGGTGCCTATGGCGGCGGCGCCGGCGACTGGGCGCTCGCCGCGCGGCGCAGCAACCTGAGCGAGTTCTTCAACCTGACGAATCAGTCATTCGGCGAACCGGACTACCACGATTTCTTCGCGCACGCCGGCCGGCGCATCAACGAGAACTTCGCGATTTCCGCCAATGTCCTGTCCTTCGTGGACCAGATCGTGGCCTCCGACACTGACCAGGAGGAACGGGCCCACGCCGAATACCGCGACGACTACTACTGGCTGCGCATGGATCTTGGCGCGCCGGACGGATTCGGCGGGCGCGTGCTCGTCTCGCGCACCGAGCTTGGCAGCGACCGTTCCGGCAGCACCGATCTTCCCGGCATCGCGACCGGCTCGCTCACGGACGAGCGCGACTTCATCATCAACGCAATCCAGGCCGATGGCTGGTGGCGCCCCGGGGCGCGCTCGGTGCTCCAGGCGGGCGCCGAGTGGCGGCAGATGAGCGGCGATTACCGCTACTCGGACGACGTCGACTTCGCGCTCCTGTTCCTGACGCCGGGCGCGCCGACGACAGCGTCGCGTTCGCGTTCGATCCGGGTCCGGCCATCCGGTCACCAGTCCGGCGCCTACGTGAACTGGCGCCTCGAGCCGACCGCGACGATGACGACCGATCTCGGCTTGCGCTGGGACAGCGAATCGCTCGCTCCGCAGGATGGAGCGCACACGAGCCCGCGTGCGGTGCTGATGTGGCGCCCCCGCGATGACACCCGGCTGCGTCTTTCCTGGGGCCGCTATTTCCAGGCGCAGGGCATCAACGAATTGCACGTATCGGACGGCGAGCAGAACTACTCTCCGTCGCAGCGGGCGACGCAGCTGGTCGCGAGCATCGAGCGCGACCTCTCGCCAAACCTCAAGTTGCGCGCGGAGGCCTACCGGAAGCAGTACCAGAACCCGCTGCCCCGCTACGAACTCCTGATGAACACGCTGATCGTGCTGCCGGAGCTGAAGCCGGACCGCATCCGGATCGCGCCGGACTCCGCCGAAGCGCAAGGCGCGGAGCTATCGCTCAATTACGACGCCGGCGCCTTCTCCGGCTGGCTCAGCTTCAGCGCATCGCAGGTGTACGACCGCGTGGACGGCGAGCGGTTTCGCAGGCGCTGGGACCAGCACGATTACCTGAGCGGCGGCCTGAGCTGGCGCGGCGCAAGCTGGGATGCATCGATGGCCGCCACCTGGCATACGGGCTGGCGCACGACCCGTCTCGAACTCGCGACGCTCGATCCGTTCCCGCTGGTCACGGTCGGCAAGCGCAACGCGTTGAAGCTTTCCGATTTCGCGAGCATCGACCTGCGCGTCGCGCGCCGCATCGACCTGGGATCGGCCGGCGAGCTGACGGCATTCCTCGAGGTCAACAACCTGACGCAGCAACGCAACCAATGCTGCGTCGAATACCAGATCGAGAACGAGTTCGATCCCGCCGTGCTCGACGTGCAGGTCCAGCAATCCCTGCCGCTGATTCCGTCAGTCGGCTTTCTCTGGAAGTTCTGAAGCGATCAGGTGGCCGGCTCGGCTGCCGGCGCTGCGGCCGCGGCCGGCGCCTTGTCCGAGTTCCAGATGTCGCGAACGATGTACCACTTCCCGTCCGTCTTCTGCACGGCCTCCATGTAGCTGCCGCCGTCGACCCTCGCGCCCGAGGCGTCGCTGACGGAATAGAGCCCCGTGTGCCAGGCGACGTCGCCCGAGATGCCGGCGCTGTCGCCATGTTCGATGGTCAGCGTCGCACCCGCCGCCTTGGCGGCAGCGCTGTCGCCGGCGATGTACTCGCGGATCGCTGCGCGGCCGAACAGCGGCTCGTGGCCCGGCGGCATCACGACAGCGTCCTCCGCGTAGAGCTTCATCACGCCATCCGCGTCGCCGGCGTTGTAAGCCACGGCCCAGGCCCTGGTTGCATCCTGGATTTCAGTCTTGTCCGCGTCGGTATTTTTTGGCGCCTGCTGGCAAGCCGCAAGCGCAATCAGCGCGGCCGCGATGATCGCGGCTGACCTTGAGATGTTCACGTTGTCACCCGTTCAGGTCGCGGGAGCGGCGGCGGCCTCCGCAGCCGGAGCAGCCGCAGGTGCGGGCGCCCGGTCGGAGTTCCACGTATCGCGAATGATCATCCACTTGCCGTCCATGTTCTGCAGCACTTCCAGGTAGCTGCCGCTGTCGACCGCATTGCCGTTCGCGTCGTTGACCGTGTACCCGCCGGAATGCCAGGCGAGATCGCCTGATACGCCCGCCTCGTC
>Ga0326726_10004734_pt1 | contig 12414 bp, 13 predicted proteins | sample MHFenrmetagenome_2_FD_207603 | JGI IMG/M metagenome (GOLD analysis project Ga0326726, IMG submission 207603) | Lab enriched peat soil microbial communities from Michigan Hollow, Ithaca, NY, United States - MHF15MN | ecosystem: Environmental > Terrestrial > Soil > Wetlands > Peat | place: USA...
GCGTGGGCGTCGTCTACGACCGCATGCATACGCGCGAGATCGCGGCTTATGGCGGGTTGGTCAACCGCATGCCGCTTTATGCCTTTGTGTTCATGGTATTCACGCTCGCCAATGTCGGCCTGCCAGGTACGTCGGGCTTCATCGGAGAATTCCTGTCACTGATCGGTACGTTCAAGATCAACGTGCCGGTCGCCACCCTTGCCACCTTGGGCGTCATCTTGTCCGCGGCCTATGCGCTCTGGCTCTACAGGAAGATGATTTTCGGCAATCTCAAGCCGTCCCTCGAAGGGATCCGCGACATTGGTTGGCGCGAAACGGTCATCTTTGCGCCGCTGGTCGTTCTCACTATACTGTTCGGCGTGGTGCCCAAACCGGTGCTCGACATGTCGGCGGCGTCGGTGGCCCAACTCCTCGACAACTACAACCACGCTATCGCCGCGGCCAAGACTGCCGCGTTACTGGCGCAGTAGGCCCCATGAGCCAGTATCCAGCCCTGCAAGATATGATGCCGCTGCTGCCGGAGCTGATTTTGGCGTGCGGTGCCATGCTGATGCTGATGGTCGGCGTGATGGTCGGCGAGCGCAGCTCCGCAATAGTCAATGGCTGGTGCGTGATCATACTGGTAGCGGCCGGGGCTGCTCTCCTCGCGGTGCCGGCCGGTCCGCATTCGATGTTCGGCGGCAGTTTCCTCGTTGACGATTACGCGCGCTTTCTCAAAATTTTGACGCTCGTGGGTTCGGCCGGCGCGCTATTGCTGTCGTTGGACTATCTCACGCTGGAGAAGCAGCAGAAGTTCGAATACGGCGCACTATTCCTGCTCGCGACGCTTGGCATGCTGATGCTGATATCGGCCTCCGATTTGATCGCGCTCTATCTCGGACTGGAGCTGATGAGCCTGCCGCTCTATGTGATCGCAGCGTCCAATCGTGAAAACTTGCGGTCGACCGAGGCAGGTCTGAAGTATTTCGTCCTTGGCGCGCTTTCATCGGGGATGCTGCTCTATGGTGCTTCGCTGATCTACGGCTTTACCGGCACCGTCAATTTTGCCGGGATTGCCAAGGCGACGCAGGGCGGCGCGAGTGTTGGTCTCATATTCGGCCTGGTGTTCCTGTTCGTCGGCTTCTGCTTCAAGATTTCCGCGGTGCCCTTCCACATGTGGACGCCGGACGTCTACGAGGGAGCACCGACGCCAGTCACCGCTTTCTTCGCCGCTGCGCCGAAAGTTGCCGGCATTGCCATCTTCGCGCGTGCCACCGTTGTGGCATTTCCCGGCATTACCCATGAATGGCAGCAGATCGTCGTATTCGTTTCGATTGCGTCGATGGTGCTGGGGGCTTTCGCTGCGATCGGCCAACGCAACATCAAGCGGCTGATGGCCTATTCGTCGATCGGTCACATGGGGTACGCGCTGGTCGGCCTTGCCGCCGGGACGCCCGAGGGCGTGCAGGGCGTGCTGGTCTATATGAGCATCTATGTCGCGATGACGCTCGGCACCTTCGCGGTGATCTTGAGCATGCGGCGCGACGGCAGGCTGGTGGAGAATATTGGCGATCTCGCGGGCCTCGCGCGCACGCACCCGACTATGGCCTTCTTTCTGGGTGTGCTGCTCTTTTCGCTTGCCGGCATTCCGCCACTCGCCGGTTTCTTCGCGAAATTTTATGTCTTCCTCGCCGCTATCAAGGCCGGGCTCTTTACGCTTGCGGTCATTGGCGTGGTGAGCAGCGTGGTTGGCGCCTACTACTATCTGGCAATCGTCAAGATCATGTATTTCGATGAGCCGGTGCAGGGCTTTCAGCGCATGCCGGTGCTGCTGCGTTTGGTTTTGGGCGTGTCGGGGCTCGCCAATATCCTGTTCTTCGTCTATCCGGCGCCGCTTGTTGGCGCGGCGACGGTGGCAGCGAAGTCTTTGTTCTGACGTGCAGACGGAATGAACCGCGAAGCCACGGGCCTGGCGGGGGTCCGGCACATAGCTTACGAAGCGCTCGGCTCCACCAACGCCGAGGCGCTGGCGCTGGCGCGCGCCGGTGAGCGCGGCCCGTTGTGGATCACCGCCACGAGCCAAAGCGCAGGCCGCGGTCGCCGTGGCAGTCGATGGACATCGCTGCCGGGCAATCTTCACGCCACATTATTGCTGAGCGAGCCTTCGCCGCCCACGCAGGCGCCCCAATTGTCGTTTGTTGCTGCGCTGGCGCTGCACGACGCTGTCGCGGCCTGCGCGCCGCAGCTCGGGCCATTGCTGAAGGTGAAGTGGCCAAATGATCTGCTCGTCGAGAGGGCGAAAGTCGCCGGCATTTTGATCGAAGGCGAAAGCGAGCCCGTCTTCACGGTGGCGATTGGTATTGGCGTCAATTGCGGCGCCCACCCGAATGACACGACCTATCCTGCGACCGATTTTGCTGCCATGGGTGCGCTGGTCGCTCCCGACACGCTGTTTGCCGCATTGTCGGCGACCATGGAGGTGCGTCTTGCGCAATGGAGCCACGGGCAAGGCTTTGCTGCAATCCGCGCCGATTGGCTTAAGCGCGCAGCCGGTCTCGGCGAGGAGCTGCAGGTCCGACTGCCCGGCCGAGAGCTGTCTGGTCGTTTTGAGGGCCTTGATGAGAATGGCCAGCTATTGCTGGCGCAGAGCAGCGGCATGATAAAAATTACCGCCGGCGAAGTTTTCGGCTTCGGTGAGCGCTGATGGCTGCGCCCCAGGAACTCGTGTTTGCTCCGCTTGGCGGCGTCGGTGAGATCGGTATGAACTTGTCGATCTACGGTATCGGCGATGAGCGCCACCGAAGCTGGCTTGCTGTCGATCTCGGTGTGTCGTTCGCGGCAGAGGAACATCTGCCCGGCGTCGATCTGATTCTGCCTGACATTCGATACCTTACGGAAGAGCGTAAGAACTTTGCTGGGCTCGTGCTCACCCACGCCCATGAGGATCATTTTGGCGCTTTGCTTGACCTGTGGCCCCGGCTGAAGCTGCCAATTTATGCCACGCCTTTCACGGCCGCATTGCTCGAAGCCAAATGTGCGAGTGAGCCTGGTGCGCCTAAAATCCCCGTGAACATCGTCGCGCTTGACAGCCGGTTCAACGTCGGGCCGTTCGACATCGAGCTGGTAACGATGGCGCATTCAATTCCTGAATCCAATGCGCTCATCATCCGTACGCCTGGCGGCACCGTGCTGCACACGGGCGATTGGAAAATTGACCCGACACCGATTCTGCGTGACCCCACCGATGAGAAAAAATTGCGTGCGCTCGGCGAAGAGGGATGCCTCGCACTGGTAGGTGATTCCACGAATGCCGTACGTGAAGGCCGTTCGCCCTCGGAAGCGGATGTTGCGAAAACAATTGCAGAGCTCGTGAAGAACGCGCGCGGACGAGTGGCGGTGACAACATTCGCTTCCAATGTCGCGCGCCTGCGCGCGGTTGCCGATGCTGCCAGGGCCGCTGACCGTGAGGTGGTGATCATTGGCCGTGCGATGGAGCGCGTTGTGCAAATTGCACGGGAGACCGGCTATCTCGAAGGGGCACAGGATTTCCGCCCTGTCGATGCTTACGGCTATCTGCCGCCGAACAAGGTCGTGGCGCTCTGTACCGGCAGCCAAGGAGAGCCGCGCGCTGCACTTTCGCGCATAGCCGAAGACCAGCACCCTGAAGTGACATTTTCACCCGGCGACCGGGTGATCTATTCAGCCCGCACCATTCCGGGCAATGAGAAGGCGGTCGGGCGAGTCATCAATCTGCTGATCGAGCAGGGGATCGAAGTGATAACCGATCGCACCCATTTGGTGCATGTCTCAGGCCATCCGCGGCGCGCGGAGCTCGAAGAGCTGATCGGTTGGGTCAAACCGAAGATCGTTATCCCCGTCCATGGTGAAGCGCTGCATCTTCACGAACACGCCGCGCTTGCTCGCCGATGCGGCGTGCGCGACGTCGTGCAATGCCGCAATGGCGATCTGGTGCAACTGTCGCCACAGGTCCGCACGATCGATGAGGTTCCGGCCGGACGGATTTACAAGGATGGCATCCTGCTGGTCGATGCCGATACGCGCACAGTCGCTGACCGCAAGCGGCTGAGCTTTGCGGGCGCCGTTTCTGTTGCGATTGCCATTACCGACAAAGGCGAGCTGGTGGACGATCCGTCCCTCGATCTGATCGGCATTCCGGAACGGGACCGCGACGGCGAATCCATGTACGAGGCGGTGCAAGATGCGCTGATCGAAACCTTCGAGTCACTGCCGCGTGGCCGAAGACGGGACCCGGAGTCTGTCGCCGAGGCGCTGCGGCGTGCCGTCCGCGCGGCGGTTGCCCAACGCTGGGGCAAGAAGCCGATGTGCCATGTGCATGTCTTGACGGTATGATGGCGCAGCTTGCAACTTTTCCCAGGCGCAGCGCGGCACAGTCCCGGGCACGAGAGGGTTAAATGATCGGTCGTCTCAACCACGTCGCCATCGCGGTGCGCGATATTGCCAAGGCTTCCAAGGTCTACCGTGACACCTTGGGCGCCGATGTTTCGGCAAAGGTGCCGCAGCCCGAGCACGGTGTCTCCACGGTATTCATTACGCTGCCCAACACCAAAATTGAGCTGCTAGAGCCGTTAGGGGAGGCTTCGCCGATCGCCAAGTTTTTGGAGAAGAATCCCGACGGCGGTATCCATCACGTCTGCTACGAAGTGCCCGACATTCGCGTTGCCCGCGATACGCTCAAAGCGCAGGGCGCGCGCGTGCTTGGCGACGGCGAGGCCAAAATTGGCGCCCACGGCAAACCCGTTTTGTTTCTCCATCCAAAGGATTTTTGCGGAACGCTGGTCGAACTAGAGCAGGCGTGAAATTGCAGTATGAGTACCAGCACCATCATCGCAATCTACTTTTTGATCTGGTGGGTGACGCTGTTCGCTGTACTGCCCTGGGGTGTGCGCAATCAGGAGGAAAGCGGCGAGGTTGTGCCGGGCACCGATCCTGGAGCGCCAGCAATCCACCGGGTTTGGGGCAAACTTGGCTGGACCACGCTGATCGCTACAGTGATTTTTGGAATTTTGTACGTGGCCTACTCGCAAGGCCTTATTCCGTATGACCTGCTGATGGCGATTTCCGGCCCGCCGCGCCGCTAGGCCAGGTGTTCGGCCGAAAAAAAGAGCAGGGCGCGAAAGCCCTGCTCGTCTCGTTGATAGAGTCCTTGTCCCCGGCAGTTTTTCGTTTTCCGGGTTGGCTGCGATTATCGCGCCAGGACTTGCTTCCCTCCCAAGACTTGGACCGCAGTCTGGAACCGGTGTTGCCCCCGGCTCCGCTTATACGGACTGACGCGACGCTACCCGATCGTCCAAAGGCTGTCACCAGCATTTGTGACGTCAACGCTCGATTACGATCGGGGCGTCGAGCGGGATTGGCTCCCCTTTTCTCGGTGTAACGATAACCCGCACTATCCATATGCCGGGTTCTGCAAGTGTAATGCCGTTAACTCGCCAGGATCCGTCGGTTTGCGCGGTGGCATCTCGTTCGAGCTTTTGAATGCCCGGTGTCGGCGGTTCGAGTGCAAGCCGCACATCCTTTGCCGGGAACCGTGAGAAGTCCTCGCGCACCACGCGTATGGTAACTTCAGCTGTTCCGGCGCGGCCAGGGTCGATGGTCACGTCGGCCATGGCCTCAGGCGCATGGATGTGAACGAAAGCGGCATTAGGCGGGATATCCGCAGGCGTCGGATGTACGTGCGCGGCCGGCGGCAGGGTCCCGAGGATAGCGACGAACAGCACCACGCACAGACCCAGAGCGATTTCGGCGATGCTGTTGCGTTTGAGGGTGCGCAGGGCCGAGGAGTCTGGGAGGCATGGCGTCAGATAAAAGCGGTTCACTGCGGCAAGTGTGATCATTGCCGCGAACAAGCCGATCTTGAGCGCGACCAGGCGCCCATAGTCGGTTGTCACGAGATCACGGGGAGCGCCGAGCAAAAACCAGCTGTTGACGAGCCCGGTTGCCAGCAAACCGCCGACACTCAGGACCCCAACAATCGAGAAGCGGCGTGTTGCACTCACTGCAACGTCGCCCCAGCTTGGCTTCGCGCGCGCCCGTGCCAGCAGCAGCGCGAACGCCGGTAAGCCGCCCAGCCATGCGCCGGCCGCAAGCAAATGGACCATGTCGGAAACGAGATGAACGTCTCCTGTCATTCCGGGCGTCGCTCCGGCGTGACCGACCAAGGCGGGCAGGGCGATCAAGGCGGCTGCTGCGGCAAGCTGCAAGCTCCGCGTCTGTGGCCGAAGGATCAAGACACCGAGCAACAGTGCGAGAGCTAGTCGGACAATCCACACCAAGCCGAAGCGGGTATCGAATAACACCGGCCAAGCGCCGCCGTGCAGACAGACATCGGAAAGGGATGCACCGAGAATGTCTGACGCCAACAGCACCAACCAAGCCATGCCCGACAGGATCGCTAGAGCGAGCGCGAGCCATGTCAGCACAGTGAGCTGGTAGCGAAATGCCGCGAAACCGGCTCGTGCCTTCGCGCCCACCGGTTCGGCTACGATTACGACAAAAGCGGTCGTTCCGCACGCCAACAGTGTTGCGGCAATATGAACACCGCGTACAAGGATCAACGGATCCGCTACCACGGGTGGTCCCCGGCGCGCTGGTCGCTATTGACCGACGCGGAATGTGAAGTCGCCCTGGGTACGATGAGTGTCCACGGACAGCACACGCCAGATCACCTTATAGGTTCCCGTGGGTAAAGCTTTAAGTGGCACGCGCAACTGAGTGCGATCGCCAATGACCGTGGCCTTGCCCACACTTACTGCCGCACCTTGCTCGTTGCGCACCTCAATCGAACTGAAGGCCGGCTCGAGTTTCTCGGTAAACCAAAGCACAACCTCCTTGGGTGATTGTGCCACCGTGCTTCCGACCTTCGGCGTGGCGTGATCGAGGTGTGCGTGGGCGAAGGCCGAGCCTGTCGCAGCGGCCAAAAGAGCGACAATGGTGAAGACAGTGCGCATGGCTAACGGCCGAGTGTCGGCCTCCCTGTATTGATGTTGTTTGCGAAAATCGGCCGCCCAATGGTGGTTGGAAAGATATCGTCGAGGTAGAAGTGCAGCTGTCCGATGATGCCAACGCTGGTGCCGCTTTGCCGGTTGACGGGAATCATCGCTTCGACCGCGATTTGATAAGTGTTGCCGACGTAGAGCAGGCCGGGATTGATGGTACCCGTTGTCACGGTACCGGAGGTTGCCGTGTTCGAAACCGGCGTCTGCATTGAAGCTTCAACAATCGGAATCAAACGATTCACGAAATCCGGCAAACCGAGATCGACAACGGCGGATTTCAGGTAAGGCATGCTGTACTGAATCGTTGCACCCCAATTAAGCACGCGTGGATTAAATTCAGTATCGATGCTTTGTTCACCGGTGTCGGGATCTATCGTCGCGGTCGAAGTTTTTGACACGCCCGGAATGGCGTAGCCGATCTGTCCGGTGATCGCGAAAGGCCGCGCCCAATTCAGGCTGGCAGGCAGATCGCCGAAGCCTTTCCCGAAGTAGAGCGTCGGTGTGTAGACCGTGAAACGCTCTGCCCCGACGCCTTGTGCTCCACTGGCACCCCATTCGATCTCAAGCCCCACTGACATCACGAACTCATGTTCCGGGTTCTTGAACAGGCGATATTTGAAGGTCGTCTCCAGATTCTGGAACCCTTGGGCGCCGGTCATGGTTGGCCCGCCGGGCGTGTAAAGCCGTGACCACGTCGGCGCGAAGGACACGCCGAAATCCTCGGTGATGCGCTTCGAGAACTCTCCCGAGACGTCCAGCTGCTTGAAAGATGGGTCGTCTCCGGTTTTCGACATCGAGATGGTCGGTATGGACAGTTCGTCGTTGACCCCGGGGTCGTCGATGGCGAGCGTCGCGGGGAAGAACCGATTGCCGACGATCTCGTGCGCGTGCGCAATCGTTGTTGAAGCCGCCAGGGCGGCGAGCATGGCCAAGGGCCATGAATTCTTGAACATGGAAGACTCCAGTATCGTGTGACGGGATTAGCCGACTGCGCATCGGCAGCCACTTGCGTCAGACGAGAACCGGAGGACCTCGGGCGAGCTTCGGATCGGCAGTAATTTCATCGCGCCGGGCAACATTGATCGGGCGCATGATGCCCAATGTACGCACAGGCTCGAACCGGGCAGTCTGCGCGGTAACGGGTGCCATTGGGGGCGCAACGGCACTGCATAGATTGCAGTGATCGCAGGCGTGCCGAGGCGCGACGGGACCGTGGCCTGGCGCGTGTTCAGCCGGCGCAGACGTTTCGCTGTGACAGATGACGGTGAAGGGGTCGACAGCCTGAGCCGCGGTGAGCGGCGCAACGGCGACCCACAGCACGGTGTGCATGGCGATCGCAAAGGCAGACGCTATGCTTAGAGACTGTCTGATGCCCGTTCGCATGCTTGCTTCTTGCTTGCTTCGATCCCTCAGAACCAGCCTAACATGGATATAGATGCCGCAACCCGCGATAAATTCCCGAAAAAGCGGCCGGGCCCTTGTGTTTTTGCAGCCGATCCGCTTTCTCTGACCTCGTCATCCGCGAATCTTTCAAGAAATCCATGCGCCTGTCCCGCTTTTTTCTACCTATCCTCCGCGAGACGCCGAAAGAGGCTGAGGTCGTCTCGCACCGGCTTATGCTGCGCGCCGGCATGATGCGACAGGAGGCCGCGGGCATCTATGCTTTCCTGCCACTCGGATTTCGCGTGTTACAGAAAATTTGCCAGATCGTGCGCGAGGAGCAAAACCGATCGGGCGCGATCGAACTCCTGATGCCGACGATCCAGTCAGCCGAACTCTGGCGCGAGAGCGGCCGCTATGAAGCCTACGGCAAGGAAATGCTGCGCATCCAAGATCGTCACGAGCGCGAGATGCTCTATGGTCCGACCAACGAAGAAATGATCACCGAGATCTTCCGGGCTTACGTGCGCTCATACAAGGACGTGCCGCTCAATCTCTATCACATTCAATGGAAATTCCGCGATGAAGTGCGTCCGCGTTTTGGACTGATGCGCGGACGCGAATTCCTGATGAAGGATGCATACTCCTTCGATCTCGATCAGGCCGGCGCGACACATTCATATAACAAGATGTTTGTCGCTTACCTTCGTACTTTCGCGCGCATGGGATTGAAATCGATCCCAATGCGCGCGGAGTCAGGTCCGATCGGCGGAAACCTCTCGCACGAGTTCATCATCCTCGCGCAGACCGGTGAATCGGAAGTCTTCTGTCACAAGGACTATCTCGACATGGCCGTGCCAGCGGCCGACGTCAATTTCGACGACGTCGCGGGCCTGCAGGGCATCGTCAGCAAATGGACGTCGCAGTATGCCGCGACTTCGGACATGCACGACGCTGCTGCCTTCGCCAAAGTGCCATCCGACAAGCAGGTGTCGGCGCGCGGCATCGAGGTCGGCCACATCTTCTATTTCGGAACGAAATATTCTGACCCGATGAAGGCCGTGGTGGCGACACATGACGGCAAGGAAGTGCCGGTGCACATGGGCTCTTATGGAATAGGGCCGAGCCGCCTGGTCGCCGCCATCATCGAGGCATCCCATGACGATGCCGGCATCATCTGGCCGGAGCCGGTAGCGCCCTTCAAGGTCGCCATCCTGAACCTGAAGCAGGGCGCGTCAGATACCGATGCCGCCAGCGAGCAGCTTTACCGCGACCTCACCATGAAGGGAATTGAGGTGCTCTATCATGACCTTGATGAGCGCCCGGGCGCCAAATTCGCCACCGCAGACTTGATTGGAATTCCCTATCAGGTGCTGGTCGGTCCACGCGGGCTGGCAGAGGGCAAGGTGGAGGTCAAAAAGCGCGCCGATAGCAGCCGGGAGAACCTCAGCCCTGCCGCTGCGCTCGATTTGCTGTCACGCTGACGATCTGTCCCAATAATCCTGTGTGTTGACAAGGGCTTTGCTCTCGCGCCTTCGGCACGAATCCGCCAGAATCGATGTGAACAGTCGAGCGCGGGACCAATCTTCAATGACCGAGCCCAACGGGACGCGGCCCTTCTCGCCGTTCGAATGGATGCTGTCGCTGCGCTATTTGCGCGCGCGGCGCAAGGAAGGATTCATCTCGGTGATCGCCGGGTTTTCGTTCCTGGGCATCATGCTGGGCGTCGCCACGCTTATCATCGTAATGGCGGTGATGAACGGTTTCCGAAAAGAGCTGCTCGATAAAATTCTCGGACTTAACGGTCACCTCCTCATCCAACCGCTGGAAAAGCCACTCACAGATTGGGAGGAAGTGGCGGCCCGTGTCGCCGGCGTTCAGGGCATCCGACTCGCTGCGCCGATTGTCGAAGGGCAGGCGCTTGCGTCGTCGCCGTTCAATGCGGGCGGCGTATTGATACGCGGCATTCGGCTAATGGACCTGGAAAAGCTTCCCTCCGTCGCCAACAACATCAAGCAAGGCTCGCTCAAGGGATTCGACGACGAGCAGGGCGTTGCGATCGGGCGAAGGCTTGCCGACCAGCTCTCGCTGCGCTCAGGCGATAACATCACGCTTGTCGCGCCGCGCGGTGCGGTCACTCCGATGGGCACGACCCCGCGTATCAAGGTCTACAAGATTGCCGCCGTGTTTGAGATAGGCATGTCGGAATATGACAACGCCATGGTGTTCATGCCGCTCAAGGAGGCACAGGCCTATTTCAACAGGGCCGGCGACGTCACGGCCATTGAGATCTACACGGACAATCCCGACCGCGTTGATCGTTATCGCAAGGCGGTGCAGGATGCCGCGCAGCGTCCAATTTTCATGATCGACTGGCGTCAGCGCAACGCGACATTCTTCAACGCGCTGCAGGTTGAGCGCAATGTGATGTTCCTGATTTTGACGCTCATTGTTCTTGTCGCCGCGCTGAATATCGTGTCCGGCTTGATCATGCTGGTGAAGGACAAGGGTCAGGATATTGCAATCTTGCGTACTATGGGCGCGACCCAGGGTGCGATCATGCGCGTATTCTTGATCACCGGCGCCTCTATCGGGGTGGTTGGCACCATCGTTGGATTCATGCTCGGTGTCATCATTTGCCTTAACATCGAGAGCATCCGGCAATTTCTGTCCTGGCTCACCAATACCGAACTGTTCTCGCCCGAACTCTATTTCCTTTCGCATCTCCCGGCCGACATGGATTCAGGAGAGACGACGGCGGTTGTAGTAATGGCGCTCGTGCTTTCGCTGCTTGCGACACTCTATCCGTCATGGCGCGCTGCGCGTCTCGATCCGGTGGAGGCGCTGCGCTATGAGTGAGGCGGTCACCGTTGCCAAGAAGGTGGAAATGGTCCAGCGGCAGCAACAGCCGCCGCAACCGCGGCAGGAGGAGGACGTCCCGATCCTCTTGCTGCACGGCGTGGAGCGCCATTACCGGCAGGGCGATGAGACCCTGCATGTGCTCAGCGGCGTCGAATTAGCGCTCTGGGCCGGACAGTCGGTTGCGCTGGTAGCGCCCTCGGGCGCCGGTAAGTCAACGCTGCTGCATATCGCCGGCCTGCTCGAACATCCTGACCATGGCGACGTCTATATCGAGGGCCGTTCGACCGCGATCCTGGCCGATCACGAGCGGACCCGCATCCGACGCAATGAGATCGGCTTCGTCTACCAATCCCACCACCTCTTGCCGGAGTTCTCGGCGCTGGAAAACGTTTTGCTGCCGCAGATGATCCGCGGGCTGACGCGTGTCGAGGCCAGGAGCCGCGCCGTCGAGCTGCTTGAGTATCTGGGGCTCGGCCGCCGACTCACTCACCGGCCTTCGGAGCTGTCCGGCGGTGAGCAGCAGAGGGTGGCGATTGCCCGCGCGGTCGCAAACGCTCCTCGCGTTCTTTTGGCTGATGAGCCGACCGGTAATCTCGATCTGCACACGGCCGAGCACGTTTTTCGCGCCCTATCCCAGCTGGTGAAGGCCTCCGGGCTCGCCGCCATCATCGCCACTCACAATATGGATCTTGCCGCCCGCATGGATCGGCGTGTGACGCTTCGGGAAGGCAAGATCTTGGAGATGGCTTGAACCAAGTCTCGTGGGGCTAACCCACTAACATTATGATTCGCCTTGTGTTTTACTGCTGCAGCAAACAACTTGACTCTAGAACAAACGCTGAACTATGTTCTCTCTCCGTTCTTCGGAGGAGAGCCATGTTGAAGGCCGTGTTTCAGGAAGCCGCCGCGCTGGCGTCGCTGTCGCTGTTTATCGGAATGATCGCCATCTGGACCCAGGTGCTTGGCAACCTTTGACGGCCTCCATCGTCCCGACCTGCCGCGTCTCCCTAGATGACGCGCACGCCCGTCGCAGGATGACGGGGAAAGGTTGATCGCCTTGCCAGCGAGTGGTGGACAGGCCAGCACGGCGTCCCCACTCTGGGCGTAACAAGGAATCACCCGTGGCTGGTCTCGATTTCGTGCACTTGCACGTGCA
>Ga0326726_10004735_pt1 | contig 12412 bp, 1 predicted proteins | sample MHFenrmetagenome_2_FD_207603 | JGI IMG/M metagenome (GOLD analysis project Ga0326726, IMG submission 207603) | Lab enriched peat soil microbial communities from Michigan Hollow, Ithaca, NY, United States - MHF15MN | ecosystem: Environmental > Terrestrial > Soil > Wetlands > Peat | place: USA...
CGGTGCGACGGTGGGAGGGGTGGCGATCACGCCGCCGGCGAGCGCGAGCTTCGTGGCGGGCCCGTTCAATGCGGGCGCGTCGGACGTTCAGGTGGACAAAACGGCGGCGGTGGCGGACGGGACGGACCCGATTACCGTGACGGTCTACGTGCTCGACGCGCAGGGGAACGGGATCGTGGGGAAGACGGTGAATATCGCGGCGACGGGCAGCGGGAACATCTACAGTCAGCCTATCGGGCAGACCGATGCGAACGGGCGCGCGATCGCGAGCGTACGGTCGACGGTCGCCGAGGGCAAGAGCATCACCGCGAAGGCTGACGGGGCGGACATCTCGAAGAACGTCCCGGTCACCTTCGGCGCGGGGACGCTCCATCATTTCAACGTAACTCACGGCGGCACGGCGACGGCGGGGGCCGCGTCGTTCGTCACGCTCGACGCGCGCGACAGCCAGAACAACAAGATTACAAGTTTTTCAGGCATAGCGAAGGTGTACACGAGCTCGACGATACCGGGTGACTACGTCACGTGGGGTCTCGGAAACGCAGCGGGCTCGATCCTCTCCGAGGTCGGGGACACCGTGCGGTATCAATTCGTCCCCGCGGATCTCGGGGACGCGGAACTCAGCATCACCGACACGAAGGTCGAATCGATCTTGATCTACGCCGCGAGCGGCGCCGTGATCTCTTCGTCGGCGGCGCCCCTCGTCGTGGGGCACGCCGGGCCGGATCGCATGCTCCTCGTGAGCGGCGACAATCAGCGCGCCGTCGTCAATCAGGAGGTCGCCTCGGCGCTCATCGTCAGGGTGGAGGATGCCTTCGCAAATCCGGTTCCCGGGGTGACGGTGAGCTGGGTCGTTACGAAGGGCGGAGGTTACTTCGACGCGAGCCGCTCCACGCCAGGGCAGCAGGTGACCTCGGTGACCGGCGCGGACGGCACGACGGGCGGCGAGCTCTGGCGCCTCGGGACCGTGAGCGGGCTCGATTCCGACGGGATAACGGCCTCGATGCCCTCGGGGTCGACGCGCTCCGTCGCGTTCTCGGCGACGACCGATTTCGGGCCGATCAGCTCGATCGTTCTCGCGCCGGGAAGCAAATCGGTGACGGTCAACTCCGCGACGATCGTGACCGCGACGCTGCGGGACGCGTTTGCGAACCCCGTCGCGAACGAGTACGTCACGGTTTTCATAAAAGACGCCCCTGACGGGCACCTGAGCAGGGCGGCGGGAAGCACGACCGACTCGCTGAGCGCCTTGATGAGGAGAGGGAGAAGCGACAGCACGGGGACCGTCCTCGTCACCTACAACGCGCCCGCGGCGGCCGGCCTCCAGGACGTTCTCGACGCCTACAGCAATACGATTCCCGCCGATAACGTCGCCGACGTCACCTACTCCTCGGTCGCGAGCGGCGCGACGGATCTCCGCGCGACGGTGCTCACGGGGCAAACCTCGCAGGCGGGGGCCGCATTCTCCTTCATTGTCGAGGCGGTCGACGGGAACGGGAACCGCGACCTCACGAACGCGAGCCGGATCGTCCTCGACCCGGCCGGCGGCGCGGGATTCACGTTCAGCCTCACGAACTTCGGCGCGACGATCACCGAGGCCGATCTCGCGAGCGGCGCCGTCACCCTTTACGGACGCGGCACGAATCCGGGAAGCTGGCGCACCAACGTCAATGACAAGGCGTCGGTGCTGCTCGGGAGCCACTTCGACGTCACGGTCGTCCCGAACGACACGGTGAGCTCGTACCTCGTCGTCGCGCCGGCGAACGCGACGGTGGGGAGCGATTTCTCCGTGCTCGGCGTGGCGAGAGACCGTTTCGGCAACACGGCGACGTCCGCCAACTACCAGGTCAATTTCAGGGCGGTCCAGGCGGCGGACAGCACGCAGGCGGCATCGGGGACGCTCTCCGTTCCGAACGGGAGTCTCGTCAACGGTCTCTTCACCGGAACGAATTTCCATTACAACGTCGCGGAACAGGTGCGCGTCGAGGTGACGAGCGCCGCGAACGCGGTCAAGGGTTACAGCGGCGTCGTGGCGGTCGGCCACGGAGCCGCCTACCGGCTCGTGAAGCTTGCCGGAGACAGCACGGGGGTCTCCGTCGGCGATTCGCTGCGGCTTCGCGCCAGGGTCATCGATATCTACGGAAACGCGGTGAACGGCGAGAACGTGTTCTTCACCGTGCAGCAGGGAGGGGGGCACCTCTCGGCGCCGCAAGCCGTCACGGACGCGGGTGGCGCCGTTTCAATCTGGTTCAGGACCGGTACGCTCAGGGGCACGAACGTCGCGCGCGCCTCGATCCTCAATGGGGATCCCCCGGAACTCGAGACCCAGAGCTTCACCGTGACGACCGTCCCGAAGAGCACGATCGCGCGCGTTGTCCTCGCGATCCCCGGGGGGACGAGCTACCACGCGGGAGAGGTTTTCGCGGGAAATGTCGCGGCCTTCGACCAATACGACAACCTCATCGATACCGATTCGAGCTCGAGGCTGCGCTGCGTCGCGCGGCATTCGTCGGTGAGCTTCGTGCCCAGCGTCATGACGCTCACCGCGGGGGCGGCGTCCTTCAGCGCCTCCGACACGCTCGCCGGAGTCAATAGAATCCGCGTCCTGTCGCTCGCGGGGGACAGCCTCTCTGATTGGAGCGGTCCGATCACGATACTGCCGGCGTCCGCCTACCGCATCGTGAAGGTGCGCGGGGATACCCTCGGAATCCAGGTCGGGGCGAAGGCCGGTCTCAAGGCCCGCGTGAGCGACCGCTATGGGAACGCCGTGAGCACCGAGGTCGTCAGGTTCATCATCACGAGCAATCTCGGGGGCAGTCCGAGCCTCTGGGACGGGACCGGCGCCCCGGGCGACGGGATCGTTCAGAGCGACGCGATGGGCGCCGCGGTCTGCAGCCTGACGACGGACGCTCATGCGGGCTTGAATACGGTCTCCTCTTCCATTCTCGACGCGAGCCCTCCCGCCCTCGAACGCGTGGAATTCTCGGTCGGCACGACCGCCGGCACGATCGCCCGGTTCGACGTTCTTCCCGACGGATTCTCGAAGAGGGCGGCGCAGAGCTTCTCGCTGCAGCTCATCGCATACGATCTGAACGGCAACGTGGCCGTCGCCGACGACACGAGCAGGGTGTTTCTCGGGAGCAACGGCTCGGCGGTCTTCTCGATCAATCCCGTCACGCTGTTCCACGGGCAGGCGACGGTGACCGTCCACGACGACAGGGCGGAGAATCTCATTCTGAGCGCGCAAGCCCTCGGAGGCGGGGCGTTGAGCCACAGCGGCGCGATTACCGTCTCTCCCGAGGTTCCGGCCGGAGCGATCACCTTCGTCTCTGTTGTTCCCGATTCGATAACCGCGAACGGCGCGAGCCTCTCCGCGATAACCTCGCAGAGCGTGAGGGACGCCTACGGAAACGTCGTGGCACCGCTGACCCTCATCCGGGTGACTCCGTCTCTCGGCACCGTGGCGAGCGATGATCAGGATCCCTCGACGCCGCTCACCTTTGAGCGGCAGACGGCCGTGAACGGCGCCGTGTCGGTGTTCATCAGGTCCGGGACCTCTCCCGGTTCCTCGACGGTCGCGTTCCAGAGCGTCACGGGCAGTGCGAGCGGGAATGCGACGGTTCACTTCATGCCGCCGCCCGCGTGCACGTATGCGGGATACCTTACCCCGCGCTATCTCGTTCCGACTCATACCGCGAGCTTCCGGTGCTCCGTTACGAACGGGAGCCCCACCGGGCTGAACCTCACGACGGCGAGCTCCATCTCCTTCGCGGACAGCAGCGCCCACATGTTCGAGGCGCACCTCGCCGCGCCCGCGTTCCTGAAAGGGTCTTCGACGGATACGCTCGATTTCGAAACGGCGATCGTTCCGGGGGGCATGCTCGGAGACAGCTACACTCCGCGGGTCAAGCTCGTCGGAAGCGACAGGTACGGCGCGTCGTATCAGGTCGAATTCAGCGCCGGCTCGAACAGCGTCGCCGTTTCCAGTATCGAGATCGTGAGCGTCACATCATCGAAGTCGATCGTGAGCAGGGGGGACACCTTCGAGGTCGTCGTGCGGGTCAAGAACGGAGGGGGCGGGGTCGTGTCCGTGAGCGATATCGTTCCCGCATACAAGCACGGGTACTACGGTGTTCCGGGCGCCTGGAATCCGTCCCTCCCGAACGACCTGTCAGCCGGGGTGGAACGGGAATACCGGGGCAACATGCGTGTATTTACGAACTCGCCCCTCGGGGCGGATACGATCGACGCCTCGGTGACGGCCCAGGTCAACGGCTCACAGGTCCAGGATGCCTCCGCGTATCCGAACGTCGCTCCGATCGTCGTTCAGTCGGCCGCTTCTGTCGCATACGTACCGGGCACGTTGAGCCCGCCAATCGTATCCAAGGGGCAGAGCCATTCATTCTCCCTTTCCCTCAGAAACGACGGAGAGGGGGCGGTCATTCTCGACGGCGCTCGGACGAGGCTCGCATTCACCGACGGGGCCCATCCGGTCGAGGTGGCGCTCGGCTCGACGGGAGCGCTTCCGGGGAACAAGGTGACGGGGATCGCCTTCCCCGCGGCGGCGATTCCCCTCGCCATGAGCACGGGGGGCTGGCCCGTGACCGTGTTCCTCGCCGGGACGGAGAACGGAGGCTCCTACGCCGATACGCTCGTCCTGGGTGACCAGGTGCAGGTCGTCGACCCGGCGCACATCGTCTATCGCGCCGGCACCGTGGATCCGACGATCGTCAGCAAACGGAGCGCCGTGGCGTTCGCCGTCGGCGTCGATAACACGGGAGGAGCCCGCGTCGAATGCAACCCCGATTCGACGTGGATCACCTTCAGGAACGGCTCGATTGTCTACCTTGCGAGGCTCGACGGCACCCGCGGCAGGTCGGTCGAACCGGGCCTCGGCATCAACACGCTCTACTTCAGCTCGGTCACGGTTCCGGACGCGATGCCGACGGGTCCCTACCCGGCTACCGTGCGCGTCATGGGCACGGAGAACGGGCTCGCGTTCTCGACGAGCTTCGTCCCTTCGGATCAAATCTCGGTTCAGAATCCGTCGCAGCTCGCCATCTTGAGCACGACCGTTTCTCCGTCCGACAGCGTCACCGCCGATCAGACGGTGCCGTGGATGGCATCGATCCGGGTCGATAACAACGGGGGCGCGACGGTGCGGCTGGACAGCCTCTCCGTGAGGCTCTACACGGGCTCGACCGAGGTCACGAGCCAGTGCGTGCTCACGCCTCAGAATTTCAATCCCCATATCGACATGCTGAGCGGCGGAACGGGGAAGACGATTCTCGTGCAGTTCAACGACAACGTCGCGGGTCAGATGACCGCGGGGACAATCGTCATCGAATCGACCGTATGGGGCAGGGACATGAACAGCGGGGCCACGCTCGTCGCGACGACCGAGTTCGGAGGGAAGGGGAGCTACCTCGTGCAGACCCCGGCGAACCTCGGCTTCGTCGCGGTCGTCGCGTCGGTCGACACGGTGACCGCGCTCCAGACGAAGGACTGGACGGTCGACGTCGTTCTGAGAAACACCGGGCAATCCGATATCCTGCTCGATCTCGGATCGTCACGGAGCTTCCTGACCTTCTCGGCGCCGACCGGCTTCGCCGCTGTCGACCCGACGGCGCTCAGGGGGGGCGGACTCGTGCTCGAGGGAGGATCGACCGACACGCTGCGGTACGGGATCGACCGGACCGGCTCCAGCGCGGGTCTCTGCCGCATCGAGTCGACCGTGCGTGGAACGGAGATCAACAGCGGGAGGGTTCTCACGGTCGCGAGCGGCACGTCGGGCATTCATGATGACGTGCTCCTCCAGACTGCCGCGAGCCTCGACATCGTGAGCCTCACCGCTCTCCAGAACCCGGTGACGATCGCGCAAGCTCGCGACTGGACGATCGAGATGGAGGTGCGGAACACCGGCGGTTCGAATGCAACGCTCCTTCTCGCGAGAACCGATTCGACGTGGGTCGTTATCCCCGGAGGCACGGGCTTCGTGATCGCAAATCCGGCCTCTCTCTTCGGCGACGGCCTCACGCTCCACGGCGGCTCTTCCGGCGTGCTCGATTTCACGGTCCAGACGACGGGCTCCATTTCGGCCGGCATGCACGTCCTCACAGGCGCCATCCTGGCATCCGAGGACAACAGCGGCCGAACGCTCTATGCGACGAGAGGCGCGGCGGCGAGCACGGACAGCGTCTCATTCGAGCTTTCCCCCGATCCACGGTACGTCACCGGCAGCCTGACGCCGGCGCGCGCGAGCAGCGGCGCGAGCATCTCGTTCGAAGCGACGATCGCGACGGACGCGCTGCGTCGCGCGACGCTCGTTCTCGATCCGGATAGGGTGCGTCTCAGCTTCGGAGACGCCGATGGCGACACCTTCCGGACGACGCTCTCACCCCTGTCCCATCACGTTCTCTCGAGGGGGGGACGGGACACCCTCATCTTCAGGACGGCGCCCATCGACACGGCAATCGCACATGTGACGCTCCCCGTCGTGCTCCACCTCGAGGGCACCGAGAACGGGAATCCGTTCTTCGCGAATATCGCGCCGCTCAGCGATTCGGTGACCGTGGAAAAGGCACCGCAGCTCAGCATCGACCGGATCGTCGTGCCGCAGTCGGTGACTCGGTCGCAGGGCGCCGCATGGCCTGTGCGGATGATTCTCAAGAACAACGGGGAGGCCTCCGTCGTGATAAGCAGGGCCCCCGCAAAAACCTTCATCTCGTTCAATATCGTCGGGCTCGGCGACAGAACGTATGAATACGGCATCAGCTATCCCGCGCACCTCGAAGGCTCGGGGAGCGACACGCTCGCGGGGGGAGCTCTCGACAGCCTCCTGTTCGTCGTCACGACGACGGGCTCGACGAGCGGACTCGCCCTCGTCAACGGGAGGATAGAAGGGATCGATATCAACAGCGCTCTCGCGGTCTTCGACGACACCTACAGCGGCGGCTTCAGCCACATGGCGATTCAGACGCCGGGCGCGCCCCGGGTCGCCGAGGAGCTCTCTTCCCGGACGACTGTGACGAGCGGCCAGACGGCCTCGTGGCAGATCGACCTCGAGGTCTGCAACGGGGGTGAGGCCGCCCTCACGCTCATGATGGACAGCACGTACGTGTTCTACGGTGGGAGGCTCCCGCTCTCGCATATCTCCCCCGCGGGCTTTGTCGGGGGAGGGCTCATTCTCGACGGCGGAGGCTGCAGGCACCTCCTGTTCGATATCTCGCCCACGCCGCTCATCCCGGCGGGAGCCGATATCGTGCTCCACGCCCACGTGGGACTGAGGGAGAATAACAGCGCGGAGTACCGGTATTACGACACGAGACAATCGAGCGCGGGCTTCGGGGCCATACGCGTTCAGGCTCCCGCGCAGCTCAAGATTGTCCAGGTGGCAAACAGAACTTCGCGATCGCCTTACGTCAATATCGGTCAGTGGTTCCCTGTGTTGTTTGAAGTGACAAATGAAGGCGAGGCGAGGGCGGACAGCGTGAGAATCGCCCTCGAGAAATCGGGCTCTTCCACGATCGCCGATACGATCGCGCTCGTGACTACCCTGAATGGCGGCTCGTCGGCCGCCGACACCTTCAGGGTGACCGCGGGAGGTTCGAGCGGTCCCGAGAGCTTCAGGGCAGTCATCAGGGGGGCGCTCGACGGCAACTCCCGCCAGGGGAACCTCGTTTCCGTGAGCCCAGCGATGGACGATACGACGAGCGCGGTGATCCAGAGCCTCGCGGCGCTCCAGATTACATCGGTGACGCCGTCGCAGAGCGAGGTCAACGCGAACCAGTCGGTCGACTGGACGGTGCGGGTCTCGATCAAGAACGATGGGGAAGCGCCGCTCGCGCTCGGCGCGCTCGGAGCCGCCGACATCTCGTTCTCGCGTGGAGGAGTGGTGATGACCGATTACAGCGCGATCCCGCCCGACACGCTCGCCTCGGGGGCGCACGTTCTCAGGGTCTCGGGAGGAGGCTCGGACGCTCTCATCTATCGCGTCGTCTCCACGGGGAGCGACACCGGCATGGTCGCGATCGATGGGCTCGTCCCGTGGCACGACATGAACGACCCGGGTCGCGCTCCGGAGACGGCGGGCGGATCCGGCTCGGTGCACGTCAAGCCCCCCTCGGGGCTCCGCATCATCTCGGTCACGAGCGACGCGCCGAATAACGCGCTCCTTGCGAACACGTCGATTGTCGATGTCGCTCAGGTGTTCAACGTCATGGTCCGCGTCGAGAACACGGGCGGAGACGATCTCGACAGCGTAACGGTCGACCTCGCTTCGAACGTATCGAGCGGAGGGTCTACGATCGTGGGCGGAGCGCTCGCGGTGATCCCGTCGAGGTCGGAGAAGGAATTCGCCTTCTCGGTGACGGCGGCGCCGGCGCCGGGCACCGAAATCTTGAGCTCTTCGATCACGTACGCGGTGTCGGAGAATACCCACCAGAGAGTCATTCCGGCACAAGCCGTCGAATCGGTCGAGAATCTTCGGATCGAGCTCCCGGCGCTCCTCTCGTGCGGCGCCTCGGTCACGGCGCCCGCCGGCGCGCGCGACGACACGCTCTCGACCGGTCAGAGCTTCGTCGTGACGACGCTCGTCACGAACGAGGGGCAGGCCGTCATCGACACGCTCGGAGAGGTGACGCTCGTCCTTCCATCGTCGATGCATCTCGGGAGCGCCGAGCCTCTCGTAAAACGCTTCACGTCGGGCCGGGCCGTCTCCTGGACGGTCGTGGCGCCGACCTCGCCGTCGCAGGATGACGTGAGAGCGATCATCAGCCGCATTCCCGACGACGTCAACCGTGCCGCCCCGGCTGCCGTTCACACCGGCGAGGCGCGCCTCGCGCTCCGGACGGAGCTCGCGGCCCGTCTGAGCGGTTGCGCCGTTTCGATCACCGTCCCACAGGGGGCCGTGGACGGAACGCTGTCGACGGAGCAGGATTTCGTCGTGAGATCGGTGTTCACGCCGTCCGCGAATGCGGACTCGGTCTGGGTCGAGCTCACCGTGCCCACGGGCTTCGTTGTCAACGGCGACCGGACCAGATTGATCGGGAGGGGCACCGGAACGCCTCGCACGATAGACTGGCCCGTCAAGGCGCCGATGACGCACGTTGTCGCCGATACACTCGTCACCCGCGCCGGCGGCAAGGATATGAACTCGCTCCTCACCATACAGACGTGCCGCGCGGTGTTCCCCGTCCACGTTCAGGAGAAACCGGCGCTGTCGCTTTCCGCTGGAATCTCCGGCCCCGACGAAGCCCTCGACGGAGTCGTTTCGACCGATATGCCGTTTACCGTCACGGCGTCGATCGTGAAGACCGGTGAGGCTCCCGTCGATACCACTGGTGCGAGAATCGAGCTCGTTCTGCCCGTGGGGCAGGGGTACGCGCTCGAGGGCGCCGGCGAGCACTACCGGAAAGCCTTCTCTCCGGGACAGCCGGTCGTATGGAATGTCCGGGCTCCCGGGTCCCCGACCTCCCCTTCGAACATCGAGGTGAAGTTCGCCGAGCCCTACGCCACGGACGTCAATACCAACGCCGCCTGCACGATCACGGCGGGGGATGCGTTCATCCCCGTCCAAACGGAGGCGGGCTCCGTCCTCATGTCGAATATCTCGCGCCTCGATTCGATACCGCCGTACGTTGTCCCCCAGGGCGCGCGGAGCGTTCCCATCATGCGGATCGTCTTCAGGAACAATTCGGGATATACGATCGGCCTCGATACGGTCTTCGTGGCGCTGAAGGACGGCCGCGGGAGGCGCATCGCGAACCCGAGCCGGTCGATCGCCTCGATAGCGCTCGCGGCACCCGGCGGCTCGGTCACCGCGACGGTCGCGAGCGAGAACCCCATCGCCATCGTCGTCGCCCACGGCATCGAGGTGCTTCCCGGGACGTCCGATACTCTCCTTATGCGCGCGGACGTGGCGGCGCACGCCCCCACCGGTGAGATGCGGCTCGAGATCGAGCATTCCGAGGAGGTCGCCATGTCGATCATGCTCCCGGGCGGCGGCTCCGGAGCGAAGGTCGGCGCCTCCCTCGAAGGGACGGGCGGGGACATTGCGGGGCACTTCCTGAGCGGGCCGCTCTCGGTCATGAGCGGCAGTTTCGAGGAGTACGTGCACAACTACCCGAACCCGTTCAGGGCGGGCGCCGAGCCGACGAAGATATGCTATTTCCTCAAGCAGGATGCGAACGTCGCGATAAAGATTTACGATCTCGGCGGCAGTCTCGTACGTACGATGCACATGGGAGCGGGGAGCGCCGGTGGCGCCGGAGCTCCGGAAGGGACGTTGCACGAAGTCCCATGGGACGGCAGGAACGATCGCGGCGAGCTCGTGAGGAACGGTGTGTACCTGTGCAAGGTCGAGGCGGGTTCTCAATCGGCGCTCATAAAGATCGCCGTCGCTAAGTGAGCCATATGCTGAAGAGACTCTTGATACTGCTATCGATCGTGTGCGTCGTCTGTGTCGCGGCGGACCCCGCCGCGGCCCAGGAGGGTACGGGAGGCACCCGCTCCGTGTTCAGCATCGGCGCGGGTTCCCGGGGAATCGCGATGGGGGGCGCCTTCTCCGCGATCGGCGACGACGCCTCGGCGATCTACTACAATCCAGCCGCCTTGAGGCTCAACCGCTATCCGGGCGTGGTCCTCAACCATATGCAGCTCTTCTCGGGGTTCAGCGACGCAGGCTACGATTTTCTCGGTCTCGTGTATCCGACGATCTCGGGGGGATCGATCGGGCTCGGCATCATGTCCGTGGGGACGGGCAGCATCCGGGGCTTCGACGAATTCAGCAGGGAGACGGGGGATCTCACCTATCGCGAGAGCCAGATGATGCTCGGCTACGCCTTCAATCTGCCGTGGCGCTACGTCGGCGAGGTCACGGCGGGCTCGTCGGTCAAGGTGCTGAGTCAGCGGGTCGGGGAGTTCTCCGACGCCGGCACCGGGCTCGACGTCGGACTCCTCTACAAGCCGAAATACGTACGCAATCTCACTGTCGGCTGCAATCTCCAGGACATCGTCGGCGCCGAGACGAAGCTCGTCACGGTGAGCGACAAGGTTCCGCGCACGATCATGGTCGGGGCGGGGTACACGTATCCGTTCAAGAACGGCTCAGCGCTTTCGCTCGCCCTCCAGATGAACGCTCCGCAGCACGACACGAAGGAGCTCCGGTTCGGGGCGGAGTACCTGTACCGGATGCTCAGCGTGCGGGTCGGGTTCGACGGGGACAAGATCACGGCGGGGCTGGGGGTCGCCTGGCGAGGCTACTCGGTGGATTACGGCAACTTCAGCCGCGCGGAGGCAGGGAGCTCGAATTCAATATCGGTCTCGGCCCGTATCGGTGAGTCCATCGAGGAGAAGGTCGCCGCTCGCGAGAAGCTCCGTCTCCTCGAGGAGGATAGGCGCATCACGCAGATCTTCTCGAAACGGATTGCCGCGCACGTTTCCGACGCCCAGCGCTACCGCGGTGAAGGCGATCTCGGAAAGTCGATCGACGAGCTCAAGGCCGCCCTCGAGTACGACCCGACGAACGCGGGCGTAGCGGATACGCTGGCGGTCGTTCAGCGGACGATTCTCAGGGAGGAGGCGGCGCGCAGCCAGAACGCCGAGAAGGCCGCGCTCATCAGTCAACACTTCAAGCTCGGGCTCGACTACTACAGCAAGGACGACTACGTCCTGTCCCGCGCGGAATGGAAGAGCGTCCTCGATCTCGATCCGGAGAACGCGCAGGCGCGAGAGTATCTCGGCAAGACGGAGGGCAAGCTCCGGAGCCTCGCCGAGCAGCACCGGCTGCAGGCGCTCGACCACGAGCAGAAGGGGCTCCTCGCCGCCGCACTCGGCGAATGGAACATCGTGCGCACGCTCGATCCCGAGTCCGCCGAGGCGAAGGCGGCGGCAGACCGGATCAACGCTCATCTCAACTCGATGAGCAAGGACTACACCGAGACGAATAAGAAGCTCAAGATCATCGAGCTCTTCGACGGTGCCGTGAAGACCTTCGGAGACGGTCGGTACGACGAGACCGTGAAGCAGCTCGGCGAGCTCCTGAGGATCGATCCGACGCACCAGGAGGCGCGCACGCTCCTCGTGCGCGCGCAGCGCCGGATGACCCCGCTGACGGGCAAGGAAAAAGAGCAGGTCCGCGCGCTCTACATCGAGGGAATGAAGTTCTTCACGCAGAATGATTACGCGAGCGCGATCGAACGGTGGAAGAAGATCCTCGACATCGATCCCGACAACGAGAGCGTCGCGAAGAATATCGAGGAAGCCCAAAAACGACTTCAGAACACGGCCACCCCGGAGGGCAAGCGGTGAAGAAGAAGGATCTCCTCACCGAGCGCGAAACCTTTCATCTCGAGGTGCCCGCCGACGAGAACAACCTGAGCGAGGTCAGGGATTTCATCGCCGACATCTGCGA
>Ga0326726_10004736_pt1 | contig 12410 bp, 13 predicted proteins | sample MHFenrmetagenome_2_FD_207603 | JGI IMG/M metagenome (GOLD analysis project Ga0326726, IMG submission 207603) | Lab enriched peat soil microbial communities from Michigan Hollow, Ithaca, NY, United States - MHF15MN | ecosystem: Environmental > Terrestrial > Soil > Wetlands > Peat | place: USA...
GGCGACACGTTGATCATGTTGACGATCGGCTTGCCCTTGGCCGCGCGTCCCGCCTGCGGAATCTCGTGGACCTTGAGCCAGAAGCACCGGCCGTCGTCGGTGAACACGAGCACGTAGTCGTGGGTCGACGCGATGAAGAGATGCTCGATGAAGTCCTCTTCCTTGAGCGACGCACCGTTGTTTCCGCGCCCGCCGCGCCGCTGCTTCTTGTACGTCGAGACCGACGTGCGCTTGATGTAGCCCGAATGCGAGATGGTGACGACCATCTCTTCTTCGGCGATCAGATCCTCGATCGTGAACTCGCCTTCGTCGCTCGTGATCTCGGTCCGACGCTCGTCGCCGTACTTCTTGGTGATGTCGGTGAGCTCGTCCTTGAGCATCTTCATCCGCTTGTCCTTCGAATCGAGCAGCGCCTTCAGCTCCTTGATCGTGGCGCGGATCTCCTTCAGCTCCTCCTCGAGCTTCTCGATCTCGAGACCGGTGAGCTTGGCAAGGCGCATGTTGAGGATCGCCTCGGCCTGCCGCTCCGAGAGCTTGAACCGCTTCTGCAGCTGCGTGCTCGCCGTCGGCGTGTCTTCGGCGCCACGAATGACCTTGATCACCGCGTCGATGTTGTCGACGGCGATCTTGAGACCCTCGGCGATGTGCTCGCGCTCCTGCGCCTTCTCGAGCTCGAACGTCGCGCGCCGGACGATGACCTCATGGCGGTGCTTGATGTAGTGCTCGAGCACCTCCTTCATGCCCATGACCTTCGGCACCAGGCTCCGCGTCCGCTCGTCGGGGACGAGGGCGAGCATGATGACGCCGAACGTCGACTGCATCGCGGTGTGCTTGTAGAGCTGATTGAGCACCACGCGCGGAATGGCATCTCGCTTCAGCTCGATCACGAGGCGGACGCCGTCGCGGTCCGACTCGTTCCGGAGATCTGCGATGCCATCGAGCTTCTTCGCGTGCACCAACTCGGCAATGTCCTTCTCGAGCTTGGCCGGATTGACCTGATAGGGCACCTCGGTCACGACGATCTGCGACTTGCTCGAGGATTCCTTCTCCTCGATCACGGCGCGCGCACGCATGATGATGCGGCCGCGGCCGGTCTCCTGATAATCTTTGATGCCGGCGCGGCCGTAGATGTACGCGCCCGTCGGGAAGTCAGGACCCTTGATGAACTTTCGGAGCTCGCCGACCGTCGCGTCGGGATTCTCAACCAGGTGCACGATGGCGTTGACGATCTCGCGAAGGTTGTGCGGCGGAATGTTCGTCGCCATGCCGACCGCGATGCCCGACGACCCGTTGACGATCAGATTGGGGACGCCGGCCGGCAGCACCGCCGGTTCCTGAAGATGGTCGTCGAAGTTCGGGCCGAAATCGACGGTGTTCTTGTCGATGTCCGCCAGCATCTCCATCGCCAGCGGCATCAATCGCGATTCGGTATACCGATACGCCGCCGCGTTGTCGCCGTCGATCGAGCCGAAATTCCCCTGGCCGTCGATCAGCGGATAGCGGAGCGAGAAGTCCTGCACCATTCGCACGAGCGCGTCGTACACGCTCACGTCGCCGTGCGGGTGATACTTACCGAGGACGTCACCAACCACCGTCGCGCACTTTTTGTAGGCGCGTCCGGGAATGAGTCCCGTGTCGAACATCGAGTACAGTACGCGGCGATGCACCGGCTTCAGACCATCGCGCACGTCGGGGAGCGCGCGCGATACGATGACGCTCATCGAGTAGTTGATGAACGACTCTTTGATCTCGTCGTCGATCAGGCGCGGAAGGATGCGTTCGCGATTATTTGGAGCGGTCATAGAAGCGATGCGGCGGGCGAAGGCATGAAACGACTGAGCGCGCGGGCGCGAGCGCTGTCAGGGGGCCTAAAAAGGGGGTGCTTCCAAGCCTGTGAAAGTTACCCGAAAACACGGCGAAAGGCAACGCCCGACAGTCGCGATAAGCTGATGTGCGGCAACATCTTACGGCTGTCAGCCGACAGCGACTCAGTCGGCGCGCGGCGACTCGGCGCTCGGGGGCGGCGCCGGACGATCGCCGCGCCGGTGCTCGATCTCTTCCTGGTCGGCTTCCGCTTCCGCCGCGGCCTCTTCCTGCTGCTCGCGCGCGATCGCCTCCGCGCGCTCGCGACGATAGCGATCGTACCATTCGCGCGTGATTTCACCGGCGAGATCTCGATTGCCGAGGCCGAACGAAAGGGCGAGCGCAAGCGCGATGGCGCCAAACAGGATGGCGAACGCCGTCGTGACGATGTCCGTCGCGATGCCGAGCTCCTGGAGCGCCATGAAGATCGCCAGGAGAATGACCCCGCCCCGGCCGATCCGGCTGAGCGCGCGCCCACCATGCACGCCCCCCGCCGACGCCGCGATCAACCCGCCGACGAACCCGCCGAGCACGATGCCGACGAGAATGATCACGATCGCCGCGATCACGCTCGGGATGTAGCTGACGAGCGTCGAGACGACGTTGGCGAGCGAGTCCAGGCCGAGCGCGTTCGCGGCGAGCAGGATCACCGTGAACATCACCAACCAGAAGACGAGGTTGGCGAGCACGCGCGTGGGATTGATGTGCGTGCCCGAGCGCTCGACCGCCTGCGTCACGCCGCCCCGCTCGAGCAGCTGATTCAGGCGAATGCGCCGCAGGCCACGCTCCGCCAACTTCTGCAGCACCTTCGCCAGTAGATAGCCCGCGAACAGAATGACGAGTGCGCCGATCAGGGCGGGCAACGTCTGCCCGAACACCTGGTCGAAGCTCGACTGGAGCCGGTTGCTGAAGTTGGTGGTGTCGACTCCCTGTGCGCCCTGCGCCGCCTGTTGCATGACGGAGAATCTACACCCAACGGCCGCGGCGCGCCGTCAGTTCCGCGTCCCGCGCTTCACGTCGAAAATCGCACTCCGTTTGCACGACGGACAGATGAGCCACTCGCGCCGGCGGGCGTACCCCAGCCCGAACGATCCGCCGCCGATGCTCCGCACCGTCATCGTGGCGCCGTCGCGGGGGCAGACGGGCGCTTCACCTCGCGAGTAGGTCTCGCGAATCGCGCGCTCCTCGTTCGGCTCGAACCGCGCCGCGTCGTCGCTCACGACACGCGAACCACGACTTTGCCGAACTGCCGCCCGCTCGCCAGCCGCTCGAACGCCAAGCGCCCGTCGGCGAGCGGGAACACGCTGTCCACCGTCGCCGACAGCCGACCCTCCCGAAGCTCGGCCACCACGGCGTCGAACTCGGCGTCGTTGCCCATCGTGGAGCCGAGAATCGACCACTGATTCCAGAAGAGACGTCGCACATCCGTCTCGACCATCGGACCCGACGTTCCGCCGCACGTGACGAGACGTCCGCGGCGTCCCAGCGCGAGCAGCGACTGCGACCAGGTCTCGTGCCCCACGTTGTCGACCACCACATCCATGCCGCGTTTGTTCGTGCGTTCACGAATCACCCGCGGGACGTCCATCGTCGTGCGGTTGAGCAGCTCGTCGGCGCCGAGTGCCTGCGCGCGGCGCAGCTTGTCGTCGCTCGACGACACGACCCACACGCGCGCGCCGATCTGCTTGCAGATCTGAAGCGCCGCGAGGGCGACGCCGCCGCCGATTCCCCAGATCAACACGTTCTCCGCCGGCTGCACGCGCGCGCGCGTCACGATCATCCGCCATGCGGTGAGCGTCACCAACGGATAGGCGGCCGCGTCCTCGGGAGGAATGCTCGTCGGAATCGTCCGCAGGTTCGCGGCGGGAACGACGACATACTCGGCGATCGTACCCGGAAGGTGCTCGCCGAGAATCGCGAAGCGTGGGCAGAGCGGCTGCTCACCCTGCTGGCAGTACTCGCACGTCCGATCGGCGATCCCGGGGTTGATCACGACGTAGTCGCCGGCGCTGAGATCGCCGGCCTCGCTCCCCACCGCGTCGACGATGCCGCATCCGTCCGCGCCCATCGGCCAGGGCGGAACGATCGTGACGCCCGGCATGCCGGCGACCACGAACAGATCGAGATGGTTGAGCGCGGCGGCACGCACGCGCACCCGGACGTCGTCGGCGCGCCGAAGCTGCGGTACCGGCACATCGTCGCGCACCTCGAGGCGATCGAGCCCACCATGGGAGGAAATCGTGAGAGCGCGCATCGGGGCCGTTATATTGGGTCGGGAAGAAAGCTAGTTCCTCCACCGCTCTGTTGAGTGCTTCATGACCGCCATCAAAGTTCCACCGTTGGGCGAATCGATCGTCGAAGCAACCGTGTCGCGATGGCTGAAAAAGGAGGGCGACGCCGTCGCCCCCGGAGACACGCTGGTCGAGCTCGAGACGGACAAGATCACGGTGGAAGTTCCGGCGATGAGCTCGGGCGTGCTGACGAAGCGCGCCCACGCCGAAGGCGATGTGGTGAAGGTGGATGAGTTGTTGGCGGAGATCGATGAGACGGGAAGCGGGGCGGCGGCGGCACCCGCGCCATCGCCCCCGACTCCGGCGCAAACCGCTGCGCCAAAACCGGCGCCCGCCGAAGTGCGCGCGTCACCTGCAGCTCAGCGCGCGGCTGCCGAGCAAGGCGTGGATCTCAGCAAGGTTGCCGGCACGGGACGCGGTGGCGTCGTGAGCAAGCCCGACGTCATTGAAACCGGCGTGGCGAAGGGAGCGCCGGCTGCGCAGCCTGTGCAGCCAGCCGCCGCCCCACAACCCCCCACCCTCCCGCGTCCGGCGTCCCCCTTCCCGCTTCCCGCTGCGTCAGCGCGGGAGACGCGCGAGACCATGAGTACCCGTCGCAAACGCATCGCCGAGCATCTGCTCGAGGCGCAGCACGCGACGGCGCATCTCACGACGTTCAACGAAGTCGACATGTCGGCCGTGATCGCGGTGCGCGAGCGGCTCAAGGAGCGCATCGAGAAGGAGCACGGCGTCAAGCTCTCGTTCATGCCGTTCTTCGTGAAGGCTGCATGCCTCGCGCTCAAGCAGTTCCCGGTCGTCAACGCGCAGATCGACGGCGATGCGATCGTCTATCGCCACTATGTGAACATGGGGATGGCCGTCGCGTCCGACGCGGGGCTGGTCGTGCCGAACATCAAGGACGCCGATCGCAAGGGGATGCTCGACGTGTCGCGCGACGTCCAGACGCTCGCCAAGCGAGCGCGAGACGGCAAGCTGACGATGGACGACCTCACAGGCGGCACCTTCACGATCACGAATGGGGGCGTCTTCGGGTCGTTGATCTCGACACCGATCATCAACTTCCCGCAGGTCGGCATCCTGGGGCTTCACAAGACGCAGGATCGCCCGGTGGCCATCAACGGCAAGGTCGAGATCCGGCCGATGATGTACATCGCCCTCTCGTACGACCACCGGATCATCGACGGCCAGCAGGCCGTGCTCTTCCTCATTCGGGTGAAGGAGCTGATGGAGGATCCGGCGTCGATGCTGATCGGCTGACGCCGGCCGCGAAGTCGCCGGGCCGTCAGCCAACACCCGACGGCCTCCCTGGAACATCACCCCGGTATCGGGTTAGCGGGTCGGCAGCGCGCGCACAGCCGCGGAGCCGCCGACGTGTTGGTACACCCTCGTCATACGAGAACCAGCATATGAGATCACGATTCATCCGCAGCAGCGCCGTCGCGACCGGACTCTTGGTCTGGACGGCATCCGCCGGTATGGCCCAACGGAACCGTGGGCTGGAGTTGGGTGGAGATGCCGCATTCCAGCACTCCGAGTCCCACCTCCCGGGTGGGATCGTTTCGGCCAGCAACTCGCTCTTGTTGCCGATTTCGAGCGTGCGAGTCGCGTTCCCGACCGACGGGCCGTTCGAGCCCGAGGTGGCAGCAAGCTTCACGTACGCCAGTGCCGGCGGCCGGTCGAGCAGCTACCTGGCTGGAGATGTCGGGCTGTTGACGGAGCTCAGCCACGACCCGAAGGGTCCGCGCTGGTTCGTTCGGCCGGCTCTCGGATGGCAGCATTCAACGGTCACTAGCGGCAACTCGACCTCTCGCGCGACCCTCGGCGCCGGAATCGGCGTTCGGTTGGGGATCACCGATCGAATCGCCGCGCGCTATGAGGCGCGGTACACTTACTTCACCGAGACGCGTGGCGTATCGGCGAACGTGTTCGGGTTGTTGGCCGGGATCTCGGTCTTCACGCGCTGAGCGGCGGTCGCGGGAAACGGGCGGTTAGTTTTCCCATGCGTCCCGTTTCCAGCAATCCGCCGATATGAGCTCGTCCGCGTCCCCTTCATCGTCCGTCGCCGCCGATGTGGTCGTCATCGGCGGCGGTCCAGGCGGCTATGTCGCCGCGATCCGCGCCGCGCAGCTCGGACTTTCCACGGTCTGCGTCGAAGTGGACAAGACGCTCGGCGGCACGTGCGTCAACGTCGGCTGCATCCCGTCCAAGGCGTTGCTGACATCGTCAGAGCACTATGCGTTCGCGCAGCTCGCCGCGGCGGCGCACGGCATCGGCATCGGCGAGCTGACGCTCGATCTCGCGACGATGCTCAAGCGGAAGGACGACGTCGTCGGCCAGAACACGAAGGGAATCGAGTTCCTCTTTCGGAAGAACAAGATCACCTGGGCGAAGGGATTCGGAACGCTCGAGGCGGGGAACGTCGTGACGGTGACCGCGGGGCCCCCCCCCGCTGAGAAGATCGCCTCCTATCAGGCGAAGAGCGTCATCATTGCCACCGGCTCAGTACCAATCGAGCTCCCGTTCCTGAAATTCGACGAAGAGCGGATCCTCTCGAACATCGGCGCGCTCAAGATCCCCGAAGTTCCCAAGCACCTCATCGTCATCGGCGGCGGCGTCATCGGTCTCGAGCTCGGCTCCGTTTGGAACCGACTCGGGGCCAAAGTCACCGTCGTCGAGCTCCTGCCGGCGATCCTGCCCGGTATGGACGACGATGTCGTGAAGGAGGCCGACCGTGTCCTCCGAAAGCAGGGCCTCGACATCCGCACGAACACCCGCGTCACCAACGGCGGGCGCACCGCGGACGGCGTCTTTATCGAGGTGGAGCGCGACGGCAAGACCGAGCGCATCGACGGCGACTACGTGCTCGTCTCGGTCGGGCGGCGGCCGGCGACCGGCGGCATCGACGCCAAAGCGCTCGGCCTCGCCGTCGGGAAGCGTGGCGAGATTCTCGTCGACGACCAGATGCGCACGAATCTCCCGAACGTCTACGCGATCGGCGACTGCGTGCCCGGGCCGATGCTCGCGCACAAAGCCGAGGAGGAGGGCGTCGTCGCCGCCGAGGTCATCGCGGGGAAACCTGTGCACATGCACTACAAGTCGATCCCCGGCGTCGTGTACACCTGGCCGGAGATCGCCGCGGTCGGGCTGACGGAGGCGCAGGTGAAGGCCAGCGGCCGGGAATATCGGACCGGAAGGTTTCCCTTCTCCGCCAACGGCCGCGCACGCTCGATGGGAGAGAGCTCGGGGTTCGTGAAGTTCGTCGCCGACGCGCGAACCGACGAGCTGCTGGGCGCGCACATGATCGGGCCCAATGTGTCCGAGCTGATTTCAGAGGTCGTGCTCGCTTTCGAGTATCGGGGCTCGTCGGAGGACATCGGCGTCACGGTGCACGCGCACCCCACCCTCTCCGAGGCGACGAAGGAAGCGGCGCTTGCGGCGCTGGGCCGCGCGCTTCACATCTGATTCGTGTCCGGATACTTCGCGCTCGATCCGCGCCCGCTCCTCCCCGAGGACTCGCAGGGCACGCGCGTGCTGTTGCTCGGATCGCTGGGCGTCACGCCGTATATCGATCGCGCGCTCGAGGTGCTCGAGCTCGCGGAGCGTGGGCACGACCCCGAACATCGCGCGCTCGTGATCGCACGCGACGGCACGGTGGCCGGGCTCGCCCTCTTCGGCACCATCACGGGCACGCAACACGCCGCGCGCCTCTATACCGCGGTGCTCGCACCGGGCGTTCAGCCCAGCGACGTCGGGACTCGCTTGATGCAATCGGTGGGCGACGCGGCGCGCACCGCGGGCGCGCGGTTCATCCTCGCCGAGATGCCGGACGATCCGGCGATCGGCTCCGTCCTCGGGCTCCTGCGCGAACAGGGGTTCCACGAAGAGGCGCGGGTGCCCGATTTCTATCGCGAGGGCGTGGCGCTGACCTTTCTGAGACTGGAGCTGTAGTCAGTCGCTACGCTTTGCCGATTTGCGAGCGGACGTGGTCGAGGAAAAACTGCTCGAATCGGCCGGTCGAGCCGCATGGGATGCGGTCGGTGGCGGAACCCGACATGTCCTGGCCCATCGGAACGAACGTCGTCTGGATCTGCGTTCCACCCTTCCCGTCAGTGACCATCTCCGTGAGCAGCGACATGTAGATCCGATACGACGCCGCCTTGGGCCCCGTCATCCCGGAGCCGCAGTCGACGAATTCGACCATCGGTCGTCCGGCGAGCTGGCGGGACTTGAAGAAGTTCGCATTGCCCATCTGGTGCGTCGTCGGGTTTTCGACCTGCAGAGGAATCTCGAAGTCGGCGTACGTCTTCTTGGTCGCGAGCCAGACGGCGGCCGGCGGCGCCACGATGGTCATGCCGACGGCGCGCGGACGCTCGGCGTAGATCGTGCCGGAATTCCTGTCCCCCGAGAGAATCGTGGCTTGCCGCGGCGTCGTGTCATCGAGCGGCGGACTCGCGGTGGCGCAGCCGCCGAGCGCGAGCAGAAAGAGAACGCGGCGCATCCTGGGCTCCAGAGAGAGGTCGTGTAACATGTCGCGCGGAACACGAATTGAAAACCCGCTTGGCGGAGCGGAAGTTCATCGCCGCTCGCCGACGACGATCGCCATGGCATGCGAGAACACCGCCCGAGCCCACTCGTCGTACATCGTCGCCGACGGGTGGAGTCCGTCGAGCGCAACGAGTCCCGGCTCACGCGCCGCGCGACGGCTGATCGGCGTGACGTCCACGTAGCGGCCTCCGAAACGAAGCGTCTCGTCGCGATTGATCGCGTTGAAGTCATCGATCTCCTTGGCGATCCGCGCGCGATCACGACCGTCAGCGAAGGGCGTGACGCTCCAGTCGGGGATCGAGAGCACGATCACGCGGTCCGGCGTGGCGCCGGCAAACGCGACGGCGCGCGCGAGGAGACCGCGGAACTCGTCGCGGTACTCGGCCGGCGATCGACCGCGATACTGATTGTTCACGCCCACGAGCAGCGTGACGATGTCGAATGGGCCGCGCGGATTCGCGGCGTCGATTCCGCCGGAGAGCTCGTCGGTCGTCCAACCAGTGCGGGCGACGATCTCCGGCGACGCGACCGCGATGCCGTGCGCGCGAACGAGCTCCGTGAGTCGCACCGGCCACCGCTCGCCGGCGGCGACCGCCTCGCCGATCGTGTACGAGTCCCCGAGGGCCAGCAGCCGCACCTCGGCGGCCGGCGGGCCGCCGTGTGTCACGGCCTTACGTAGCGCTTGAACACGAGCTCCGAGTAGCTCGTCAGCTCGCCGGCGGCGAACGCGTGCAGGAACGAATCCATTCGCTCGATCATCGACGTGCTGAGATTCCCGCCGGCGGGCACGAAGAGAGGGTGCGGCATTCCGAACCGGCCGAAGTAGCTTCGGATGATCACGCTCGTGCTGTCGTGCGGAAGAAACGTCACGTTCTTCGCGAACTCGTCGAAGCCACCGTCGCGCGTCATGAGGTACTGCTCGACGTTGGAGAGATAGAACGCCGAGACGACGAGGCCGTGCGCGGCGGCATATGCCCCGACCGCCTTGAGCGCCTTGGGGCCGGCGACGTTGCCGACCACCGGAATGATCCGGTCGGCGAGCTGCATGGAGCGGACATATTGAAATTCGTTCTCGTCCGCGAGGTAGCTGAGGAGATGGCCGTCGCGATCCGACTCCATGATCAGGCGGCCGAACGACGGATAGTCGAACCGGTTGTTCCGGCCGAGGCTCGAGTAGCGGGTGTCGAGGCCTTCCGCGACGAACTGGGCGCGATAGCGATCGATCATCTCGCGGTCGTGCGCGTCGAGGGGAACGCCGAACTTCGCGATGCGGTCGTTGCTCGTCCGCCGCGCGGCCGCGACCACGGCGGAGTCGGTATGGGCTTCTCCGACATACGCGAGCACGGCGCTCATCGATCTTCCCGTCCAGGAATCGATGTCAGGCGGGACCGGTTTGCCGAGGAGAAGGCAGAGGTACTCGAGGCGGTTTCGCGACATCACGAACAACGACTTGAACAGCAAGTGCTCGAGCAGGTTGTCGCGGCGAATGTCGAGCATGAACGCCACGGTCGGCCGGATGAGCGCGATGTAGGAGAAGTTCTGATCCGGGCCGACGCCGATGTACGCGCCACCGTGCGTGCCGACCTTCGCCAGCTGACTCGCGACGTGAAGGTAGGACGCCTCGTTCGTGATGATGTTGTCCGAGTCGAAATAGCCGGGCGCTTCGGAGAGCTGGGCAACCAGCGCCGCGAAGGACGTATCCGGCGCGTAGCGCGCTTCGAGGCGCGCGCGGACCGGCGTCGCCGATATGCCGACGATCGCTGCCGCGGCGATCGCGGCGAAGGTCGGAGCTCGCCAACCTGATGTCAGGCGCACAACTCTACTGACGGCAAAAGGCCTCTGGGTCAGGCTTCGGCGTTGTCGACCGCCGGGCGATGTCGAGTTCGGCCACCGCGCCGGCGACATTCCGAATGTAACGCGTCGTCAGGATGTAACGCGTCGTCAGGGCGCCGGATTGGTCGCGGCCGTCCCGGCGCCAGCCGTCATGACGGCCCGGAGCTGCGAAAGAAACGCCTCCGGCCCGGCACGATCGCCGAGCGCCGCGAGCGCGCGCAGCACGTCCTCCTCGCGAACCGCCAATCCCGCGCTGAGTGTGTTTGGATCGACGCCCACTCGCTCGAACTCCCGCAGCAGATGCGCGAACCGTTCGGCTTGTGACATGTCGGTGCCTCGATTGATCGAATCGGACGACCGGGGAGCACGCCTCGCGTCGAGGCCGCTCGTGGCAGGGGATGTTCGTGTTGAAAATGGCGCGGATTGCCGGGAAAGCAAACGGCCGACCTCGGTAGGTCGGCCGTTTGGTGGTCCAGCGAAACCGTCTGGCTATCTGAATGCGGCGATGATGAGCGCCGTGATCGCGGCCGCGGCCGCGACCAGACCGGTCGCCGCACCGACCGCCCGGGCCGGCGTGATGACGAACTCACGGCGATACCACGGCGTGATCAGCTGCGGAGCGGACTGCGGCAACGCCGACATGATCCGCGCCTCGAGGTACGTCGGCGTCACCATCCGGCGACGACGCTCGACCTCTACGTTGATGTTCTTCCAAAACTCGACATCGCGAGCCGTGTCGCCTTTGCGCACGCTCGCCTCCGGGAGCTCACCATCCAGCCAGCCATGCACAGCCGGTGCGAGCACCCGAGAATCATGCTCCTGATGACCAAGCGGCACCTCGCGATCGGCAAGCGGACGCTCCCGTTCGGGGCGGCGCAGGGGCCGATGCTGGTGGCTGTCGAATCCGCCGAGGCCGTCGTCGGAGCGGAGGTCGTCTACCATGTTAGGCGTACTTCTCCTCTAAGAGTGCTTGGAGTGCTTCACGCGCGCGATGTACGCGCATCTTCAGCGCTCCGACCGTAGTACCGAGCAAATCAGCCATCTCCTCGTAGGAGCGGCCTTCCACGTGCTTCATGACGAACGCCTCGCGCAAGGACGCGGGGAGCGTCGCCAGCGCGCGGTCCAGATCCGTTCGTAACTCCGTACGGTCCAGCTCTTCATCCGGTGTCGCGTACCCCGAGGGCTGATCGTCCTCGTCGTAGCTCAGGTGCGAGCGACGGATGTTCTTGAGCCAATCTTTGCAACCGTTCGCAACGATCCTGAATACCCAAGCATCGAACCGCCCGCGGACTTCCGCGAGGTGTTGATACGCTTTGATGAAGCTGAGTTGCAAAATGTCCTCAGCGACATCCGGGCTGCCCGTCATGCACAGGGCGTGACGGTACAGCGGGTCTGTATACCGCTGGATCAGGGTCTTGAACGCGTCGCGGTTGCCCGCGAGAACGCGCTGAATGATGAGTTGATCAGTGTTGTCCTGATCAACTACGCCCTGATCAGCCCTAGGGGCTGGCTCCGTCGTCTTCACGACAACAGAGTAACGCACTTTCGCCGCTTCGGACAGGCCACCGGCCCTCCCGCCCCGCTCGAGAAGTCTCGTCACGTTCCTTAGACGAAGCGCCGGCGATGTGGGTAACATGACTTCTTCGGACGTCTCGGGACCCCGGTTTCCGCACGGGGACACGCGTTTTCTGCGTCACTTTTTCCGATTCGTTCCGCTCAGCGATCGCACATGAGAAAAAGTGTCCCAGCCAAATTGTCGAATCGCGTCGCCGTGCTCGTCGATCGCGGGAGGCGCGAACCGGATCACGCCGCCGACACTCGATGGCATGCCCGTGACCGCCGATCCGTTCGTCTGGGCCAGCGACTCGAGCACCGAAT
>Ga0326726_10004737_pt1 | contig 12404 bp, 10 predicted proteins | sample MHFenrmetagenome_2_FD_207603 | JGI IMG/M metagenome (GOLD analysis project Ga0326726, IMG submission 207603) | Lab enriched peat soil microbial communities from Michigan Hollow, Ithaca, NY, United States - MHF15MN | ecosystem: Environmental > Terrestrial > Soil > Wetlands > Peat | place: USA...
CGGCCAAGCGCGGGCACGTATTTTCAGCTCGCCGACTATTCCGAGCTCGGCGACGTGCCGGACGTCGAGTACACACAGCAGTTGACGCGCACGATCGGCGTCGCTGCGATTCCGGTCTCCGTGTTCTCGGCGGTCAATCCGCCCGGCGAGCGGCTGATCCGGTTCTGCTTTGCGAAGGACGATGCGACGCTCGTTGCGGCGGCCGAGCGGCTGGCGCGCCTCTGACCGTGGTCGCCCACGCCGATGCTCAGCGCAGGCCGGTCTCGCTGCGCGCGATCACGAGGCGCTGGATTTCGCTGGTGCCTTCGTAGATCTCGGTGATCTTGGCGTCGCGGAAATAGCGCTCGATCGGCATTTCCTTGCTGTAGCCCATGCCGCCGTGAATCTGCACCGCCTGGTGCGCGATGAACATGGCGGCCTCCGAGGCGTAGAGCTTCGCCATGCTGGCCTCCGCGCTGTTGCGTCCGCCTTCCTTCCTGACGCGTGCCTTGTTCCAGGCCGCGCGCAGCGTCAGGAGCCGCGCCGCCTCCAGGCGCACCTTCATGTCCGCGATCTTGGCCTGCGTCATCTGGAACGAGCCGATCGGAGAACCGAATGCGACGCGCTCCTGGGCGAAGACCACCGAAGCTTCATAGGCCGCGCGCGCAATCCCGACGGCCTGGGCGGCGATGCCGATCCGGCCCTGATCGAGCACGGTCATGGCGATCTGAAATCCCTGGCCTTCCTCTCCCAGGCGGTTCTCGAGCGGTACCTGGTAGTCGGCGAACTCGACTTCGCAGGTCGCCGAGGCGCGGATCCCGAGCTTGGGCTCGGTCTTCCCGCGCAGATACCCGGGCTTGCTGGTCTCGATGAGAAACGCCGTGATGCCCTTGCCCTTGCGTTCGGGATGAGTCATCGCAAAGAGCACCATGAAGTCCGCCACCGGGCCCGAAGTGATCCACGATTTCTTGCCGTTGATGAGGTAGTGGCGCCCGTCGGCGGAGAGTGTGGCCCGCGTGCGCATGCCCAACGCGTCCGATCCGGATTGCGGTTCGGTGAGGCCATAGCAGCCGACCGCCTTGCCCGACGCGACCGGCAGCACGAACCTGAGCCGCTGTTCGTGCGTTCCGAACTCCATGATGCCGTTGCAGTAGAGCGAGTTGTTCACCGAGATGATCGTCGAATGCGCTGCGTCGGCGGCGGCGATTTCCTCCATCACCACGACGAAGCTGATGGGATCGAGCCCGGAGCCGCCGTAGTCGGGCGGCACCTCGATCCCCATGAACCCGAGCTCGCCGGCCTTGCGGATCGTCGCATGTGGAAACTCGCCGCTGGCATCGTGGCGCGCCGCCACCGGCACGATCTCGTTCTGGGCGAATTCACGCGCAGCCGCCTGGATGATGAGTTGATCGTCACTGAGCCTGAAATCCATGGGAGCTCCGCAAAATCGGTGCGCCGGGGGGTGCAGCGCAGGGGCGCGGATTGTCCCCCAAGCCCTGTCGCGTTTTCAATGCCGGGCAGCGGCTCGGTTACACTCTGGCCATGAAAAAGCCGACGCGCGTCAATCATCCTCCGGCCGTCGGGTTGCCGCCCGGCAATCGCGCCCTGGTCGATCCGATCTACCAATCGGTGAAATTCGAGTTCGACGAGGTGGACGCCACGCTCAAGGCGCAGCGCGGCGAGCGGCCGGGCTTCTTCTATACGCGCGTCTCGAATCCGACGCTGCGGCAGCTCGAGCTGCTGCTGGCGGAGTTGCAGGGTCGCGAAGACGCGATCGTTCTGGGCTCAGGTATCGCCGCTACCAGCGCCGTGTTTCTCGCCCTCCTCAAGCAGGGCGATCACGTACTCGGCTTTGTGGAAACGTACGCACCGACGCGCCGGACCCTGCAGCGGATCCTCGCGAAGTTCGGTGTGACACTCACGCTCCTCTCGATCGAGGATCTCGACGGCGCCGAGCGGGTGCTCGCCGCGCGGCCGACCCGACTCGTCGTGTTCGAAAGCCCGACCAATCCGGTCACGAGAATCGCCGACATCGCGCGCCTCACAGAGATGGCGCACCGGCACGGCGCTCTCGTCGTGCTCGACAATACCTTTGCCGGGTTGCATAACCACGGGCAATACGAAGTCGACCTCTACGTTCACAGCCTGACGAAGTTCGCGAGCGGGCACAGCGATGTGATGGGTGGCGCCGTGATCGGCCGCGTGGACCTCATCCGAGCGATTCGCCAGGATCACATTCTGATCGGGGCGCTCCTCGATCCGCACGCGGCGTACCTGGTGCTGCGCGGCTTGAAGACCTATTTCCTGCGCTATCGTGCGATCTGCGCTTCGGCGCAGCGGGTCGCGGAGTTTCTCGCCACGCGCGCCGAGGTCGAGCGCGTCCACTACCCGGGGCTCGCTTCGCATCCGCAGCACGCCCTCGCGCAGGCCCAGATGCACGACTTCGGTGGCGTCGTCGCGTTCGATCTGGCGGGCGGCGAGCCGGCGGCAACCGTCTTTTGCGAGGCGCTCGAGCTCTTCGGGCTCGCGGCGAGCGTCGGCTCGACCGAATCGCTGGTGATGGCGCCGCAGATGCTGCGGGCCTACGACCTCACCGCCGAGCAGCGCCGCATCTCAGGGATACTCGACGGCACGGTGCGGCTGTCCATCGGCATCGAGGATCCGGACGATCTGATTGGCGACATCACGCAAGCGCTCGATCGCGCCGGACGCGCGCAGAAGTAACTTGCGGATCGCTGGCACGGGGCTGGGTCCCGGGAGGGGCCGGACGCAGCCACGGCCCCTCCTGGCACCCGGCCCCGTGTCAACAAACGCACGTTCCCGATGCTGACTTCGCCATCAAGTCCGACGGGTCCCGGCCGATATCCACTGGAGGAACAATCCTCCGGAATTCAACGAGATGACCGCCCGGAAGACGGCACTGACGTCGCTCAACACGGAACCAGCGGAGCTACGCGAGAAGCTGAGTGCCGCCCTCGCGGCTGATCAGCTCGAGCTGCCGCCGCTCCCGCAGGTGGCCGCGGAGGTCGTCGCGAGCAGCGCCGCCGAGGCACGCAACGCCGCGGCGTTCTCGCAACTGGTCCAGCGGGATCTCGTGCTCGCCGGCAACCTCATGCGCGTCGCGAACTCGCCCGCATATCGCCCGCGCACGCCCATCGTGTCGCTGCAGCAGGCCATCGCCTGGCTCGGCATCGCGGAGATCAGCAATATCGCGCTTGCAATCTCTGTGCGCGGCCAGTTGTTCGTCGCTCCCGGCCACGAGCCCGAAATTCAGGAACTGTGGCGTGAGTCGGTTGCCACCGCGTGCTGCGCGCGTGAGCTCGCTCGCCTCAAGAAGCGCAACGTGGAGTCGGCTTATCTTTGCGGTCTCCTGCATCGCATAGGCCGCGCGGCCGCAATCTCCACGTTGAGTCGCATCGAAGTCGCAGGCCGCCGCACGGTGGCCGCGCGTACCTTTACGGCGCTCGTCGATGAATTCGAATGGGATTTTGGCCGCAAACTCACGACGAAATGGCAGCTGCCGGCTGTCGTCAGCGACGTCATCAACGGCTGGCGCAACGCGGATCGCGCGACCGGGGGACGGCCGGAAGTGCTGCAGACCTACGTCGGGCACCTCCTCGCCATCGAAGTGCTGCACCCCGAATTGAGCAACCTGGCGCTGTTGGCCGAAAGCAATGCCCTCAGCGAGCTCGACCTGTATCCGGAGGAACTCGAGGCGCTGCGCGCGAAATTCGACCTGGTGCTCGCCAGCATCGTGCATCTCGGATGAGCGAGCGGCTCGAGTTCGATTTCCTCGTCATCGGCTCGGGGCCCGCGGGTCAAAAGGCTGCGATACAGGCGTCCAAGGCCGGCTGCCGCGTCGCGCTGATCGAGCGCTTGCGCGCCGTCGGCGGCGCCTGCGTGCACAGCGGTACGATCCCGAGTAAGGCCCTGCGCGAGAAGGCACTGCAACTCACGCGGGCCCGCCAGGTGGGCAATGCGTTCAACATGGGGCTCGCCGCCGACGTGCCGCTCGCACAGCTCATCGACGGCGTCGAGGATATCATTCGTGCCCACGACCACTACATGGCGGCGCAGCTCGAGCGCAACGGCATCCGCTGCCTGCGTGGGCGTGCACGGTTCAAGTCACCGAGTGCGCTCGACGTGCTGCGCATCGATGGCACCACTTTCGAGGTGCGTGCGCCGCGCGTCGTGATCGCGACGGGTTCGCGGCCGCGTCAGCCGGCCGAGCTCGCGGTCGATCACGAGCACGTGCTCGACAGCGATTCGATTCTGGCACTGGCGTATCTGCCCCGCAGCCTCGTGGTCGTCGGTGGCGGCGTGATTGCCTGCGAATACGCATCGACGTTCGCAGCGCTCGGTTGCGCGGTAACGCAGGTCGATCGCGCCGCGCGTCCGCTCGGCTTCCTCGATGCCGAATTGAGCGAACGCTACGTGCAGGCGCTCGGCGCGAGCGGCGGCAGGTTTCTCGCCGGGCGCTCGATCGCGTCGGCCCACTGGGACGGCGTGGAAATGGTCCATGTCACCCTCGATGGCGGCACGCACCTCGACGCCGACAAGATGCTGATCGCGCAGGGCCGTATCGCGAACGTCGAGGGCCTCGGGCTCGAGTGCGCCGGCGTCAAGCTGACGGCGCGGGGGCTCGTCGAAGTGAACGGGGAGCTCCAGACGACCGCGGCAGGGATCTATGCAGCCGGTGATGTCATCGGTCCGCCATCACTCGCGTCGGCAGCGATGGAACAGGGCCGCCGCGCTGCCTGTCACGCGCTCGGGCTGCTCGTTGGTGCCGGCCACGAACTCGTGCCGAGCGGGATCTACACGATTCCCGAGATTGCGACGGTTGGACTCGATGAGGCGGCAGCGCGCCAGAAGTGGGGTTCCGTCGTCGTTGGCCGCGCGGAATTTCATGAGATCGCCCGCGGGCAGATCGCGGGCGCACAGGACGGTTTACTGAAGCTCGTGAGCGACCCCGAGGGGCGGACGCTGCTTGGGGTACAGATCATTGGCGATGGTGCGACGGAACTCGTACACATTGGTCAGATGGGGCTCGCCGCCGGTGCAACGGTCGATCAGTTTGTCGACTGCGTCTTCAATTTCCCGACGCTGGCCGAGGCCTATCGCGTCGCAGCTCTCGACATCGTCAAGCGCCGCGGTACGCGCAGGCCCGATCCAGCAGTAACGACCGTAACCGACGCGGCGGTGGGCTGATCCCGGCGCTATGCAGACTCCAATGCGGCTCCGTCAAGACGCCCCGTCCGCGCGGAACTGTGCTTTGCGATGGCTGCCATCGCAGTAAGGCTTGTTGGCCGACAGCCCGCAGCGGCAGAGCCACGTCTCCGTGACGCGGTTCGCGGTGCGTCCCGTGCCGGTCACGACTTCGAGGTTACCCTGGACCTTGAGCGGGCCGTCACGCTGCGGTGTGATGGCGAGCGGGCCGTCGCGCGTGGCGAGTGGCTTTGATTCCCGGGTCGGCGGTTCGCCGGTCGCCTGGAACGACGCCGTGTTGTGGGCACCGTCGCAGTACGGCTTTTGCGCCGAGTGACCGCAACGGCAGAGCGTAGCGCGTAAGCCGGCTGATTCACCGGCGATGCTGAGCGCGCCGTGAAACGCAAGCGGGCCGTTCTCGCGCACCCGCACGGTGTTGACGATCGGTGCCGCTTCGGGCGGAGAGGCGTCAACGGGCTCGTAGCGGATGGCTCCGGAAGGGCACTGATGAGCGAGCTCCGCCACTTCAGCGGGCGTCGCGCGGTCCGGGTGGATCCACTCACCCGCGACGTTCGGCACGAATACGTCGGGCCGCGACAGCACGCAATTGCGCGAGTGGATGCACTTCTGGGCGTCAAAGACAATGCGCACGCGCTTGCCTTCGACCACTTCTCTTGCCATGAGCCTGTTCCCCTCTGTCGGCTGTCAGCCGCCGTGTCGCAATGACCTGTTGCAGCCGGGGTGCCTGGTACAGCAGCCCGATGAATGATTCTGCCACGCGCACCGTCCCGATGCAGCGTTTCGCAGAGGCGGGCGCGGCTGATGCTACAAGCTGCTCGCCACCCGCACCCGATGCTGGTGATATGGCAGCACCTCGAGCACTTCGCCTTCCCTGAGGCGCCGTTGCACCTGGCGCCAGAACTCGGCCGTGAGCACCTCGCCGTGTGCCTTGAGGAAAACCTCGCGTTGCATGTCGTCGAATGCGAGAAACGTGAGAAAGGTCTCCGGAAAGACGTCGTTGTCGGCGACGTAGAACCAGGTCTCCCCGCGCATCTCGTCTTCGTCGCTCGTCGCCTCGGGCAGGTCGCGGAAGCGGCAGTCGGTCACCTGACAGAGTTCATCGTAATCGTAGAAGATCACGCGCCCGTGGCGGGTGACGCCGAAATTCTTGAAGAGCAGGTCGCCCGCGAAGATGTTGCTGTAGGCGAGGTCACGAATCGCCTGACCGTAGTCGAGCACGGCGCGCTCCGACTCGGCACGTGTGCTCGTGCGCAGGTACAGGTTGAGCGGCGTCATGCGCCGCTCGATGTACACGTGATCGAAGATAATATCCTCGCCCTCCGCGTGCACGGTGCCCGCGGTCTCGGCGCCCAGTTCCTCGATGAGCTCCGGCGCGAAGCGGTCGCGTGGAAACCTCAGGCGGCGGAATTCCTGCGCGTCGACCAGGCGGCCCGCGCGGTCGTGCTTGAACACGAGCTCGTACTTCGCGCGCACTTCCTCGCGCAGGATGTTCTTGCTCGGCGGGAAGTGATCGCGGATGACCTTGAACACGACATCGAAGGACGGCAGCGTGAAGCACACCATGACAAGGCCGCGCTCGCCGGGCGCGTGCACGAAGTGATCGCTCGCCTGCTGCAGGTGCCGGAAGAGTTCGCGGTAGCGCTCGGTCTTGCCCTGCTTGGCGCGGCCGAGCACGGTGAAGAGCTCGCTCACCGGTTTGCGCGGCACGATCGACTTGAGGAACAGCACCGCCTCGCCTACGCGCTCGAGATCCACGTGGAAATATGAGCGCGTGAAGCTGAATACGATGCTCACGTCGTCCTCTGCCAGCATGACCGTGTCCACCAGAACTCCGCGCTCGGTGTTCTTGAGCGCGATGACGAGCGGCAGCTGCCAGCCGCGTCCGACGACGCGTCCGACAAGATAGGCGCGCGTCTGCTGATAGAAGACCGGGCGGATGATGTCGACGCTCTGCACGGCCCGGCGCTCGCCCACGGTGCCGAGGTATGCAGTCACCTCCTGCGCGACGTACGCGACGCTTCGATCGAAGTCCCGGTAGGGCGTGTGAAAGCGGAAGTCGGTCAGCACCTCCTCGCAGAGAAGCGCCAGCGAACCCCGATTGGTATAGGTGTTGGTGACGACCTGGCTCGCGATGCCGGCGAGCGGATCGAGGTCGAGCGCGATGTATTCGAGATCGGGGTTGACACCGACGGTGCCGAACAGGCGCCGCGTAATCGAGCTGAAGAACGTCTTGGTGAACTCGCGGTCCGGCAGATCCTCGATCTCGGTGCTGAACCTCGCCTTGATTGCGAGCCAGCCCTGAGCGTCGAGCGCGCGCTCGCCAAGACGTGACTTGAGCTGCGCGACGGTTGCCTTGACGAAGCGATCGTACAGCTCGATGCGCTCGACGGCATCGCGCTGGCTTCCATGCCAGTCGCGCTCTTCAAAGCGCTGTGGCGCGCGGCGTGTGACGGCGCGGAATTCCGCGTTGTAATCGGCGAATGCCGAGGCGATGAAGCGGGCGGTGTCGCTGGCGTCCACTCGATCCGCAACGAATCAAAGATTGCGAATCAGGATGTCTCCGAATTCGCTGCACTTGACCTCGCGTGCGCCTTCCATGAGCCGCGCGAAGTCATAGGTTACCGTGCGCTGGCCGATCGACTTGTCCATCGCGCCGATGATCGCGTCGGCGGCCTCGGTCCAGCCGAGGTAGCGCAGCATCATTTCGCCCGAAAGGATCACGGACCCTGGATTGACCTTGTCGAGATTCGCGTACTTGGGCGCCGTGCCGTGCGTCGCTTCGAATACGGCGTGGCCGGTGAGGTAATTGATGTTGGCGCCCGGCGCGATGCCAATGCCGCCGACCTGGGCCGCGAGCGCATCCGACAGGTAGTCGCCGTTGAGGTTGGTGCACGCGATCACGTCGAATTCGTCGGGGCGAGTGAGTACCTGCTGCAGCGTTATGTCGGCGATGGCATCCTTGACGATGACCTTGCCGGACTTCTTCGCAGCGTCCTGTTCGGCGTTGGCGGCCTTGTCGCCCTGCGCCGCCTTGGTGCGCTCCCATTGTTCCCAGGTATAGACCTGGGCCGGGAATTCGCGCTCGGCGAGCGCATAGCTCCAGTTGCGAAACGCCCCTTCGGTGTACTTCTGGATGTTGCCCTTGTGCACGATGGTGACGTTCTTGCGCTTGTTCGCGATCGCGTACTCGACCGCTGCACGGAACAGCCGCTCCGTGCCCTCGCGCGATATCGGCTTGATGCCAATTCCGGAGGTGTCCGGAAAGCGGATCTTGCCGTACGCCTTCGGGAAGTTCTGCTTCAAGAGCTCGAGGAACCTGCGGTTCTCCTCTGTGCCGGATTCGAATTCGATGCCGGCGTAGATGTCCTCGGTGTTCTCGCGAAAGATCACCATGTCGACCTTTTCCGGCGTTTTCACCGGCGAAGGCACGCCCTTGAACCAGCGTACCGGGCGCAGGCACACGTAGAGATCGAGGAGCTGACGCAATGCGACGTTGAGCGAGCGGATGCCGCCGCCGATCGGCGTTGTCAGCGGTCCCTTAATCGAAACCAGGTATTCGCGGCAGGCCGCAACGGTTTCATCGGGGAGCCAGGTGTTGTACCTGTCGTTCGATTTCTGACCGGCGTAAACCTCCATCCACTGGATCCTGCGCTTGCCGCCGTAGGCTTTGGCCACTGCGCCGTCGAGCACGCGGACGCTCGCGCGCCAGATGTCAGGCCCGGTGCCGTCGCCCTCGATGAAGGGAATGATCGGATTCTCGGGAACCTGCAATTTCCCGTTGCGAACGGCGATCTTGGCCCCTTGCGCGGGCACTTCGAATTTGACAGCTCTGGCGGTCGACATGCGGGTGGGCTCCGTGTTCGGCGGCGGCGAATGGTAGCACAGCAGCTTCGGCTGCTAGAACGTCACGCGCGCGACCGTTCCCGTTGCCGTTGACTCGAGCACGATCGACCAGCCGAAATGATCGCAGATGCGCTTGGTGAGGTGCAGCCCGAGGCCATGGCCGTCGGGGCGCAATGAGAAATTGCGATCGAAAATCTTGCCCATGGCGTGCTCCGGGATACCGCCCCCCGAGTCGCGCAGCTCGATCGTCCGGTCGCTGGTGCGACAGACGATCACACCCGCTTCGGTCGCCGCCATCGAGTTGCGCAACAGGTTGCTCAGAACGATCTTCACGAGCGATGCTGGCGCCGCCACTGGCAGGGGTGACGCACAGTCGCACCGGAGCATGACCGGTTTTCCTGACAATAGGGAGCGCTGCTCGTCGATCACCCGATGGGCAACTTCCGTCGCGTCGCATTGCTCGCCAGGACTGGTGATGCTTTCGGGCTCGCGCGCCAGCAGCAGCAGCGTATGCGTGAAGTCGGACATGTCGCGCGTGGCGCGGCGGATGCGTTCGACCGTGCGTGCGAGCGCCGGCTGCTCGTGCGTCTGCTCGGCGAGGAGCTCCGTCGCTCCCTGCAGCACGGCTAGCGGCGAGCGCATTTCGTGGCTCGCGGCCTCGGTGAACGACTGTTCGCGCTGCACGAAGCCATCCAGGCGCTCGAGAAAGCCATCGATCGAAGTTGCGATCGGTGCGAGCTCCGTTCCTCCGAAGGCGCCGCCGAGGCGCACGCTGCGATCTTCCGGGCTGATTCTCTCGAGCCGGGCCGCGAGCTCATCGATCGGCGAGAGCAGGCTCCGAGCCAGCCAAACGGCGCAGAGAGCGATCAGGAGAACGATGAGTGCGCCACAGCCCATGACGAGCCAGCGGTCCTTCGCTTCCAGACGCTCGCGCTCGGTGATGTCGAAGCTCGCGTACAGGCGTCCGAGCGCAGTCTCCCGCACCAGCACGTGGTACTGGCGATCCCCGACCGTGACGCTTGGATGGGCGCCCGGGGCGAGACGGACGAACTCACCCGGAAGTCCCGGGCTCTCGGCGCGGTAGATGCGCAGCGTCATCGACTGCGAGAGTTCGGCGGCCGGATCGTGAGTGAGCCGCGCGGCGCTTTGCTCGAGTTCGCTTGCGAGCGTGGCATTGCGTAGGCTGGCGCGTGCCTGCTGGTCTAGAAGAAACATGAGCGCGACCAGCGCCGCAATGCCCACAGCCACGAGCGCGACCGCAGCGATCACGAAGCGGTTGCGGATGGAGCGGCTAAGACGCATCCGGGAGCGTCAGGCCGGGGCTACCAGGCGATAGCCTTCGCCATGGACGGTGTGCAGCAGCCGCTCGCTGAAAGGCTTGTCGATGGCGTTGCGCAGCGCGTACATGTGGGCCCGCAGTACGTCGCCTTCCGGCGCATCGTCGGGCCACAGCTCGTGCTCGAGCTCCTCACGCGTCACCACGCGGTGCGAGTTCTGCATGAGCAGCAGCAAGATGCGCCGCGTGCTCGGATTGAGCTTGAGCGGAATGCCGTCGCGTTCCGCCATGAGCGTATCTGGATCGTAGCGCAGGGAGCCGATCCTGAGCACCTGCGGCGCCGGCGGCGCACTCGCGCGCCTGAGGAGCGCCTTGAGCCGAGCTTCGAGCTCGACGAGCGCGAAAGGCTTCACCAGGTAGTCGTCCGCTCCGGCCTCGAAGCCGGCGACCTTGTCGGCCACGAGGTCTTTGGCCGTCAGCATGAGAATCGGTACATGGGACTGAAATTCTGCGCGCAGCCGACGGCAGAGCGTGAGTCCGTCGATTCCTGGCAGCATCAGATCGAGCACGATCGCATCGAAACGCGAGTTGGCGAGGCGTCTCAAGGCGTCCTCGCCGCTCGACGCGATGTCGATGTCGTAGGTCTTCGCCTCGAGATATTCCTTGATGTTCTCCGCGATGTCGCGGTGGTCCTCGATCACCAGGACGCGCATGTTCCCTCCCTCACGAGCGAGGCGCGATGATAGGCAACTGGCAGGCGCCGCGGTAGTCCCGAGGCTTACGTTGTGCGCGGCACCGCCGCGCCGCGGGATTTGGCATTATGTTCGTCAGGTTCGCTCGCGCTTGGGAAAGCGATGCCAAAGACACTGAAATCCTGGCCCTCAGCCGCCGGCTTTCGCATGCCCGGCGAGTTCGAGCCGCATCGCGGTTGCTGGATGCTCTGGCCCGAGCGGCCGGACAACTGGCGGCTCGCCGCGGCGCCCGCGCGGCGCGCCTGGGTCGCGGTGGCCTCGGCGATCGCGAGCAGCGAACCCGTGACGGTGGGGGCCTCGGCGCGGCAGTTCGCGATTGCACGCAGCATGCTGCCCGCGCGCATCCGCGTGGTGCGCCTCGCATCGAATGACGCATGGATGCGCGACGTCGGACCGACGTTCGTCGTCGATGCGCGCGGGCGCCGACGCGGCATCGATTGGCGTTTCAACGCCTGGGGAGGAGTGCAGAGGGGTATCTATTCTCCCTGGGACGCCGACGATCGCGTGGCGCGGCGCGTGCTCGCGCACGAACTGGCCGCGCGCTATCGCGCGCCATTCGTGCTCGAAGGCGGCGCCATCCATGTCGATGGCCAGGGCACGCTGATCACGACCGAGGAGTGTCTGCTCAATCCTAACCGCAATCCCACGTTGAGCCGCGCGGCTATGGAGGAGCGACTCAGGCACTACCTCGGCGTCACGAAGATCATCTGGCTCGGCAGGGGTGTCATCAACGACGAAACCGGCGGTCACGTCGACAATCTCTGCTGTTTCGTGCGCCCGGGAGTCGTCTGCCTTACCTGGACCGACGACCGGCATGATCCACAGTACGACATTTCGCGGGATGCCTACGCGCGCCTCAAGGCGGCGCGCGATGCCCGCGGCCAGCCCCTGACGATTCACAAGCTCCATCAACCGGGGCCGCTCTACATGACAGCCGCGGAGGCGCGGGGCATCCAGAGGAAGAACGGGACCATGCCGCGCAAGGCCGGCGACCGCCTCGCGGGGAGCTACGTCAATTTCTACATCGCGAACCGCGCGATCGTCATGCCGCTGCTCGACCCGAAGAGGGATCGGGCCGCGGCCGAGAAGCTCAGGAGCCTGTTCCCGCGACGGCGGGTGATTGGCGTGCCGGCGCGGGAAATCCTGCTCGGCGGCGGTAACATCCACTGCATCACACAGCAGGTGCCCGAGGGTTAAACCCCCTCAGGACTGCAACTCTCGTCGCGCCGCATCGAGCCACTCGCGCTGCATCTTTCGATAGTGGCGCGGTGCCCGCTGCGACTGCTCGAGCAGCTCCTTGAGCACCTCGGTGGCTTTCGTCGCGTCGC
>Ga0326726_10004738_pt1 | contig 12401 bp, 9 predicted proteins | sample MHFenrmetagenome_2_FD_207603 | JGI IMG/M metagenome (GOLD analysis project Ga0326726, IMG submission 207603) | Lab enriched peat soil microbial communities from Michigan Hollow, Ithaca, NY, United States - MHF15MN | ecosystem: Environmental > Terrestrial > Soil > Wetlands > Peat | place: USA...
CTTCTGGGTGGCAAATCTTTCCACCTCGCCATCGCTGATCTTGGGCGATTCCAGCACCGCCAGGGCGACGATCTTGGTGCCATCGCGGATGAGCAGGGACCGTTCTTCCTTGGAGCCTTTCATGGCCAATTGAATGCGGCCCTTGATGTCCAGCTTGGCAATCTTCTGCAGGGCGCTGCCCCGCTCCTCTGCCGGATTCAAGTGAGATTTCTTGATAGGCGCCTTCTTGGCGGCTGCTCCGGTCGCCTTCCCGGTTGATGCGGTGACGGTGGCTGCCTCCGCGGCCGCCGGTTCATCGCTCGGCAACTCTTCGTGGATGCCACCGATCGGCTGGTAGGGTTGTTCGGCGTGGGCAGCGATCTCGCTTTCGTGCTCCGCCAGATAGGCCAGAACACCTTCATCGAGCACCTCTTCTGCTTCCGGGACCTCGTCGGCGGATGCCGCCTGGAAGACTTCCTCCGATTCTGTCACTACTTTTTCCGGCGCGGAGTGCACCTCAGGGGTCTTCACCTCGGGTGTGCTGGGGGTCGGCGACGCTCCCTCAATCTTGTTTCTGACGTTCTCCGATTGAATTCCGCTCAAGTTCGGATTGGACAGGAGCACATTCAGAATCGCTGGAGACTGGGTGATCCGTTCGCTCTTCAGCATGACCTCGATCATCTCGCGGCCAGCACTCGGCGCCAGTTCGAGCCATGACTCCTCCGATACTGACGGGTTGTTGAGCAGGGCCGGAAGCAATACCGGCCGCAGATTTTTCGGCGAAATCAGATATTCGAGGACTTCTTTAGGCGTAGTGGAATCGCCGGCCGCAGCCCGTGATGCCGCCTCGTCCCATCCCGCGAGTGTGAGCTGCGCCTGCTCCCCGAAAATCTTGCTATGAACCGCCAGGTACACCAGAATCTCGATCATCTCCCGAGGAGGCACGGAAAGTGCTCCCTTGGCCGCCGACTGCATCAGGTTCGACGGCACCGCCGAGGCGCGGATGAGATCGATCATGCGGGCCATAGAGCCGAACTCCTCCTGGTTTCTCCTACTCTAGTTGTTGCCGTTCTGCTTGTTGCCGTCCTGTTTTTCCCCGCGCCGCATGCGCAAGTAGGCCCGGATAAAGGGATCGATGTCGCCATCGAGCACCCGGTCCACGTCGCCCACCTCCATTTTCGTGCGGTGGTCCTTGATCATGCGGTAAGGCTGCAGGACGTAGGAACGGATCTGCGAACCAAAATCGATGTCGAGCTTGGAGTCTTCAATCTTGCGCGTGACTTCGCGCTTTTTCTCCAGCTCGAACTCATACAACTTGGATTTCAGCATGCTCATGGCCCGTTCCCGGTTCTTGTGCTGCGAGCGTTCGTTCTGGCAGCTGGCCACCAGGCCCGTGGGAACATGCGTAATGCGCACGGCGGAATCTGTGGTATTCACGTGCTGGCCGCCCTTGCCGCTGGAACGGTAGGTATCCACCCGCAGCTCCTCCGGCTTGATCACGATTTCAATGCTGTCGTCGATTTCGGGCGAAACGTAAACGCTGGCAAAGGAGGTATGGCGGCGCTTGGCCTGATCGAAAGGCGAAATGCGCACCAGACGGTGGACGCCGATTTCGCTGGTCAGCAGCCCGAAGGCGTACTCGCCATTCACCGCAAAGGTCGCCGACTTAAGCCCCGCTTCTTCACCGGGCTGGTAGTCGTAAAGAACCGTCTGGAAGCCGCGCCGCTCCGCCCAGCGCAGATACATACGCAGCAGCATGTCGGCCCAGTCCTGCGATTCGGTTCCGCCGGCCCCGGGATGGATGGTCACGATGGCGTTGCGGCCGTCGTTTTCGCCGGAAAGCAGGCTTTCGGTTTCGAGGCGGTCAACCAGGTTCCGCAGACTGTCAATCTCCCGGCGGAGGTCGGCCTCAACATTTTCTCCTTCGCGGCCCAGATCGAAATAAGCGGTGATGTCGTCGCCCCGCCGTACCAGGTCGGTTTCGGTGGCCAACACATTTTCCAGGCGCTTTTTCTGACGCATGACCTGCTGGGACTTTTGCGGGTTCGACCAAAGACCTGGGTCAGCAGCCTGCTTCTCTATTTCAGCTAGCTGCTCACGCAGTTTGCCGGCGTCAAAGGTACTCCCGGAGATCACGGACTTTGTCCTTCAGACCGGCGTATTCCTGCTCGAGCTCTTCATTCATGATTAAGTTTCTGTCCTGGCGCGGGACCGGAAATTCAACAACAGCCCCACTATCGAAATTATCGCACACAGGTAAGCGAACCAGTCGCCGTGACGGGTGTAGAACGTGGTTACGTTGGTGAGGGCGTAGGGAGCATCGAGGGCAGAGCGGACCTTGCGGGGAAGGCTGGACACAACTCTGCCGTAAGGATCGATCGACGCAGTCACTCCGGTGTTGGTGTCGCGCAGCAGCCAGCGGTCATTTTCCACGGCGCGCATACGGGCCTGCTTCAGGTGCTGGGCATAAGCTCCGCTGTCGCCGTACCAGCCGTCGTTGGATATATTCACAAACACCTGGGCCCCATTGGCAGCCAGCTGCCGAATTTCATCCGGGAAGATGGATTCATAGCAGATGAAGACGCCCAGCTTGCCGCCGGCCTGAAGCGGCACCCGCGAGGTGCCCGGCGAAAAATCTCCTACCTCCTGGGTCAGGCCGCCGGCAAAGCCGAACACACGCTTGAAAGGGACGTACTCGCCGAATGGCACCAGGTGCATCTTGTCGTAGCGTCCCACCCACTCGCCGCCCAGGTTGACCAGGCTGGCGGAGTTGTACAACCGGGTGGCGTGTTCCGGGGTCTCGCCCGCGTTACGGATGCCCAGGCTCCCCACCAGCATCCAGGTCTGGGCCTCGCGGGCGATATTGCTGACCGTCTCCCGGAATGCGGGATCGCTGGTATAGAACGGCGCCGGGGACTCGGGCCAGACAATCAGATCAGGACGCACAGAGAGCGCCGAGGAACCCGACGACTGGTTGGGGCTGGGAGCGTTCAAACTTATGCCACTCAGATCCCGTAGCGTCCCCTCAAAATATTCTTTGGTCCAGTCGCCGCCCTGCAACACAGGGATGTTCTGCTGCACCAGGCGGGCGGTGTGGTCGGTGGGCAGGGCTGGGGGGCTGATCAGTCTTCCGGCTTGTAGCACTATGACTGCGGCGGCGGTTGCGAGCAGAAGGGGCTTGCGTTTGCTGCGTTGACCCCTTTCGCTCCGAATCACGAAAGCGGCGGCCAGGGCGGTATTGACCACCATGATTTCGAACGACAGCCCGTAAACGCCGGTGAGAGTGGCGATGTGGGCGAGCGGAATGTTGTCCACCTGAGTGATCCCCAGGAGGTCCCAGGGAAATCCGGTGATGCGGGTGCGGGCCAGTTCCACCCCAACCCAGGCCGGCGGCGCCAGAAGAAGCACCCCGCGACTGAACGGGTTTGTTCCCTCGCCACCGCTCGCCAGCAGGCTGATCATCAGACCGAAGACGCCGTGATAGATGGCAAGGTAAAGGCAGAAAAGAAACAGGAGGCCCAGGGCGGCCAGCGTGTCTACGCCGCCGTACTGGCGCATGGTGTGGTAGATCCAGTAGCAGGTCCCTGCATACCAGAGAATGCCGCAGGCGTAGGCCAGAAGAAAAGCCTGTGCCGGCCTGGCCGGCAGCAGCTTGACTCCAGCCTGGAGCTGCAAGGTGTCTGGCTCCCTGGCCCGCAGGAGCGCGATCAGCAGGGGAGCGACCGCCGCCCAGCCCAGAAAATACAGATTGGGCAAGGGGAAGATTACAATCTGCAATCCCGCCGACAGAAGCACCAGTAGCCAGGCGCTCTTACGCATCCGCCACACCTTGCAAGCATAACTGAAGTCAGACCTCGGACGTCGGACTTCAGACCTCAGACTTCAGACTTCAGACCTCAAACTTCAGACCTCAGGCCTCAGACCCTCAAGGCTGTAGGCACTACCGAACGAGGAGCAGGCTCCGCTTCGTGCGATCCAAGGTTTTGAAGTCTGAAATCCGACGCCCGAGGTTCGAGGTACGGTCCTACACCGATTGGGCGTATTCGCTTTTTCAATCTATCCCCAGCCCGCCCTATGGGCTAACATACCTAGCGCGTATGGGGCCTCTCCTCAGGGGTAGAATTCTTCTGCTACAGTTCTTATGCACCACAGTAGTTCCGGGCCCCTGGACCGTGCTGGTCCGAGGCGTGGAAGATATCGGGACGCCGCTGCTCCGTAACCATTCCGGTTCGGATATCAGCTAACCCGCCTCCGAATGGCATCTCCTTTACAACCCGCAGGTTCAACCAGTAGCCGCGTTCGCATCGTGGTAGCCACCTCGGTGATGCTGACGTTCATCTCCTACTGGCGAGCGGCGGCCATTGTGTTGAACGATCTGGGGTCGTCCGCCTTTTATGCCGCCGGCATCGCGGAGCAGGCCATCGGGAAATCGGCCCCCTGGTTCATCGTTGGGGTGATGCTGTTCTCCTTCGCCGTCCGGGCGGTTTACGTGGAGAGTTGCTCCATGTTTGTCCGCGGCGGGGTTTACCGCGTGGTTAAAGAGGCGCTAGGCGGGACCCTGGCCAAGATCAGCGTTTCCGCTCTAATGTTCGATTACATCTTGACCGGCCCGATTTCGGGGGTTTCGGCCGGGCAGTACATCGCTGGACTGATCAACGACACTTTCGCCACGGCGGACGCCCACGGCTGGATCCCGCGGGCCATGCACAACATATTTCACGGAACGCCGCACCTGGATGTGAACTGGACCTCGGTCGTGTTTGCCCTGGCCGTGACCACATACTTCTGGTGGCAGAACACCAAGGGGATCCAGGAATCCAGCGAGAAGGCTCTTCGGGTAATGCAGATCACCACGGTGATGGTGGTTATCCTGCTCGGCTGGTCTGCCCTGACCCTGATGAAGCAGGGATTCCAGTCGGTGCCGCTGCCCACGGCCGATAGTTTGAAGTTCAGCACCGAAGCCCTGGGCTTTTTGAAGCACACTGACCTGGCCCACGGATTGGCCTCCAAGTTTGCCATTCTCGGCATCCTTATCGCATTTGGCCATTCCGTGTTGGCCATGAGCGGCGAGGAATCGCTGGCCCAGGTTAATCGCGAGCTGGCCCATCCCAAGCTGAAGAACCTGAAGCGGGCTGCCATCATTATCGCGATTTACAGCTTCGTCTTTACCGGACTCACGGCGCTGCTGTTCGTGATGATTATTCCGGACGCGGTGCGGGTCCCAGTTTACAAAGACAATCTTATTGCCGGCCTCGCCATGTACGAGTACGGCCCGCTGCTCCTGCGTTTGGCTTTCCGGGCCTTCGTGGTGGTGGTGGGCTTCTTGATCCTATCGGGCGCGGTCAATACCGCGATCATCGGTTCGAACGGCGTTCTCAACCGCATTTCGGAAGACGGCGTTCTTACTGACTGGTTCCGGCAACCGCATCCCCGGTTCGGCACCACTTACCGAATTGTCAACCTGGTCGTAATTCTGCAGATCTTCACCATTCTGGTGAGCCGCGGCAACGTGTATCTGCTGGGCGAGGCCTATGCGTTTGGTGTGATCTGGAGCTTCACCTTCAACAGCCTGGCCATGCTCGTGCTGCGCATCAAGTACAAAGGCGAGCGCGGCTGGAAAGTCCCACCCAACCTGACTATCGCCGGCCATGAAGTACCGGTTGGACTGTTCTCGGTCTTTCTGGTGTTGCTTTGTACAGCCATCCTGAACCTGTTCACCAAGTCGATCGCCACGGTTGCAGGTCTCGGTTTCGCGGGCGCGTTCTTCCTGATCTTCACGGTTTCTGAGCGCCTCAACCGGAGCAAGCATGCCCTGGCCGAACAGCACATGAAGGAACACTTCCAGCTGCTGCAAAGCGACACGGTGGAGCGCTCCGGACTGGGCATCCGTGCCGGGAATGTCATGGTGACGGTCCGCGATTACAACACGCTGAATCACCTCAAGTGGGTGCTGGAGCGCATCGACACCAAGGAACAGGACATCGTAGTCATGTCAGCCCGGGTGAGCCAATTCGGCACTGCCGCCTACGATCTTTCCACGGAGCAGATCTTCAGCGACTACGAGCAGCAGCTGTTTACGCGTGCCGTATCGGTCGCTGAGAGCTTCGGCAAGCACGTTTCGCTGCTGGTGGTGCCGGCCCGCGATCCCTGGTCGGCGATTGTGCAGACGGCGAACAATCTGGAAAGTTCCGCCGTGGTCTCAGGCCTCTCGAGCAAGATGAGCGCCCAGGAACAGGCCTTCTACCTGGGCCATGCCTGGGAGGCCATGCCCGAGCCCAAACGGCAGTTCATTTTCCAGGTCATCTACCCCAATCTCAAGGTGGACACCTTCCACATAGGTCCGCATACGCCTTCGCTGAAGACCGAGGACGTCCACCTGGTGCACCGCTTGTGGCTGAACATTACACGCGAGCCGGGCCTGGAGACGCTGCACCACCACGACATCCTGACCGAGGCGCTGACCCGCTTTGCCCGCGAATACGCCGGCCACGAGCGGCAGGACATTCTGAAAGATTTGCGCAAAGCGTCTGGAGTGACGGTGCAGACTCGCCACCTGGGCGACGACGGCAGCGGCCTTACCAAGGCGAACATCGTTCCTCCAGGTGTGTCAAAACCCGATACCGAAAGCAGCGACGACGGTCCACCCACGCCTCCCGTCGTAGGACCCTAGTCCAAGGTCGGCGCCATGACCGTGTGGGGCGGACACTCTTGTCCGCCGCTTTTGACTTTGTCCTTGAGCATTCTAATCAAGACCGGCGGCGAGACTACCAAGGCAACTTCAAAGGCGGCGAACCAGAGTGTCCGCCCCACCCGGTCCCCACGTGGTCCCGTTTGCTCTCATTGCACGTTGGTGCCTTGCCCGGCGCACTGGCCTCTTCTATGATCGAAGGCCGGCGGAGTGTGCATGCCCGAGAAGAAAACTTCCAAGCCGCAAGTCGCGGAAAGCCCGATTGCCGATGTCTTTGAACGACGGCATCCCTCCCAGAGCGAAAAAGAATGGGCGGAAAAGACCCTTCTGCCTACTCTGGAGAAAGCGCCCGAGAAACCTATCGGGGCGCCCACCGGCGTGAATCGCGACGAGCACGGCCACGCTCGCTTCACCACCATTTCCGGCACCCCGGTTCGCCGCCTGTATACTCCCGCCGATCTGCCCGATGACTGGAGTGCGGAAAAGTATCTGGCCTATCCCGGGCAGCCGCCGTTCACCCGTGGCATTCACGCCAGCGGATACCGCGGCAAACTTTTCACCATGCGGCAATTCTCCGGCTTCGCCTCGCCGGAGGAAACCAACCAGCGCTACAAGTATTTGCTGGAGAGCGGCGGCGGAGGATTGTCGGTGGCCTTCGACCTGCCCACGCTTATGGGCTATGACTCGGATCACCCGGCAAGCGAGGGCGAAGTTGGCAAGTGCGGCGTCGCCATCGATTCGCTCGAGGACATGGAGATTCTCTTCGGTGGCATTGATCTGGAAAGAACCAGTGTTTCGATGACCATCAACTCGCCCGCGTCGGTGCTGTGGGCGATGTACCTGGTGGTGGCGGAGAAGCAGGGCGCGGACTGGAAGAAGATTTCCGGCACGCTGCAGAACGACATCCTGAAGGAATACATCGCGCAGAAGGAATACATCTATCCCCCGGCGCCTTCGATGCGTCTGGTGGTGGACACCTTCGAGTTCGGTTCCCGGTTTACGCCAAAATTCAATACTATTTCGATCAGCGGATATCACATTCGCGAGGCGGGTTCGACCGCGCTGCAGGAGTTGGCCTTCACGCTATACGACGGCGTCGAGTACGTGGAATGGGCCCAGCGGCGCGGCCTCGATGTGGATGATTTCGGCCCGCGCCTCAGCTTTTTCTTCAACGCCCACAACGACTTCTTCGAAGAGATTGCCAAGTACCGGGCGGCCCGCAAGATCTGGTACCAGGTGATGAAAGACCGGTTCCAGGCCAGGAACCAGCGCAGCCGCCTGCTTCGCTTTCACACCCAAACGGCGGGCGTCTCTCTTACCGCGCAGCAGCCCATGAACAACATCGCGCGCGTGGCCTTGCAGGCGATGGCGGCGGTGCTGGGCGGGACCCAGTCGCTGCACACGGATTCCTACGATGAAGCTCTGGCATTGCCCACGGAAGAAGCCGCACGCATCGCCTTGCGCACCCAGCAGATCATCGCTTACGAATCGGGAGTGACGCAGACGGTTGATCCCTTGGGCGGGTCATATTTCCTCGAAACCCTAACGCTGCAAATGGAAAAAGGCGCCTTCGACTATTTCGGCAAGCTGGACGCGATGGGCGGAATGGTCAAGGCCATCGAGCACGGCTATCCCCAGAAGGAAGTCGCGGAGGCCTCGTACCAATACCAGCGCGCAGTTGAAGCCAGAGAGAAAATCATCGTGGGAGCGAATGAATTTGTCATCGAGGAAGAGCCGCCGCACACTCTGTACATCGACGAAGGCGTAGCGCGGCAGCAATCGGCCAAGCTGAAAGCCTTGCGCGTGCGCCGTTCGAACGAAGAAGTCCAGCGCTGTCTGGAAGCCTTGAAGAAAGCCGCCGCCCAGGAACCGCGATCGTCCGCAAACGGAGACATTTCGTCGGCCAATACCATGCCCTACATCGTGAACGCGGTGCGCGCTTATGCGACGGTTGGCGAAATCTGCGAAGCCCTGCGCGCAGTCTTCGGAACCTACACCGAAGTGAGTGTGACATAGCTTGTTTCTTTTTCTGTGTGGACGCGGGCGCCTCGCCCGCGTGCTCGTAACTAATCTGAACTGCTGATTAACTCCGTGTTTGAGATCACAGATTGTGACCTCAAACAACACCCTGAAAATCTTGAGGTTGCGAATTGCAACCTCAAACCAGGCGCTATACTTCCCGTAGTCCAATGCCAAAACGCCCGGTACAGCTCGCCATACCGGTGGAATCGCGAATCCTGATCCTCCGTCACCAGAGGGTGATCCTTGATAGCGACCTCGCTGAACTCTACGGCGTCACCGTCAAGCGCTTGAACCAGCAGGTCAATCGCAACCAGGAACGCTTTCCCGCCGATTTCATGTTTCAACTAAGCGCGAAAGAAGATGAAATCTTGAGGTTGCAAATTGCAACCTCAAGTAAGAGGCATGGCGGACGCCGTTATCCACCCTATGCCTTCACCGAGCACGGCGCGATCATGGCAGCAACCGTGCTCAACTCCGAGCGGGCCATCGAGATGAGCGTTTTCGTGGTCCGCGCTTTCGTGCGGATGCGCGGGATGCTGGCCAAAAACCGCCAGCTCGCCGCCAAAATCAATGAGTTAGATCGCCGCCTGGAAACCCACGACACCGCAATTCAGGAAATTATTGACGCTATCAAGGAGCTCATGGTTCCGGAGGGATCGTCGAAGCGCAAAATCGGTTTTCAGCTTCCGCCTGGCAAGGGCTGACCGCAACAGCTTTCGCGGGCCAGTCGCCCGCGGCCACACATGCACAGATAAACTACTTGCTACGCTGCCGGTAGAGGGTTCCGTCCACCTGCTTCGCCATGGCTTCGATGTCCAACGGGACATCCAAAAACTTCGCAACGCTTTCGGCCGTCTGCCTGGGTTCGCGTAAGACGGCGTGGTATTGCACTCGGCTCACCTTCACGTGGGGCTTGCCATTGAGCCAGCCGTAAACATCGGACAGGTGGTCCTGGAACGCGCGCGTCACCACGGAATTGTCTTCCGCTGGATTGAAGTTTCCTCGCCGGCGCAGCATCTCGTCCTGTGACGCCATCACTTCGGGCAAAGGCCGCTGCATAAAGATGACCCGGTATTCATGCTGCGGAGGAAGGGAAAGCAGGAGTTGAGAGATCACTTTTACCGCTTTGCCTTCCGCTTCCGCAATGCAGCCAGGGTCTTTGGGCAACTGCTTGATGCGTTCCCACTCCAGGTAGCCTCGCGGGTTGTCAACATCAGCCCGGCGTTCTCCATCGGAGAGGATGGGCATGCCGCCCGCGGCCAGCATCTGCATCATGAGCGAAGTGCCGGAACGGGGCAAGCCGGAAACAATTGTGATCATGAGGGCCTTTTGGAATTTGGTGAAGCTTACCGAGTAAAACACAAACTTCCCGCTGGAATCCAGAGCCCGCGGTCTCTGTTAAACTGTTTCGCTTGACGACCACTCGAAGACGCTTTTTGCAGCAATGCGCGGCCACCGCGGCCGGGGTGTCGCTCGCCCCCGTTTTGGCCCGCGCCAGCTCCGCCCCCAACCTGCAGTTTCCTTCCCAACCGCGGGAACGCATCGCCATCGCCTCCTATCCCTTCCGCGAGTTCATCGCGGGAGAGGAGAGCAAAACCGCGAAGCCTATGGACTTGAAAGACTTCGCCGCCCACGTGATCGAAAAGTTCCAGATCAATAAGATCGAGCCCTGGACCGGACATTTTCCCTCCTCTGATCCGAAGTACCTGGCGCAATTTCGAGCGGCCGTCGAAAAAGCCGGGGCGGCGGTGGTGAACATCGCGGTAGATGGCGAGCATAGCCCTTATGCCGTGGACCGGTCGGAGCGCGAGCAGGCCATAGCGTTCAGCAAGAAGTGGGTGGATAACGCCACAGCCATCGGCTCGCCCAGCATTCGCACCAATCTTCCTCGCGCGAAAGACTCCCAACCGGACCTCGATCGCACGGCTGAAAGCCTCGGGCAAGTAGCTGAGTATGCCTCGACGAAGAATATTGTCGTCACTCTCGAGAATGACAACCCAGTAAGCGAAGACCCGTTTTTCCTGGTGGCACTGGTCGAGAAGGTGAATAGCCCCTGGCTGCACACGCTGCCGGACTTCTGCAACACCCTCGCTGCCAAGGACCCTGACTACGCCTATCGCGGAATCGACGCCATGTTCGGGAAGGCTTACTGCATTTCGCACGTGAAGTCCTCCGAGACCAACAGCAAGGGCATCATGGTGCACGTGGATATGGCGAAGACATTCGGTCTCATGAAGCAACACGGCTACAAGGGCTATTGTTCCATGGAGTGGGACGATGCGGGCGATCCCTACCAGGGGACGGCGGAGTTGATCAGGCAGACTGTGCAGTATCTTTCCTGAATATTTCACGAAATGTCGCTGCTAACCGCCTGGCCTTGATCTGCGTCAAAATATTTGCATGCGCAAAGCTACCAATCATCTGAAGAAATCCGATCCCATACTTGCGGCCATTATCGAGCAGGTCGGGCCGTGCCGTATGGAGTTTGGCCCGCCGGAATTCCACAGCCTGGCGGAAGCCATCGTTTATCAGCAGCTGAATGGCAAGGCGGCGGTAACCATTTTCAAGCGCTTCGCTGCCCTGGCCGGAGAACCCCTCACGCCGGAAGGCATACTCAAGCTGACGGACACCCAATTACGTTCGGTGGGACTCTCCAAGCAGAAGTCGTCCTACCTGAAAGACATGGCAGGACGCGCTGCCCGCGGGGAACTCGACTTCTCGCGCTTGCCCGAAATGAGCGATGACCAAGTCATCAAGCACCTGACCCAGGTCAAAGGCGTGGGCGTGTGGACTGCACACATGTTTCTGATGTTTACCTTGCGGCGTCCCAATGTGCTGCCCACCGGGGATTACGGCATCCAGATGGCGATCAAGAAGCACTACAAGAAGCGCAAGATGCCCAAACCGGAAGTGATGGCGAAGATTGCGAAGTCGTGGGAACCGTACCGGTCGGTGGCCTGCTGGTATTTGTGGAGAAGCCTGGACATAAAGACCATGTAGGAATTGCAGATTGCAGATTGGTTCTCATGCCCAGCGGCAAATCTGAGAACCGAGGTCCGAACCTGCGATCTGAAATCCACAATCCAAAATCTAAAATCTGAAAGCTGAAATCTACAATCTACAATCAAGTCTGCAATGCCCTGCAATTGTGCGCCTCCGCGTCCTCTGTGGTTAAATGGAGGCGATGGCAGACTTGAAGATCCGCGTGCTGGTGGCCAAGCCCGGCCTTGACGGGCACGATCGCGGAGCCAAAGTGATCGCCCGCGCGTTGCGTGATGCCGGCATGGAAGTCATTTACACCGGCCTGCGACAGACGCCGGAGATGATCGTGAACGCCGCCCTGCAGGAAGACGTCCACGTCATTGGTCTGTCGATTCTTTCCGGTGCGCACAATGCCATCGTTCCCCGAGTAATGGAGCTGCTCAAGCAGAACAAGATGGACGATGTGCTGGTGGTGGTCGGCGGCATCATTCCCAACCAGGATATTGAAAATCTCAAGAAAGCCGGCGTGGCCGCCATTTTCCAGCCGGGCACAGCCATGGACGACATCGTCCAGTTCATTCGCGCCAACGTCAAGCCGCGTGGCGTGCCGACGGCCAGTTGATCTTGATGGCCGAGATCAGCACGTCCCGTTTAAAAGATATCCTGCAGCGTACGGTTGGGCCCACGCCCTGGTACTGGAAGACTTTCCCGGCGTTCAACTCTGTTTCCA
>Ga0326726_10004740_pt1 | contig 12401 bp, 10 predicted proteins | sample MHFenrmetagenome_2_FD_207603 | JGI IMG/M metagenome (GOLD analysis project Ga0326726, IMG submission 207603) | Lab enriched peat soil microbial communities from Michigan Hollow, Ithaca, NY, United States - MHF15MN | ecosystem: Environmental > Terrestrial > Soil > Wetlands > Peat | place: USA...
CCGCCACGCAAGCCCGAGTTCAGCGGTCTGCATGAGCGACCACTTCAGTGTGGCATACGGCTGCTCGCCGGCGATCAGATCGGCCATGACGCCGCGAACTTTCCCGCTGCTGCGCAACGCGGCGAGAAGGAGACCCCGGAACCGCGGGTCGAAAAATTTTTCTTTATAACGAGCCGCGCGCACCAGGTCGGCCGCGATGTCATCGTGAACCTGCTCCTTGTAGCGGGCGGATCCTCCGCTCGTCGCGGCCTCGGCCGCCCACTCGCCGGATCGCAGCGCGAAGTAGATGCCTTCCCGCGTCACCGGATCGACGAGACCCGCGGCGTCGCCGACGAGAAACCATCCCGGGCCGCAGGGTGACAGGTTCTCGAAGCCGGCAGGCGTCAGCGACGGGATCGGCCACGAGTACGGCTCGAGGGTCGCCTTGCCGGCCAGGTTCATGCGTTGAATCCACGACGCCGCCCGGGCGCGGAGGATCGCGGCGGTCGCACCAGTGTTGGCCTGCGCGCAAATGCCGACGGCGAGATGCGTCGGACGCGGGAACGACCAGATGTAGCCCGGCGGATCGTCAACCAGTTCGAGAAGGATCTCCTGACTGGTGGCGCCATGAACGAAGTAGCCGGTGCCGATGGAGAGTTCGGCGCGATCGAAGGGCTTTGAGAGTTTCCGTCGGACGAGGCTGTTGGCGCCGTCGGCGCCGATGATCGTGCGCGTGAGAATCCGTCCGGCCGGTGTCTGAATGACGAAGCCGGCGGCATCGCGTGTGAGGTCCAGCGCCCGCGAGCGCACGATGGTGGCCCCGGCCCTGCGCGCCGCGTCGAGAAGCGCGCCGTCGAACTCCATCCGGCCGGCGACGACCAGCGCGCGGTTGCCGAGAGGCACGGCCGTCGATGTGTTGCGTGCCGAGTCAACGAACCGCGCCGTGTGAATGGCGCAGAGCGGCAGACGGCGCTCATCGATCGCACCGGACACGAGCGCGAGCGCGCGGCCGGTGACGCCCCCGCCGCACGGCTTCTCGCGCGGATGGCTGCCGTCAATCAGCGTCACGCGCGCGCCGCGGCGCGCGAGTCCGCACGCGGCCCAGCATCCCGCGGGTCCGGCACCGACAACGGCGACGTCGCAGCCCGCCAGTGTCCCCGGGGTCATCGTGATACATTACCGCCATGGTCGAGGCCGACGTCGAACGATTCACGGTGGGTGTCTTTCAGGATCTCGCCTGGGCACAGAAGGGCATCGACGCGCTGATTCGAGCCGGCTTTCCCGTCGAGTCGCTCACCATCCTCATCAAAGACGGTGCGGAGGCGGCGGCCTTCATCGAACGGACCCTGGGTGCGCCTGCTGAGCGGATTGATCTGGCCGGCATCGGCGCCGTCGTCGCACGAGGCTTGCTCGTCCGCGCCCTCCAGGGCGAGGCGGGGGACCTGGCGAAACTCGGTCTTTCGGGCACGATGCGGCGTGTGGGTTTCCAGGCACATGACGGACGCATCTTCGACGTGCTCGCGGCGCGCGGCGGCGTGCTCGTGGCCATTCACGGCGATCCTCGGGCTGCCGACGCGCTGGCCATCCTTCACTCCTACGGCGGCGGAAACGCGGCCATCGGGGCGTGGACGGGCCGCGTCTAATAAAGCGGTCGCTCCAGCTTTTTCCGCCCCCGTCCGGCCACAATGGCCTTTAGCCGGTCTTAATAAACACCCGGAAACTCAGGGGTACTCCTTTTGCAGTTGCTAGGGTCAGACTGGTTTGCGAGAATATTTCCAGGCGCTCCGTAATATCACCCATGGCTGAACTCAACCCGAAGGACGCGGCGCAGACGAATACGTCCGCAGGACATCTGTCCTTCCATGTGGAAGGCGCGCATCCGCCGGAGGTCAAGTTCTCCTTCGAACGCGAGCCGAAGCGTCTCACGTTCTCGATCGTCGGGTCGATTGTTCTCGATATCCTGATAGCCGGATTGTTCGTTCTGGCGAGCCGATATAAGCCGGCTGTTGCTGCCGTGGCGGTGCTCCCGGATTTGCCCAACAAGGACATTATCTGGCTGAGCGAGCCAGGGCCGGGCGGTGGCGGCGGTGGTGGCGGTAACAAGATGAAGGAGCCGCCGCGCAAGGCGGAACTCCCCGGCAAAGACAAGATCACGGTGCCGGTTCAGAAGCCGCCAAAGCTCGAGCCTCCGCAACAAGCGAAGAACGAGCCGAATCCGATCGAACAGCTGAACATTCCCGCGAAGGAACTCGCGGCCGCGACGGACTCGCTGCCTGGCGCCATCGAGGCGCCGCCGGGACCGCCGACTGTCTCTCAAGGCAGCGGCTCAGGCGGCGGTGCCGGAACGGGGACCGGGACCGGAATCGGCCCGGGTTCAGGTTCCGGCCTCGGACCGGGAAGCGGCGGTGGAACCGGTGGCGGAACCTATCGGCCGGGCAATGGCGTGACGACGCCGGTCGTGCTTCGAGAGGTCAAGCCGCAGTACACGTCGGACGCGATGCGCGCCAAAGTGCAGGGCTCCGTCCTCCTGGAGTGCATCGTCCGGCCTGACGGCTCCGTTGGAGAGGTGAAGGTGGCGCGCTCACTGGATCCTGTGTTCGGCCTCGATCTCGAAGCGATGAAAGCCGCGAGGCAGTGGCGCTTCCGTCCGGGCATGCGGCAGGGCGAACCCGTCGCCGTCCTCGTCGTCATCGAGCTCACTTTCACACTGCGCTGACCCTCTCACAAGAAACCGTGCAACAGTCCACGCGGATCGGCGTCGGGACGACGCGGATCCGCGTCCGGAGCACGCGGATCCGTACCAAAGAGTCCCGGACGCGCGCCTGATCGTCCCGAACGCGTCCTCGGAGGTTCCGAACAGGTCCTCGGAGGTCCCGAACACGTCCGCGATCGTCCCGAACACGTCCCGGATCGCCGCGGACGCGTGCCCGGTTGAGGCGAATTCGTGCCAAAGAGTAGCGGATCACCCACACATCGCAGCGGACGAGCGCCCACAGACAGTTGATCAGCCCCCAGGGAAAGCTCAAAGCTCAAAGTGAAGAAGTGAGTACGAAAGTACAGAAAAGGGGCCCGGTCGGATTGCTCCGCCGGGCCCCTCCCTGTGTACTTTGAACTTTAAACTTTGAGCTTTCCGCTTTAGTACATTCCACCCATGCCGCCGCCGTGTCCGCCAGGCATCGGCGGTTCCTTCTTGTCCTCGGGAATCTCGGAGACGAGCGCTTCCGTCGTGAGAAGGAGCGACGCAATCGACGACGAGTTCTGGAGCGCCGAACGCACGACCTTCGTCGGGTCGATGACGCCCGCCTTCACGAGATCCTCGTAGGTATCCGTGAGGGCGTTGAAGCCTTCGGCGTCCTTCATCTCGCGGACCTTCTGGACGACGATCGATCCCTCCAGGCCGGCGTTGGTCGCGATCCAGCGCAGCGGTTCTTCGATGGCGCGCGCGACGATGTTGACGCCGATCTGCTGGTCGCCTTCGAGCTTGAGACCCGCCAGTGCCTTCGACGCGCGAATCAGCGCCACGCCGCCGCCGGGCACGATGCCCTCTTCGACGGCCGCCTTGGTGGCGTGCATCGCGTCTTCAACGCGTGCCTTCTTCTCCTTCATTTCCGTTTCGGTCGCCGCACCGACTTTGATGACGGCGACGCCGCCGACCAGCTTCGCCAGCCGCTCCTGCAGCTTCTCGCGATCGTAGTCGGACGTCGTGTCCTCGATCTGCGAGCGAATCTGCTTCACGCGGCCTTCAATGGCGGACGTGGCGCCCGCGCCTTCGACGATCGTCGTGTTGTCCTTGTCGATGGTGACCTTCTTCGCCTTGCCGAGATCGTCGAGCTTGATGTTCTCGAGCTTGATGCCGAGGTCTTCCGTGATCGCGCGTCCACCGGTCAGCGTCGCGATGTCTTCGAGCATCGCCTTGCGGCGGTCGCCGAAGCCCGGCGCCTTCACGGCAGCGGCCTGCAGCGTGCCGCGCAGCTTGTTGACGACCAGTGTCGCCAGGGCTTCGCCGTCGATGTCTTCGGCGATGATGAGCAGCGGGCGGCCGAGCCGCGCCACCTGCTCGAGCACCGGCAGCAGATCCTTCATCGAGCTGATCTTCTTCTCGTGAATCAGGATGACCGGGTTCTCGAGGATCACTTCCATCCGCTCGGGATCGGTGACGAAGTACGCCGACAGGTAGCCGCGGTCGAACTGCATGCCTTCCACGACGTCGAGGTCGGTCGCGAGCGTCCGTGATTCCTCGACGGTGATGACGCCGTCCTTGCCGACCTTGTCCATCGCACCGGCGATGATCTTGCCGATCTCCTGATCGTTGTTCGCCGAGATCGTGCCGACCTGCGCGACCATGTTGCCGCTGACCGGCTTCGACATCTTCTTCAGCTCGGCGATGATCACCTCAACGGCCTTCTCGATGCCGCGCTTGATGTCCATCGGGTTCGCGCCGGCGACGACGTTCTTGGCGCCTTCGCGATAGATCGCCTGCGCGAGCACGGTCGCCGTCGTCGTCCCGTCGCCGGCCGTGTCGGACGTCTTGCTCGCGACTTCGCGGACCATCTGCGCGCCCATGTTCTGCAGCGCGTCCTTGAGGTCGATTTCCTTGGCCACGGTGACGCCGTCCTTGGTGATGGTCGGCGATCCGAACTTCTTGTCGAGGACGACGTTGCGTCCCTTCGGACCGAGGGTGACCTTTACGGCATCGGCCAGCTGATTGACGCCGCTCAGGATCGCCTGGCGCGCCTGCTCGCCGTACACAATCTGTTTTGCCATCGATATGCTCCTGACTCCTCAAATACTCAGATTCTCAAGACTGTCGAAAAGGTCTACTTCTTGGCTTTCTTGGCCTCGGCCTCGTCGATCACCGCAAGAACTTCGTCCTCGCGCATGATGAGGAACTCCTCGCCATCGAGCTTGATTTCCTGGCCCGAGTACTTGCCGAACAGGATCAGGTCGCCGGCCTTCACGTCCAGGGCGACGCGCTTGCCGTCTTCCTTGACCTTGCCGGCGCCGGCCGCGATGACCTTGCCCTGCTGGGGCTTTTCCTTGGCCGTGTCCGGGATGATGATGCCGCCGATCTTCTGTTCGCCTTCCTCGATGCGCTGGACAATGATCCGGTCGTGCAGCGGTCTGACGTTCATGCTCATTTCTCCGTCTATCTCAAATAAGGTTGGGAGATACCCCACACTGCCGGCTGGCAGTCGTCCGGGGCGACTGCTAATTATATGTCAGGCACTGGCAGTGTCAACGGGTGAGTGCCAGTCCTCGTTGGCTCGCGGCTCGCGGCTTGGGGCTCGCGAGGGCGCAGAGGAACCCTTCGAGTCCCGAGCCCCGAGTCCCGACTCCTACGAGGCTCTTCTTCTGATTTTGTATTCGCCCATCTTGCGGGTGAGCGTGTTGCGGTGGATGCCGAGCGTGTCGGCGGTCCTCGTCAGGCTGCCGTCGCAGCAGCCGAGCACCCGCGAGATGAACCTCTTCTCGAATTCGTGGATGGCGTCGTCGAACTGAACGCCCCGTTCGACCATCTCGTCGACGAGTCTGTCGAGGCGATCGCTGATCATGATCTACTCGAGCTCCTTGCCTGTGAGGCGGCGAAACGCTTCGACGTATTTCTCGCGCGTTCTTTCGATGACGTCCGCGGGGAGCGACGGGACGGGCGGCTTCTTGTTCCACCGGATCGATTCGAGGTAGTCGCGAACAAACTGCTTGTCGAAGCTCGGCTGCGGGCCGCCGGCTTTGTAGACGTCCTTCGGCCAGAACCGTGACGAGTCGGGCGTCAGCACCTCGTCGATCAGGATCAGACGGTCTTCCGGACGCCCGGAACGTCCCTCACTGGGCAGGATGCCGAATTCGAGTTTGGTGTCCGCCACGATGATGCCGCGCGACTCGGCGTACGCCGCTCCCTCGGCATACACGCGCAACGTCAGCGCCTTGACCGTCGCCAGCACGCCGGGCCCGACGAGCGCCGCAGCCTCGGCTTCGCTGATGTTGATGTCGTGGCCGGTTTGCTCTTTCGTGGCCGGCGTGAAGATCGGCTCGGGCAGTCGATCCGAATCGCGCAGGCCTGGGGGCAGCTGGATTCCGCACACCTTGCCCGTCGCCTGGTAGTCCTTGAGGCCCGATCCCGACAGGTAGCCGCGGGCGACACACTCGATCGGCAGCGGCTCGGTCTTCGTGACGAGCATCGATCGGCCGCGCAGCATGGCCGCCTGCGCCTGCGCTTCCTTCGGAAACGTCGCCGGGTCCGTCGAGATGATGTGATTGGCGACCACGCCGCGCAGACGCTCGAACCAGAAGCAGGAAATCTGCGTGAGCACTTTGCCTTTGTCCGGAATGCCGGAGCCCAGCACGTAGTCGAACGCCGAAATGCGGTCGCTCGCGACAATCAGCAGGCGATCGCCGAAATCGTAGATGTCTCTGACCTTGCCCTGGCGGTCCGGCGGATGCCGATCGAGAGTGGTTTCGAGAACGGGAGCAGCGAGCGGCACGTTGATTCCTCTGTGAGCGGCGAAAGCGTGGCATCTTACAGGGACCGACGCGGCAGGACAACAACAAGATGTAGCGGCGCGGCGTGGCGCCGCCGGTTGGGCGTTATAGTAGGCGTTTACCGTCATGCGGACGCACATCAGGACCGTCATCGTGCTGGCGCTTGCCGCCGGGCTCGTCCTGGTGTTCTTTCGCAACGTGGACTTACGAGTGGTCGCAGGCGAGATCATGCGAGCTCGGCTGCCGTGGCTGGCGATCTCGCTCGTGACGACACTGATCAGCCTGGTGATCAGGTCGCTGCGCTGGCAGTACCTGCTGGAGCCGCTTGGCCATGCGAGCTTTGCCAACGCATTTCGCGCGACGGCGGTTGGGTTTGCGGCGAGCAGCATCCTGCCTGCGCGCGCAGGGGAGGTCATTCGCCCATATTTCCTGGCTCGCCACGAAAACATGACCGCCACCGGCGCCTTCGCCACCATCATTCTCGAGCGCGTGCTCGACGTGCTGACCGTCGTCGCGCTGCTGGCGTCGTTCATCTTCATCTTCGATCACGGCGTCGGCGCGTCGAATCCGGCGGCGTTTGCCGCCGTCAAGTGGGCGGGCGTCACGGCGCTGGCGGGCGCGCTCGTCGCTCTCGTCGTGATGTTCGTGCTCGCCGGCGATCCCGGACGCATCGGCCGGGTGATGGCGCGCCTCGAGGAAGTGGTCCCCTCCGCCCTGGCCGGCCTCATTGGCCGCGTCGCCGAGAAATTCGCCCGCGGCCTCGGTGCGGTGCGGCGACCCGGCCGCCTCCTCGTGGCCTTGCTGTGGTCCTTTCCGCTGTGGCTGTCGATTGCCGCCGGGTTATGGTGCGTGGCGATGGCATTCCGGCTGGCGATCCCGTTCCCCGGTTCGTTTCTGTTGATCGCGTTGCTGGTGATTGGCGTGGCCGTGCCGACGCCCGGCGCGATCGGCGGATTTCACGAAGCCTTTCGGCTCGGCGCGACGATGTTTTTTGGCGCGGCCGACAGCGCCGCGGTCGGCGCGGCCATCGTCGCGCATCTGTTTTCGATCGGGCCGGCGTTGCTCCTAGGCCTGTTGTTCGCCGCCCAGGTCGGGTTGAATCTCTCGGGGATGCGCCGGCTTGCCGCGGAAGCCGATCCCGAGCCGCACGGCGCGAAGTCATGAAATGCCCGTACTGCAGCCATCTGGGCGACAAGGTGGTGGACTCTCGTGAATCGAAGGAAGGCGAGGCGATTCGCCGGCGGCGCGAATGCCTCGAGTGCGGCAAGCGGTTCACCAGCTACGAGCGGATCGACGAAATCCCGTACATGGTGGTCAAGAAGGATGGCTCGCGCGAACGGTTCGAGCGGAAGAAGCTCGTCGCCGGGTTGTTGAAAGCCTGCGAGAAGCGGCCTGTCAGCATCGCGGCGCTCGAGGCGGTCGCCGATCGTGTCGAGTCGTCGCTGCAGGAGCGGCCGGAGAAGGAAATCGCGACCGCCGAAGTCGGCGGCTTCGTGATGGAGGAGCTGAAGAAGCTCGACAAGGTCGCGTACGTGCGTTTTGCGTCCGTGTACCGCCAGTTCCGCGACGTCGGCGAGTTCATGAGCGAACTGAACGACCTCCTCAACATGAAGGAGTGATCCCCGGCATGCCTGCGACAGTCACGTCGATCACGCCAAGACGCTCGACTGGGACAGCAGGCACACCTGTCCCGCCCCGCCGTCCGTTCCGCGACAACCCCGGGCTGATTCTTGCCGGGATTGCCGTGCTCGCGTCCGCTCTCGTGGCGCTGCTGGTGGCGGCGAGCCGCACGCCGCGGCTGTCGCCCGATTTCCTGAGCGAGTTCGTGCTCTACGGCGTCACAGCCGCCGACCTCACGATGCTCGTGGCGCTGGTGTTCGTGCTCGCGCGCAACGTGATCAAACTGGTGGTCGAACGGCGGCGGGCACTGCCGTTCGCCCGGTTCCGCTCCAAGCTGGTCGCCGTGCTCATGATCATGACGATCGTGCCCGCCGTGCTCGTCCTCATCGTCGGCAGCGAGCTGATTCGGACGAGCGTGGAGCGGTGGTTCAACGCGCCGATGGACGAGATCCTGTCGTCCGCCAACCAGATCGCGGGCGACTACTACCACGAGCGGCAGCTGCTGGTCACCGACCACGCCACCCGCATTGCGAAGGGGATGACCAGCGTGAACCTTTCGAATCCGGATGTGCGGCCCATCCGCGATCTGCTGGCGCCGGAAGTGACGTCGCAACGCGTCCGGATGATCGCGGTCTACCGCGTGGAGCCGCCCAGCGGATCGCTGCCGGGTCTCGTGCCGGTTGTCGACGTCGCCGCGCCGTCCCTCCCGTCGGGATATCGCCATGCCGCCGCCGATCGCCTGGCGGCTCAGGCGTTGTCGGGCTTGCACGACACGCGATCCATCGAGACGCTCGGCGCAACCGGCGATCTGCTCCATGCGGCAGCCGTGGTGCGGTCGGTCGACGGCCGCCCGGTCGGCGTCATTGTCGCCACCGACTACCTGATGGGCGAATTGGCGGCCCGGTCGCGTCGAATGACGCAGGCGTTCGAGAGCTACAACCAGATGCGCGTCCTGAAGCGGCCGCTGACGGGCTTCTACCTCTCATTCTTCCTGATGGTGACGCTCTGCATTCTCGTGGGCGCCACGTGGGTGGGTCTGTATCTCGCCAAGGGCATCACGCGTCCGGTGCAGGACCTCGCGGCCGCCGCGCGCGAGATTGGCGCCGGACGTCTCGACCAGCGCGTCGAGGCGCGGAGCAACGACGAGTTCGGATCGCTGGTGGACGCGTTCAACGCGATGGCGGGGGAGCTGGCCACCACCCGGCGCCGCGTCGAGCGTTCCACGCTCGATCTCGAACGCCAGCATGTCGAAGGAGAAAATCGCCGCCGCTACATCGAGACGATTCTCGAGCGGATCACCGCCGGTGTCGTCTCGGTCGATGCGTCGGGCGCGGTGACGACGGTCAACAGCGCCGCGGCGCGCCTGCTGAGCCTGGATCGCACAGTCGTCGGACAGCCGGCCACGGCAGTGTTCGGCCGCGACGATCTTCACCCGCTCGGGGCGCTGCTGTCCGCGGGCGGCCGGCCGACGTCCGAGCCCGCGGTTCAGGAGATCGCGATGTCGCGGGGCGGTCGCGAACTGCAGCTGGCCGCCGTCGCCACCGCCCTGACCGGCGACAACGGAGAGCCGGCCGGCCAGCTGCTGGTGCTCGACGACGTCACGCCGCTCATCCGCGCGCAGAAGGTGGCGGCCTGGCGCGAAGTGGCCAGGCGGCTCGCGCACGAAATCAAGAACCCGCTGACGCCGATCCAGTTGTCGGCCGAACGGCTGCGCCGCCACTTCGCCGGAAGCAGCGCCGGCACGCGCGAACTCGTCGACGAATGCACGACCACGATCATCGGGGAGGTCGAGTCGCTCAAGGGGCTGGTCGACGAATTCGCGCAGTTCGCGCGGATGCCGTCGCCGCGCACGGTACCCACGGATCTGGCGAAGCTCATCACCGAGACGCTGGCCCTGTACGACGGCATCTTCAACGACGTGGCGATCGTGCGCCGCTTTGACGGCGATGTCCCGCTCGTGCGGCTCGACGTCGAACAGCTGCGGCGCGTGGTGATCAACCTCGTCGACAACGCTATCGAGGCGATGGATCGGAAAGGCGAGATCGTCATCGAAACCCAGCTGGACCGCGCGAACCGTCTCGTCCGTGTCATCGTGGCCGACGATGGCCCCGGGATTCCCGCGGTGGAACGCGAGAAGCTCTTCCTCCCGTACTATTCGACGAAGCGCCGCGGAAGCGGTCTCGGTCTGGCCATCGTGCGCCGGATCATCGCGGAGCACGGCGGCAGCATCGAAGTCGGCGACAGCTCGCCGCACGGAACACGGTTCACGATCGAGTTGCCCTGTTGAAGTCCACCATCCTCATCGTCGACGACGAGCCGGGCGTGCGCGCCGCCCTGGGCGGCGTGCTGCGCGACGAGGGGTACACGGTGGAAGCGGTCGCCAGCGGAGAGGAGTGCCTCGAGCGGGTGACTCGCGGCGGCGTCGATCTGATTCTGCTCGACGTCTGGCTTCCAGGCCTGGACGGCCTGGCGACGTTCCAGCGGCTGCGCGAGCGGCGTGTCGACGCGCAGGTCGTGCTGATCTCCGGACACGGCAACATCGAGTCGGCCGTGCGTGCGATCAAGATGGGCGCCTTCGACTTCGTCGAGAAGCCGCTCTCGCTCGACAAGACCGTGCTCGTGGTGGCGAACGCGCTTCGCCAGCGGCGTCTCGAAGCCGAGAACCGGGCGCTCCGCGCGCGCGTCGACCGCCAGCAGACGATGGTGGGGGAGAGCCGCGTGGTGAGCCAGCTGCGCGAGCAGATCGCCATGGCGGCGCCCACGAACGGCCGCGTGTTGATCTACGGAGAAAACGGCACCGGCAAGGAGCTCGTGGCGCGCACGCTCCACATGCAGAGCCATCGCCGTTCAGGGCCATTCGTCGAAGTGAACTGTGCCGCCATCCCCGAAGAGCTGATCGAGAGCGAGTTGTTCGGGCATGTGCGCGGCGCCTTCACGGGCGCCGTGGCCGATCGTCGGGGGAAATTCGAAGTGGCCGACGGGGGCACGCTGTTTCTGGACGAAATCGGCGACATGAGCCTGAAGACGCAGGCCAAGGTCCTCCGGGTGCTGCAGGAACAGACGCTGGAGTCGGTGGGCGGCAGCACGCGGATTCGCGTGGACGTGCGGGTCGTGGCGGCCACGAACAAGGACTTGCAGGCGGAAATCCGCGCCGGGCGGTTCCGGGAGGATCTGTATTTCCGCCTGAACGTGATTCCGATCTTCGTCCCCCCGCTTCGCGAGCGGCCCGACGACATTCCGCTGCTGGCCGACCACTTCATGGCCGAGTTCGCGAGCGAGTACGGGCGCCGCCCGAAGACCTTCGATCCGGCGGCGACCGACGTACTGCAGAGCTACGGCTGGCCGGGCAACGTGCGCGAGCTGCGGAACGTGATCGAGCGCCTGATGATCATGGTGCCCGGCGACGCGATCTCAGCGGCGGACCTCGGCTTTCTGGACGCGCCACACCACCGTCCGGCGCGAACGGCGCCGACCGAGCGCATGACACTTCACGATGCGCGCGATCAGTTCGAGCGCGAACTCATCCTGCGAACGCTTGCCGAACAGCAGGGCAACATGTCGCGCACCGCCGACGCGCTCGGCGTCGAGCGAAGCAACCTGTACCGGAAGATGAAGGCGTTCGGCATCGCGCCGTCGCGCCGGTCCGAGAGTCCCGAGAGCGAAGAAGAGGCCGTCTAGAAGATCTCCACGCGGCCGGGGCTCGCAACCTCGGGGCTCGCTGGGGTTCCTCGTTATTCGAGTCCCGAGTATCGAGTCCCGACAGTGTCCAGCTCTTGTACTGCCGGGATCGCTTTGCTATAATCGCGCGCGGCGTGAACGTTCTATGACATCCGATCCGCTCCGCACCGACGCGCCAGGGCCAGTGAACGCCTCATCGGGCGTGGAGCGCGACGCGAAAATCGAACAGCTTCTCCTCGCCGGCCTCGATCATTACTTCGCCTCGCAGTACGAGCAGGCCGTCAACATCTGGACGCGCGCGCTCTTCTTCGATCGAAATCATGCGCGCGCCCGCGCGTACATCGAACGGGCCCGGCGGGCGCAGGCCGAGCGCCAGCGGGAGTCCGAGGAGCTGCTGCACAACGGCGCCGTCGCGTACCGCCGGGGCGATGGACGCGAAGCACGGCGCCTGCTTCAAGCGGCGCTCGATGCCGGCGCGCCGTTCGAAGACACGTTCCCGATGCTGGAGCGGCTCAACCAGCTCGATGCGGCGGCACCGCCACCGGCAATCGTGCGAGCGCGGAACGTCGCGCACGCGTCGTCCGGCGCCGTGCTCGATTCGGGCCGGCCCCGATCGAGGGCGTCGCTCGCGTTTGGAATCGCGCTGA
>Ga0326726_10004741_pt1 | contig 12399 bp, 6 predicted proteins | sample MHFenrmetagenome_2_FD_207603 | JGI IMG/M metagenome (GOLD analysis project Ga0326726, IMG submission 207603) | Lab enriched peat soil microbial communities from Michigan Hollow, Ithaca, NY, United States - MHF15MN | ecosystem: Environmental > Terrestrial > Soil > Wetlands > Peat | place: USA...
CAGTCAGGAACTGCACCATGACATTGCCCGGGTCCGATTTGCCAGCTGCCTGACGCACATCCGGCGTCTCGATGCCGTGCACGACCGCATTGCGCACGATCTGAATGGCAACGTCCTTGACGACCTTGCGATAGGCGTTCGGAATCCGCTCGAGTCCTGCACATTCGATGCGCGCCCGCTTCTTCTCGTCGTTCGCGATCCGCTGGACGAGCTGCTCAAGCGTCGATCCAAGGCCGGCTGCCGGTGCCGATCCCGCGGCCGATGGGATGGCGCGCTCGACTGCTGGCGTGGCCGCTTCTGTCGGCTTCGCCATCACCAGGTCGTCGACCGTTCGTCTGCGCGTGATTATCTGAGTCGCGGTGGCTGGTGACTCGCGGTTCGAGCCGACGTTGAGCTTGGCAAGCCGCGTCACGAGGTCGCGCACGGACGCGAGATGCGTAAAGAGGTCATCCAGCTTTACGACGAGCGGCAGGAAGTCGTTGCCCGTGAGTACCTTGCGATCCTTGAGGTCCTTGAGCGCGTCCTCGAACTGGTGCGCACGCGATTCGACCGACGCGAGTCCCAGGGCCGAGGCCTCGCCTTTGACCGCATGCACCTGGCGGAAAATGCTGTCAAGCTTCTTGCGGAAGGCCGACTCTTCGCGCGCCGGCTCCTTGAGGATCGAGTTGATCATGCGCATCGCGGCATCGGAATCGTCGAGGAACGAGGCGAGCTGCGCCGGATCGACGTGCAGGACGCCGAGCAGGGTGTCGAGCTGGGCCTGGGCCTTGTCCTGGGATTCCTTCAACTCGTGCGCGAGCATCACACGTTGCGACACGTCGTTGACCGACACCAGGATATTGTCGACGCGGTTAGCGCTCTTCACGCGGTGGAAATCGAATTCGAGATAGCGCGTCTCGTGGCCGCCGAACCCGTCACCGAAGTTCACTTCGACCTCGCCGAGCGGGTTGATCGACCTGACGAGGTTCTCGCGCGTACGCTCCGACCACAGCACTTTCACGAACTTCAGCGCAGTCTGCATCGTCTTCTCCGGGACCAGCGGCCGCAGCAGATCCTCGAAGGAGATGCCCGCGAGCGTCTCGCGCTGGAAGAGCTGCCGCACGGCCGCCGAGTGGGTGGGACCGATCTTCAGATCCGCATCGAGCAGGAACAGGCCGTCCTTCACCGTCCTTAGAATGTCCTGCGTCTGGCGCTGCGCCTCGACCACGAGGCGGTCCTGCCGGCGGCGTGCTGCAACCAGGTAGCCGAGCGCGAGAGCAAGGCCCGTCGCGATGATGAGGCCTGCGAGCATCAAGTACCGCAGCTGCGTCGCAAGGCGCTCGGAACGCCCCTCCAGGTCACGGGTGAGCTCGGTCGCAAGCCCGTTCAAAATCGGCGTCTGCTTGCGGCTGATCCTCATGGCCCCGAACACATTGAGCTGCAGACGTTCGCCGAGCTTGTTGAGCTGCGTGCCCTGCCTGTCCGTGTCCTGATAGGGCAGCCCGGTGAAGGCCGCGATCGGCACGAGTGCCTTGTGATATTCGCGCCACTCGAGCGTCAGCCGCCGCAACTGCGCCTCGGCAAATTCGTTGCGCATCGCCTCCGCCGAGCTCGCGCCGCCAAAGATGCCAGGCCCGCTCTCGCCGGGCGTCAATGTCGTCAGGGCCTGATCGAACTCGGTCATGGACTTGCGCAATTCGCCTACGCCAGAGTCCACGTAGCCGCGTGCCTCGAGACGGTCCTGGATCGAAGCGAGGGCGCGCGCCAGCGCGTCCGGCTGCCGGCGTTGCTCGCTCATGAGCCTGAGGGCCATGGTGTTGTTCGAGAGGCTGCTCGCGAGCTCGAAGCCCGGCACCAGTACGGCGGCGAACGCCAGCACGACCAGAATGCCGAACAGTGCCGCCGTTCCGCGTCCCGACAATCGTTTGATCCAATTCATCATGGTCTTCGACTCCGTAGGTCGCTAGCTCTCGCCGGTCAGTTGGCCGGCGTTGCCTGTGTGAGCTCTTTCATCGCATCGATGAGCTGGTCGGCGGTGCCAAAGCGCTCGGCCGGGGACTTGGCAAGCAATCGATTCACGAGCGGCTGATAGCGCGCGGCGCGCTCGGGCAGCTGGGGCAATGCGGCTGTTCGATGCTGGTCTAGGATCTCGCGCACCGTGTGGCCGGCATAAGGAACGGCGCCAGCGAGCATCTCGAACAGGATCACGCCGAGGCTATACAGGTCGCAGCGCTCGTCGGGCTCGTGGCCTTCGATCTGCTCCGGACTCATGTAGTAGGGGGTCCCGACGCGTTCATTCGGACTCGTAACGTCGATCCTCAGGAGCGAGGAGCGCGCCAGGCCAAAGTCGATCAGCACGAGACGATTGTCCTCGGTCAACATCAGGTTCGAGGGCTTCAGGTCGCGATGAAAGACGCCGGTCTTGTGCAGGACCTTCAGCGCCACGGCGATCTGCAGCGTGTAGCTCAGCGACTCTTCCTGCGTGAGCGGATTGCGCAGGCGCTCGCGCAGACTCCCGCAGGGAAAATACTCCATCGCGAGATAGAAGCAGCGCTGGGTGACACCATAATCGTAGACGTCGGCAACCGCGCGATTGTTGAGCTGCGACAGCAGCTGACATTCGCGCAGGAATCTATCCCGGTCGCCGGACGACACGTCCTCGGCGCCACGAATCGGCTGAATCTTCAGGGCCACGGGCTGCGGCATTGCCTCGCTGTGGGCGAGATAGACGATGGCCCGGGTCGACTGCGCTATGCGCTTTACCAGGCGGTAACCCGGCACCTCGAACACGCTCTCGCTGCCGCTCGACGAGCGTCGCTCCCGCCGCATGGTCTGCGCGCGCACCGCGTCGCGCAGCGCCGTGCCAAGATCCGCGGCATTCAAGGCGTGAAGGGGCCAGTAGTCGGTAGCGCCCGCGCGCAACGCGCGCACGGCCGCACGCTCATCCCCGCCGCTTGCGATCACCACGATCGGCACCGTGCCCGCCTGCTGCCGCAGCTTTTCGAGCACCTCGACCGGGTCGTCGCCGCCAGCCGGAATGCCCGCAAAGTCGATCACCGCAAGCAACGCCTGGTATGGCTCATCGCGTTCCGGCGACGTACCGCGCGCGGAGGCACGCGTGCACGTGTCGACTGTCGCCTGCGGCCAGCACTCGCGCACCAGGTCTGCGAGCTTCAGGCGCAGCTCGAGCTCATCGTGCACGACCAGAAAGCGGCCGCGCGCGGCGCGCGCGGCCGGTGTCGCCGGTGTTGCCGGCGTGCCGGTGGAGGTGTCTGTAGCCGCTGCCGTCATGTGGTCACACCTGCATCCGATCCTTACTTCTTGCCGGCCAAGCGGAACATGATCCTGAACCTCGCACGCTGTGCCACCGGCTGGCCATCGAGCAGCACGGGTTCGTAGCGCGCGCGCTTCATCGCATTCATCGCGGCACGATCGAAGACGTTCTTCGGCTGCGAATTGGTAACCTCGACGTCGGTCACCTTGCCTTCCGGGTCGACCGTGAAGAGCAGTTCCACCCAGCCTTCGGTGCCCGAGTTCACGGCGTCGTTCGGATAGATCGGACTGATCGCGCGTGTCAGCGTGAGCGTCCCAGCCGACACGATCGACGCACGCTGCGTCTCAAGCGCCTTACTGTGCGCGATACTCTGGTCGAGTACAGCCACGTCGGTCGCGAGAGCACCGAACGTGCGCGCGCTCTGCAACGCGCTTTCGGCGTCCGCGATCCGATTGTCATCGAGCGCGGCGCGCGCGGCATCTATCAACTCGGCCGCGAGGTGTCGCGTCAGGTCGGGAAGCGCCGAATTCTTTGCGTCCGCCGCCTTCAGTGCACTCAGATAGAAAGCAGCGCTGTCGTTGGGCGGATCGAGCAGACGCCCCTGGCCAATGCGATCGCCGACGAGCTGAACCGTACGCGCGACGTCGATTTTGGGCTTCTGGGCCTGCTGCGCGAGCTCACGCTGTAGCGCCTGGAGCTCGCGCGACGATACGCCCGCCTCCTTCGCTTCGCCGAGCCAGCGATCGACCTCGGCAGGCTGCTGGCGGCCGGCGGCCGCGCGTGCTTCCTGCAGGAGCGCGCGCGTGTAGTCCTGCGCAAGCGACTGCAACTGTGCGCTGTTCGCGGGTCCCGTCTTCTTGCGCATAGCGGCGAGGTAGTACTTCGCGCTGTCGTCCTGTGGCTCCACCAGGCGCCCCTGCTGCAGTCGTGCCTGCAAGAGTTTCACGGTATCGCTCAGTTCGGTGTCAGCCTGGCGCCGTGCCAAGTCCGACTTCAGGCGCACTATCACGTCGGCCGGCACGATCTGCGCCTGCTGCGCCTCGCGGATTAGCTGCTGCGCACGATCAAAACTCTGCGCCTGCATCGCGGCCTGAATCTGTCCAAGCGCGAGCTCGCCGCGCCGCTGACTGACCTCGGCATCGAGCGCCGCGAGACGCGGATTGTCCGGGCTGATGCTGCGCGCCGTTTCTATAGAGCGCAGCGCGTTGTCGTAGTTGTGCTGCTCGAATGCGGCAGCGGCGCGCACCAGCAGCAGTTCCGCGATGCGATCGAGACCCTGGCGAGCCTCGCCGTTGGCGGCATCGAAGACGAGAACATTCTTGTAGTAGGTGAGCGCGCAATCGGTCTGCGGCTCGTCGTAACGCTTGTCGCGCATCGCCTGGCGCGCATTGGCCAGGAGCGGTTCGATCTGCCCCGCTTGCGCGTCACCTTCAATCGCCGGCGTAACAGGTCGAGCGCTGGTACTGGCGGCGGGCACGCTCCCTGCTGGCTTGACGGCAGCCAGCACGGGCGCGGACGGCGCCCGCGACATCCACCAGTAGACACCGATGCCGATCAGCATCAGGGCGGTTGCGATTGCCACAATCAGTTTGGTCCGCGGCTCGCCAAATGTGCCCGACATCGCCAGCCCGCCGTGTGCGCCAAGTAGTGCCGCACGCGCACTCGCTTCCTCGCACGCAACCTCGAGAGCCTCACCGACGTCCGCTGCGGCGAGCGGCAGCGTCAGGCGGCCAAGAATCGCACGCTGCTTTAGGAGAGCCGCGACGGCCTCCCCGGCGGCATCTTTGTCGATCACCAACGGTACCAGGCTGGCGGAATGCTGCTGCAGCCTGGTGAGTCCGCGACTGACCTGCGGCTCCGAGCGAATGTCCCAGATGAAGATACCGGCCTGCCCCGCGACTGTCGCCTCGATCGTCTGCTCGATCGAATCAGCCTGCTGGATGTTGTACGCGGGCCCCGCCAGGTCCTTCAGTTGAATCCACAGGTCATCATCGGACGTGAGAAGGAACACATGGGTGATCGGCTCGGCAGTGCTCGCATGAGCGTTGCCGGCGACGAAATCGTGCGCCTGGTTAGCGACGCGACGCTGGGTCTCTGCCACGACCGGCCTCCTCGAGGGACTTAAAGGGCGCACATGCCTCCGCGCAGGCATCTCAGGCCCAAGGCGCACAGGCCCGGGCCCGCGCGGGGCAAACTGGTAACAGATACTTCTTTATGTGCCCTTAAGTGGCCATGCCTGATTTCACATTTTCTGGGACCCTGCGAGGGCTGCAGGGCCCAAAAATCAAAGGCATGGCTCTGAACTGTGACCGCCGACACAGGGCCGGTCGGGGCCTCAGAAACTCATGCGGAGGAAGATCTGAGCCCCGGAGTTGTCGATTTCAAACCGGCCCGTCTCGCCAACCGAGTTGGATGTAACGTTGATATCGAACCGGCGATAACCAGCCCCGAACGCGAGATTCTCCCGCCAGCGGTACACGACACCGGCATGCAGGTTCTCGGCGGAGCCGTCGAAATCGTGAATGCTGACGTTCAGGTACTCGGCCCGCGCCTCGACGTAGAAGCGCGTACTCAACGGCACGAGTACATCGAGTCCGATGGTCGGGAATGGACCAGCGTCGTCTTCGCTGTGATCGAGCGAGCGGGCACGCACCAGCGCGCGCGCGTTGAATTCGAGCACGTTCAGGCCGAAGCTGCCGGCGAGATCGATGCGCGGGTTGTGCACAAACGAATACGAGTACGTCAGCGACAGCATGCGCAGGCCGAAGCTCGCTTCCACGAAGTCGTCCACGTTGTAGGTATCGTCCCGGATCACGAGCGGCCGCGCGAGAGGCTGGGCCGCTGACCGATCGAGCTTGAAGTAGTTGAGGCGCATGCGGTGACGCTCCCGCATGCCGATCATGATTTCGACATCCGGCAGTGTGCTCTTGTCATCGAGCCCGAGGTCATCCTCAGCGCTGAACGTGGTGCCCGAATTCGGGACCGCGCCATCGAGACGCAAGATCGTGGTTGTCGAAGTGAACATCGCGCCCGCGGTCAGACGGAAGCGATCGTCGATGGGATTCGCGTAATTCTCGGCAGCGCAAACATGGGAGGCAATGAATGGCGCGGACGCGGCGAGAAGCCGCAGCAGGCTGCGTGAATTCACGAACTGGCCTCCGGAGGGGTCGGGGGTGGCCCGACTCTATATCGGCAAGGCTGTGTCCGAGTCAATTCATTCGCGCGAATCTGTGCGCACTGCTGCAGTCCGGGATCGTACGGGCCGCAAAGCTGCGCGGGATTCGACATTTCGGTAAAGGGGAGCATAATTACGACCTTCAAGGTCTGAAAAAAACAACCAATTTCTGACCAGAGGAGGAAGCACATGAACCTGCTATTACAAGGGCAGCGCATCCAGCGGGCCCTCGTTTGTTGCGTCGTTGCGACGTTGGCAGCGGGCGCGATGCCGACGTTTGCTCAGGACCAGGAAGGCTTGGAGACCGTCATTGTGACGGGCTCACGAATTCGTCAAAACCCACTGAATGAAACGTCGCCGGTTATCACCGTATCTGAAGCAGACATCCAGAAGACCGGACAGACATCGATCGGCGACATTCTGCAGCACATGCCGGTGTCCGGCGGTTCTGTCAACACTAAATACAATTTCAGCGGCAATCAGGGGTTCCCGCCCGATGGCGGCGGCCTCGGCGCTGGCGCCACGACGGCCGACCTCCGGCATCTGGGTCCGAAGCGTGTTCTGGTGCTGGTCGACGGCATCCGCTGGGTCAACGAAGCCTCGGCTAGCGGCGTCTCGGCGGCGACCGATCTCAATACCATTCCGACCAGCATCATCGATCGTGTCGAAGTCCTGCAGGATGGCGCGTCGTCGATCTATGGCGCGGACGCCATTGCGGGTGCGATCAACATCATCACCAAGAAGAACTTTAACGGCGTCGAGTTCTCTGGCTATGGCGGGCAATACGGGGACGGCGATGGGGACATCCAGCAGTGGAGCATTTCTCTCGGGTCCGCGGGCGAGCAGCTGAGCTCATTCGTCAGCCTGAACTACATGAGTCAGGGCCGGGTGAACTCAATTAATCGAGCTATCTCGCAGTATCCGAGGCCATACGCAACCTCGTGCGCTGCCGGTGGTTGCAGCTCCGGTACACCGCAAGGACGGATGGATTTCACGGATCCGAATACCGGCCAGGGCCTGAGTCTGACTGTCAACGACGGTGTAACGGGCATCCCCTTCTACAATCCGGCGAATCCTGCCGCAGGGCCGCGCACCGATGACTTTCACAACTTCTCGGTAAATGATCGCTTCAACTTCCAGCCCTACAACCTCATGCAGACACCGAGCGAACGCGTCGGTTTGTACGGCCAGAGCGAATACCACCTGACGGACCGCGTCAGCTTCTACATGAAGGGACTGTTCAACGAGCGTCGTTCAAAGAATCAGGCCGCACCCGAACCACTGTTCGTCGGGCCTGAAGCCGGTAACGGCAACCTGATGGACACGATTCAGATTGATGTCTTGAACCCCTACAATCCGTTCGGTTTCACGCTGAACGCCAGCACCGACACGACAACCGGTGGTACCGATTATTTCATCGGTCGTCGCCCGCTCGAAGGGGGCCCGCGCATTTTCCAGCAGAATGTGGACACCTGGTATCTGGGGAGCGGTTTTCGCGGCGACTTTCAGGTCGCCGAGCGCGATTTCTACTGGGACGTTAACGCCGTCTGGTCGCGCAACAGCGCCGATCAAACAACGCATGGCAGCTACAACTCGCGCAAGCTGAAGGAAGCGCTGGGCCCAGGCGTGGTCGCGGGCATCAACGGCGCGACGACGACCGCGTGTGGCGCAGTAGTTGTTGTCGCTGGCGTTCCGACCGTCCCCAATCCGATCCCCGGTTGCGTGCCGTTCAACATTACCAGCGGCCAGGGTGACGGCAGCGGCACAATCACGCAGGCGATGCTGAATTACATCGGCCCGGTCCTGCATGACACGAGCGAGCAGGAGCTGAAGGACTTCACCGCGAATCTCACGGGCACGATCGTCTCGATGCCCGCGGGCGGCCTCGACTTCGCGGTCGGTTTCGAGCACCGCAGTCAGAGCGGCTTCTACCAGCCGGATGCGATCTACACGGCCGGGGAAAGCGCAGGTGTGCCGTCGACACCAACCTCCGGCAAGTATGACGTGAACGAGTTCTACGGCGAACTGCAGGTTCCCATTCTGAAGGAGCGCCCGGGTGCGGATTTGCTGCAGCTGACGGCAGCCGTGCGCACCTCGGACTACTCGACGTTCGGCAACCAGACGGCGTCCAAATTCGGCCTCAACTGGCGGCCGGTCAAGGACCTGCTGTTGCGCGGCTCTTACTCGGAAGGCATTCGCGCTCCGAGTATTGGCGAGCTGTTCGGGTCGGCCGCACGTTTCGACCAGACGCTGGTCGATCCGTGCTCGGATTACACCGGCGCCATCAATGGCGGGCCACCGGCGAGTGCCGCAATTCAGGCTAACTGTCTGGCGCTCGGTGTACCGGCCACCTATGCGCAAATCAATTCACAGATTTCGGTCACAACGGGCGGCAATAGCGCGCTGGTCCCCGAGGAAACAAACAACAGTTACACGGCTGGCTTCGTGTACAGCCCGCGATGGGCGGAGAGCACGTCGTGGTCGAACGGCCTTTCATTCGAATTCACCTACTACAACATCGACCTCGAAAAGGCGATCTCCGCGCTTGACGCGCAGGTGCAGATCAATCGCTGTGCTGCAACGCTCGATCCGGCGCTGTGCGGCGGGATCAGCCGCACGTCGGGTGGCACCATCAACGGCTTCGCCAATCAGCTCCTCAACATCGGCGCCATCAAGACGAAGGGCTGGGATCTCAACCTGAGTTGGTCGATGCCCGAGTTCAGCTGGGGCCGATTCGGAGTTCTTTGGCAGACAAGTCACCTGAACGAGTACAACGAGTTCACACCGTCGAGCACAGGGTTCCAGGAGACTCAGCGTGCGGGGACGGAGAAAGGCGATCTGGGAGCCGCGTATCCCGACTGGAAGTCGACGCTGACAATCGACTGGCAGCATGCAGACTGGGCCGCAATCGCATCGGCGCGCTACATGAGCTCCGTGACCGACATCAATGGGCTGAGCCTGTCGGCGACCACGTACGTCGACGCACAGGTCACGTGGACGCCGTCGCAGTTCATGGACGGCAACTGGGACGTCTCCGTGGGTGCCAACAACCTGTTCGATCAGGACCCGCCGCCCTGCCAGACCTGCGCGCTGAACGGCTATGACCCGTCGACATATGACGCACCTGGCGTATTCCTGTACGCGCGCGTCGTTGCGCACTTCGGCAAGCAATAGACCCGGCAGCGGGCGACTGAACAAGGGCCAGCCCCCTCAAAAGGGCCGGCCCTTTTTCTTTGGCCGCGACCGCGAGTATAAATAGCAATCCATGGGCGTCTATAACACGAAAGATATCCATAACATCGCCCTCGTCGGACATACCGGCGCCGGCAAGACTTGGCTGTTCGAGTCCCTGCTCGCGGCCGCAGGCGCGATCCGCAGCCGCGGCAGTCTCGAGCGCGGCAGCACGGTCTCCGACTACGACCCGCAGGAGAAGCGCCTCGGCCATTCGCTCGACGCCGCCTTCGCGAGCCTCGACCACGAAGGCCGGCACATCAATCTGATCGACACGCCGGGCTATCCGGACCTCGCGGGGCGGAGCCTGAGCGTGCTGCCCGCCGTCGAAACCGTGGCGGTGGTCGTGAACGCGGCCTCCGGCGTGGAGCTCGTCACCCAGCGAATGATGGAGTTCGCGGCCGAGCGGCGGCTGTGCCGGCTCATCATCGTCAACAAGATCGACAGCCGCGAGGCGAGCACCGAATCGACACTCGCCGAAATACGCGAGCAATTCGGCCGCGAGTGCCTGCCGCTCAATCTACCGGCGGACGGCGGCAAACGCGTGGTCGACTGTTTTTTTCGGGCGGCCGAGGAGAAGACCGACTTCTCCTCGGTCAAACAGGCACACACGGAAATCGCGGATCAGATCGTGGAGATGGACGAAGCGCTCATGGCGCGTTACCTCGAGCAGGGCGGCGAGCTCGAGCCCGAGCAGATGCACGACGCCTTCGAAGCGGCGCTGCGCGCAGGCCATCTGATACCGGTTTGCTTCGTGTCCGCCGAGACGGGCGCCGGCATCAAGGAACTCCTCGAAGTTGTCGTGCGGCTCCTGCCGAATCCGGCGGAAGGAAACCCGCCGCCCTTTCTCAAAGGTGAAGGTGAGGCAGCACAGCCCGCCGACGTGCGACCCGATCCAGACCGCCATGTTATCGCACACGTCATCAAGGTTATCGTCGATCCCTTCGTCGGCAAGCTCGGCGTCTTTCGCGTGCACCAGGGCACCGTGCGGCAGGGCAGCCAGCTGTACGTCGGGGACGGTCGGAAGCCCATTCGCGTGGCGCACCTGCTCACCTTGATGGGCAAGGAGAACCGCGAGATACCGCTCGCCGTGCCGGGAGACATCTGCGCCATCAGCAAGATCGAGGAGCTGCATTTCGATGCGGTGCTGCACGATTCGCACGATGAGGACCATTTTCATCTCGCGTCGCTCGATCTGCCGCCATCGATGCTCGGCGTTGCAATCGAGCCCGAGCGCCGCGGCGACGAGCAGCGCTTGTCCGATGCCCTGCACAAGCTGGCCGCGGAGGACCCCTGCGTGCGGCTCGAGTTCAACGCGGCGGGCAACGAGTCCGTGATGTACGGGCTCGGCGAACTGCACCTGCGCGTGCTACTCGAGCGCATGAGCGAGCGCTATGGCGTCAAGGTCAAGACCCATCCGCCGAGCGTGCCGTATCGCGAAACCATCATGCGCCCTGCGGAAGGCCATAACCGCCACAAGAAGCAGACAGGCGGCGCCGGGCAGTTCGCCGAGGTCTTCCTGCGGGTCGAGCCGCTCGAGCGCGGTGCAGGATTCGAATTCGTCGATGATGTGTTCGGCGGTGCAATCCCTTCGCAGTACATCCCGGCCGTCGAGAAGGGAGTACGTCAGGTCCTGAACGAAGGTGCACTCGCCGGCTATCCGCTCTGCGACCTCAGAGTCGTGGTCACCGACGGCAAGCACCATTCCGTCGACTCGAAGGAAGTTGCATTCGTCGCATGCGGGCGCAAGGCGTTTCTCGATGCCTTTCACAAGGCGGGACCGGTCGTGCTCGAGCCGATCGTCAACCTCGACATCCTGACGCCCGCCGACTCCATCGGCGATGTGACCGGGGATCTCGTTGCGAAGCGTGGCCGCATCACCGGTAATACCACGCTCACGAACCAGCGGGTTTCCGTCAAGGCGCTCGTGCCGCTGAGCGAGCTCGAAAGCTATCAGTCACGTCTGAAAGCGTTGACCGGTGGACAGGGCATGTACACCGTGGAGCTCTCGGGCTACGAGGCCGTGCCGCCGCGGCGGCAGCAGGAGCTGGTGCAGGCGTTTCGGCCCAAGCCCGATCAGGATTGAAGCGGCCAGGGCAGCCCGGCCCTAGGGCTTGAACGTCTGCTCCGTCACGTGGTGCGCCACGTCGCGCAGCGCCTGCATCCCGCCTTCCAACATGAAGTGCAGCGGCGGCTCTCCCTTGAACGGCGACTTGCGGCTCGGCTCATGCATGAAGCGCCAGGCGCGATCGCCGCCCGGATCCTTGCCGATGAGCGTCGCCCAGATGCCGACGAGCAACGAGAGGCGCTGCTGCTGCGTGCTGTTTAGCCGGGTACCGTGCCCCGCGCGATAGCGCTTGAGCACCTGCGGGGACGGGCATTTCATCAGGCGGCATTGCTGCAATTCCGACAGGCCCAGGTCCTCGGCCATGCGAAAGAACCGTGCCAGCGTCGTTTGCGCGGCGTTGGTGCGCCCCGTCCGGGTCGACGGGGCGAGCGTGAGCGGTGGGCGGCCGGTGCGCTGCATTGTCGTGTTGTTCTTGGCGGCTTGGAGCCACAGTCTGCAACGATTGCGGGCGCTTGCCAAACCCGGCAGTCTTAGGCCGCGCAAATCAACAAGAACCGGCCGCGCCAGCGGGCCACCGGCCTTCGAGGAGACCGCTCTTGATCACACCCGAGAACCGGTCCGGCGCTGGTGGCATCGATCCCGCGCACCGGCGCGTCATTCTTGCCTCGTCCC
>Ga0326726_10004742_pt1 | contig 12397 bp, 9 predicted proteins | sample MHFenrmetagenome_2_FD_207603 | JGI IMG/M metagenome (GOLD analysis project Ga0326726, IMG submission 207603) | Lab enriched peat soil microbial communities from Michigan Hollow, Ithaca, NY, United States - MHF15MN | ecosystem: Environmental > Terrestrial > Soil > Wetlands > Peat | place: USA...
CTTCGCCGCTCGACTCACCGAATGGGAAGTCGATGTTCTCGGCATCAACTGCAGCGTAGGACCCGTCGCCATGCTGGAAGCCATCGAACGCGTGCGCGCAGCCACCGATCTTCCCCTGGCTACGCAGCCCAACGCCGGCATGCCGCGTTCAGTGGAAGGACGCAACATCTACCTCTGCTCTCCGGAATACATGGCGAGCTATGCCAGAAAGTTTGTGGCGGCCGGGGTCAGCCTGATTGGGGGCTGTTGCGGAACCACGCCCGACCACATTCGCGCCATGAAGTCAGCCTTGCGTGTCCGGCAAGCGCAACAGAAGACACCCGTTTCCGCGGTTGCTCACGAGCACGCCGCACCGGCCGCGCCCGCCGCCATCCCACTTGCCGACCGTTCCCGGCTGGGCGCCAAGATTGCCCGCGGCGAATTTGTAACCATGGTCGAGATTGTGCCGCCCAAAGGCATCAATATTCGCAAAGAAGTGGATGGTGCAAAATTTCTCAAGTCGGTCGGCGTGGATGCGATCAACATTCCTGATAGCCCGCGCGCCTCGGCGCGCATGAGCAACCAAGCCCTCTCGCTGCTCATGCAGCAGGAAGTCGGGATCGAGGCGATCCTTCACTACACTTGCCGCGATCGGAACGTGCTCGGTATCCAGTCCGATTTGCTGGGCGCGGCCGCCACCGGCATCCGCAACCTCATCTGCATCACCGGCGACCCGCCCAAGATGGGCAATTATCCCGACGCGACCGCTGTCTTCGACGTAGACGCCATCGGGCTCGTGAATATCGTCCACAACCTCAACCGCGGACTGGACCTCGGCGGCAACACCATCGGTCAGGGCACGGGGTTTGTGATCGGCGTGGGAGCGAATCCGGGCTTGCCCAATCTGGATGAGGAAATCCGCCGCTTCGAGTACAAGGTCGAGGCTGGCGCGGAATATGTGGTCACTCAGCCCGTGTTCGATCTCAATTTGCTGGAGAACTTTCTCAAACGAATTGCGCACTGCCGCATCCCCGTGGTGGCGGGCATCTGGCCGCTGGTCAGCGCGCGCAATGCCGAGTTCATGAAGAACGAACTGCGCGTCTCCGTGCCGGACTCGATCCTGCAAAGGATGACCAAAGCAGCCACGCCGGAAGCGGCTCGCGAAGAAGGCGTGGCGATCGCGCGCGAAATGCTGCGTGCCGTCCGGGATCGGGTCCAGGGCGCACAGATCAGCGCACCCCAAGGACGCTACGCCTCCGCGGTGGACGTTCTGGAGGCCTTGGGCTAGTCCCCTTCGAGCGCACCTAACCCGCCCTGACCAATTTCATTTTCCCCTCCAGAACCCAAAACGGCAATAGACTCACAGGGAGCAAATGGCTTGGCGAAGTTTGAAGAGTGCCTTGAGCGGCTCGAGAAGATTGTCCAGGAACTCGAAAAAGGGGAGGTTCCCCTGGAGAAATCGTTGACGCTCTTTGAAGAAGGCATGCAGCTTTCCGCTTCCTGCCGGAAACAACTGGAGGACGCGGAAGGCAAAGTAGAGATTCTGTTAAAACAGAACGGGAAACTCCAAACCGTACCGTTCGAGCCCCCGGCCGAGAAGACGTCACGTAAGTGACGTCGTCGCGCTCGGAGTATTAACGCCTGTGGTAGCAGATACGCTGTCGCAGCCAAGGCCACCGCGCACGCGGTGAACAGTGGGGGATGTATGGAACCGCTTAACATAGTCCTTTATCAGAACGACGCTGGGCTCGCTCAAGCTCTGGCGGCGAACCTTTCACGGTACTTTCCTACCATCATCATGGTTGGCAGTTGCGAGGAGATTCGCCCCGCGATCGCCCGTCTTCACGCCGACGTGCTGGTTTTGGACGTCGAAACCTCCTACTCCGGCGAAGTGGAGCGCTTACATCAAGAGTTCCCCAGCCTGAGTATTGTCTGCACCCACCGGTTGGCAGACGACGAACTTTGGGCCGACGCGCTCAACCAGGGGGCCGTCGATATGTGCGTCCCCTGGAATGCCGATGACGTGGCACGCTCGGTGATGCGCAACCGCGCACGCCGCGCGGCTGCTTGATCGGCAGATTTGTTTTGCTCGAAGGAGGACGCCCGCGGGCGTCCTTTTTCGTTCTGACAAGCGCCCTTGTTATACTGCGATGCCATGCTGAAACAGGTCCTGGAGCAGGGGCGCGAAGCGGCAGACCGCGCTCTGGAAAGGTTGCTGCCCCCGGCCACTCAGCATCCCACGTCCATCCATCAAGCCATGCGGCACAGCGTATTCGCCGGCGGCAAGCGTCTGCGGCCCATCCTTTGCATGGAAGCGGGACGCATGCTTGCCGAGCAAATGCCCGCCGGGATCCAAGACGTCGGCGCCGCTCTCGAAATGCTCCACACATATTCCCTGATCCACGACGATCTGCCCGCCCTCGATAACGACGACTTGCGTCGCGGACGTCCCACCTGCCACAAGGCCTTCGGCGAAGCCATCGCGATTCTCGCCGGCGACGCCTTGCAGACCCAGGCCTATGAAGTGCTCGCCCAGTTGCGCTGTCCCGCGGAAGCCCGTGTCCAGATCATTCGCGAAATTGCTCACGGCACCGGCACCATCGACGGCATGATTGGCGGCCAAGTCGTCGATCTCGAAGCCGAGCACGTCAAGCCCAGCCTGGAGACGCTCGAATACATCCACCGCTCCAAGACGGCGGCGCTCATCACCGCCAGCGTAGTGAGCGGCGGAATGTACGCCGGCGCGACGGCGGCCCAGATTGCCCGCCTGCGGAACTTCGGTCAGTCCGTGGGACTCGCATTTCAGATCGTGGACGATGTGCTCGACGTCACCCAGACTTCCGAGCAGTTAGGAAAAACCGCAGGCAAAGACTCCGCTGCCGAAAAGACCACCTATCCGGCCCTGTTCGGGATCGACGAGTCTCTGCGCAAGGCCGATGCCTTAGTAGATCAGTCGTGCGCCGAGCTAAACGAATTCGGCTCGCGCGCGTCTACTCTGAAGGATCTTGCGCGCTTCCTCGTGGAGCGCAAGAAGTAGACCCGGTGCCCTAACTCGCTCGGTCCGTGAACTTCTGCCCTTGCCCCGCCGAAGCAGCAGGCGTACATTGAATCTGCTCTCGCGGTCTCTCACCTCCTTCTTTCCTCACCCCAAGCGTACGCGCATGACCTGCATGGTCTGTGCAACTAAAGGCGGTTGGCGGATGGGTACCCCCATATATGGTGTTTTATCTCTTGACCCACGCCGTCTTTCGCCGTTACAGTTGGTCAAAAGCCGTGATAGCTGCCCAGTCGTCATGGAACGGCATCGTACTGTGCACTAGGGGAGGAACCTGGGTAGTCAATACCACAGTTCCGCACAGTCGAGCGGCGCAGACCAGCCAACGGTAGTTGCCAGCAGACCGGACGGACCGCGCGCGAAGGAGTGATCGTTGCTCAAACTCAAGAGACTGCAAATTCTGGGATTCAAGTCGTTCTGTGACCGCACTGAGCTGAAGTTTCACGGCGAAGGAATCGCCGCCATCATCGGCCCCAACGGCTGCGGCAAGTCGAACATTGCCGACGCCATCTCGTGGGTGCTGGGCGAGCAGTCGGCCAAGTCATTGCGCGGCTCCCGCATGGAAGACGTGATCTTCTCGGGCACGCGCGACCGCAATCCTACCGGCATGGCGGAAGTTTCGCTGACGCTGATCGATCCCGAGGTCTACTCCGGCGCCGATGCCAGTGAGCCTACCCAGATCGATATCCAGAACGATATCCCCACCGGCCAAGAAGATTGGGACGAAGCCGAGCTGCGTGCCCAGGCAACCGTGGAAACTGAGCAGGCGGTCGAAGATGCCCAGCCCGGAAAGGTTGAAGAGGTCGAAGGAACGCTCCCTGCCGCCGTCGCGGGCAGTGAAGCTGTGCCGGCTGGTCCGCAAGTCGTCCTGAAAATTCGCCGTCGAAAATTCAATCCGCAACAGGTACATGCCGGCGAGATCATGGTCACCCGCCGGCTGTTCCGCTCCGGCGACAGCGAGTACCTGCTGAACGGCAAGTTGTGCCGCTTGCGCGACATTCAGGAACTGTTCATGGGCACCGGCCTCGGTCCCGAGTCGTACGCGCTTATCGAGCAAGGACGCATTGGACAGATTCTAAGCAGCCGTCCCACCGATCGCCGTGCCGTCATTGAAGAAGCGGCTGGAATCACGAAGTTCAAAACCAAGAAGCGCCTCGCCGAAGCACGCCTCGAAGAGGCGAAGGTGAATCTGAACCGCGTTAATGACATCTTCGAAGAAGTCACGCGGCAGATGAACTCGCTCAAACGCCAGGCCAGCAAAGCCGAGCGCTACGCGCGTCTGCGCGACGAGATGCGCGCCAGGTTGCGCGTGGTGCTGGCCAGCAAGTTCACGCAGATGGAACAGGAGAGCCTGTCGCTCGACACGCAAATCAACCAGCTGGCCGAAGAAATCCGCCACCAGACTGAGAGTGTGCAGCAACTTGAGACTGAGAATTCCGAGCGTACGCAGCGCGGATATTCGATCGAGGCCGAGCTGCGCCAGAACCGCGAACGGATCAATCAGATCGCCATTGAAGTCGACCGCGCCCACGCCCGCCGGCGCACCAATGAAGAGCGCTGCGGCGAGCTCAGCGTTCGTACCGCTTCTTCCGAGGTAGAGCTGGCGCAGGCGAACAACCGGCTCATGGCGCTCGAACAAGAGCGCGACGGCCACCAGCAAATCCTGGACTCGGCGGCTGCCGATCTGACCGCTGCCCAACAGGAACTGACTCTCAGCCAGCAGGAAGCGGCCAGCACCGCCTCCGCTCTCGATGCCCTGGAGCAGGAACAGGAATCGAGCCGCACCGCTATGCTCGAAGCCGTCGGAGTGGCTTCCAATCTTCGCAACCAGCTGACGCAATCGCAGGAACGGCTGGCGGGGATGGATCGCGAAGAACAGCGGTTGCGCTCCGAAATTGGCGTCGCCGCCGCCCAATCGGACGCTTTCGGCGGACAGCGCGGCCAGCTCGAACTGGAATTCGAAACCGTCTCGCAGCGCGTGAACAGTCTGGCGAACGAGATCACCGATCTGCGCCGTGCCATCGAGCATCAACGCCGTGAAGAAAGCGAGACCAAGAGTTATCTCGACTCCCTGCGCTCGGAATACGCTTCCGCCCTCGGCAAGAAGGCGTCGCTCGAAGCTGTCATTGCCGAGCACGGATATTCCACCGAGTCGGTACGCCGTCTGTTTCAATCGGGCGCCCTGCAAGGCGGGTTCGCTCCCGCCGGGGTTCTGGCCGACTTCCTCGAAGTCGACCCCCGTTACGAGCAGGTCGTGGAAGATTTCCTCCGCGACGAACTGAATTACATCGTTGTGAAGTCGTGGGACGCGGCCGACGAAGGCCTGCGCCTGCTGCGCTCCGACGTCGACGGCCGGGCAACTTTCCTGGTGCATCCTGAAGACTCGCAGGCAAAGTTCTCGTTTGTGGTGGATCCCAGCACGCAACATCCTCCCACCAACGCCTCCGTCGTTTCCTTGAAGAATTCGATTCGTGTGCTCAACGGGTTCGGGAAGTCGCTCGAGATGATTCTGCCCAAGCTGGGCAATGGCTACATCGTGCCGGATCCCGCGTTGGCCCGCGATTTGGCGCTGAGCAGTCCGGACGCGTTCTTCCTTTCGCAATCCGGCGAGTGCTTCCACAACGTGACCGTCACCGGTGGCAAGCAGCGCAGCGAAGGGCCGCTTTCCATGAAGCGCGATCTGCGCGACGTGTTGCGTCTGCTCGAAGAACTGGAACGCGCGCTGCGCGAGAAAGAAATGCGGGCCCTCTCGCTGGGGCGCGAAATCAAAGACCTCACTTCCCTGCTCGATCGTCTGGAGGACGAGAAGCGGGAAGCCGAAAAGCTGGCCATGACGTCAGGCCACATGTTGTCGCAGCTCAACACAGAACTGGGACGAGTCCGCGAGCGTCTCGACGTAAGCGAACGCGAACTGGGGCGACTGGCCGGAGAACGCCAGGAGCAGGAGAGCCTGGTCGCGTCGCGGCAGGCGGAACTCAGCGCGATCGAAGAGAAGCGCGCGCAACTCGGGTTGCAGACTGCCGACGGGCAAGAGCGTCTCGCCGGCTTGCGCGCCCAGCGCGACGCGGCCGCCCAGGTCGCTTCGCAGCGCGCCGCCCGAGTGGCCACGCTGGAAGAGCGCCATCGCTCGGCAGCGACGCTGCTGGAGCGCATCCAAACGCTGGTCGGCGAAATGCGGGAGCGGGCCGCGACTTTACAGGCGCAAATGGAGTCGGCCAGCGCCGAGATCGCCCAGCGCCAGAGTGAGAACCAGCAACTGGCCGAGCAACTCGTGGAGTTCGAGTCCGAGCGAAACGCCGGAGAAGCGCGGGACGGTCTATTGCAGTTTGAGTCGGAACAGGTGCGCGCGCGCCTCACCGAAATCGAAGAACTTCTGCGCAACACGCGCCAGCAACTCGATCAGGCCCGCGACCGCCGCGGAGAACTCGCGGCCGCCGCCGCCAAGCTGCAATCCGATCTGCAGCACCTGGCCGATACTTGCCTCAACGAACTCGGCGTGGAACGCCCCGTGCTCATGGCCGACACTACGATTGTGCTGGTCGCGGGCGAACAGCTCGCGCTTGAGGATCAGGCTCACCGCGAAATGCGGACCCGCCTCGACGCCATGGGCCCGGTCAACATGATGGCGCTCGAAGAGTACAAAGAGACCGCCGAACGCCACCAGTTCCTGGAAACGCAGCGCAAAGACCTGCTCGATTCCATCGAGAACACCACCGCCACCATCCGCGAGATTGACCAGGTTTCGCGACAGAAGTTCGAAGAGGCATTCAGCAAGATCAACGAGAACTTTGGAGCGACCTTCCGCAAGCTGTTCGGCGGCGGACACGCCTTCATGCGCCTCACCGACGAGGAAAACAGCGCCGAGAGCGGCATCGATGTGGTGGCCTCGCCTCCCGGCAAGAAGCTGCAGAACGTACTGCTGCTCTCCGGTGGTGAAAAGGCCCTGACTGCGCTGTCGCTGCTGGTCGGGATCTTCCAATATCAGCCCAGCCCATTCTGCATTCTCGACGAAGTGGACGCGCCGCTCGACGAAGCCAACATCGGACGCTTCACGGAACTCGTCAAAGAAATGTCCGTCCAGACCCAGTTCGTGCTCATCACCCACAGCAAGAAGACCATGAGCATCGCGCCCGTGATGTACGGCGTGACCATGCAGGAACCGGGCGTATCGAAGCTGGTCTCGGTGAGGTTCGGAGCGGCGTGAGAGGGCGAAGGGTAGCGCCGCCGTCCCGGCGGCACGATGCCGGCGCCACTCGCCGACGAAGCTGATCGTGGTCGGTTCGGTGATGACGAAGATGTGCGGCAACCGGTGAAGCGCTCGACACTTCGTTGGTGCTCGTCGACTGCTCTCAATGCGCAGTTTGCGCTCAGACCATTTATCCTCTGTCGTCCTCAGCTTTTCCACATCCCGACGACGTGAAACCCCGCGCCACGCACGGCTTTCCAGTTGCCTGTGAACTGTCAACATTTTTCCTTTCTGCCTTGTTCACCACGAACAACCGCCTGTGACGGAAAGCGTTGACAAATTTTCTCCGGCAGTTAGAATACGCGGAGTTTTCTGCCGTTAGAATTGAATCATGAGCCCCGAACTCCTCGACTCCGTCCTTCTTCAGACTGACTACCCTGAGCTCGAATTGCACGCCAGCGGTAAGGTGCGCGACGTTTACTGTCTCGATAATGAACATTTGCTGTTCGTCGCTACCGACCGGATCTCCGCCTTCGACTACGTTCTGGCCACCGGCATCCCGCATAAAGGCCGGGTGCTGACCCAGATTTCTCTGTTCTGGTTCGAGTTCCTCAAAGACATCACACCTAACCACCTGGTCACCGCCGATGTAGAACGCTATCCAGCCGAAATCCGCCAGCACGCCGACGAACTCCGCGGCCGTTCCATGATGGTCGTGCGTGCCGAAATGTTTCCGGTCGAGTGCGTCGTGCGCGGGTACCTCTCCGGCTCAGGATGGAAAGAGTACAAGGCCAGCGGCAAAGTGTGCGGCATCCCGTTGCCGGCAGGATTGAAGGAGTCCGACCAGCTGCCGGAGCCGATCTTCACGCCCGCCACCAAGGCCACCACCGGCCACGACATCAATGTCTCGTTTGAAGAGATGTGCAGATTGGTCGATCCCGGCCTGAGCCGGCAACTCCGTGACGTCAGCCTCAAGATCTACAAGAAGGCGGCCGACTACGCGCGGCAGCGCGGTATCATCATCGCCGACACCAAGTTTGAATTTGGTCAAACCGCCCAGGGAATCACCCTGGCGGATGAAGTTCTTACTCCGGATTCTTCGCGTTTCTGGCCGGCCGACAAGTATCAACCGGGCAAAGCGCAGGACTCCTACGACAAACAGTATGTAAGGGACTACCTCGAAGAAATCCGCTGGAACAAGCAACCGCCCGCGCCCGCCCTCCCCCAGGAGGTTGCGCGACGGACGAGCGAAAAGTACCTCGAGGCGTATCGTCAACTGACGGGACGCGAGTTGGAGATTTAGCCACCGCGCGCTCGGGGCCTGGGCATGGGCGTTGCGGACTGGATCATCCTGGCATTCTTGCTGTTCTCGGTGGCCACCGCCGCCTGGGAAGGCTTCTTTCATGAAGCGTTCGCCTTGGCGGGCCTGGTCGTCGGATATCTGTTGGCGGCGTGGCAGTATCGCCGGCTGGCGGACTGGTTTGACCCCGTACTGAAGCAGCCGTGGCTGGGCGAGATCAGCGCGTTCCTGATCATTTTTTTCACGGTCATGATCATCGCCTGGCTTGCCGGCCGGTTGGCGCGCTGGATCATGAAAAAAGCGGGCCTGACTACGCTCGACCGGACGTTGGGTGGATTGCTGGGCTTGCTGCGGGGCAGCCTGGTGGTGGCGATCGTGCTGGTGGCGATGGCTGCTTTCGCGCCTGCAGCCAGGTGGCTCGGCGGATCGCAGTTGGCTCCTTATTTTCTGGTCGCGGGAAGGGCTGTAATCTGGCTGGCGCCCGCGGAATTGCGACACCGGTTCGACGAGGGGCTGGACTACTTGCGGAAAGCGCGCTCTGCCACTCAGCCGCCGGCCGCCCCGCGCAAATAGAGTTCGTAGTGACTATTGAAAAGATTTTGAGAGTTGCCGAAACGAGAGGACGCCGTGAAAGATCAACTGGAAGCGCTCATTTTTCAAATGGTTCGCAGCAACATCCTCTACTCCGAGGCGGTGCGCGAATTCAAAAAGCGGTTCATCGTCACCGTGCTTGAAGAGAATCGAGGCAACCAGTGCAAAGCGGCGCGCGAACTGGGCATGCACCGCAACACCCTCAGCCGCACCATGCAGGAATTGAAGATTGACGTCCGACCGTTGCGCGAAGGGGCCAAGCGTCCCCCGCGCAGTGCCCGCCCGATGGGCCTGGAGCGCAAAGCCGTTCGCTGAAGGCGGGAGTCAGTAGTCAGGAGCAGTACCAAAAGGAAAGGCGGTCCCATCGGGACCGCCTTTAGCTTTTGCTGACTACCGACTACTGACTCCTGACTCCTGCCCTTAATGAGCCGCTGGCTTCTTGTGGACCGGGGGCTTGTGGGCCGGAGGAGCCGCCTTCACCAATAGCGCGCCTTCTTTCATCGTCATCACGAAGGGCTTGGCCACGTACGAAACCGGCGTTCCTTCAAACTGCAGGTCGGTATCGGCTTTGGGCATCGACCGCGCGGGAATGGCAGCCGCCATCGTCAGGTCGATATCGGCACGCTTGGCATCAATGTCATCCGAACTGCCGGCAAGTTTCAGGCTACTCGACGAGTCGATGGACATAATGTGAGCCACCATTTGCAGCGGTTTGCCCTTCAACACGCTCCACACCTTGTCGGCATCTTCCGGATTGCCTTCGGAGAGGCACAACTGCCACTCGGCAAAGCTCATCTCTTCGACCTTCTTCGACTTCAGCAGATCAGTGCACTGCTCGGCGGGAGTCGGAGGCACGTACTGCTTGATGGTAAAGCCCGCCGGCGGGAGCGTGGTGGTCGCGGTCAGCGCCAGCAGTTCGTTCCAGCCATCCTCGGCGCCGTGATACTTGACGTATTTGCTCTTTCCGAACTTGATCACATCCGCTTTGCCCTTGGGATCAGCGATCAGGTTGGCGGCCCGAGCGATGAAGAACAAGCCATCCACCGACTTCTCCGCCGGGCCCGGCGTCAGGTACGCCAGCGCGAGCGGATAGATGTTGGTCACATCGGTCGGTTCGGCTTCCACCGCCGCCCGCAGATACTGTTCCGCTTTGGCGAGGTCCTTGTTCTGATACGCGGCCATGCCCACCGCGCCGTTGAAGATCACGCTGGTCTGCGTCTTGAACTTCTGATAGTCAGCGTCCGGCATGCCGTCCGGCTTCGGCCAGGTCGGCAGCGCCTGCAGACCCTTCTCCCCGTACTGAGCCGCATCCACCACATCCTGAGGAGTCCGAGCCGTCGCCCGCTTCGCGAAAACGAGCAAGGCCAGTGCTTTCAGGTTACTCGGGTTCACCTGCAGAACTTTCTGCGCGGTCTCGATCATTTTGGGAACATTGTTGGACGCCTGATACGCGCCCATCAATTGTTCGAGCGCCTCTTCCTTCATCACGCTGTTGGGATACTGCGTGAGAAAGGCTTCGAAGCCGCTGATCTTGGCCGCCGGATCCTGCTGCCCGAACGCACCGATGTAGGCGTTATATTCGGCTGGATCCTTGATTTCTTTCTTCTGGGGCGCGGGCGTCGCGGCTGGTGCTGGGTTCTGCTGCGGCTGGGCCGGAGCGGAAGCGGTTTGAGCGACGGCGGTAACAGCGGCTACCAGCAACATCGCGAGAAAAATCTTCTTCATTTCCTGTGGCTCCTTAACTCTTCGGGGAAGCAATTGACTACCGCCCGGCGCACCCGAGCGCAGTGCCGGGCTTCACCTTGAACCAAGCTCGTTCAAGAGAACGATCCCGCGAATCCTGGGCCGCCGGTAAGATGTAGGACGGCCTGCGATTAAACCGGTGAGCGGATTATAAGGATGTCATCCCCCTAAGGCAAGCCGTTTGCTAGCCTTAGCTCTCCTTACTATTTCGATGCGCGAATTGACACTGGGGGATGGATTCTCCGCCAGCCCTCCGCTCACCGGAAAGCGCTACTATCTACCCCAAAGGAGCCATCCCGATGGAGAATGTCTCAGACCCGCCTCTGGCCGGACAAACCGCCGTCATCACCGGCGCCGGACGCGGCATCGGCGCCGCCATCGCCGCCGCGCTCGCCCGCCTGGGAGCACGCGCGATCCTCTGCGGACGCACCCGCACCGCGCTCGAAACCACCGCCGCCGCTATTCGCAATCAGGGCGGGCAGAGTGCGGTGATGGAATGTGACGTCACCGACCTGCGCTCCGTGGAATCCGTAGCCGAGCGCGTGGAGCGCACTTTCGGGCGGCTCGACATTCTCGTGAACAACGCCGGCCTCGGCGGCGGCGCTGCACCGCTGCACCAGCTTTCACCCGATGTGTGGGAGCAGGTGATGAACACGAATCTGCGGGGCGTGTACTACTGCATCCGCAGCTTTGCGCCGCTCATGATCCGCGCCCGCGCCGGCCACATCATCAACATCTCCTCCCTCGCCGGAAAGAACGCGCTTCCGAACGGAGCCGCATACTCCGCGTCCAAGTGGGGATTGAATGGGTTGACGTATTCCGTAGCCGAAGAGTTGCGCGCGCACAACATCCGCGTCTCCGTCATCTGCCCCGGATCAGTACACACGGAGTTCAGCCCGCACGCCGGGAAGAGCGCCGACAAGATGCTGCAACCCGCCGACGTTGCCCACGCCGTGGAAATGATTGTGACCCAGGCGCCGCAATCGTTCGCCAGCGAAATCCTGCTGCGGCCGACGCAGAAACCCTAGCGATCGTCTATTTTTTGAAGAGATTCTCAAACGCCTGCCGCGCGTCGTTGGGACGAGCCATGCCCTTGCTGGAGGTCTCTTTCTCGATCGACACGCGCATGGAGTAGAACGAGCAATCGTTGCGTTTGTCCTTGGGCGAGATCCGGTCGGGAATTGGCTGGTTGCATTCGAAGCGGCTGGAAGGGTCAAAGTGCTCGCACTGTTTGCAGGAGTGCAATTCGAAGCCGCATTTCGGACACTGTCCCACCGGCTCGGTAATGGACTGCAGCACAGTACCGCACTGCGCACAGCGCGACACCGCGCGCGTCCCGGGCATGTTGATGGGCCGCGGGCCAAAGGTATTGTCTTTCCGCGGACCAGCCGGTTTCTCCAGCTTTTTCTGCGGTTCGTTGCCGGAATCCTGGTATCCGCGCTGCCGGTATTTGCGGTCCGACAAGGAAGCCTCCTGAAAACGCCTCATTCTGCGCCTTTCGGCCGCCGCGCACAAGGGCCTCTTCGCCATCGGCGGCTGCTTC
>Ga0326726_10004743_pt1 | contig 12397 bp, 8 predicted proteins | sample MHFenrmetagenome_2_FD_207603 | JGI IMG/M metagenome (GOLD analysis project Ga0326726, IMG submission 207603) | Lab enriched peat soil microbial communities from Michigan Hollow, Ithaca, NY, United States - MHF15MN | ecosystem: Environmental > Terrestrial > Soil > Wetlands > Peat | place: USA...
GCGCGACCGGTTCACCGGTCAGCTTCAGCGCGACAGCCACGCCGGGGCCGGCCACCGCATTCACCAAGACCGCGGGCGACGGGCAGTCCACCGTGGTCAGCACCGCTTTCGCCACTGCGCTGGCAGGGAAGGTCGCCGACCAGTTCGGCAACGGGATCGCGGGCGTGACCGTCAACTGGTCGGTGCAGAGCGGACAGGTCACCCTGACCGGCGGGGCGACCTCGGTCACCAATTCGCAGGGGATTGCCACGAAGTCGGTTACGGCCGGTGCGTCGCCTGGTGACGCCGTGGTCCGGGCCACCACCGCCGCGGTGGCGGGGAACCTGGACTTCGATCTGACGGCCACGCTCGCGCCGGTGAGAGTCAGCGTTGGCAACTTCTTCTTCCATAGCGTGAAGAACGGTACCGAAGACCCCGCCATCGATACGGCGAAGGTGGGCCAGCCGGTTGTATGGACGGTAACCGGTGGCACTCACACGGTCCGCTCTCTCGGCTCGCCAAGCTTCACCAGCAGCGGCAACCTCACCGCTACGAGCTACCAGATCATCTTCTCGACCACCGGGACGTACCAGTACGACTGTGCGATCCACACGGCCGTCGAGATGAGTGGCCGGGTCGAGGTGATTCCCTAGAGGGACAGGGTTGATGGTGAAGGCTCAACGGGCCAGTGGCCGCCGCACGGCTGTGCGGCGGCCACTGGCCCGTCACCACCCTTCACCGCTCACCCCCCTCGACTCAACTTCCAACTCTCGGCTTGGTCTTCGACCATCCTGCGATACCGCTCCGCCTCGTCGCTGATCCGCTCCTCCCCCCAGCCCAGTTCCTCGCCCATCAGCTCCGCCGTGTGGCGGGCGGCACCGATGCCATGATCGGCGGTTTCGTAGTACAGTTGCAGCCGCCGGACCAGCACATCCTCCACCCGCTGGGCCAATTCCCGCCGGGCCGCGTGCAGTACCTGCGCCTCGATGGCGGGATGGCCGGCAGCGAGCGGGCGGGCGAGCTCGCGCCGTTCCCGCACGAGGTTGAACACCGCGGCGCACTCGGTGCCGTGGCAGCGGATCAGGTAGTCGACCGTCTCGATCGGCAGCCCCAGCTCGAGCCCCGGCTGGCCCAGCGGTTCGAGATCCTGCGCCTCGCCACCGGGCAGCGGTTCTCGATCGGTAGCTGGCCTGGGTGGGCGCGCGCGGCCGTCGAGCTGGTGCAGGATCTCGGTCACCTGGTCCACCAGTTCCGCCGCCATGACCCGGTAGGTGGTCAGCTTGCCGCCCGCGATGCTCAGCATGCCACCCGGTCCCCGCAGGATCAGGTGCTCCCGGGGAATCTGCGACGCGCCCACCCGGGCTTCGGGCGCCACCAGCGGCCGGAGCCCGGCCCAGGTGGCGAGCACATCGCTCTCCGAGAGCCGGGCATTGGGAAAGGCGGCGTTGGCGGAGCGGAGGAGGTAGACGACGTCTGCGGGAGTGGCGCGGACCTCGTCGGGGCTCTGCTCGGTCTCGGTATCCGTGGTGCCGATGTAGGAGAAGTCGCCCCAGGGGAGGACGAACATCACCCGGCCGTCGATCGGGCTGGTAAGTGTGATGGCTGCCTCATGGCCCAGCCGTTCGCGCCGGACCATCACGTGCGCGCCCTTGGTGGGCCGGAGCATTGGAGTGCTGGCGGGGTCCTCCAGGCGGCGGATCAGGTCGCACCACGGTCCGGTGGCGTTGACCACGAGGTGGGCCTGGATGTTTCCTTCCGAGCCATCGAGGCGATCGCGAACCCGGGCACCGCGCACCTGTCCGTCGGCGCGAACCAGATCTTCCACCGCCACGTAGTTGGCGATCTGGGCGCCGTGTCGGATGGCCGAGCGTGCGGTGGCCACGACCAGGCGGGCATCATCGCACTGGGCGTCGTAATACCGCACCCCGCCTACCAGCCCCCGCTCCCGGACCATCGGTTCCTGTTTGAGCAGGCCGCGCTTGCCGAGCAACCGATGCCACCGCACATTGCGGAAGGCAGCGAGGAGGTCGTAGACCCAGATCCCGGCCCAGAGCTTCCACAGCGGCACGCGGTCGCCCTGGTGGACCGGAAAGACGAACGGCAGAGGACGCACCAGGTGCGGTGCGGTGGTGAGCAGGACCTTGCGTTCGCGGAGGGCCTCGAAGACCAGTTTGAGGTCGCCCTCCTCGAGGTAGCGCAGCCCGCCATGGATCAGGCGGCTGGACCGTGAGCTGGTGCCGAATCCCAGGTCGTTTTGATCAACCAGTATCGTCCGGAGGCCACGCATGGCGGCGTCCCGGGCGATGCCGGCGCCCGTGATCCCGCCGCCGATGACCAGCAGGTCGGCGGGATGCGCCGCGAGTTGTGCCACCGAGGGCCGATGTCCGATCTCACGCGCGGGTCTCCCCCGCCCGTCCTCTACCTTCCGCGGCCGAGCACCTGGCTCACGTGGCATGACTATCTCTTCCGGCCCGGGGTAACGGTGATCGATCTCGCCGCGGGCGAGGGCCGGCACGCGCTCAAGGCGGCCCAATGGGGAGCGACAGTCACCGCGGTGGATGCAGACGAGACCAAGCTGGAGACCGGCCGCGATGCCGCGGGCCGGCTCGGTGTCTCAGTGGACTTCAAGGTGGTCGACCTCACGGGCCCCTGGCCGGAGTTCGGCACTTTTGATGTCGTCCTCGTGTTCAATTATCTTGACCGCGCCCGGATGGACGACGTGCGTGGTCTGGTCGCCCCGGGCGGTGTGCTGGTGATGGAGACCTACCTCGAGTGGCAACGAGCACTTGGCTGGGGTCCGGGAAAGAGCGAACATCTGCTGGCGCCGGGCGAACTGGCCCGCCTGGTCGCCCCGCTGGAGACCCTGCACGGCCGCGAGGTCTTCGAACCGGTGGAGAGCAACAAGGTACGGGCAGTCGCGTCGATCGTCGCGCAGAACGTAGCCTAAGCCCGCCCGGCGGCGCGCGCCATCGCCCGGCCGACGGTATCGTAAGCCCTCCCCCCGACGCGCGCCAACGCAGGCCAACGACGTGAATCGCATGACATCCCCCCGTCGTCCCACGATCGTCGCCGGCCTACGGACTCCATTCGCCAGGAGCGGCACTGTCTTCAAGGACGTGACCGCGGTGCAGCTGGCACGCCGAGTCACCCAGGAACTGCTGGAGCGCACCGCGCTCGACGGACGGGTGGTTGATGAAGTCGCCTTCGGACAGGTGATCGCCTCGGTGCTCGCCCCTAACGTGGCGCGCGAGGTCAGCCTCCTGCCGCAGCTTCCCCGGGAGATTCCCGCCTTCTCGCTCAACCGCGCCTGCGCCTCCGCCGGCTCGGCGATCACCTATGCCGCGGACCAGATCACGCTCGGCAATGCCGACGTGCTGCTGGCGGGGGGAGTCGAGTCTCTCTCCGACATTCCCATTCTCCATTCCAAGCGGATGAGCCAGATCCTGGTCGAGGCCAGCAAGGCCAAGACTCTGGGCCAGCGGCTGGCCACCTTCGCTCGGGTCCGGCCCGCCGATCTCGTTCCGGTGTCACCCGCGATTGCCGAACCCTCCACCGGGGAATCGATGGGGCAGTCGGCCGAGAAGATGGCGAAGGAGAACGGCATCACCCGCGAGGCGCAGGACCGGCTGGCGCTGATGAGTCACCAGCGCGCCGCGCAAGCGACCTCGAGCGGCCGGTTCGGCTCGGAAATCGCACCCTGGTTCGGCGGGCGGGGCATGGATGAGGTGGTCACCACCGATAACCTGATCCGGGCTGACACCACCCTGGAGGCCCTCGCCGGGCTCAAGCCGGTCTTCGACCGGCGCTACGGCAGCGTTACGGCGGGCAACTCCTCGCCGCTCACCGACGGTGCCGCGGTAACGCTCATGATGGAGGAGTCGAAGGCGCGGGCGCTGGGCTACCAGCCGCTGGTGGCGGTGCGGAGCTACGCGGTCGCGGCGGTCGATCCCGGCTGGCAGCTGCTTATGGGGCCGGCGTACGCGGTGCCCAAGGCACTGGACCGGGCGGGCATCAATTGGAAGGACCTCGGCCTGGTGGAGATCCACGAAGCCTTTGCCTCGCAGGTCCTCTCCAACGTCCAGGCCTGGGCCTCGAAGGACTGGGCCAGGAAACTCGGCCGCGCCGAGCCGGTGGGTGAGGTCGACTGGGACCGCACCAATGTGCACGGCGGCTCCATCGCGATCGGCCACCCCTTCGGCGCCACTGGCGCGCGTATCGCGACCACCCTCGCCAACGAAATGGTTGCACGCGACGTGGAGTTCGGGCTCATCTCGATCTGCGCGCAGGGTGGGATGGGATTCGCCATGATTTTGCAGCGCGTCTAGCTCCCCTAGGCGTTCCACGTTCCGCGTTCCGCGTTCCCCGTTGGTCTCGGCGCAGGAGAAGCGTCAGCCCTGGAACGGCGAAGCAAACGCGGAACGCAGAACGCGGAACCCGGAACGGTCATGTCGGCTCTCTCAACCACTCAGCACGGCGGGACTGCGGTTCTCACGCTCGACTTGCCCGGCGAGCCGGTCAACAAGCTCTCCGCGCAGGTGAAGAGCGAGTTCGAGCAGGCTCTTGCCCGGCTCAAGGGCGATCCGGCGGTGCAGGCGGTCGTCATCATCTCCGGAAAGGCCGATAATTTCATCGCCGGGGCCGACATCGAGGAGTTCACCCGGCTTTCCACCAAGGAGGAGTTCACCCGGCTCTCCCGCGAAGGGCAGGAGATGCTGCAGATGGTGGACGACTTCCCCAAACCGGTCATCGCCGCGATTCACGGTGCCTGCCTCGGCGGCGGCCTGGAGTTGGCTCTTGCCTGTGACTGGCGCATCGCCACCGACCACCCCAAGACTCAGCTCGGTCTGCCCGAGGTCCAGCTCGGCCTGCTGCCCGGCGCAGGAGGCTGTCAGCGGCTGCCGCGCCTGATCGGCCTATCCGCCGCTCTCGGCATCATCATGCCCGGCAAGAGCGAGGCGGGGCCCAAGGCCTTCAGGCTGGGAATGGTGGACGAGCTGGTGCCGAAGAGCATTCTGCTCGAAACCGCCCTCAAGGCCGCGGAACGAATTGCCAAGCAGGGTGTGCCGGCGCGGAACCCGAAGACCGGGGCGATGGGCGCCGCACTTGACCGCAATCCCGTGGGCCGCCGGTTCGTGTACTGGAAGGCGCGGAAGGACACGGTCAAGAAGACCGGCGGCCACTATCCTGCACCGCTGGCGGCACTCGATGCCGTCGAGGCGGGGCTCGAGCGTGGCCTCGCCACCGGCTTCCGGGTGGAGCACGAGAAGTTCGGCGAGCTGGCTGCAGGCGATGTGTCCCGGAACCTGATCGGGATCTTCTTCGCGACCAACGCCCTCAAGAAGGACGACGGCCTGCCCCCGGGCGTGACCGCCACCAGCCGCCCGGTGGAGCGTCTCGGGGTCATCGGCTCCGGTTTCATGGGCGCCGGCATCGCGGGAACGGCGGTGACCACGGCCGGCGTGGATGTGCGGCTCAAGGACACCGACCTGAGCCGGGTGGGGAAGGGACTCAAGGCGGCGACCGATATCCTGACCGGCCGGCTCAAGCGGCGGCGGATCACCAGGTTCGAGTTCCAGCGGCTGGCCGCCCTGCTCTCCGGCGGTAATGACAACGCCGGATTCCAGCGCACCGACCTGGTGGTGGAAGCGGTGTTCGAGGATCTGGAAGTGAAGCGCAAAGTGCTCGCCGACACCGAGGCGGCGACGCCGGAGGGGGCGATCTTCGCGACCAATACGTCCACCATCCCGATCGCCGACATCGCGGCGCAGGCCTCGCGCCCCGGCCAGGTGCTGGGGATGCATTTCTTCTCGCCGGTCGACCGCATGCCGCTGCTCGAGATCATCCCCACCGAGCGGACCAGCCCCGACACCATTGCCACGGCGGTGCAGTTCGGGCGGAAGCTGGGCAAGACGGTGATCGTGGTGCGGGACCATCCGGGCTTCTGGGTCAACCGGATCCTCACGCCCTACATGAACGAGGCCGGCTACATCCTGGCCGAGGGGGTGCCGATGGAGGTCATCGACCGGGTGATGACCCGGTTCGGCTTCCCCGTCGGCCCGATTACCCTGTTGGACGAGGTCGGACTCGATGTCGCTGCCAAGGCCGCCAAGGTGATGCACGCCGCCTTCGGCGACCGGCTCAAGCCTTCTGACCTGATCGGGAAGATGCTCGCCGACCAGCGGCTCGGCCGGAAGAACGGCAAGGGGTTCTACCTCTATCACAAGGGCGAGAAGACCGGGCCGGACGAGACCGTGTACGACCTGCTTGGCCTGAGGCCGGCCAAGCCCGAATCCACCGACCTGGTGGAGAAGCGGCTGGTCTACGCCATGCTCAACGAGGCGGCGATGGCCGCCGGTGAAGGCGTGGTGCGTTCCCCGCGCGACGGGGACATCGGCGCGATCTTCGGAATCGGCTATCCGCCTTTCAGGGGCGGGCCGCTCCGGTATCTGGATGATCTCGGCGCCGCCAACGTGGTGCGGGTGTTGCGCGAGCTGGAGGGGAAGTTCGGCAACCGATTCACCCCCGCGGCGTCCGTGGTGGCGATGGCGGAGCGGGGCGGCCGGTTCTACCAGTCGTAGGCCTTGCTTGAGTCGGGCCGGACGCCTGGTCATGACTGGACTCGGGGTGCTGCTGCTTCTATACGGCGGCCTGCTCGCCTGGCTGCTTGCCAACGAGAACAAGCTGATCTTCTTCCCCGACCCGGGGCCGGTACCCCTCCCCGCCGGACTCCCGGTCGAGCCGGTGCACCTCACCGCTCCCGACGGTGTGCGACTCGCCGCCTGGTTGATCGTCCCTCAGGCCGATACCGCCCGCTGGATCCTGGTCCTTCATGGCAACGCCGGCAACGTCGGCACCCCCGGGCGGCCGGAGCACGACCGCCAGCTCCGCGAGCTCGGGTTCGGCGTCCTCGCGCTGGATTACCGCGGGTACGGCGACAGCGACGGCACGCCGAGTGAAGCGGGCCTCTACACCGACGCCCGGACGGCGTACGACTATCTGACCTCGGTCCGCGGCATTCCCGCCGAGCGGATCGTGATCTACGGGCACTCGCTCGGTTCGGCGGTGGCGATCCAGCTCGCCACCGAGGTCGCCGCGGGCGGGCTGATCGTGGAAGGGGCATTCACCTCCGTTCCGGACCGCGGCGCCGAGGTATATCCGTACGTGCCCGTCCGGCTCATAGCCCGCAATCGCTTTGCCTCACTCGAGCGGGTAGGGCTGATCCGGATGCCGCTGCTGGTCGTGCATGGCAGGGATGATGTCACCATTCCTCTCGCCCATGGGCGCCGCCTGTTCGACGCGGCACCCGAGCCCAAGAGCTTTCTCGAAGTTGCCGGAGGCCACGACGATGCCTATTCCATCGGCGCCCGGGAATACGAGGAAGGCATCCGCCGTTTCGTCGCCACGCTTCCCTAGCCGTGAATTCCGCCTTGCCGCGGGGCTCCTGTTTCTCGGGTTTGGAGCAGCCCGGGCCCAGAGCCTCAAGGGCACCGTCGTCGAGGAGGACTCCCGCCAGCCGGTTGCCGCGGCGCTGGTGCAGCTGCTCGCGGCTGAGCGCGATTCGATCCTCTTCAGCGTCGCCACCAGCCTCCAGGGGCGATTCAGCTTCCCGCTCGTTGCGCCGGGCCGCCACCGGGTCCGCATCCTCCGGATCGGATTCCGGCCGTGGACCTCGGTGCCCCTCGCGTTCGAAGCCGGCGCGGTCCGCGAGGAGCAGTTCGCCATACCGGCAGTCCCCGTGGTCCTGAGCGAGATCACCGTCGAGGCCAAGAGCCCCTGCCGCGGATCGCCCCTGGAGGACCGGCGCATGGCCCTGCTGTGGGACGAGGCCCGCACCGCCCTGGGTCTGCTCGGCGCCGGCAGCAGCGAGGAGATGCTCGAGTTCCGCAGCGTCCTTACCAAGCGAATGCTCGACCCGGGCGATCACCTGGTGTCGGAGAACTCCCTCTCCGCCTTTGGCCGGGGCGCCTGGCCGATCGCCAGCCAGCCGGCGGAAAGCCTCGCTCGGCTCGGGTTTGTGCAGCGGCGGGACCCCGTCCTGGGACCGGTCTATTTCGGGCCCGATGTCGCGGTCTTCTTCAGCGACGCCTTTCTCCGGACCCACTGCTTCCGACTGGTGCCGCCTGAAAAGACCGAGCCGGGCCTGCTGGGTCTGGGATTCGAGCCGGTGAAGGGACGGACGGTGGCTGATGTCGAGGGAGTGCTGTGGCTGGACCGCCAACGCAACCTGCTCCGCCGCCTGGAGTACCGGTACACCGGTCTGTGGAACTGGGTGCCCAAGGGAACCACTGGCGGCCGGCTGGACTTCAGTCTCCTTCCCGGCGGACAACCCATCCTTATCGGCTGGACCATCCGCGCTCCGGTGGCCCGGATCGAGGACTGGCCGGAGGGTACCCGCGTCCGGGATGAGAGCACCCGCCCCTTCTTCGGTCCCGGCAAGGTGGTGCTGCACGGGTTCCGGGAGGAGCTGGGAGAGGTCCGCGACGTCCGCCGCGCCGACGGCGAGGTCCTGTGGCACCGGGCAGGCTCGGCTGACAGCGGTGCGGGTCCTGCGATACCTTCCGAGGGTGTCCAGCGCCCCTGACCGCCCGCCGTCCGAAGCCCTCCTCGACCTTCTCTCCCGTGGGCTGGGAGAGAGGTATGCGATCGACGGCCAGGTCGGCCGGGGTGGTATGTCGGTGGTCTACTTGGCGCGCGACCGGCGTCACGACCGTCCGGTGGCGCTCAAGGTGCTGCAGGGCCGCCTTCTCACCAGTCGGGAGCACGCCGACCGCTTTCTGCGCGAGATCCGCTTCGCGGCTCAGCTCACCCACCCGCACATCCTGCCGCTGTATGACTCGGGGGAGATTCCCTCCGAGGGCGGCGCTCCAGTGCTCTACTATGTCATGCCGTATGTCGCGGGCGGGTCGCTGCGCGACCGGCTGCGGGTCGAAGGCCGGCTGCCTGTCGACCAGGCGATTCGGCTGACCCGCGCCATTGGCGCCGCTCTCGACTACGCGCATCGCCGGCAGATCGCCCATCGCGACGTGAAGCCGGAGAACATCCTGCTGCAGGAAGGCGAGCCGGTGGTGGCGGACTTCGGGGTGGCCCGGGGATTGTGCGACGAATGTGACCCGAGCCCGGGGGTGACGGAGCCCGGCGTAGCTGTGGGCACGCCCGCCTACATGAGCCCGGAGCAGGCCAGCGGCGACCCGGTGGTCGATGCCCGGAGCGACCAGTATGCGCTCGCCTGCGTGCTGTACGAGATGCTCACCGGCGACTCTCCGTTCTCCGGCAGCGGTGCCCGCGCCACCATGGCACGACAGGCCACCGAGCCGCCCCGTCCGCCCCGCACTCAACGCCCGGAGATTCCCGCCGCCGTCGAGCGGGCGATTCTCCGGGCCCTGGCCAAGGAGCCGGCCGGGCGCTTCCCGTCGGTCGGCGAATTCTGTGAGGCGCTCGTCACGCCGCTTTCCGGGCTCCCCGAGCCCGGCCCCGACAACCGGCGACGCATCGCGGTGCTGCCGTTCTCCAATGCCAGTCCCGATCCCGACAACGAGTACGTGAGCGACGGGATCACCGACGGGCTGATCAATGCCCTGGCTCAGGTGGCCGGCCTCCAGGTGGCTCCCCGGACCTCGGTGTTCGCACTCAAGGGGAGACACGAGGACGTGCGCAGCATCGGCGCGCTACTCGACGTCTCGGCGGTGCTCGAGGGGAGCGTGCGCCGGGTGGGCGATCGGTTCCGGGTCACCGCCCAGCTGAGCGATACCACCGACGGACGGCTGCTCTGGTCGGAGCGGTTCGACCGCGAGGATCGCGACATCCTCGCCCTGGAGGACGAGCTGGCCCGCACCATCGTGGCGACACTCCGGGCCCACCTGCTCGGGCCTACCCCGCTGGAGGATCCGGTGGTCCGCTACTCGACCAGGAACCAGCGGGCCTACCACCTGTACCTCCGGGGCCGGCACGCGTGGAACAAGCGTACCGGCCCGGGCATGGAGCAGGCGGTCCGGTTCTTCGAACAGGCGATCGCCGAGGATCCGGGGTTTGCGCTGGCCTACACCGGGCTGGCAGACGCGTACGCCCAGCACGTGGATTACCGGGCGATGCCGGTGGCAGAGGGCCTGGGGCGCGCGCGGGCCGAGGCCCGGAAGGCCATCGCGCTGGATGACTCGTTGGCGGAGGCCCACACCTCGCTCGCCTGGGTGAACTTCATCTACGACTGGGACTGGGACGCCGCGGGTCGCGAGTTCCGCCGAGCCATCGAGCTGGATCCCCGCTATGCCAGCGCCAGGCAATGGTACTCCTGGTATCTCGCGGCGATGGGACGGGTGCGGGAGGCGCTGGTGGAGGCGGAGCGCTCTGTGGAGCTGGACCCGGCCTCGGTCTCGATCCAGCGGAGCGCCGGCTGGTTGCACTACTATGCGCGCACCCCCGAGCTGGGACTGCCCCGCCTCCGCCGGGCGCTGGTGATGGATCCGGAGCTGCACGACAACCACCTGATGCTGGCAGTGCTGCTCACCCAGGCCGGGCGGCTCGATGAGGCGCGTGAGTCGGTGCTGACCGCCCTCGACATACAGCCGCTCGACAGCTACGGGCTGCTCACACTGGCCCACATCAACAGGTTGGCCGGTCGCCGGAAGGAGGCGGAGGAGACCTGGGAGCGATTCCACGACCTGGCCCGGGAGCGGTATGTCTCTCCCACCGATTTCACCCGGCTGGCGCTCAGCCTCGGTCGGCTGGAGGATGCCTGGGAGTGGCTGGAACGGGCCCGGGCGGACCGACGCGGCTGGCTGGTGTATCTCAAGGTAGAGCCGCTGGTGGACGCGCTGCGGCCCGATCCGCGCTTCGGCGAGCTGCTGAGGGCCATGAATCTGGCGACTTGAGCGCCTCCCAGTCGGGGTTCCCGTCCCCCGGATTGGTGGGCCATCCGGCCGAATACCGCCCTACCACTCAGCGTAAATATCCCATACGACAGCACTTACGGGCTGCCCGCGGCCTGCCACCGCTCCCGGCTCGGCAACTTGTCGTTAACTGTTGTGTTTCTTGCTCTTGCGCTGATAGTACCGCATCCTACTTTCAATCACTGCACACCATGTCTAGCCGTCGTTTCTTGATACAGTAGTGGAGCCTAGCTCGTGACCGTTCCCAGCCAGATGCCTATCCGGCAATTCCCCCGTCCTCTCCGGGCGCGGGTGAGGGTGGCATATGCCGTGGCCTGGGAGGCTCTGGTCGACACCCACACGGAGCAGGCCCGCCAGTTTATTGGGGAATTCGCCAGCCGGCTGTCGCCGCTGGACGCGCTGGAACTCTATTTCACTGTCGCGCCTGTCTCGGAGTCGATGCACGAGGCGATTCGAACCCGGACCCTGTCCACCCTCGAGCTCGATTGCCTGCCGCCCAGGGCACCGCTACCGGTGCTGCGGGGCTTCCGGCTACTCCGGCTCGACCTGGTGCTCAAGCTCATCCGCTATCGGCGGGCGTACCACGAGAAGACCTTGGAACTGGCGAAGATGGTGGGGGCCCAGGCGGCGGAGAAGGTGACCAACACCCATGTGCGGAACGCTCGCGAGTTCGCCGATCTGATGGCGAGCCTCATGCCCGTGGAGCGGGCGGTGGCCGCGTATCTGCAGGCGTTCTACCTGCCGCTGGGCGCGGGGCAGGTCGTAATGCAGCGGGTCAAGGCGGCAGTGGCCGGGTCGCATCTGGCGCTGGAGTACACCGCCGGCCCCGCCCCCGATCCCGAGCTGCTGGAGGCGCCTCCCACCGACGATCTGACAATCCCTCCATGGGACCCCGCGGCGGGAGAACTGCTCGAAGGGCAGCGCTGAGGGAACGCCCCTCCTGTAGGCGCGCACAGCTGTGCGCGCCTACGGGAGGGGCGTTCCCTCAGCGCTCCACCGCTGCCGCCAGCTCCGCGTTGCTCGCCGAACGCCGCATCAGCAACAACACCTGCTGCATCGCATCCACCGCCGACATCGGCGCCAGCCGCCCGCGAAGGGTCTGGGCCACCGCCAGCAGCGGGGGCGGGAGCAGCAGCTCCTCACGCCGGGTACCGCTCAGCTTGAGATCAATGGCAGGGAAGATCCGCCGCTCGGCCAGCTCCCGGCTCAGGGTGAGCTCGCTGTTGCCGGTGCCCTTGAACTCCTCGTAGATGACCTGGTCCATCTTCGAGCCGGTGTCGATCAGCGCCGTGCCGATGATGGTCAGCGAGCCGCCACCCCGCGACTCGTCGATCCGGCGGGCGCTGCCGAGGAACCGCTTGGGCTTTTCGAGCGCGGAGGAGTCGAGCCCGCCGGTCATGGTCCGGCCGGTGCCCCGCTCCACGGTGTTGTAGGCCCGGGCCAGGCGGGTGATCGAGTCGAGGATGAGCACCACGTCCTCGCCCTGCTCCACCCGGCGGCGGGCCCGCTCCAGCGTCAGCTCCGCCACCGCCACG
>Ga0326726_10004744_pt1 | contig 12395 bp, 7 predicted proteins | sample MHFenrmetagenome_2_FD_207603 | JGI IMG/M metagenome (GOLD analysis project Ga0326726, IMG submission 207603) | Lab enriched peat soil microbial communities from Michigan Hollow, Ithaca, NY, United States - MHF15MN | ecosystem: Environmental > Terrestrial > Soil > Wetlands > Peat | place: USA...
CCCCCCTCGAATACTCAGACGCTTCTTTTCACTGCTGCACAGCCCGGATGTGAAGCGGGCGAATCAGACAGGATCAGGGACGTGTGGGAGGGATGCCGGTCGGTTTCGGCAATTGGGCGACAAGATTCCCCGATGCCTTCTCGAGCACCTTTTTCAGCGTGACCGTTTCTTCCGTTGCGGTGTCCATGGAATGCTGAAGCTCGTCGACGCCCTCCCAGACGATGCTTCCATCAGACGAGTCCCAGATCTGGAAGAACAGCCGGATGCTGGCTTGCTTCGTATTCAAAATCCGCAAGCCGAAGACACCTAAACGTCCATCGGAGCCCTGCTGGAAGCCGGAAAGTTTGAGCTGCCCCAGGTAACGCATCCCAGTGGCGCCGGCGACGTCTTTCAGACTCGCCGTTTTGAAGAGACTGGTGTTGCGGTAGTCCTCGAACATCAGCGTGTATTGCTTTTCCAGTCCGGCCCTGTTCACGGCGCTGAGGGTCTGAGGCAGGGTCCTGATGGGGATATCCGGACGCTGAGTGTACAGGACCTCGCTGAACGTAAAAGCCACCGCCTGTTTTTCCTCTTCCTGGCCGGTGACCGTGGAGGGGGTAATAAAGGCGAGACCATGCTGTGGCAGGTCATCGGGCCCGAGGGAAAATGTCCGGTGTTGGGTTGAGTGATAGGTTTGGGGAATGGCGCAGCCGAGACAGAGTGTCGCAGCCGCGAGGGCAATCAGCTTGAAGAAGGGGTGAATACGGGAGGATCTCATGACGTCTTTCCTCCATGTTATTTGACTCATGATCCCACAAAACAAAGCAACCGTAAATGCCAAATTTTAGAACGATCGCTCGCCCTCTACAGTGACTAGTTGACTGGGTAAACAAAACAGTAACTGGTAACCGGGTACTTGGTGATTGGGGGGACAGGGAGTCGGGCTTCGGGATCAAAGAGCCACAAGCCGCAAGGCGGGAAAATCCCCCTCTATGCCCCCTATAACGTCACGAACCTTAATGTTCCTCTCCCCTCCGAGGAGAGGATTGAGGTGGGCACCCTCACCCTGGCCCTCCTCAAGGGAGAGGGAAATTCACTGTCGGCTGTTGGCTGTTTGCTGTCGGCTCTTTTTCCTGGAATCCCTGTTTCCTCATTACCTGATCAACCAATTACCCAATCAACCAGTTACTGCTGCGAAACAGCCGGCCTTCTGCCGGGGCCGAATAGACTTGACTTCCGGCTGCACCCCCCGTAAACTCCTCGGGAAATCAAGCGCCGCCCGGGAGGCGGCGCAATGGTAAATGCGGACATTTTGAAGCGCAGGTGACGGCGGCCATGCTCTTTGGAGTTCTGGTGGCCGTTTTGTATTTTGCAGACAAGGGAACCTTCATGTTGAAGCGGTATCGATATTCGTTGATGGGCAAGATTCAAGGCTCATTTTATTACCTCATCCGTGCCTACAGCTGGACATTCCGCCTTCATGTCGAAAACGAGAAGCCCTGGCTGGAGTATCTGCACAATGGCGGCCGGGTGCTGCTGTGCGGCTGGCACCAGCAATTCTTTGCGGCGATCCGCCACTTCAAGACCTATGCGGCGTATCGTCCCGCCCTGATGATCAGCCAGAGCAAGGACGGAGACATCATTGCCGGCATCGCCGAGAAATCCGGCTGGTATGCGGTGAGGGGATCTTCCTCGCGAAACGGGGGCGGGGCCTTGAAGGAAATGGTCGGGCAGCTTGAGCACTCGGGGCTTGCCGCCCATGTCGTGGACGGGCCGAGAGGGCCCGCCGGGGTCATCAAGGCGGGCGTGGTCAGTCTGGCCCGAGCCGCCGGGGCGGTCGTCGTCCCTGTCTACACCACATCCGACCGGGCCTGGTATTTCAAGAGCTGGGACCGCTTCATGCTGCCAAAACCCTTCGCGAAAGTAACCCTGAGCTTCGGCGAGATGATCGATGTGACCACCGGGGAGAGCAACGAAGATTTCGAAAGCCACCGCGCACGGCTCCAGCAGATTATGCTGCCAGGCCTGATTAGCTGATCTCCTCCCGAATTCTGAAGCCCGAAGCCCGAAGCCCGAAGCCCGAAGCCCGAAGCCCTGTCTTCCTAATCAACCAGTTACTGCAGCCAAGCTGGTTATTACTGCTGCGAAGCAGCACACCGGTCACTTCTTTTGTCACTGCCGCGCCGCGACCTTCCCCCCAATTCCCAATTACCCAGTTACCAGTTACTGCAGCGAAGCTGCTTAGTCGACCAACATCAGGCAATACAGGTTCTGCGTCTCCGTTTTCTCTTTCAATGTCTCAATAAAAAACCCATTGTTTCTTGCCGTCTGGAAGACATCGATCCCGCAGGACTCCATCGACGGCCTGGCCTTGCCGGACTGGATGCAGGGCGCGTCCTTGACCTTCGAGCACTCCTTGCAGAGGGGGCAGGGGCCCGCCAGGTAGACGAAGGACTTGTAATATCCGTCTTTGAAGATCTCGCCCTCCATCTTTACGAGCATGTCGAAGAGGGCCATGTTCCGCTTTCCCCGCTCGGGCGTCCGGGGAGCCTCGATGTGAAACAGGATGGCGCGCTTGTAGCAGTCGAGGACCTTCCTTGTCTCCTCGGGGGTGGGGGTATTCGGGGGGCAGCAATGGCTGATTCTGTAGGGGCAGCCGAACAGGCACTTCATCCGGACCCATGCCGCCGTGACAACGCTCGCCGGATCGATCACCTTCGCATGGTTCATCCCTTCCGCGATTGCCTTCTCGCAATACTTCTCCAGATCCGCAGTTTGCATGGCACCCTCTCCTTTTTGGATTGATCGGAACCCCGGATGTCCTGGCTCGTCACTGGTAGTCATATAGAAAATGGAGATGTTTGTCAAAATCTACTGTGGTGGCGTATATTGTCCCTAAGGTTTTTCGAACCACGAAATCAGTCATCCCCTTATACCGGGACTTTCCGATCTCAATCTATAAGCAACAGGCGCCTCCGATGTTTGATTCCGCAAAGTCCGCATTGCAACGAAGAATAAATGATATTATAAAGTTTTGCGGACATCGTGTAACCGATTTTATCCCGGCAGGCTCATTCTGCATCCTGCGGGGAAATCCCGGAGAATGGCATGAGAAAAGACATTCGGAAACACCAGGCAGTGATGGGGGCCGCGGCGGCGGCAGACGGGACAGGGGGGAATGAGTACCCCGTCATCGTGGCCGGCATCGGTGTCGGGTCGGGCGGCACGAAGTCGCTCAAACACCTTCTCGCAACGATCCCCTCCGGCTTGGGCATAGCCTATGTGCTTGTCCTTCACCCCAGCCCCTCGAAGAAGATCCTGTCCATCAGGCAGCTGAGAAATCAGGCCGCAATCGAGGTGGTTGAAGCCACGGAGGGGATGCCGGTCCTTGCGGACCGGATCCATGTCATGCCGTCCGACAGGTTCCTCAACATCACGGGGAGCAGACTCACCCTCCACAAGCCGGTTCAGTGCGACGGGATGTGGATGCCCATCGACCATTTCCTGTGCACCCTCGCCCACGATTTTCGCCGGCGCAGCTGCGGCGTCGTGCTGTCGGGCGCGGGCAGCGACGGCACGCTGGGCCTCTCCGAGATCAAGGCCTTCGGCGGCAGGGCATTTGTGGAAGCGCCCGGCAGCGCGGAGTTCCCCGAAATGCCGCAGGGCGCCATCGATGCCGGCGTGGCGGACGCGGTTCTGGAAGCCGGGGCCATGGCCGGGGCGATTGCAGCCATGGCGGAGCAGGCGCAGGAAGAAATCCGCAGGAATCAACCGAGCTCCGGGGAAACGCACGCAGACCTTCAGGACATCCTGAAGATCCTTCGCGCAAAAATAGGGTACGACTTCAGCGGCTACAAGCCCAACACCCTCGTTCGGAGGATCCGCAGGAGGATGGCGCTGGGCAGGCATGCCTCGTATTCCGACTACGCCGGGTTTCTCAACGAGCATCCCGACGAGGTCGGCCTTCTGCAGAAAGACCTGCTGATCGGCGTGACCGAGTTTTTCCGCCAGCCCCAGGCATGGGAGTTCCTCGGGGAGAAGGTTGTCGCACACGTCGTCGAAAACGCCCGGTCGGGATCGATTATCCGGGTATGGGTCCCGGGCTGCTCGACGGGCCAGGAGGCCTACAGCCTGGCCATGGTGCTGACCGAACAGGTGAAGAAATCCGGCAAGAAGCTGGGTATCCAGATCTTCGCCACCGATTCCGATCTTTCCGCCCTGGCGACCGCACGCAGCGGAAGCTATTCGAAGGAGGAGATCGGCCAGACCGTGTCGGCCGAGAGGCTGAAGCGGTTTTTCGAGCGCAAGGACGGCCGTTACCAGGTCCTCAAGCAGATACGTGAACAGATCGTTTTCGCCCCGCAGAACCTCACGGCCGATCCCCCCTTCTCGAGACTGGACCTGATCAGCTGCCGAAACCTGCTGATGTATCTCGAGCAGCCCGTGCAGCAGAAGATCATCGTGCTGTTTCACTTCGCGCTGCGCGAAGGGGGCTTCCTGTTTCTCGGCACAGCCGAATCCACGGGGGACAGGGAAGACCTTTTCGATCCCGTCTCGAAGAAATGGCGGATCTATCGCCGCATCGGCATCGGCCGCCCGGCGGGCATCGAAATCCCGGTCCGCCCGACAGGCGAGACCATCCCGTCTATGGGACACATCCCCGTTGCGCCGCCCGTTCCCAGGCTGACCCTGGCCTCGGCGGCCCAGCAGATGCTCCTGGACCGCTTTGCGCCCGCCTGCGTCATGATCGACCGCAAGCTCCAGGTGCTCTATGTGCACGGCAAGGTAGAGGACTACCTGACCTTCCCCACGGGGGAGCTGACCATCCGGATCGTGGATATGGCGCGGGAGGGCCTGCGTGCCCGCCTGCGCGGGGCGATCGGCAAGTGCCTCGAGATGAAAAGGCCTGTTTCCGTCATCGCCCGCGTCCGGCGCGGCGAGAAGTCCGTTCCGGTGAAAGCCACCGTCAGCCCCATGCGTCATCCCCGGGAAACCGACGGCCTGCTGCTGGTGACCTTCGAAGACCATCGTCTCCCGGCCCTGAAGTCCGGCAGGGGGGCAGCGAGGGAGAGCGACGTCCAGCAGCTGTCTGATGAACTGAAGGTCACCCGCGAAGAGCTTCAGAGCACGATCGAGCAACTGGAAAGCTCCAACGACCAGCTCAAGGCATCCAACGAGGAGGTCACCGCCTCCAACGAGGAGCTGCAGTCCGCCAACGAGGAGCTGGAGACTTCCAAGGAGGAGTTGCAGTCCCTCAACGAGGAGCTCAACACGATCAACGCCCGCCTCCAGGAGAAGGTGGGTGAACTGGAAGGCACAAACAACGACGTGCTGAACCTGCTGTCCAGCACCGCCATCGCCACCGTGTTCCTGGACAAGGAACTCAGGGTCAAGCGGTTCACCCCGGCCAGCACGCGGCTCCTGAGCCTGATCCCTTCGGACCTGGGAAGGCCCGTTGCCGATGTGCTACGCAGATTTTCAGACGAGATTTTGCTGGATGACGCGCGCCGTGTGCTGACGGAGCTGACCCCGCTTGCCAGGGAGGTGCAGGCCGACGACGGCAGGTGGTATTTCCGGCGCATCACACCCTACCGCACGCAGGACGACCGCATCGAGGGCGTGGTCCTCACCTTCGTCGATGTCAGCGACATCAAGCAGGCCGAGCAGGCCCTGCGGGCAAGCGAAAAAAAATACCGCGACCTCGTAGAGAGCGCCAACAGCGTCATCATCCGGTGGAAGCCCGACGGAGAGATCACCTATGTCAACCGTTACGGCCTGTCTTTCTTCGGATACCGGGAGGAGGATCTCCTGGGGCGCAATGCGATGATCCTGGTTCCGGGCCAGGACTCGTCGGGTCAGGATATGACCGGCCTGACGGCTGCGATCGTGGAGCACCCGGAACAATATATCAACAATGAGAACGAAAATATCCTCTCCGACGGCCGGCGCGTGTGGGTGCAGTGGACCAACAAGGCGATCCTGGACGAAGCAGGCAACGTCCGGGAGATCCTGGCCATCGGCAATGACATCACGGAGCGAAAGCGTGCCGAGGAGGAACTGCGCCTGGCACACTTGCGGGTGTCGTGGCTTGCGCGCTTGCCCGAGGAAAACCCCAGCCCCGTGTTGCGCGTGTCCGCCGAGGGGGAATCCCTGTACTGCAATCCGGCGGCGGCGAAGCTGGACGGGTGGAAATGCGAGATCGGCCGGCCGACGCCGGATCCGGTCCTGCCGCTTATCCAGAAGGCCATTGCGGAAGGCCGGGAAGTCATACAGGACGTGGACCTGGGGGAAAGGACGTATTCGGTTGCCGTCACGTCGTTTCCCGCAGAGGGATATGCCAATGTGTACGGGCGCGACATCACCGAGCGCAAGCGGGCCGAGGAGGCGCTGCATACGACGGTGCAGCGATTCTACAATGTCCTTTCAGGCATGTATGCCGCCGTATTGCTCGTGATGGATGACGGCCTGGTTGAATTCGCCAATCAGGCATTCTGCGACATTTTCGGCATAAAGGGATCCCCCGCGTCACTGAACGGGATCACGTCGCAGGAGATGATCGCGAAGATCAAGAACGGCTATCTGCAACCGGACGAGGCCGTTGCCCGCATCCAGGAGATCGTCCGCATCGGAGAACCCGTGAAGGGCGAGGAAGTCGCCATGTCGAGCGGCAGGACGTGCCTTCGGGATTTCATCCCCATCGTCGTGAATGGGGTATCTTATGGCCGGCTGTGGCATCATCTGGACATCACCGAGCATAAACGTGCCGAGGAGGCGCTGCTGCAGAGTCGGGAGCGGCTCGACCTTGCTTTAATCTCATCGAGAATGGCCACGTTTGAGTGGGACATCGTCAGGAACGTACGTACCTGGAGTGACGGCGTTCATAGCCTGTTGGGAACGAAACCGGAGACCTTCACTGGAGAAGCCGAAGAGTTTTTCCGGATCATACATCCGGAAGACCGAAGCACCGTACAAGCGGCCCTTGCCAGTGCCGTTGAAACAACCGGGTTGTACGAGACGGAATACCGCGCGGTCTGGCCGGATGGCAGCATTCACCACATTGCCGCCAGGGGGACAGTGCATCGTGACAGCGCGGGCCGGGCTGTTTCGATGACAGGCGTTTGCTGGGACATCACCGAGCGCAAACGGGCCGAGGAGGACCTGCGAGATGCCCGTCGGCGACTCGAGGTCATCGTGGACAGCATTGCCGACGGCTTTTATGCCCTTGACCGGCAGTGGCGCTTTACTCACGTCAACGATGAAGCCCTGCGCCACATGGGTAAAACCCGCGAAGAAATTCTGGGCCGGACACTCTTTGACGTCTACCCCGAAACTCGAAGCAGTGTCATTGAAACCGAATATGCCCTGGCCATGGAAAGCGGCGAGCCTCGCCACTTCGAGAACCCTTCGCTGGTTACGGGAAGGATACTGGAAATACACGCGTACCCGGGCAGCGACAATTTGACAATCCTGTTCCGCGACGTTACAGAACAGAATCGCATGGTCGCGGCCCTGCGAGAGAGCCAGGAAGCGCTGCGACTGGCCAACGAATACCTGGAGCAACGTGTCCGGGATCGCACGATGGATCTGCAGAATCTCGCGGAGCAGCTCGAAGGGAGCCGCCACGAGCTGCGCAAGCTCGCCTCGGAGCTTGTCATGGCGGAGGAACGGGAACGCAAGCGGATCGCAGGGGTGCTGCACGACGATATCGCGCAGATCCTTGCAACCGTCCGGATACGACTCGACATGATTCACGATATTCCACCCGATCATAGGGATAAAAAAACCCTGGCGGAGGCCAAGGCGCTCCTCATGCAGTCGATCCAGGAGACACGCGCCCTGATGACCGACATCGGCAACCCCCTTCTCTTCGACATGGGACTGAAGCCCGCCTGCGAATCGCTTGCGAAACGGCTGATGGAGAGACATTCCATTCGGATCGACTGCGACATACAGGATGCATACAAGCACCTCGATCCCGATGTGAAAACGATACTGTACCAGGTGGTTCGGGAGCTGCTGAACAATGTCGTGAAGCACAGCCGGGCGCAGAACGCCCGCGTCCTGATCGACATGGAAGATGGACAGTTCCGGGTGAAGGTCACTGACGATGGGGCGGGGTTCGACCCGCAGACACTCGGGGCGCCCACCGCAGAGGGTGGATTTGGACTGTACAGCATACGGGAGCGGCTGATTGCCATCGAGGGAAGCCTCCGGATCGAATCCGCTCCGGGGGCCGGCACGGTGGTGACGGCCATTCTGCCCGCAGCATTTGACTGATCGCAGACATGCGGGGAGAATCCCCGCATCCTGACGGGGGAAGGGATATCATGAAGACGAAAGTCCTGATCGTCGACGACCACGGGGTGTTTCGCAATGGGCTCAAGGCGGTGATCAACTATCAGGCCGACATGGAAGTGGTCGGCGAGGCGGAAAACGGCGAGAAGGCGCTTGCGCTGACCCGCGAGCTGATGCCGGATGTCATCCTCATGGATGTCAAAATGCCGGTCATGGACGGGGCCGAAGCCACCAGCCGGATCCTTGCCGAGATGCCCGACATGAAAATTCTCGCCCTTTCCATTTATGCCGACGATGAATTCATGGCGGGCATGATGCGCGCCGGCGCCCTGGGATACATCCTGAAGGGATGCGATTCCGAGGAATTGACCAACGACATCCGCAAAGCCGCTGGTTCCCGAAAACTCTGATTCTACGGAAGATCTTTCCTCTTCATTTCAAGCATGAAGCATCCACTGAGCCGGAGTGGTCTTACCCTTGCATGCATGTCATTGTGGGCAGGGTGATGGGTCGGTATCATGCCTCCGGAGTGCGCAAGATCGGGGATAATATGATTCCAGCCTGCTAAATGCCTTAGTAAGACCTAATCTCCTTGCGCTTTTTGTTATATGGCAGATACTGATAAAAAAGGCGAAGAGGGAACTATGAAAACAAGGATCCTGGTAGTAGACGATCACCGGATGTTCCGCGACGGGCTCAAGGCCCTGCTCTCTCTTCAGAAAGATATGGAGATTGTCGGGGAGGCTGAAAATGGCCAGGAAGCGATCGCAAAGACCCGCACGCTTCACCCCGATGTCATCCTCATGGATATCAACATGCCCGTCATGGACGGGATCGAGGCCACCCGTCGGATCCTCGACGAAATGCCCGGCATGAAGATCCTGGCTCTGTCCATGTGTCCCGAGCAGGAATGCAGCGCGGGCATCATGCGCGCCGGCGCCCGGGGATACATCATGAAGGGCGGCGATTTCGAGCAATTGACAACGGCTATCCGCGAGACGGCACAATCAGCGAATTCCCAGTCCATGCAATGATCCTGATATCGATCTGAATCCCTATCCTCTTAAACGTCTACCCTCGCCCCGAATCTCTGTCCCCTTCTTTTCTCCCTCACCGATCACTTGTGGTCGCCACTCCGCATCCTGTCCCTACCACTGATCCCCTTATCAAAATCCCCCTCTTTCCCCCTTTTTCAAAGGGGGATGACCGGGGGCGCATCCCGCGAGGGTGCGCGACTATGTAAGGTTCGTTCCTTACTGGGCCACCCCGCGAAGCGGATCATGGCGGCAAAGTGGGGTTTTTTGCCTTGCGGTTCATCAGCCCGAAGCCCGTTCTTCCTAATCAACCAATTAACTAATTACCCAGTTCCTGCCGCGAAGCGGCCGGTCACTAGTCACTGCCGCGCAGCGGCTGCTGTCGGCTGTCTGCGGCAGGCTGCCGGCTCTTTTCTTCACAAATCCTGAAGCCTTCTTTTCATTTCTCTTTGTGCTATAATGCGCTCCGCGCGGCAGGCATCGCGGCCTCAGGTTGAGGGTTCGATGGCCTTCCGCCGCGGACATCGCCACTCCGGGATACGAATGAAACCTCGACTCAGATCGCTTCTGTGCCTCCTGTGCGCTCTTGTCCTTGTTGCCTCTGCAGCGCCTGCGGGCCACGCGAAGGAAAACGCCCCCGTCGCCAAGCACATCATCCTCATTATCGGCGACGGCATGCAGCCCGAAAACGAGATCGCCGCCAGCCGCTACCTCACAGGCAAAGACGACGGTCTTGCCTTCCATGCCTTCCCGTACAGGGGCTTTGTCGCCACCTGGGATGTGACCATCTACAACAGGCAGGTGCCCCGCTACGGCGCTGAACCCTACAACCCATCGGCCATCGCCCCCAGGGTGGGCTGCGACGCCGTTCAGGCCGGGATAACCGCAAGCACCTCCCGGAAAAACGGCTCCCGCTACACCTGCCGCACGACGGAAGGCGCAAAACCCTGGGGCGCCGATTCGGCCTCGACTGCCACGGCCTGGGCCACAGGCTACAAGACCGACACCGGCAACATCGCCTGGCTTTCCGGCGACCCGGATCGGGGCGCCATCAAAACAATCGCCGAAATGCTGCGGGAAAATCGCGGATACGCCATCGGCATCGTGACCACGGTGCCGTTCTCGGATGCCACGCCGGCAGCACAGGTGAGCCACAACAAAAGCCGCCGGAACTATCACGCCATCGCCGAAGAGATGATCCGCACCTTACAGCCGGATGTCGTCATCGGTGGGGGACACCCCGCCCGCAACGGGGCAGCGTACATGTCCATGGCCCTTTACGATGACGTCAAGAATGGCAGGATCGGGGCCTACGTCTTTGCTGAGCGAAAGGACGGCATGGATGCGGGCAAATCCCTGAAGGAGGCCGCAGCCCGGGCGGTGGTACAGAAAAAGAAGCTCTTCGGCCTCTTCGGAGGTCCCGACGGAAACTTCGAGCCGCCCATCCCGACCAATGACGGCACAGCGGCCGTGACCCGGGCCACCATCGAGAACCCGTTATTGAAGGAGGCCACGCTGGCCGCCCTGAAGGTGCTGAGCAAGAACAAAAACGGGTTCTTCCTCATGGTCGAACAGGGCGATATCGACTGGGCCAACCACGCCAACGATTACAAGTGGATGATCGGCGCCATGTGGGATCTCGACGAGGCCGTCAAGGCCGCCATTGATTTCGTGGGGCAACGCGGCGACGACATCACCTGGGAAAACACGCTGCTCATCGTAACCTCCGACCACGTCACGGGCGCCATGCGTCTCAACGACGACAAAAGGATGGGCAAGGGCCGGCTTCCCGGGCAGTCACCGGGTCTCTGCCCCGACAAGCTGGCATGGTGCCCCGGCTATCCGGGAGGCGAGGTGAGCTACGCTGCGACAGGCCACATCAACGATCCCGTATCGCTATACGCCAAAGGCGATGCAAGCCTGACGAAGCACCTGCGGCAGTTCGAGGGCAGCTGGTACCCCTGCACTCCCGTCATCGACAACACCCAGCTCTTCCACGCGATGACCAATGCCGCGGGTATCCCCCAGCACTCGCCCCTGAAGGCCATTGTCACCCGCCCCACCGCCTGCCCGGCCGGGCAATAGTTGGCTGAGAAGTTAATTAGTTGACAAGTTAATTGGAATTTCTCAATCAACGAATTACTGCCGCGCAGCGGCCTGCCTTGTGGCTTGTGGCTTGAGGCTCTTTTCATCCCGAATCCCGGAGCCCGAAGCCCGAAGCCTTGTCCCTTTCGTAAGACCCTAATATCAAAGAATGAATTTTGACTGGAAGCACAGAACAAATATGTGACAAGTGGCTGATACTGTTGAAATTATAGTTGAACAACTGACCAACATGAGATATGGATGTGCTCATCGCATTCAGGGTCACCCTCAAATCGGAAACTATGTTCAGACTGATCGCCGACACCTCCTTCAGCTGGGAATACTTCAGGGATGCCAACGGGTTTGCCTATGTGTCCCCCTCGTGCACCCGCTTAACCGGGTATTCCCCGGAGGAGTTCCTGTCCAACCCCCGTCTCCTGGAGGAGATTGCTCACCCGTCCGACCGGAAATCTTTCCTGGACCATCTGACCCATGCGCTGCGGGAAGGTGAAGAGGCCCGCTTGAAATTGCGCCTGATCTGCCGGGATGGGCGCGAGTGCTGGGTCGAGCATGTCTGCGAGCCTGTCCGGGACGAAAACAAATCTTCCCTGGGCCTGCGCGGCAGTGTGCGCGATATCACGCAATACAAGAAAGAAGAGGAACTCCGGAACGCCTACGAGAGCCGCTACCAGGTAATGGCCGAGCTGCAGGCCGAGGTCGTCTGTCGATGGCTGCCAGACACGACGCTCACGTATGTGAACGACGGATATTGCAGGCTCATCGGCAGGCAACGCGGGGAGTTGCTTGGGGAGAAGTGGCTATCCCTTGTCTCCCCCGCGAGCCGGTCGTCCGTGGAGAACTACTGCCGGTCGCTTCTGGCAGAACCGAGACTGAGCCTGTATGAATACGGGGTCACCGGCGCAGACGGGACGCTCATGTGGTATCAGTGGATCGATGCGCCCATCTACAATGCAGAGGGTCGACTGGCGGAGTTCCAGTCCC
>Ga0326726_10004745_pt1 | contig 12394 bp, 16 predicted proteins | sample MHFenrmetagenome_2_FD_207603 | JGI IMG/M metagenome (GOLD analysis project Ga0326726, IMG submission 207603) | Lab enriched peat soil microbial communities from Michigan Hollow, Ithaca, NY, United States - MHF15MN | ecosystem: Environmental > Terrestrial > Soil > Wetlands > Peat | place: USA...
GTGCTTCTCCCCTATGCGGTTGCGGCGGTCGGCATTACCCTCATCTCCGTCACGCCGCTCGGCCGCGCCGCGGTCAGTTGGCTGAAGGGACACATCAATCGAGGCCGAGCCGCCGAGCTGGCCGGTGAGATCGAACGGCTCCGGCTCGAGCTCGCCGAGACACAAGAGCGCCTCGATTTTGCGGAGCGCCGGCTGTTCACTGCTCCCGTCGCTGGCGCCGAGGCTCGGCCGCGCCATGAGACACGGGAGGAACCGCGTATCCCGACCCCAGTCTAGGACTGATCGGGCCCGGGCCGTGTCTCCAGACGGTGGCCTCACTACCGCATGAAGCCGACAGGATGCGGCCGTCGCTTTGCGACGACCACGCACAGCCAAACGGCGTTCGGGCCTTGCCGACCTAGCCGTGGCCCTGCAGCTTATGCGCGCCGTCAGGCTATATGCCAGGCGCCTTCTTATCTTTCCGCCATGAGTCAGAATCCTTTCATCCTAGCCCTCTCGGCCACCTTCGCTGTCCTCACTACTGCCTCCGTCCTGCCCGCCCAACAGCCGGCGCCGGGCAGCCTCGAACCCCCAACTGCCCCCGTCGCCGTCCTCACGACCGCCCTCTACAATGACCAGGCGAACGTTCGTGGGGCCAGCGATTCGGCACAGGCCGGGGTCGCCACCGAGGTCATCCGAGCCCACTTGACCGAGAAGCTCGGTGCCCAGCTCGTCCCCAATTCCCTCGTTGACTCCCTCGCGCTCAGTTCGCTCGCGCTGGGCCTTGCCGGTGGAGCGCCCTGTCACGTGAAGGTCGTCTGCGCCGTCGCCGTGGCCCAGGAGGCGGGAGCCCGCTGGGTCGTCATGACCAAGGTGAGCAAGACCAGCAGCCTGATCTGGCTGCTCTCGGCGCAGCTCATTCGGGTGGGTACCGGCGAGATCGTGCTCGACGACTCCACCGAGCTCAAAGGAGATCCAGGCACCATGATCCGGCTGGGCGCCCGTAGCTTTGCCGATCGCGTTGCCCGGACGATCCAGGCAGGGGGGCGCACGACCAACTTCCCCAATGGTGAGCCGGAGTACCCGTAGGCTGTGGCCTACCCGCCGGATGAATAGGGCGCGGTCGTCACTTTGCGACCTCCACGCACGATCAGACGGCGCACGGGCCGGCTTGCCGAGCCAGCCGCGTCCCAGCTTACGCGGGGTCGTCTTGTGGCACCGTCCGCGATCGCACAAGCCAATCGATGAGGCCGGTCGACGAGGCCGGACCGGTCGCAAGCTCCGCTCCCCTGCCTTGCCCCCCGATCGGCCCCACGCTGACTCCCCCTCTGCTCCGTAGGCGGAGGGCTCCAATCCACGACACCGGGCTCGCCGCTGTCGATTCCAGCCGTTCTCAATCGACGTGTGGATGAAGGTCACGAACCACCACCCGCCATGGGAACCCGTCCATGTCGCGTAACGCCAAGAAGGACAATGCCTTACCGTTGACCATGGAGACCCGATCATGAAATACCTGATGCTCATCAGACATTCCGAAAGTCATCGCTCCCAGCCCATCCCCCAAGGTCTGCTGGACGCTATGGGTGAGTTCGTCACCGAAGGGTTCAAGAGCGGCCTTCTCAAGGACACGGCCTGACTCAAGGGCACCGCAGAAGGGTTTCGAGTCCGCTCCAGCGGTGGCAAGTTGCACGTGACGGATGGACCATTCACCGAGGCCAAGGAAGTTGTTGGCGGCTATGCGCTCGTCGATGTGAAGTCCAACGAGGAAGCCCGCACCGTGGCGCGGCAATTCATGGAGCTACACCGGGTGCATTGGCCAGCATTCGAAGGGGAGTGCGAGGTCCGGCCTTTAGAGGACATGTAACCAGGCGACCCCGGGTCGGGCATCCCCGGTGGCTCGCCGCGCGGCGCGAGATGCCAGGACTGCCAGACCGGGGTCGTTCAGGAACTGCTGCTCTCGCAGGACACGGAAGCGCGCCTGGTGCCACCTAACTACCGCAGGAAGCTGACAGGCCGCGGCGATCGGGTTGCTTCGAAACAGAGACTGCCCATCCCGCAAGGGAGGGCTTGTCGAGACGCGCCTCGGCCTGCAGCTTTGCGGGGTCGTTCGACGGCTCGCACTTCAACCGCGGGACCGTTGCTCCTCCAGACCCTGGGAGCCGTTCCGAACGTTTGGAGCGTTCGATGATGAGCAAGGTGAAGCCAATACCCGACGGCGTCTCCGTGGTGACACCGATGCTCGTGTGCCGCGACGCCGCGGCTGAACTCGACTTCTGCAAGTCGACATTTGGCGCAGTTGAGTTGGGGCGCCGATCTGGTCCGGATGGAACGGTGGCACACGCCCTGGTAACGATTGGTGCCGCCATGGTCATGATCGAAGGAGAGTGGCCAACCCTTGCGAGCCGTGCCCCAAAGCCCGACGGCAGTTCACCGGTGGTGATCTACCTCTATGTTGAAGACGTCGACAGAGTGATAGAGAGCGCGGTGGCGGCCGGAGCGAAGGTGCTGCTTCCGGTAAAGAATCAGTTCTGGGGTGACCGCACCGCACGGATTCAGGACCCGTCGGGGCACGTGTGGACCATCTCCACCCGCATCGAGGAGACTTCGGCTGCGGAACGGTCGGCGCGCTGGTCCGACATCGCCAAGAGGTGACGTCACCGCCGACCGGCTGCGGCCGGCCCCGACTCCCGTCTAACCACCGCACGAAGTGACACGCCTTGCCCCCCGGTTTGCTTGTGGGAAGGACCACCTGCCATCCTTTACCAGGACCTCTCTTCCGCTCGAGCAGCGAGATGGCCTATGGACCCGAACGCCCTAGCTCCCCTAATCCCGACAGTCGCGATCCTCGCGTATGCCGGCATCAAAGTGGCCAGGATAGTGACTTCTCGGTCCACTGCCCAAGACCCCGAATCCAGGGCGCGGCTTGCCGCGCTGGAGGAAGAGATGGCGACGGTGCGCCGCCAGCTTGAGGAAACGCACGAACGGCTCGAGTTCACCGAACGCCTACTGGCACAACAACACACCGATCGCCTGAGCCCGCCGACGTAGTGGCCGGTTGCGGAGCCGCTGGCTAACCCGCGCATGCACCAGTCCGGGCGCGGCCTTCGGTCATCCTGGAACAACTACAGCCTGGCCTGCGCGGGCCCGGTCTGGCGACCTGGCCGCGGCCCCGCAGGTGATGCGCGGTCGGTAGGGCGCAGGAGCCCTATGCCTCCCTTATGGTTCTCCCCATGCGAGCCATCGTCGTTCATGCTCTGGGCGGTCCGGAAGTCCTGACGCTCCGGCCCCATCCTGTCCCACAGCCCGGTCCAGGCGAAGTCCGTGTGCGCCTCCATGCCATCGGAGTCAACTTCTCGGATACCGAGCGCCGGCGTGGCGTCTACGATGCGCCCACCCTCCCCTGGATCCCCGGCAATGAAGCCGCGGGCGTTGTGGACGCCCTGGGGCCCGGAGTGGACCCCGCGTGGCTAGGACGCCGGGTCGCCTTCTGGGCGATGCGAACCAGCGGCGCCTATGCGGAGTACACGGTCGTAACCGCCGCCGCGCTCTTCGCCCTTCGCGATGACCTGGATTTCGCGGTCGGCGCCGCCCTGCCCGTGCAGGGCCTGACCGCTTACGGCCTGAGCCACGTCGCCACCCACATGGAAGCTGGCCAGACCGCCTTGGTGCATGCGGCGGCCGGCGGAGTGGGGGCGCTGCTGGTACAACTCCTCCGTAAACGCGGAGTTCGGGTATTCGGGACTGCCTCGACCGAAGCCAAGCGCGAGATCCTTCGCGGCTTCGGCGTCCTACCTCTGGCGTATGGCCCAACCCTCCCGGGCCTGCTCCACGATGCGACGGCCGGGAGAGGCGTTGATGTCGTGTTCGATTCGGTCGGGAGGACGACCCGGGAGGAGAGTTTCGCCGCCTTGGCGCGCTACGGCCACTTAGTCTATTACGGGGAGGCCAGCGGTCCCCCCGCCCCGTTTCAGGTGGATGACCTCTTTGGTCGGTGCCTGCAAGTGAGCGCCTTTTGGCTGGGGGCGGATCCCCCAGAACTCTGGGACAATGCACGCCGCGACCTGCAGAGCTGGGTTGCCGACGGGGCACTGCAGATCACCCTGGGCCAGTCCTTTCCCTTGGAGGCGGCGCCCGAGGCACACCGTCGGCTCGAAGGTCGTGAGACCCACGGGAAACTGCTCCTTCTCCCTGCGCCCTGACTTGCGCAAGAAGCTGAGACGCCTGGGCTATCGGTTTCCTCAGGGGACAGACCACCGGCCGTCGCCTTGCTCGCTCGCGCGAGTGCGCCTCGGGCCGCAGCCAATGCGGGGTCGTTAGCCTGCGTGGAGGTTACGCGTCCACCTTCTCCACCCCGAAGCGAAACCAGCCTTCTCCCTTCCCCGTCCGGGCTCCACACACCACCCCCGGGAGCCGCCGTGAGACTTCGCCTCGCACTACTGGTACTCGCCACCTCACTCCTCTCCGCAGGCGCCTTGAGCGGCCAGACCCCGGCCCCTACCGCCGACGAGACGGCGGTTCGGGCCGTCGTGGAATCCTACCTTCATGGCCTCAAGTTCAACGATGTCCCAAGTCTGAGGAAGGCGTTTTGGTCCGACGCGAAGCTCTACTTTGTCAACCGGGATGGACACCTTGGCCAGCTCACCCAGGCCGAGTGGTATGCCGGGTTCGCTCAGTCTGCAGGGAAGGAGGAACCTGGCGACCTCCGGATTGCGGCCCTCGAAGTGACCCGGGATATCGCCTCCGTGAAGGTCGTCGAAAACTATCCCGGGTCTCGATACACCGACTACATCTCGCTCGTCCGCTTCGACGGGCGGTGGCAGATCGTCAACAAGATCTACACGGCAGAGAAGCGCTGAGCCGGTGCTGGCTGCATGGCGCAGGCTAACTACCGCATGAAGCTGACACGACCTCGGCCATCAGTTTGCTTGAAGGACAGTCAGCCGGCCCTCGCCTTGCTCGCTTGCGCGAGCGTGCCTCGCCCGGCAGCTTACGCGGGGTCGTCAGTCGGCTTCCTCGGACCTCCACTCACGATGCACGACTACATCATCTTCATGCACAACGATGTACCGCCCGGCGCAACCGTCAACACTGACGCCTGGACTGGCTACCTCGCCCGGCTCAGAGAAAGCGGCGGCTTTCAGGGTGGGGGCTCGATTGGAGACGGTCTCTGTCTCTCGAGGGGTCCGACTCAGCCCCGCGTTACCCGACATATCACAGGCTACATCAAGATTCGGGCAGACAGCCTTGAGCACGCACAAGGCATGGTTCCTGGCAATCCTGTGTTCGAGGCGGGTGGTACCGTGGAGATCCGCGAACTGCCGAGGGACTAGGTCGCGCGCCGGGCCGTTAGGTTGCATGGGTTCCTCCAATCGCCACCACAATGCTCCGCCACCTTGCCGCGCTGCTGAACGCCCTCCTCACTCTTACCGTACTGTACCTTGTCGGCAGGGTGCTGATGCTCGGAAGGCTCAACGCGCTCACCGCTAACCCACCGCACGAGTCTGCCGGCCGCGGTGGTGGTAGGTATCAGTCCGAAAGGTCAGGTGCACTCGGCTGCCACCTGGCACCCCGGACTCGAGATCATATCCGGCAGCGCTCACGCCTCACCCTGGGTCGGAGTCAACATCCTCGCGTTGGCCGCGAGCATCATCAGCGTTCACATGCTGCTCTGCTGGCCGCTTGCTGTTGCCCCGCGAAACCGCCAACGCGACGCTGCCTGATGGCCAGATGCCCGGCCACCTAGATGCAGGGCACCGTTGGTACGCACATCGTGCAACCGGACCACCGCATGAGGCTGGCAGGCGCGCGCCGGATTGCGGCAGGGACAGACACTCCACCCCGCCCGGGATGGCTTGCCGACCGGGCCGCGGCCCTGCAGCTTATTCGGCGCCGTTAGACCGCCACCCAAGGAACTCTCCATGCCCTGCGTTCTGCACGTCTCAGGTGCCACGTTGGCGGCCGAGGCTGCTGCGACAAGTCTCACTCTCCGGCCCTGTCAGACCTACACCAAGGGAAGCCGGCGCCTGCCCCTCAGCGAGACGGACCTTTCCACCTACTCCGAGTCTGGACTCAAGTTCGAAGTGAGCGTCAGACCTTTCGATGACTTGCCAGGGCAGATCGCGGATGCGACCGCCTTCCTTGAGACGCATCGATGGGATCTGGCAACCCTTCGCGATCGGCCCGACGTGGAGCAAATGATTCTCGACTTCGGCCAACGACTCCGGCTTCGCCGGGACCGGGCGGAAGTGCAGGTCGATTTCCTTCCACCTTCGCTTCTCGCCTTAGCAGGCGGCCTTGGGATCGGTATTGAAGTCTCCCTATATGGCTCGATGGATGACTCGCCGGCCTGACGCCTCATCCCTCCGGCAGCTGACGCGTCGGACGCACCCTGGCCACGGCGTCTCGGTGCGGCCCCCAGGGCGCGCACCTTCTTTCTATCTCCGCCATCAGTCGCGCCGACAGCACCATCACAGGACACTCTGCGTTCACCGCGTCCACCCATCCGGATTCGACGCCCCACCGCCAAGTGATGGGTCAGTTCAACGTTCGATACTCGGTGCAGCCGGTTTTCATCCCCTAGCTTGCCTGCTGCCACCCAACTACCGCATGAAGCTGACACGCCTCGGCCATCAGTTTGCGCGGGGCGCAGGCTAAGCGCCGCATCCAGCTGTCAGGGCGCGGCCATCGGGTTTCTTGTGGGATAGGGCGGCCTGGCCGCCGCCCTGCGGCCCGCGCGGCGTCGTTAGACACCATGCAGAGGCACATGCAACTCCAGAAACGCGGCACCCGAATCCAGTCGGTGGAGGACTGGTTCCGTCTCGCTCCCCCGAAAATGGGCAAGGCTCAGTGGAAGCCCGGGCGAAGTGCCCTGGAGTTGGCCCGAACGTGGTGCCCCGAGGGCGGAGCTCCGCGCCTGCCGGAGGCATTTGGCAGACTCCTCGCGTCTCACCCGGGTCTAGGCGCCATAACAGTTTCCGCCCTTGAGCCCGAGTGCCCGCTCCCTTTCGATGACCTCGCCGGGGAGCCACGCAACGCGGACCTCGCCGGCCTGGGTCAGACCTCCCATGGCCCAATCGCAATAACCGTCGAGGCCAAAGCGGATGAGCTCTTTGGCAAGCTGGTCCAGCAAGAGCTCTCCGCCGCGGTGCGGACGATTGCCAGCGACGGCCGCACCAACATGGTCACTCGCATTCAGCAACTGGCCGCTTCGCTTCTACCCGAACGGCTTCCAGACGGCCCGACGTTGGGCCAGCTTCGCTATCAGCTCCTGACAGCGACCGCCGGCAGCATTGCCCTCGCCGAGGCCAATGCAGCCAAGCTGGCGCTTCTCATTGTTCATGAGTTCCGCACATCGGCAACTCATGATGCCAAGCTGGCGAGCAACGCGCAGGACCTCGATCGCTTTCTCGGACGGCTGGCCTCGGGCACAGAGACCCAGCTTGAGTCGGGGAGGATCGTTGGCCCATTCAGCACCCCCGGCCATAGAAACATTGCGTTCTACGTTGGCAAACTGCGAACGGACCTCCTGGGAACTGGCGTCTGACCACCGCATGAACTGGCAGGGCCGGGTAGACTTGCCGCCTGCGGCTCATGCGGGGTCGTTAGGCGGCACCCGTGTCTCCAACAAGGCCACTTTGAGCCCCACAGCTCCGGCAGTCCATTCGCCGCATCTGGGCTGTCGTCGGTCCCTCGCCTTCCCGGGCTTCGTCCGGACGGTGGGCCTTCAGCCCCCGCGCGCCTGGAGAGCAGTCCTGGGTCCGCTTCAGCAGTAAGCAGACTGCCGCGATAGGATACCGTGGCATGCGCTCTCTTGTCGTTGAAGGCCCTTTCAGGCACGCCTCACCCTGTCGTCAATCCCCCCTGGCTAGCATGCACGCACCCCTGGAGGTGTGCCATGACTACTCAGGTATCCCCATCAGTCAGCAAGGTCGCCACGCGTGACCGGAACCAGGGGCTCCGCCCCTGGAAGCACGACCGCCTCCATCTCGAGGGCTACGTCAGCCCGGGCTTCGAGGCCGTGCAGGACGCTTTCGCGGAGAATTTCTCGAGGCGGCACGAGTTGGGCGCCGGCTGCTGCGTGTACCATCGCGGTGCGAAGGTCGTCGACCTTTGGGGCGGCGTGCGGAACAAGGCCACCGGTGAGCCGTGGGAAGAGGACACCATGGTCATCGTTTACTCGACGACCAAGGGCCTGTCGGCAATGACGCTTGCGGTCGCCCATTCCCGCGGCTGGCTCGACTACGAGGAGCGGGTCTCCACCTACTGGCCCGAGTTCGCCCAGCACGGCAAAGCGAGCATCACCGTCCGCCAGCTCCTGGCTCACCAGGCGGGGCTGTTCGCCCTCGATGAGAAGGTGGATCGGGGCGTGGTCGCCGACCTCGATCGCCTGGCGGTCGTGCTCGCTCGCCAGAAGCCGGCGTGGGAGCCCGGCACGCGGCAGGCCTATCACGCGATCACCCTCGGCTACTACGAGAGCGAGTTGCTGCGCCGCGTGGACCCACGCCACCGCAGCCTGGGACAGTTCTTTCAGGACGAGATCGCCACGCCGCTGGGACTCGACTGCTACATCCGCCTGCCCGAGTCCATCCCGGACTCCAGGCTGGCGACGATTGCTAGGCCGCGGCTGCTGGCGCTCGTGCGTGGGTTCGGGATCCGCATGACGCTCACGGTGTTCAATCGTCGCTCGAACATCAATCGGGCGCTCGTGGGGTCCGACTTGCCCCACGACAAGCAGCGCATCTATGCCCGCAATCTCGAGGTGCCCTCGGGCGGGGGCGTCGGCACGGCGCGCGCGATCGCCCGCGCCTACAGCGTGTTCGCGACCGGCGGACGCGAGCTGCAGCTGCGCCCGGAGACGTTGCAGGCGTTGTCGGCGCCGCCGATCCCTGCGGCGCGCGGCTTCTACGACGAGTGTATGACTGGCGACATCCGGTTCTCCCTGGGCTTCATGAAGCCCAGCCCCGTATGGCCGTTCGGAGGCGAGGACTCGTTCGGACATCCTGGCTCGGGCGGCTCGTTTGGCTTCGCCGATCCGAAGGCCGGCATCGGCTACGCGTACGTCACCAGCCAGATGGGGACGACGCTGACCGGGGATCCGCGGGACCTCGCCCTGCGAAACGCGGTGTACTCGATCATCTCACCGGAATCGTAAGCACAACGCCGGCGGCGGTGGGTCCGCCGCTGGCGCCCCGCTGTACCCAGCGCCACGCTGGAGCCGTGAGCACTGCGTTGTGGGTTCAGCCAGCAGGGCGGGTCCTGGCTACCGTGCCGAGCGTAGACCCATCACCGCAATCGCCACGAGCAGCAGGTACATCGCTAGACCATAAAGGCTCGGTGGATAGCCCAGGATCATCCCTTCCCCTCCCGTGGTGCCTCCCAGGGTGCAGGCCTCGATCAGCTGATGGCACACCTCTCGGTAGAGGAGAGTCCCGCAAGAGACCACCCCCACCACGCTGACCACGAGCATCGCTTGCAGAGCCCGTTTCATGGACATCGTCTGACTCCCTCGGAGGATCGTGGACCCTACCTGCCGCGTCCTGAGTCACGGCTGAATCCCCGATGAGGCTAGATTCACAGGCGGCGACACGATCGGCATCGGTGGCGTCGCTCCCAAATGCCCCCCAGAGACCGAGCCGATGGCCTACCGACTGCTGGCAGACGGGCTCGTCATACTGCATGGCCTGTTTGTGCTCTTTGTTGTAGTTGGCGCCCTCCTCGGGTTCTGGCGCCGCGGTATGCTCTGGTGGCACCTCCCCGCCGTGATTTGGGGCGCGGCCATCGAGCTCTTTGGGTGGGTGTGCCCGCTGACGCCTTTGGAGCAACTCTTCCGTGAGCGAGCCGGCCAAGGGGGCTACTCCGGCGGGTTTGTGGACCATTACCTGACGTCGCTGATCTACCCCGCCGGCCTCACCCCGCACACCCAGAAGCTGCTCGGGGTACTCGTCATTCTCGTAAACGTGGGGTCCTACGCCGCCCTCTGGCGCAGTGGCCACCTACTCCGGCCTCGCTCGGGCGGCTAACTACCGCATGGAGCTGACACGTCTCGGCCCTCTTGGGGGACTCACGAGCGGCTGTCGGCCTGCTCGTTGGCGCGAGTGTCGCTTCGGCCTGCTGCTCATGCAGGGTCGTTAGACAGCGCCGGAGATCTCACCACGACAGGCCATGGCGAAGCTCACTATCGGCGACTGCGTACGGGTTCCTGACGGCCGGTTGGGCCGCGTCCGGGCTCGCGTCGGCTCGGCATGGCGCGTTCGCGTCCGTCGCCAGGGCGGCTTGAGCAATCAGTTTCTGGTCTTGTCATCCACCCAGCTGCGTCGCGTCCCTACCCCCAAAGGATGGATGACCCCCGCGGGGTATCGTCGCTATTTGAAGGTGACGCTCGCGAAGCTTCGCACCAGGCTCCGTACACGCTAGCCCACCGCCACAGCACCCCGCTGTTGACCACCACATGAAGCCGTCAGGGCGCAGCCGTCGTTCTGCGATGGCCTTTGGACGACCAGATGCTGCCCGGGACGGAATGCCGACCTGGCCGCGGCTCTGCAGCTTCTGCGGGGTAGCCAAACAGCTTATCTTCCAGCTGTCGCCAACCTCGTTGAGGCTCCCTGACCCACCCCGATCCCGCTGTCGTTGCTTACGCCCTCCTGGAAGAGATCACGCTTCGGCCGCGCGCGGACCTTCGCGACGCCGTCCGCCTCGGCCGGGACCTCCAGGTGGACCGGGAGACCTACAGTCTCCAACTGATCCCCCAACTGGAGCGGCTGCTCGGGATCCATCCCTCCCAGCCCGAATGGGCGCGAGTCGAGACGGTCGCGGACCTGCTGAGCCTTGTCCGTGCGCACGCGAGCCGCGGTGAATACGCCGTCGACTCGCCGCAACCGGCTGCCTGAGTGCACTCGTCCCGGGAAGGCCACGCGACCACCCTGCTGACGCCGCCGCCGCACAATACTCCCGTATCGATGGCACGACTTGGGGCCACCTGGAACCAGCCTCGACGGGCCAGGTGCCATGGCGAGAACCGCTCCATGTCACGACGGGACATCCTCTTGTCGCCTCCTGCGGCACATCAGCGGGCTCTGTCTGCCTAGCGTGTGAATCGGCTTGTTTGGGGAACAGACCACCCGACGTCGTCGCACTCGCTTGCGCGAGCGCGATTAGGCCTGCAGCTTATGCGGGGTCGCCACGCGGCGGTCGAGATCCCTGTCCCTGACCGCGCAAGGCCAATTGTCTCAGGGCTTTGCCGTGCCGTGACCAGGTCGAATGACTTATGAGCCCGTGTCGGGCCGAGGCACCAGAATCCGATTTCTCTGTAGCAATCAGGCCGCGTCGAGAATCCTGGTCCCGAGTTCGCTCCAGAGTCCTGCGACCGTCCCTGGCAGAGTACACCCCGACGTCACCCCAAACCGACGGAGAGCCCAGATGCCGAAGAAGTCATCCCCAAAGCGCCAGCGAAACACCAGCGCCAAGAAGGCGCCCGGAAACCGTCCGCAGAAGGACATGCCCCTGCTGGCCGCGGACAGCGTAAGGGGCGGGGCCAAGGCGGATGGGAGCCTGGACGCGGGAATTCATTTCAAGTACGACATCAGGACCCAGAACGGTTAGACTCCTCGCGTCGGAAGAGAACTCAGGCGCCTGCCTCCCGCGAGCTCGCGCCACGTCGTCGCGGCACACGCTCAGGCCTCCCCGGCGGCGCCGCCTAACTACCGCGTGAAGCTGACACGCCTCGGCCGCCGGTTTTCTCAGATCAGAGACAACCGGCGGTTGTTTGGCTCGCTTCGGCGAGCCCGCCTCGGCCTGAAGCCTCTGCGCGGTCGACAGGCTGCTGCCCACCTGCGAGGATGCTGGTCCCAATGACTTATACGCCCAACGAGACCCGCTACGACAAACCAGACTTCTATCGTCGCTGCGGTCGTTCCGGCGTTGCTCTCCCCCTGATTTCCCTGGGCCTCTGGCATAACTTCGGTGCCCGGGATTCCTACAGCAACGCTCGCGCGCTTGTTTGCCGCGCCTTCGACCTGGGCATCACCCATTTTGACCTTGCCAACAATTACGGGCCACCCGAGGGCTCGGCGGAAGAGACGTTCGGCCGCATTCTGCGTGAGGATCTCGGCCGATGGCGCGACGAACTGATTGTCACGACCAAGGCCGGCTATCACATGTGGCCAGGCCCGTATGGCGAATGGGGCTCCCGAAAGAGTCTGCTCGCGTCGCTCGACCAATCGCTCAAACGGATGGGGCTGGCTTACGTTGATATCTTCTATTCCCACCGCCCTGACCCTGTCACGCCGCTGGAGGAAACGATGAGCGCCCTCGCGCAGGCGGTTAGCAGCGGGAGGGCGCTTTATGTTGGCCTATCGAGCTATCCTCCCGCCGCTACGGGCGAGGCGGTGAGACTCCTCCGGACCATGGGTGCGCCCTG
>Ga0326726_10004746_pt1 | contig 12394 bp, 14 predicted proteins | sample MHFenrmetagenome_2_FD_207603 | JGI IMG/M metagenome (GOLD analysis project Ga0326726, IMG submission 207603) | Lab enriched peat soil microbial communities from Michigan Hollow, Ithaca, NY, United States - MHF15MN | ecosystem: Environmental > Terrestrial > Soil > Wetlands > Peat | place: USA...
AGAAACGCCGCGCGCTTGTCGGGGAAGTGGACGTAGAACGTGCCGATCGCGAGGTCCGCGGCGCGCGCGATGTCCTGCGGGCGGGTCGCGTCGTAGCCCGCGGTCGCGAACAGGGTCCGTGCCGCGCCGAGCAGGCGGGCGCGAGTCTCCGCCTTGCGGCGGTCGCGCCGCGTCGGGAGCTCCGAGGGCGAGAGGGTCGGCGACGGGGACGCCACCGGTGCGGGAAGCGGGACCGCGGCGACCCGAGCTCTCATTTCGCTGATTTTTTATCAGCGATGACTCGATGTCAACGAGGCCGGCCGCGCTCCTGGCTCAGGGCTCGAAGTCGCGGACCTTGCGCGCGATCACCGCGACGTGGAAGAGCGGCGCGCCGTAGGTCGAGAAGCGGTGCCGGTAGCGCTGCTGGTGAACCACGTTCATCGCGCCGCTCTGGATCATGCGGTGCACCAGGCGCGCGAAGCGCGAGTCGCGGCCACCCTCCGCCGTCTCGGCGTTCAGGTGGAACGCCGCCCAGCCGTCGGGCGCGAGCAGGTTGAACGCCTCGGTGAACGCGTTGGGCGCCGGCTCGTCGGTGGCGAGCGGATCGACGCAGGACAGGCAGTTGAAGTCGTAGGCCATCAGGTCGTCGCGCTGCACTTCCGACAGCCGGCGCATGTCGAGCACCAGATAGCTGCGATACACGTCCGGATGGTCGCGCTCGACCGCTTCCGCGGCGGCCGCGGTGGAGTCGACGCCGACGATCTCCTGAACGCCGAGCGCCGCCAGCTCTTCGCCCATCCAGCCGTTCCCGGCGAACAGATCGATCACACGCAAATCCGTAGGTCGAACTCGGGCTGCCCGGAGCTGCCGATCCAGGAGATGGCAGAGCGCCCCCGGAGCGTTTCCCCTCAGGAGGTTTCGCACCAGGTGCTCGAACACGCCGGGCCACTCCCAGAGCCGCGGGTCGGCCCGGAAACGGACCTGTCGGAGTACGCCGCCGTCTTCCACGAGGCAGTAACCCGCCTCCTTGCCGTTCTGCGCTGCGGCATCGGGCAAGCGGACGTCGCGCGTCGGCGCGCTGCGAAGCGATACTGAGCGCAGAAGCGACTCGGCGGGAGCACTCATCGCGCCTCCTGTTGTCGAGTGTCCGAACGACGCTGCCCGTAACCTGGGAGGTGTCGTTCGTGGCAGGTGTTCGTGCGTGAACACGTGCCGGGGGTCCTGCTTTCGGTGGATATAGGAGAGATGCGCCACCTCGTAAAGGGTTCCGTCGTGCCCGTAACAACAAACGCGGTTCGGCTACCCTGCATTCATGTCGGCAATGGATTCCGGACGGTCGGTAGTGATCAGCGGCGGAACGGGCGCTCTCGGGCGCGCGCTGGTTCGGCGCTTCCTCGAGGGCGGCGATCGCGTGGTCGTTCCCTGGATCATGAAGCGCGAGCTCGAGGCGCTCGAGGCCGAGGAAGGCGAGGCGCTGCGCCGCGGGCGCATCGCGGTCGTCGAGGCGGACGTCGCGGAGGAAGCGGGCGCGCGCCGGGTCGCGGACATCGCCCCCGGGGCGGAAGCGCTCGTGAACACCGTCGGCGGCTACGGCGGCGGAAAGCCGCTCCACGAGACCGAGCTCGAGCTGTGGGACCGGATGTATCGCATGAACGTGCGAACGGCCGTCGCGCTCTCGCGCGCGCTGCTCCCGGGGATGCTCGCGCGCCAGAGCGGCTCGATCGCCAACATCGGCTCGCGCGCGGCACTCGACCTGCCCGCGGGGCTCAGCGCTTACGCAGCGGCGAAGGGTGCCGTGCTCGCGCTCTCCGAGATCCTGCAGAAGGAGGTCGTGGAGCGGCGCGTGCGCGTGAACACGATCATTCCGACGACGATCGATACGCCCGCGAACCGCGCGGCGATGCCAAACGCCGACTTCTCTCAGTGGACGCCGCCCGCCGCGATCGCGGAGGTCGTCTTCTGGCTCGCGAGCGACGCCGCTGCCACCGTCCGCGGCGCGCTGGTTCCCGTCTGATCACGGTGAGTCAGTGCGACGGCGTCGGGTCGCGAGGCGAGGGCCGTCCCGAGCCGAGCGCGCAAGCGGCGGGAGCGGCGCGCAGCGAGCCGGAGGCGAGCGAAGTCAGTGAGGCGAGGCGAGGGCCGTCCCGAGCCGAGCGCGCAAGCGGCGGGAGCGGCGCGCAGCAAGCCGGAGGCGAGCGAAGTCAATCTGACGCGCGTTCCCAGAGAAAAGAGTTCGCGAGCGCGTCGACATACTCGTTCCAGCGCGAGCCGTCGTGAGCGCGGATCCAGACGAGCGACACATTTCGGTGTGACTGCGCCAGCTGCCACAGCGTCCGGACGAGCTCGAGGTTCGCGATCGGTCCCGTCTTCCGCCGCCAGCCGCGGCTCTCCCAGCCCGCCGCCCACTCGTTGATCGTCTTCACGCACAGCTCGCTGTCGGAGTGAACGGTCACGCGCGCGTCGGAGGGGAGTGCCCGGTACGCCTCGATGAGCGCCGTGAGCTCCATGCGGTTGTTCGTCGTGGCGGCGTCGCTGCCGTGCTTCTCGCTGCGCACGCGGTCGCCCTCGACCCAGACGTACGCCCAGCCGCCGGGGCCGGGATTCCCCTCGCAGGCGCCGTCCGTGAACACGCCGTCCTTCGGACCCGCGGCGTACTTCGCGAGAACCTCGTCGGGACGGAGCAGCGGCCCGTTGCGCTTCGAACTCATGCGGGCGTTTGGTTTACACTTCCCGAGCCGAGCGCGCACACGGGAGTCGCAAGCGATGGCCAAAGAGTTCGAGATCAGCGACGAGATGCGGGCCCAGATCGGGCGCGAGTCGCCGCCCTGGATACACGAGGTCACGACCACGAGCGTGCGCGCGTTCGCGCGCGGCGTGGGTTATACCGATCCGGTCTACTTCGACGTCGACACGGCGCGCAAGGCCGGATACCGCAGTCTGCCCGCCCCGCCGACGTATCTCGGCACGCCGGTGTTCATCCCGGGCCGCTCGAGCGACACGTTCAGCGGCCCGACCGAAGGGCAGCCCGCGATCAAGCACGGGCTCGCTGGACTGCTCGACGGCGGCACCGAGACCGAGTACTTCGATCAGATCTGCGCGGGCGACACGCTCATCGTCGTGAGCCGCGTCGCGGGTCTCGACGTGCGCGAGAGCAAGTCGCTCGGGAAGATGCTGATCACCACGAACGAGACCACGTACACCAATCAACAGACCGGGAAGCTCGTCGCGCGCCAGCGCGGCCAGGCGATCTTCTACTAGGGGAATGCGATGGCGGTGACTTGGGACGCGATCCGCGAAGGCGACCCGCTTCCGGGCCTCGAGAAGAGTCCGGGAGTGACTCAGCTGGTGAAGTACGCCGCCGGTTCGGGCGACTTCAACCCGCTGCACCACGACTACGCGTTTCCGCAGGCGAAGCAGATCGGCTCGATCATCGTGCACGGCCGCTTCAAGTACGCCTCGCTCGGCGAGCTCGTGTCGAACTGGCTGGGTCACAACGGCCGCATCCAGAAGATCTCCTGCCAGTACCGCGGCATGGACCAGCCGAACCAGCCCATTCGCTGCCGCGGCAGCGTGAAGCGGAAGTGGGAAGAGGGCGGCAAACGACTCGCGCAGCTCGAAATCTGGACCGAGAACGCGAAGGGCGAGAAGACCACGCCCGGCGAAGCCACGGTCGTCTTCAACTAGACCAGCGCCCGCCTGCGCAGCACCTCGTAGACGGCGAGCGCGACGCAGGTCGAGAGATTGAGCGAGCGCAGCGCGGGGTCGGCCATCGGGAAGCCGACGAGCCGATCGCGCCAGCGCGCGCGGATCTCCTGGGGGAGCCCGACGCTCTCGCGACCGAAGACGAGCACGGTCCGCTCCGACGTCGGCGCGTCCCAGAACGGTCGTTCGCTTTCCGCCGAGAAGAAGCAGGGCTCGCCGAGCTCGGGCAGCGACTTCTCGAGCGTGTCCCAGTCCGGCCAGAGGCGCGGCGCGACCCGCGGCCAGTAGTCCAGCCCGGCGCGGCGCACGGCGCGTGTGGCGAGCGAGAAGCCGAGTGGCTCGACCAGGTGCAGCTGCGCGCCAGCGGCGAGACAGGTCCGTCCCGCGTTCCCCGTGTTCCAGGGAATCTCCGGCGAGACCAGCACCACGTGCAGATCGTCGCGCGTCGCGAGCGTTCGAGCGCGCATGCGCGCGACGATGGCATGGACGGCTACTCTGCGGCCAGGGAGGCGACGCGATTCCTGGAGCCGCGCAGACACGGAAGCGTATAGCCGAGCTGGCCGTCGGCCTCGGCATCGCGCGCGTCGGCGCCGTGCGACTCGAGCGCTTTCCCGAGCTCGCGCGCGTGCGCGAGTGGCTCGCGCGTGGCTACGCCGGCGAAATGCACTACATCGCGCGCCGGCTCGAGGATCGCGAGGACGCGACTCGCCTCCTGCCGGGCGCGCGCTCGGCCCTGGTCGCGGCGATCGCCTACGACACCGGCGAGCCCGACTCGCGCGCGCCGCGCGCCGCTGGCGCGGGTTGGGTCTCGCGCTACGCCTGGGGCGCCGACTACCACGAGGTGGTCCGCGGTCGGCTCGAGGCATGGATCGCGGCACTGGCGCGCGCGTATCCCGCCGCCACATTTCGGTGTTACGTCGACACGGGGCCGGTGCCGGAGCGCCTGCTCGCGGAGCGCGCGGGCGTCGGCTGGATCGGGAAGAACGCGTGCCTGATCGATCCCGAGCTCGGCTCGTATCTGTTCCTCGGAGTCGTGCTCACCGACCTCGACGTCGACTCCGATCCGCCCGCGCTCGATCACTGCGGAACCTGCCGCGCATGTCTCGACGCGTGTCCGACCGACGCGTTCCCGGAGCCGCGCGTGCTCGACGCGCGCCGCTGCATCTCGTATCTCACGATCGAGAAGCGCGGCGCGCTTCCGGAGGAGCTGCGCGCGGGAATCGGGAGTCACCTCTTCGGCTGTGACCTCTGCCAGGAAGTCTGTCCGTGGAATCAGCGCCGCGCGCGGCCGCTCGCCGCCGACCCGGCGTTCGCGCCGCGCCCCGAGTGGCGCGCGCCGGATCTCGGCGAGCTGCTCGCCTTGGACGACGACGCCCTGCGCGCGCGGCTGCGAGACTCGGCGATCGCCCGGGCGAAGCTCGCGGGGCTGCGGCGCAACGCGCTGATCGCCGCGGGAAACCTGGCCGACCCGGCGCTGCTCGGCGCCGTCGAACGCTGGCTCGACTCCGCGGACGAGTCACTCGCCGACGCCGCGCGCTGGGCGCGCGCGCGGATCAGCGCGCCGTCGCCACCAGGCGCGCGGGGAAGTCGGACATGAGTCCGTCGACACCCAGAGCCAGAAGGCGCCGCATCTCTGCCGGCTCGTTGATCGTCCACACGTGCACGACCAGGCCGCGCGCGTGCGCGGCGGCCACGAACTCCGGCGTCACCAGCGGTCGGCCGAGCGCGTGCGTCGGCACCTGCAGCGCGTGACCGCGCGGCGCGAAGCTCTCGAGGCGGCCTTCCGCTCCCGCGCGCACGAACTCGGCCACGTCCGCGAGCGACGAGCCGAGCGCCGTGCCCGGGTCGAGCGCGCGCAGCTTCGCGAGCACCGCCTCGTCTTCCGCCGCCAGCAGCACGCGCCGCTCCGCGCGCGCCCGGCGCACGATGCGCACCACCTCCTCGGCGATCGGCGGGTCGTCCTGCTTCACCTCGAGGTTCACGCGCGCCTCCGGGAATGCGGCGAGCACCTCGGCGAGCCGGGGCACGCGCACGCCCCTGCCGCGGAAGGGAAACGTCCGGCCCTGGTCCGCGCTGAAACGAAATCCGGCGTCGACTGTCTCGAGCTCCGCGAAGCGGAGCGCGCGCACCGGGCCGTGCGCGTCGGTGGTGCGCTCGAGCGTCTCGTCGTGGTGAATCACGATCTCGCCGTCCAGGGTCGCGTGACAGTCCATCTCGAGATACGGCACGCCCTGCGCGAGCGCGCGCTCGAAGGCGACACGCGTGTTCTCCGGCGCCTCGCCGCTCGCGCCGCGGTGACCGAAAAGGTGCGGGCGCGGAATGTCGAAGTAGGGATGCACGCGCACACGCTACGAGGCGCGCGGTCGAGTTGACAAGCGCGCCGGAGCGGCGAGCCTCCGCGCGGAGCCACCCATGAGCGTACTGACCCGGGATGTGATCCTGCGGGAGCTGGCGAGCGGTCGCCTGCGGCTCGAGCCGTTCTCGATGGACCAGGTCGGGCCAGCGTCGATCGACCTGCACCTGGGCGCCGAGCTGCGCGTGCCGATCGAGAGCACGAACGGCCCGATCGACGTCACCGACGATTCGTCTCCGGAGGCGATCACGCGCGTGATGGCGTTCGAGAAGCCATACGTGCTGGCGCCGGGCTACACCGTGCACGGCATCACGCGCGAGCGCCTGTTTCTGCCGCCGGACCTGTGCGCCTGGATCGAGGGCCGCAGCCGCATCGCGCGCCTCGGGCTCACCGTGCACGTGAGTTCGGGCTTCGTGCAGCCAGGCGTGTCGAATCACCAGGTGCTCGAGATGAGCAACGTCTCAGGTCGCCCTCTCAGAATCCATCCGGGCATCCGCATCTGCCAGATCGTCTTGCAGCGCACCGAGGGCAGCGCCGTGTATCGCGGCAAGTTCGCGGACCAAGACTCGCCGTGAGAGCCGTGGCGCAGCGCGTGCGGAGCGCGCGCGTGCGGGTCGCTGGAGAGATCGTGGCAGAGATGGCCGAGGGCCTGCTCGCCCTGGTCGGAGTCGCGCGCGGCGATGGCGAGGACGACGCGCGTTCGCTCGCCGAGAAGCTCGCGCATCTGCGCGTGTTCGACGACGCGGACGGCGTGATGAATCGCTCGCTCGTCGAGGCGGGCGGCGCGCTGGGCGTCGTCTCGCAGTTCACGCTGCTCGGTGACTGCCGCAAGGGGCGGCGTCCGAGCTACGCCGAAGCGGCGCCACCGGAGACCGCGGAGAGACTGCTCGACGTGCTGGTCGCGCACGCGCGAGCGCTGGGCGTGACGACCGTCACCGGTCGCTTCCGCGCGGACATGGACGTCGAGCTCGCCAACAGCGGACCCGTGACCCTGCTCCTCGACACGAGGCGCCTTTTTTAGTTTATTCCGCCGGCATGGAACGTCGGGGGGTTCTTGAGGGTCCGGTCTTTCGTCTGATCGCGGCGCTGTTGCTGTGCGTCGCTCTGGCGGGAGCACCGGCCGCAGCGCGCGCCGACGAAGCCCCGGAACGCAACATCATGCTCCACTACGGGCTGGGCGTCGGCTCCGTGCTCGCCACGCTGATCTACGGTCCGGTGAAGGTCGTGTACGCGACGCTCGGATCGATCACCGGCGGCTTCGCGTATCTGCTCACCGGCGGTCGCCTGGACGTGCCGCGCGAGATCATTCAGCCGGCGATCCGCGGCGACTACGTCGTCACGCCGGAGCACCTCACGTTCAATCAGCCGCTGCAGTTCGTGGGGAAGGAGCGCGCGCTCGACAAGTCGTCGGGTGACGAGAACTACGAGTGAGTGACTCCTGACGTGAGGCGCCTCGCGCTCGTCGCGGCGGTCATCGCCGCGCTCGCCTGCGGGCAGAAGCCGGCGCCGGCGAACCAGACGGCCCCGAGCTTCGAGCTGCCGCTCGTCGGTGGCGGCACGGTGTCGCTCGCGTCGCTGCACGGCAAGACGGTCTTGATCGACTTCTGGGCCACGTGGTGTCCGCCGTGTCTCGCGGAGGTCCCCGAGCTGAACGCGGTGTCGCGCGAGCTGCAGGGCAAGGACGCGAGCGTTCTCGCCATCTCGGTCGACAACCTCACGCTGGAAGCGCTCGGCGAGTGGCTCGCGGAGCGCGACGTGAAGTATGCGGTCGCGCTCGGCGATACGGACCTGGCGGGCCTGTACGGAGCCGACGCATTTCCGTTTCACGTCGTGATCGGGCCCGACGGCAAGGTGCTCGAGCGCCTCGAGTCCGGCTTCCACGATCGCGAGCAGCTGCGCGCCGTACTCGCGCGCCACGCGAAGCCCTAGCTCCTCAAGCGCACGCGCGCGGCAGTCGATCCGCTCGGCAAGCTTCCCTGCGTGGCGAGGCTTCGCTTATGAAACCCGAGGACATCGAGCAGCGCTACACGAAGGGCCAGACGATCGTGGAGCGCGGCTCGCGCGAGCGCGTGCTCTACGTCGTGCGCAGCGGAAACGTGCTGGTACACGTCGCCGAGGGCCAGGCGCCGTATCTGCTCGGACCCGGAGACATGTTCGGTGAGGCGCCCGCCATCCTCGGGCGCGCGTCGCCGGTGCACGCGGAGGCGGAGGGCGACACGAGCGTGCTGGCGCTCGACGTCTCACTCCTGAACGTGCTGGTGCGCGAGAACGCGGAGTTCTCGTTCCGGCTGATTCAAGCGCTCGCGGAGCGAGTCGGCGCCGCGCGCGAAGAGGCGTCGGCCGAAGCGGTGCCGATCGAGCCCGAGCCGCCGCGCAGCGCCGTGCGCCAAGACGCGCGCACACTCGCCGCGCTCGCGCGCGCGATCCTCGCGCGCCGAATCCCGGGCGAGGTTCCGACCCCGGTGCGCGGTCGACTCATGGACCTCGCGGCGGCCTCGCACCTGCCGATCCGCCAGGCGTACTTGTGTCTGCAGGAGCTCCTCGACCGCCGCCTCGTGGGGCTCGTCGACGACCAGCTCACCGTGCTCGAGCCGGACGAGCTCGCCTCCGTCGCGCAAAAGCCCGCGTAGCCGAGCGCGTTCGCTTGCCTCTGTAGAAGGCGCAGGGTAGAAGTGCCCGATGCGTCGCCTCGGAGCGCTCCTCGCCGCGAGCGCATTTCTCTTTGCCGCGGCGGCGCGCGCGCAAGACGCGGAGCCGGAGCCCACGAAGCCTCCGCCGCCCGCGGAGGTGTCGCCGGAGGCGAAGCTTCCGCCGCCTGATTTCGTGCTCACCGCGGACGTAGTCACTTATGACAGCGAGCGCGACGTGTACGAGGCGACGGGCAACGTGAAGGTCACGCAGATCGACGGGCGCGTGCTGACCTCGGACTGGCTCGTCTTCAACGGCACGACGCGCACCGGCGTGGCTTCGGGCAACGTCGTGATCGTCGACGCGCAGAACACCGTGCGCGCGCAGTTCATGGTCGTCGACCTGCGCTCGACGGTCACCGTCGCGATGCACGGCTCGATGGACAATCCGGTGCCCGGGTTCGTGGTCCACGGCGAGGTCATCGAGCGGACCGGCGTCGATACGTTCCAGATCGAGCACGGCAACTTCACGAGCTGTCGCTGCCCGCCGGACACCACCCGCAAACCTTGGGAGCTCGAGGCCAAGGACGCGAGCCTCGAGGTCGGCGGCTACGCCATCGCGCACGACGTCTGGTTCAAGGCGCTCGGCATTCCGCTGATCTACACGCCATGGCTCATGTACCCCGTGAAGACGGAGCGACAGACCGGATTTCTGATCCCGACTTACTCGCACTCGAACCGGAACGGCAACGAGATCGCCCTGCCGTTCTTCTGGGCGGTGCAGGACAACATCAACCTGATGCTCACGCCGGAGTGGGTCAGCCGCCGCGGCCTCATGACGACCGCGGTCACGGACTATCTGGCGGGCGAGAGCACGACCGGGCGGGGCGGGTTCATGATCCTGCCCAGCGACCGCAACGTCGCGGACAGCAGCACCGACTTCTTCAGCGACAACCGCTGGGTGTACTGGCTGCGCCACCAGCAGCCGATCGCCCCGGGGCTGGCGTTCGGCATCGATCTGAACGAGATCAGCGACAACAACGTCGTGTTCGACTTCCGGCGTTTGCTCGGCCCGGACATGCTGCACCAGCGCATGGTCGAGTCGTCTGCGTGGCTCACGGGCGCGACCGATGGGCTCTACGGGAGCGCGCTGCTCTCGACGAACAACGATCTCTCGAGTCCGAACGACCTCGACCGCGACAAGTCCTTCCTGCAACGCCTCCCGGACCTGCGCGGTGCGAGCCTGCAGCAGGGGCTGTTCGGCACGCCGTTCAAGGCCGAGATCGGCACCCGCTTCACGAACTTCGTGCAGTCCAACCCGCAGCGCACGATGTTCGGGAAGGCGCCGGTGAACGGACAATTCTTCGACTTCGGCGCGGACGCGCGCCCGGACATCGGCGAGCCGACGGCGAACGGGAGAACGGGCTTCGCGATCGACTCGGACCGCGACAACTTCGGCGACCCGAACGCGACCACGAGCACCGAGGGCGACGGCATCTTCGAAGAGGGCGAGCCGCTCGCCGACTCGGGCCAGCGACTCGACTTCTTCCCCAAGCTGTCGCTGCCGACACAGATCGGCGTCGTCGAGCTGCTCGGAGAGGGCGGCGTGCGCGAGACACTCTACTTCCCGAACTTCGAGAGCACGGCCGCGCGTACGCTGTACACCGTGCGAGCGGACGCGCGCACGCGCTTCGGCCGCAACTACGTGATCGGCACGCTCCCGCTCTCTCACGTCGTCGAGCCGCGCATCGCGTTCGCCGGGGTGTTCGCGCCCAACCAGAACGGCAACCCGCTCTTCATCCCCGAGCCCGCGCGCGAAGAGCCGCGCTTGATCGACGGCGACATTCGGCTGGTGACCGACGATCCGAGCGACCGCGTGCCCGACCAGCGCTTGCTGCAGCTCCAGGTCGCGAACAAGCTCTACGGGCCCCCCCGCACCGAGGGCGAGCCGGTACAGCTGTACGGCCAGCTCAGCGTCGGCACCGGCTACGACTTCGTGCAGCAGGCGCTCACGCGCGTGTTCGCAGATCTCGACTTCAATCCCTCGAAGACGATCGACGTCGTGCTCGACGGCGGCTGGGATCCGCAGGCGAAGCACCTCGAGGACCTGCGCGCAGCGGTGGGCTGGCAGTCGTCGCGCGGCGATCAATTCAGACTCAGCTACCGGTTCAACCGCAACCCGAACTCCGTGTTCGAGAGCTTTCTCGGACGCGGCAAGGAATACGACGCACCCGGCTCGCCGAACAGCAAGGTGAGTCAGCTGAACCTCACCTCGTACTTCGTCGTGACTCGCTACCTGGAGCTCTTCGCAGAGGGCTTCAAGTCGCTCGAGGCGGATGGCAGCGACGGCGGGAAAATCGGTGCGCTGATCTCCTCCTCTTGCAAGTGCTGGGACTTCCTGATCGACGTCGAGAAGGTCGCGCGCACCAACGAGACGCGCGTGAACGTTCGGTTCCAGCTCGCAGGCATGGGCGAGAGCGCGCGCATGACCGAGATGGACAAGCGCCGGCGCGCGGAGGAGGACGTCTTCGGCGACTGAGGGCCGGCGTTGACTGCGCGCGGCCGCTGTGAGAACTTCCCGCGCCATGAAGGCGGTGGCGCCATGGTCCGTCCGGACCTCGAGAGCTTCAGAAAGCTGGCTCGAAGTGCGCGTGCCGTCCCGCTCGTCCGCGAGGTCGTAGCCGACCTCGACACCGCGCTCGCGGTCTTCCTGAAGGTCGACGACCGCCGCCACGCGTTCCTGTTCGAGTCGAACGAGGGCGGCGAGCACTGGGGCCGCTACAGCATCATCGGGCTCGGCGCGCGCGCCATGTTCGAGGCGCGCGCCGGGGTCGTCGAGATCGTGCGTGGCGGCGAGCGCCAGCGACACCGCTTGGCGTCGGATCGCAGCGAGGACCCGCTCGATCTGCTGCGCCGGCTGCTGGTCGAGCTGCGCCCGGCGCCGCTGCCCGATCTGCCGCGCTTCGCGGGCGGCGCGGTCGGCTACGTCTCGTACGATTGGGTGCGCTACGTCGAGCGTCTCCCCGAGAAGAATCCCGACCCGCTCGGCGTGCCCGACTGCTGGTTCGTGTTCCCCGAGACGGTGCTCGTGCACGATCGCACGCGCGAGCGACTCACGATCATCCACGACGTCGAGATCCGGGAGGGCGAGCCGCTCGAGGCCGCGTACGAGCGCGGACTGCGCGCGCTCGAGCGCGTCGAGGCGATGCTCGCGGCGCCGACGCCGCGACCGGCGCCGACGCCGGCCGGTGACGCTCCGCTCGAGCCGGTCTCGAACGTGACGCGCGAGCGCTTCATCGAGATGGTCAAGCGCTGCCAGGAGTACATCCACGCCGGCGACATCTTCCAGGTCGTCCCCTCGCAGCGACTCACGCTCGCGCAGCGCTCGGATCCGCTCGCGATCTACCGCGAGCTGCGCCTCCTGAACCCGTCGCCGTACCTGTTCTTCATGCGCTGCGGCGACCACGTGGTGCTCGGCTCTTCGCCGGAGATCCACGTGCGACTCACCGGCGGACTGATCGAGCTGCGGCCGCTCGCAGGCACGGCTCCGCGCGGCGCGACCCCGGAGGAGGACAAGGAGATCGAGCGCCGCCTGCTGACCGATCCGAAGGAGCTCGCGGAGCACGTCATGCTCGTGGACCTCGGGCGCAACGACGTGGGGCGCGTGGCGGAGATCGGTTCGGTGGTCGTCGACGAATTCGAGGTCGTCGAGCGCTACTCGCACGTCATGCAC
>Ga0326726_10004747_pt1 | contig 12390 bp, 13 predicted proteins | sample MHFenrmetagenome_2_FD_207603 | JGI IMG/M metagenome (GOLD analysis project Ga0326726, IMG submission 207603) | Lab enriched peat soil microbial communities from Michigan Hollow, Ithaca, NY, United States - MHF15MN | ecosystem: Environmental > Terrestrial > Soil > Wetlands > Peat | place: USA...
CAAGACCGGCGAGCCCGCGCTCACCATCCCCTGCTACGCGGAGCGCCGCTACGGCGGCGTGGCCGACGACGAGATGCTGATGGCGATCCCGCCGCGCTTCCTGCCCAAGGTCATCGAGGGCCTGGCCGCCTTGAGCAAGAACGGCCTCCGCTACCCGATCCCGCCCTTCGGCATCCAGTCCGACGCGGCGGCGGGGCTCGCGGTCAGCTACCCGTCGACGGGGAGCCGCTAGACGCCACGGGCGGCCGGCGGAGGTAGATCACCAGCGACACGAGGCTCATCACCACCTCGCCGCGCTGGTTGCTGATCCGGCTCTCGATCTTCACGATGCCGCGGTCCGGCCGGCGGCCCTCGACCTTCTCGCGCACCTCCGACTCGACGGTCAGCACGTCGCCGGGCCGCACCGGCCGAAGCCACTTGAGGTCGTCGAAGCCCATCGCGCCGGAGGTCGCCGCGTCCGGGATCATGCTGTCGCAGACCATGCGGATGAACATGGCCCCGGTGTGCCAGCCGCTCGCGATGAGCCCCCCGAACATGCTCGCGCGGGCCGCTTCCTCGTCCAGGTGGAAGGGCTGCGGGTCGAACTGCCGCGCGTACTCGACGATCTCCTCGCGGGTCACCGCGTAGCGCCCGAAGCGCGTGGTCTCGCCGACCGCCACGTCCTCGAAGTACTTCATGCCGTCGCCGCCGACGCCTCGGGCCGCCGGCGATACATCGTCAGGCCGACGATCGCCACCACGACCTCGCCGTGCTGGTTCACCATCTCGACCCGGCGCCGGACGAAGCCGATGGGCTTCGTCTTCGACGGCCACGTCTCGAGCACCTCGGTGCGGGCGGCCAAGGTGTCGCCGGGGCGCACCGGCTTGAGCCAGCGGCAGGAGTCGAGCCCGGGCGAGCCGGTAGCCGCGGCCTCCTCGCGCCGGGCAGCCTCCACCGAGAGGCGCATGAGCAGCGCGCAGGTGTGCCAGCCGCTGGCGATGAGGCCGCCGAAGATGCTGCGGCGCGCCGCCTCGGGGTCGGTGTGGAACGGCTGCGGATCGTACTTGCGGGCGAAGGCCAGGATCTCGGCCTCGGTGATCGAGTGCGAGCCGAGGTCGGTGCTCTCGCCGACCTTGAAGTCTTCCCAGTACTTCACGAGTGGCCTCCGTCGCGCCGCCCGGACCGCGCGCGACGCGCTCCGACCAGGATAAGGCCCAAGGCAAGCGCGGGCAGCCAGATCCACCAGAGCTCCGACTCGAGCACCGCCACCCCGCGCGCGGACAGGAAGGGGGTGAGCCCGATGGGCGAGACCTCGATCACCCGCAGCGCCTCCGGCGCGAAGAAGCGATCCCCGGACGCAGGCCACAGGAGGGCGACCCCGAGGCCCCCGTTCGTGAGGGCGTCCAGCACCCCGTGGGAGCCGATGGCCACGAACAGGAAGACGAAGGCGCGCGCGAAGGTGGCGCGGAGCGTTCGGGCCGCCGCGGCCCCCGCCAGCGCCACCACCGCCGCGAAGAGCAGCGAGTGGGTGAAGCCGCGGTGCCCGAGGTCCGCCGAGTACGGAACGCCCCACCGGGCGGTGATCACGTCGAGATCGGGCAGCGCCGAGGCGAGCACGCCCGCCAGGAGCAGGCGCCGGGGAACGGCCTCGCCTCCGAGGCCCACCCTCAGCAAGAGCGGTACCGTCGGGTGTGAGAAGACGGTGGGCACCGGTCGCGGCTAGCGAAGCTCGAACTCGAAGGTGCTGACCACCCGGATGCGCTTGACCGGCGTGCTCGTCGGGCTGAACGGGGCCGACTCGTCGCCCCCATCCTGGCCGAAGATCTGGATCGAGCCCTGGTTGGCCGAGCGGATGCTGCCGACCTGGGCGCCCGAGTCCGCCGCGAACTGCTGGGCGGTGGCCCGCGCGTTCTTCGTGGCGTCCGCGAGCAGCTGCGGGCGCAGGTCGTTGAACTTGGAGACGATGTAGCGCGGGTTGGCCGCCCCGCCCTCCCGCTCGCCGTCCAGCACCACGCCCGACTTGAGCAGCTCCTCGGTCGAGCCCAGCGCCGCGCGGACCAGATCGACGTTGGTGGTCTTCACCACCACCGAGGTCGTCACCACGTAGCGAAAGCGGTCGGAGGCCTGGGGCTGGCCGTACTCGCGGGCCAGCTTGTCGACGGTGCGGGTCGGCTGCCGCTCGATCTCCGCGTCCGGGAAGCCCTGCTTCCGGAGAAAGGCCACCGCGGCGTCCCGGTCGGCGCTGATCCGGGCGTGGGCGTCCTGGAGCGTCTCGCTGGCCCGGCGCAGGCCGAGCGTCCACACCGCCTGGTCCGCCTTCACCTCCCGCTCGACCAGCCCCTTCACCCTGACTGTTCGAGCGTCTGATCTGAAGCGCAAGCCGCCCCGGCCGACGAAGTAGCCGGCCACCGACAGCCCGATCACCAGGCAGAGCCCCACGATGACCGCGGGGAGCACCCCCGACCGCCCTTCCATGTATGCCGCCATGTCCGCTCCTCCCGGGCCCGGCGCTGATCTTGTTCAATTGGCGGGACGGCCCGCCGCCCGCAGTATCGCCAGGGTCACGACCCCCGCCACCAGTCCCCAGAACGCCGATCCGATGCCGGCCAGGGTGACGCCGGACGCGGTCACCAGGAACGTGACGAGCGCCGGCTCCCGTTGATTCTCGCTGCCCACCGCCAGTGCGAGCCCGTTGCCGATCGTGGCCAGCAGGGCGAGCCCGGCGATCGCGGATACCAGCTCGGGCGGGAAGGCCACCAAGAGGGCCACCACGGTGGCTCCGAAGATCCCGACTATCAGATAGAAGATGCCGGCGAAGACGGCCGCCACGTAGCGCCGCCGGGGATCCTCGTGGGCCTCCCGACCCATGCAGATGGCGGCGGTGATCGCGGCCAGGTTCAGGGTGAACCCGCCGAAGGGCGCCAGCGCCAGGTTGGCGAGCCCGGTCCAGCCGATGAGCGGCGAGATCGGCACCGTATAGCCCGACGCGCGGATGACCGCGATCCCCGGCACGTTCTGGGACGCCATGGTGACCACGAACAGGGGCAGCGCGACACCGACCACCGCGCCCGGCGTGAAGCGGGGGGTGACCCAGACCGGCCGCGCCAGCCCGAGGCGCACCTCGTCCACGTGCAGGAGGCCCTGCGCCAGCGCGATCGCGACCCCGAGCCCGAGCGCCGCGATCACCGCGTACCGCGGCGCGAGGCGCCGGGTGAGGAGGTAGGCGACGAACATGCCGAGGGCGAGCGCGAGCTCGGTGCTCATGGCGGTGAAGAGCGCGAGGCCGAAGCGCAGCAGGACGCCCGCCAGCATGCCGGAGGCGATCGGCACCGGGATGCGATCCATCGCGCGCTCGGACCAACCGGAGAACCCGACCGTCGTGATGAGGGCGGCCGAGACCAGGAACGCCCCGGTCGCCTCCTCGATCGAGAGCCCGGCCGCGCTGGTGACCAGCAGGGCCGCCCCCGGCGTGGACCACGCGGTGACGATCGGCGCCCGGTAGCGGAGCGACAGCAGGATGCAGGTGAGCCCCATGCCCACCCCCAGCGCGAGCATCCACGAGCTCACCTGGCCCGCGGTGGCGCCCACCGCGCCGGCGGCCTGGAAGACGATGGCCGCCGCGCTGGCAAAACCCACCAGCACGGTCACGAAGCCGGCGACGACCGCCGACGGCGAGAGATCCCGGACGAGCGACATGGAATGAGCCCCGCCCACTATAGCAATGGTCCCCGCCGGGCCGGACCTCCGGATCGGGTACACTCGCCGGATGCGGGCGTACCTCCTGTCGCGGCTCGGGCAGACCCTCCTGGTCGTCTTCCTCTCGCTGACCGCGGTGTTCTTCCTGGTGCGGCTCGGCGGCGACCCGGTCCTGTTGTTCCTGCCCATGGACATCCAGGCCAAGGACCTGAACGAGTTCCGGGAGCGCCTGGGCTTCAACGACCCGCTCGCGGTGCAGTACGGCCGCTTCATCGGGCGCGCGCTGCACGGGGACTTCGGCGAATCGCTGCGCTACAAGAACGACGCCCTCCGGCTCGTGCTCGAGCGCCTGCCCGCAACCCTCGAGCTCGCGGTCGCCGCGCTGCTGCTCACCTTCTGCGTGGCGGTGCCCGTCGGGGTGTTCTCGGCAGTCCGCCGCGGCTCCCTCTTCGACCTGCTCGGCATGGGCGGCGCCGTGCTCGGGCAGGCGGTGCCCGGCTTCTGGCTCGGCCTCATGATGATCTACCTGTTCTCGGTGCGGCTCGGCTGGCTCCCCACCGGGGGCATGGGCAGCCCGCTCCACTTCGTGATGCCGTGCGTGGTGCTCGCCTCGTTCTACGCCGCCCGCATGGCCCGGCTCACCCGCTCGTCCGTGCTCGACACCCTGAACGAGGAGTTCGTGCTCACCGCGCGCGCAAAAGGCCTAGCGGAGCGGATAGTCATCGGCAAGCACACGCTGAAGAACTCGGCGATCCCGCTCGTGACCCTGGCCGGGCTCGACACCGGCCAGCTCCTCGGCGGGGCGGTCATCACCGAGACCATCTTCGCCTGGCCCGGGCTCGGGCGGCTCACCGTGCAGGCCCTCCTCAACCGGGACTTCCCGGTGGTGCTGGCCGCGGTCTTCGTGTTCTCGGTCACCTACACCCTCATCAACTTCGCGGTCGACCTGCTCTACGGCTGGCTCGACCCGCGGACGCGGCAGCCCCGGACATGAGGATCTTCCTCCGCCGCCACGGTCGCGGGATCCTCGGGCTCGTCATCGCGGCGCTGGTGGTGCTGGCCGCGGTGGCGGCCCCGCTGCTGGTCGCCCACGATCCGGTGCAGACCGACTTCGCGGCCGGCCTCAAGCCGCCGGGCACACCCGGCCACCCGCTCGGCACCGACCAGCTCGGCCGCGATCTGCTGGCCCGCGTGCTCTACGGGACGCGGGTGGCGCTGTTCATCGGGATCTGCTGCGTCCTGCTCACCGCGCTCGTGGGCGGCCTGCTCGGGCTCCTCGCGGGCTTCTTCGAGGGCTGGCTGGGGGCGGTGCTCATGCGGGTGGCCGACGTGCAGCTCTCCTTCCCGTTCATCCTGCTCGCGCTGACCATCAACGCCATCGTGGGCCTGGGGTTGCGCAACATCATCGTCAGTTTGTCAGTCGCCGGCTGGGTCGTGTATGCTCGCGTGGTCCGTGGGGAGGTGCTGTCGGTGAAGGAGCGCGATTTCGTGCACGCGGCCCAGGCGCTGGGACTGGGGCGCGCGCGCCTGCTCTTCCGGCACGTGCTGCCCAATGTGGCGCCGTCCATCGTCATCGTGGCCAGCCTCCAGTTCGCCCAGTTCATCGTGGCCGAGGCCGCCATCTCCTTCCTCGGGTTCGGGGTGCAGCCGCCGACCCCCGCGTGGGGCAGCATGCTCTCGGAGAGCCGCGACTACCTCTACGTGGCCTGGTGGCTGGCCGCCTTCCCGGGCGCCGCGCTCGCCCTCACCGCCCTCGGCATCAACCTGGTGGGCGACTGGCTGCGCGACGTGCTCGATCCCCGGTTCCGGGTCTGATGGCGGTCGTCATCAGACCCTGTCGCCCCGACGAGGGGCCCGCGCTGCTGGACCTCTGGCACCACGCCGACGCGAGCCCGAGCCCCACCGACACCCCGGAGCAAATCGACCAGGTGATCCAGGACCCCGCCGCCTCGGTGCTGGTGGCGGTCGACAACGACCTGCTGGTGGGCTCGATCATCGGCGGCTGGGACGGCTGGCGCGGCAACCTCTACCGCCTGGCCGTCCTGCCCTCGTACCGCCGCCGCGGCATCGCGCGTGCCCTGGTCGCCGCCGCGGAGGAGCGGCTGGCCGCGCGCGGCGCCCTGCGCGTCTCCGCGCTGGTCGAGCACGACCACCCCTGGGCGGTCGGGTTCTGGGATTCGCTCTACGAGCCCGATCCCCGCATGATCCGCTACGTCAAGAAAGTCGACGCGACAAGGAGACCCTCATGACGCGATTCACCGAGATGCTGGCCGCGCTCGCGGTGCTGCTGGGCGTGGCGGTGGCCGTTCCCCTCGTCGATCCCGCGGCCGCCCAGGACCGCACGCAAACCAAGGAGATCGTGGTGGCCTTCGCGGCCGAGCCGCGCACGCTCCTGCCCAACACCATCGTGGACTGGACCACCAACAACATGGTCGAGCACATGTACGACCGCCTGGTGGACCGCGATCCCAAGACCTACAAGCCCTCCCCGATGCTGGCCACCGGCTGGAAGGTGGTCAACGACACTACGTGGGAGTTCGCGCTGCGCCGCAACGTGAAGTTCCACAACGGCGAGCCCTTCGACGCCCAGAGCGTGAAGGCGACCATGGACTACATCAAGGACCCCGCGAACAAGACCCACTACCTGCCGCGATGGTCCCAGGTGAAGGAGATCCAGATCGTCAACGACCACACGGTGCGCTTCATCACCGAGAAGCCGTGGCCGGGCCTCATCGACCGCATCGCGGGCAGCGACTTCCTGCCGATGCCGCCCAAGGCCCTCAAGGAGCAGGGGGTCCAGGCGCTGGCGGCCAAGCCCATCGGCACCGGGGCCTTCCGCTTCGTGCAGTGGGTGCGTGACGAGAAGCTGGTGGTCGAGCGCAATCCCGACTACTGGCAGACTCCCGCGGAGGCGAGCCGGGTGACCTTCCGCTTCATCCCCGAGTTCAGCGCGCGGCTCGCCGCGCTGCTCGCGGGCGAGATCGACGTCATGAAGGACGTGCCGCCCCAGAACGTGGAGATGCTTCAGAACAGCGGCAAGGCGCGGCTGCGCGCCACCGTCTCCTCGCGCATCAACTACCTGGCCCTGGTGAACTTGAAGCCGGGGCCGATGCAGGACCTCCGGGTGCGCAAGGCCATCCACCACGCGGTCAACGTGGACGAGCTGATCCAGCAGGTGCTCAAAGGCCGGGCGACCAAGATGTGCGGGCCGCTCTCCCCGATCAACGTGGACTATTCGCCGAAGCCCCAGTGCATCAAGTACGACCCGGCCCAGGCCCAGGCCCTCTTCAAGGAAGCGGGGGTGGACCCGACCAAGCTGACGCTCACCCTCGACACCCCGTCGGGCCGCTACCCGCTCGACAAGGACGTCTCGCTCGCCATCGCGGCCCAGCTCCAGCGCGTCGGGATCAAGGTCAACGTGGTGGTCAACGAGTGGGGCACCCACCTGGACAAGATCAAGAACCGCACCACCGGCGACATGTTCTTCCTGGGCTGGGGCCCCGCGCTCGACGCCCAGAACACCATCGACCAGCTCTTCTCGGCCAGCCAGACCTACTCCTCCTACGGCAACAACAAGGCGCTGGACGCCAAGATCGCCCAGGCGGTGGTCATCGTGGATCCGCGGAAGCGGCTCGAGGCGTGGGCCGAGATCCAGCAGATGGTGCACGACGAGGTGCCGTGGGTCTTCCTCTGGCAGCAGCACGACCTCTACGGTGTCGCCAACTGGATCGAGTGGACTCCGCGCGCCGACGAGCGCATCTGGATGTACGAGGCGAAGCTCGCCCGGTAGGGCGGCCGCGATCGCGGCGGGCGGGCGCCGGGGGCCACCCGGCGCCCGCTCCCACAGGGTGGCGGGCTATTTCTTGTCCATCTTCTCCATCTTCTCCATCTTCTCCATCTTGTCGTCCTTCTTGTCCATCATCTTGCCCTTCATCTTGTCGTGCTTCGTGTCCATCTTGTCCATCTTCATCGAGTCATCCTTCATCTTGTCGCCGCCGCTCGGCGTCTGCGCGTAGCCGCTCGCGGGCACCACCGCCATCAACGCCACCACGGTCCCCAGGATCCATCGACGCATGACGAGCCTCCCCTGAAGCGAGATTGGGTCTACTGCGGCTCAGGGTAGGTTGCGCCGGCGCGAGCCGTGTCACGACCGCGTGAAATCCACGTCAATCGCGGTGGGGCTCCTCGGGCTCGGACGCCTCAGCCTGCGGATCGGCCGGCGCGGTCGCCTCCTCCTCTGCCTCGACATCCAGGGCGGCAAGAGTCTCCGCCGCGGCTTCCGCGAGCTTCTCCTGCACTGGGTCGCTCAGGTCCGACAGTTCCCGTATCGCCAGGTCGTACCAGATGTCCGAATGCATGATGTCACCTCACTCGGTGGTCTTGTCTGTCGTATCTCGAGGCATCGGCCATGCCAGCCCCAATCACCTATCAAATCAGAGCCTTGCTGGCCCATTGCCCTCCGGCGGGACCGGGCATTGCGCCCGGCGGAGGGCAGGCCTCCCGGCGCCGCGCGTCAGGTCGCCTGGGATCGGCGGATCGACGGCCGCTCGCAGCAGCGGTAGAAGGCCCGCGCGGTCCAGAGCACGAGCGGGGTCGTGGCCGCCATGATCACCAGGCTCGACGGCACGCCATGCGCGATCACGCCCGGCCACGTCGCGACCTCGCGGGCCAGCGGCTCGAAGGCGAGCTGGATGGGCCGGTGCAGCAGGTAGAGGCTGTAGGAGTAGACGCCGACCCGGGCCAGACAGCGCCCGGGCGCCGACGGAAGCCCGGGGCGCTCGTGGGCCAGCGCCGCGTAGAGGAGTAGCGCGAACGCCACCCCGTAGAGGGGCTCCTTCAAGATGTAGAGGCCGTAGGCCCAGGCGTACCACTCGAGGAGCACGCCCGCGCCCAGCGCGAGCGCGCCGGGCCACGGCGTCGAGAGCACGCGCGGCAGGGCCAGCCGGCCGGCCGCCCACTCCGCCACCACCGCGCCAAGGACCCATTCGAACCAGCGCGCGAGAAACAGCTCCCACGCGGGGCCGCCGAGCTCCACCGGCAGGGACGGCGCCAGCGCGAGCCCCACGCGATACGCCATCGTCACCCCGAGCACCGCGCCGAGCGCGCGGAGTGCCCCGAGGCGCGCGATGAGCCAGAAGACGACCGGATAGGCCAGGTAGAGCTGGGCCTCGACCGCGAGCGTCCAGGCCGGCGGATTGACGCCGTCGAAGGTGGCGGTGTGGAAGGTATGCACCAGCAGCGCCTGGGTGGTCACCGCGAGCCACGGGATCGGCGAGCCGGCCACCCACCAGAGCGCGAGGGCGGCGAAGAGCGCGACCAGGTAGGGTGGATAGAGCCGCCAGAACCGCCTGACGAAGAAGCGCTTCCAGTCCGGCGCCGTCGGCGCCGCCCGCGCGAGGGCGCGTGCGTGCGGGAGGTGGATGCAGAACCCGCTGATCACGAAGAAGAGGGGCACCCCGAGATACCCGAAGCCCAGGACCAGGGCGAGCCAGGGCCAGAACTCCCCGTCCAGGTTCGGCGCCCCCTGGTAGGCGGACACCTTCAGGTGGCACACCACCACGGCCAGCGCGGCCAGGCCGCGCAGCTGATCGACCCGCTCCCACCGGCCTCGCGCCGGCACCGCCCGAGTGTCGACCGCCATCGCGGAGGAAGACGGCTGCATCCGAGATGCCACGAGACGCGTCGCCCAACCGCGCGATTCCTCACGACTTCGACCGGCGAGCCACCACGGGGACGGGAGCATCCTGGTAAATCTTACCTGGAGCCGGCGCTTCGCGCGCAGCCGGCGGGGTTCACCTCCCCGTTTCCTGCTAGAATTCCGCCGCTGATCAATCTCGAGGACTCGGAGGGCGCCCCATGGCGATCACGGTATTCACGAGCGCGTTCCTCATCGACTGCGCCGGCAAGGAGCCGGTCGAGGGCGCGGCGGTCGTGGTGGAAGGCGACCGCATCAAGGACGTCATCGCCTCCGGCAAGGTGGGCCCGCTCGGTGGCAAGGTCGACACGATCGACCTGAAGGGCCGCACCCTGATGCCCGGCCTGACGGACGCCCACGTGCACATCTGCGCGGTCGAGGGCAACATCCCGGAGCAGCACCGACAGAACCCGCCGAGCCTGATCGCGGCCAAGGCGCTCCGGCGCATGGAGCAGGCGCTGATGCAGGGCTTCACCACGGTGCGCGACGCGGGCGGAGCCGACTACGGCTTTCGCGAGGCCGCCGAGTCCGGGCTCTACCCGGGCCCGCGCATGCTGGTGTCCGGCCGCCCGCTCTCGCAGACCGGCGGCCACGCCGACAAGCGGCGGCGCTCGGAGTGGATCGAGCCGGTGGAGTGCTGCGTGGGCATGGCGGGCATGATCGCGGACGGGCCGGACGAGGTCCGCAAGGCCGCGCGCGAGAACCTCCGCCACGACGTGGACCAGATCAAGATCATGGCCTCGGGCGGCGCCATGTCGCCCGGCGACGAGCTCGACACCACCCAGTACACGGTGGACGAGATGCGGGCCGCGGTGGAGGAGGCACGGGCGGTCGGCAAGTACGTCCTGGCCCACGCCTACTCCGGCTCCGCGATCCGGAACGCGATCCAGGCCGGCGTGCGCTGCATCGAGCACGGCAATCTCCTCGACGAGGCGGGCGCGCAGGCCATCAAGCAGGCGGGCGCCTACCTGGTGCCGACCATGGTCACCTACGAGGCGATCGCGCGCGAGGGCAAGAACTACGGCATCGGCGACCACCAGATCCAGAAGATCAACCTGGCGCTGGAGAAGAGCCTGGAAGGCCTCACCCATGCCTATCGCGCGGGCTGCAAGATCGGCTCGGGCTCCGACCTGCTCGGCGACATGCAGGCCCAGCGCGCGATGGAGTTCGAGCTGAAGGGCCAGGTCATGAAGCCGATGGAGGTGCTGCTCTCGGCCACCATGGTCAACGCGGAGATCTTCCGGATGGCCGACCGCATCGGGTCGGTCGAGCCCGGCAAGTACGCGGACCTGCTGGTCGTGGACGGCAACCCGCTCAAGAACCTGCGCGTGTTCCAGAACCAGGCCAACCTTCACGCGATCGTGAAGGGCGGCGTCTTCGTCAAGCGCGCGCTCTAGGCGCGCGCCCGGAGAGCTCCGCATGCCGAGCGCCGCCGACTTCGAGAAGCTGGGCGTCTTCTACCTGGGGCGGCCCTACGACTGGCAGCAGAAGAAGGCGCAGGACGGCGTGCTGCTCTACGACTCGAAGGACCTGGTCACCCACGCGGTCTGCGTCGGCATGACCGGCAGCGGCAAGACCGGCCTCTGCCTGGCCTTGATCGAGGAAGCCGCCATCGACGGGATCCCCGCGATCCTGATCGATCCCAAGGGCGACCTCGCCAACCTGCTGCTCACCTTCCCCGCGCTCCGCCCCGAGGACTTCCGGCCCTGGGTCAACGAGGACGACGCCCGGCGCAAGAATCTCTCCACGGACGACTACGCCCGCCAGCAGGCCGAGCTGTGGCAGAAGGGGTTGGCATCCTGGGGCGAGGACGGGGCGCGCATCCAGCGCCTGCGCGACGCGGCCGACTTCGCGATCTACACCCCGGGCAGCAACGCGGGCATCCCGCTCTCGATCCTCAAGTCGTTCGCCGCGCCGCCACCCGCCATCCGGAACGACGAGGAGCTGCTGCGCGAGCGCATCGGCACCACCGCCACGAGCCTGCTGGGGCTCCTCGGCATCGACGCCGACCCGATCAAGAGCCGCGAGCACATCCTGATCGCCACCATCCTCGACACCGCGTGGAGGCAGGGACAGGAGCTCGACCTGGCCGGCCTCATCCAGCAGATCCAGACCCCGCCGGTGAAGCGGGTGGGCGTGCTCGACCTGGAGGCGTTCTTTCCCTCCAAGGACCGCTTCGCGCTCGCGATGTCGCTCAACAACCTCCTCGCCGCCCCCGGCTTCGGAGCCTGGATGGAGGGCGAGGCCCTCGACGTGGACGCCCTCCTGCATACGCCCCAGGGCAAGCCGCGCGTCGCCATCGTCTCGATCGCCCATCTCAACGACGCGGAGCGCATGTTCTTCGTCTCGCTCCTGCTCAACCAGGTGGTGGGCTGGATGCGCACCCAGTCCGGCACCACCAGCCTGCGCGCGCTGCTCTACATGGACGAGATCTTCGGCTTCTTTCCCCCGGTGGCCAACCCGCCCTCGAAGACGCCCCTGCTCACCCTGCTCAAGCAGGCGCGGGCCTTCGGAGTGGGCGTGGTGCTGGCCACCCAGAACCCGGTGGACCTCGACTACAAGGGCCTCTCCAACACCGGCACGTGGCTCATCGGGCGGCTCCAGACCGAGCGCGACAAGGCGCGCGTCCTGGACGGCCTCGAGGGCGCCGCGGGCAGCGCGGGCCAGGGCTTCGACCGCGCGGCGCTCGAGCGCATCCTCTCCGGGCTCTCGAGCCGCGTCTTCCTGATGAACAACGTGCACGAGGACCACCCGGTGGTGTTCGAGAGCCGCTGGGTGATGTCCTACCTGCGCGGGCCGCTCACCCGCGCCCAGATCAAGTCGCTGATGGACGCGCGGCGCGGCGCCTCCGCGCCCGCGACGCCGGCAGCCCCGGCGCCTACGCCCGCGGCGCGGGCCGTCACCGCGGCACCGGCCGGCGGGAAGGCGACGCGCGGCGCCCCGCCCGCGGCCGTCGCTCCCGTCGCGGCGGCCGGAGCCGGCCAGCGCCCGCTCCTGCCGCCCGACGTCCCGCAGCTCTT
>Ga0326726_10004749_pt1 | contig 12388 bp, 12 predicted proteins | sample MHFenrmetagenome_2_FD_207603 | JGI IMG/M metagenome (GOLD analysis project Ga0326726, IMG submission 207603) | Lab enriched peat soil microbial communities from Michigan Hollow, Ithaca, NY, United States - MHF15MN | ecosystem: Environmental > Terrestrial > Soil > Wetlands > Peat | place: USA...
AGGATTTCTTGCTCATCGCCTGGCGGATGACGCCGATGATCGCCATCAGCACCGCACCGCCGACCCCGCCACTCGCCACGCTGGAAACGATGGAGCTGACGTCCATCGCGCCGGCACCGGTGGCGCCCATGCCGAGCATCCCGAGGATCTGGCCCCCGAGTCCGCCGCCGAGGATCCCGACGATGGAATTGCCGACCGTGCCGAGGCTGAACTTCTTCAGCAACGCGCCGGCGACATTGCCGCCGACCGCGCCGCTGACCAGCTGAATCAACAGGCTCGTCATGTCCATGATGCCTCCCGATGTGGGCCATTCATCAGCCCCTGGTTTTCCGCGGTAGTAGGCGACTATTGCGCCCGGCTTGCAACAAGGGCCCGATTCCTGCCGATCCGGCATGGATCGGCGGCGCAGCGGGTGGAAATCGCGGCCCGCTGCCCGTAACATTCGGGACCGCTTGCGGCGCCCGGGGGCGCGCCAGCCAGGAGAGGGGCCCGATGCGCATGGATCACGCCGGCAAGACGGTTTTTGTAGCCCTGGCGCTCGCGCTCGCGACGGCCGCCATCGCCGACGACGGCAACGCGGAGCGCGGCGCCAAACTCGCTTACACCTGCATGGGCTGCCACGGCATCGAGAATTACAAGAACGCCTACCCGAAGTATTCGGTGCCGAAGCTCGCCGGCCAGAGCGCGGTTTACATAGCGGCGGCGCTCGCAGAGTACAAGTCCGGGGCGCGCTCGCACCCGACGATGAAAGGCATGGCGAGCACGCTGTCGGCGCAGGATCATGCGGATCTCGCGGCCTGGTTCCAGGGCCCGGAGCGCGCGCGGCCCGGCCCGAAGCCGGCCGGCACTCTGCCGGCAGCCGCGTTGCCCTGCACGGCCTGCCATGGACAGGACGGCATCGGCACGGCTCCGGAGAATCCGACGCTCGCGGGCCAGCACGCGGACTACCTGGCGCAGGCGCTCAACGACTACCGGCACGGCAAGCGCCAGAACCCGATCATGGGCAGCTTCGCAAGCCAGCTTTCGCCGGACGACATCCAGGCGATCACGGCGTATTTCGCGCAACAGCAGGGTCTTGCGACGCCCAGGCGCTAGGCGCGAGGCGGGCGGCAGGCGCGCGAATGGCGCCGGGCCCATGCGATCATGGGCGCCAATGGCCGCGGATATCTCCGGGAAACTGACCGAATTCGCCGCCGGCATCACGGCGATCGATGCGGATTACGTGCGGCCGCGCGTTGCCGCCTCGCATCTCGTCGTGGACGGGGGCCGCGCCGCCTTCGTGGACACCGGGACGACGCTTTCGCTGCCGAACCTGCTGGGCGCGCTCGAACTGAAGGACATCGATCCCGCCGACGTGGACTGGGTGCTGACGACGCACGTGCATCTCGATCACGCGGGCGGGGCGGGCGCATTGATGAAGGCGCTGCCGAACGCGCGCTGCGCCGTGCATCCGCGCGGCGCGCGCCATCTCGCCGAACCCTCCAAGCTGATCGCGGGCTCGATCGCGGTCTACGGCGAAGAGCGTTTCCGGGAGCTCTATGGCGAGATCATCCCGGTCGACGAGGAACGCATGCTGGTGCCGGAGGACGGCGAGCGCATCCGGCTCGGCTCGCGCAGCCTCGAGCTGATCCATACGCCGGGCCATGCGCTGCATCATTATTGCATCGTGGACATGGAACACGACCGGATCTTCTCGGGCGATACCTTCGGGCTCTCCTACCGCGATTTCGACGTCGACGGCCGCGAGTTCATCCTGCCGACCACGACGCCCGTGCATTTCGATCCGGAGGCGCTCTGTCGTTCGGTGGACCGCTTGATGGCTTACGGGCCGGAGGCCATCTACCTGACGCACTATTCCGAGGTTCGCGACCTCGAGCGCCTCGCAGCGGAGATGAAGGACCGCGTGCGCGCGTTCGCCGACCTCGGCCGGCGCTTTGCTGCTGCGCCGGATCGCGGAATCAAGCTCCGCAATGCGATGTACGCGATGATGTCGCGCTGGCTTGACGAGCACGGCTTTCCCGCAGGCGACAGGGAACGGCACCGCCTGCTGGACGATGACATCGAATTGAACTGCCAGGGGATCGAAGTGTGGCTGGAGAGGCAATGAACAAGTTCAGGGCGTTTCGCATCAACGAGCGCGACAAGAAAATCGTCGCCGGCTTCGAGTCGATGAGCGTCGATGAGCTCACGCCGGGCGATGTCGTCATCCGCGTGCGCTACTCGAGCATCAACTACAAGGATGCGCTCGCGGCGACCGGCACGGGGCGGATCCTGCGCAAGTACCCGCTGAATGGCGGCATCGACCTGTCGGGCGTCGTCGCGAGTTCCACCGATTCGCGCTACGAGCCCGGGCAGGAAGTGCTCGTCACCGGATGCGGACTCAGCGAGACCGTGGACGGCGGTTATGCCGGGTACGCGCGCGTCGCCGGGGATTCGGTGATCCGCCTGCCGGATGGCATGGACCTGATGCAGGCCATGGCGCTCGGCACGGCGGGATTCACCGCGGCGCTTGCGATCCACCGCATGGAGCACAACGGCCAGGTGCCCGCGAAGGGACCGGTCGTCGTGACCGGCGCAAGCGGCGGCGTGGGTTCGATCGCGGTAGACCTGCTCGCGGGACGCGGCTACGAGGTCGTGGCGGTCAGCGGCAAGCCGGAGGCCGACGACTACCTGAAGGCGCTCGGCGCCTCGCGGATCCTGCGCCGCCAGGAAATCGACCTGGGAAGCCGCCCGATGGAAGCCGTGCTGTGGGGCGGCGCCATCGACAATGTCGGCGGGGACCTGCTCACCTGGCTCACGCGCACCGTGGATTTCTTCGGCAACATCGCGAGCATCGGGCTCGCCGGCAGCCCGAAGCTCGAGACGACCGTGCTGCCCTTCATCCTGCGCGGCGTGAACCTGCTCGGCATCACTTCGAGTTCGACGCTGCGCGACGTGCGCCTCGACGTCTGGCGGCGGCTCGCGTCGGACCTGCGGCCGCGCCATTTCGATCGCTTCGTCACGCGCAGCATCGGCTTCGACGCGCTGCCGGGCGCCTTCGACGACTACATGAAAGGCCGCGTGTTGGGGCGCACGGTCGTGAAGATCGCCTGAGTGCCCGCCGATCCGCTCGAAAGAACGCTGGTCGTCGGCGCCAAAGAGCAGGGCATCGCGCTCGAGCCGGCGCAGGCGGCGGCGATGCTGCGCCTGCTCGCCGAGCTTCGCGAGTGGAACCAGCGCTTCAACCTGACCGGGATCACCGACCCGGTGGACATGGTCCGCAAGCACCTGCTGGATTCGCTGTCGGTGCAGCCCTATCTGCGCGGCTCGCGCATCGCCGATGTTGGCACGGGCGCCGGCTTCCCGGGCCTGCCGCTCGCGGTGATCAATCCCGGGCGCGAGTTCGCGTTGATCGAGGCGACGGGCAAGAAGGCGCGCTTCGTCCGCCATGCTGCCGATGCAATGGAACTGAAGAACGTGGATGTCATCCCCGCGCGATCCGAGGACTGGCGGGGCCCCGCGCCGTACGACATCGTGCTGACGCGGGCGCTCGGCAAGCTGGACGAATTCGTGCGCGTGGCGGGGCACCTGTGCGCCCCGAAAGGCAGGCTGCTGGCGATGAAAGGCCGCCATCCGGATGCCGAGATCGCGGCCTTGCCGCCCGGCTGGAAGGCGACTGCGGTACACGACATCCGGATTCCCGGTCTTCCCGCTGCGCGTTGTATCGTGGAGCTCGGGAGAGCCTGACTTCATGAGTCGCATCATCGCGGTCGCAAACCAGAAAGGCGGCGTCGGCAAGACGACGACGGCCGTGAATCTCGCGGCATCGCTCGCCGCGACGAAGCGCCGCGTGCTGCTCGTGGACCTCGATCCGCAGGGCAATGCCACGATGGGTTGCGGGGTGGACAAGCGCCTGCTGGAGCGTTCCTCGACCGACGTGCTGCTGGGCGACTGCGCTGCGTCCGACGCGATCGTCGCGATAGACCCGGGCGGCTTCGATCTCCTGCCGTCGAACCAGGACCTGACCGCCGCGGAAGTACGCCTCCTCACGATGCTGGCCGGCCGCGAATACCGGCTCGAGAAAGCGCTCGAGCCGATCCGCGGCCGATACGAGTTCATCATCATCGACTGCCCGCCGGCGCTCAACATCCTGACCGTGAATGCGCTGACCGCGGCGGACTCCGTGCTGATCCCGATGCAGTGCGAGTACTACGCGCTCGAGGGCCTGACGGGCCTCGTCGGCACGATCGAGCAGATCCGCGACTCGGTGAATCCAAAGCTGCAGATCGAGGGCATTCTGCGCACGATGTTCGATCCGCGGAACAACCTGTCGAACGACGTCGCCGCGCAGCTGATCGAGCATTTCGGCGATCGGGTGTTCCGCACGATCATCCCGCGCAACGTGCGCCTCGCCGAGGCGCCCTCCTTCGGCGTGCCGGCACTCTTTCACGACAAGGATTCACGCGGTGCGCTCGCCTATCTCGCGCTCGCTGGCGAGATGATCCGCCGCGCCGAAGGGCCCGAACCGCCCGTCGACGCGCCCTGATCCCAGGCCCGTCCCGGAACCGGGACGGGGGCCGATCCCGGCGTCCCGCGAGCGGGATCAGGCTACCCCGACCGTCCCGTCGTGGCGGGGCGCGAAATAACTATAAATCGAATATAAACAGCCACTTGCGCCGTACAAGGCCGGGTTGGCACGGGCCTTGCTATATCCCTATCAGGAAGCGGCCACCGGCCGCACAAGCGAAGGACGAGGAGACAACCATGAACACGCTTTATCGGAACTACCGGACGCTCACAGTTGCCGCGATGGCGGCGATCGTGGTGGTCGGGCTCACGGGCCTGACGCTGGACCAGGGCCATGCCGGCGCGCTGCCGCGCGGCGTCGTGGAAATCGGCGAGCTGCAGACGCTGCAGGTCGGCAACCTCGCGGTCGCCGTGCTGCCGGAAGTGCAGGTGATCGGCAGCCGCGACGTGCAGCTCGCGGACGTCGAGACGACCGAAGCCGACGGCACGCGTGGCTGAGGCGCGGCAGGCGGCCATGAGCCGTGGCGATGCGCCGGCCGATACGCAGTGGGCGCGTGCGCTCATGGCGGTGGCGGTCGCCTTCGCGCTGGCTTCCTGGCAGCTGTGCCAACTGCACTGCATGTTCGGAGTGAACTGATGGATCGTCCGCGCCTGAAGGATCAATCGAAGCGCGTGAAACTCGCCTGGGTTGTCGGCGGTTTCATCGCGCTGTCGGGCTTCGCGTATGCGATCGCCCGCATCGATCCGGGCGCGCCGAGCGTCTCGCGCGAACAGCTGTATCTCGACGAAGTGAAGGAAGGCACGCTGGAGAGGAAGGTGCGCGGCCCGGGCGTACTGCAGCCGCGCGAAGCGCGCTGGCTCGCCACCCGCGTGGATGCGCGCGTCGACCGTGTGCTGGTGCGTGCGGGCGAAACCGTCGCAGCCGACACGGTCATCGTCCAGCTCTCGAATCCGGAAGTCGAGCGCGCGGCCGATGCCGCGGCGCTCGAAGTGGCCGCCGCGCGCGCCGAATATGCCGCTGCGCGGCTCGAACTCGAAAGCCAGCGCCTGGACCGGCGCTCCTCGCTCGCGGAAGCGCGCGCGACCGCGGAGTCCGCGCGCCTGCAGGCCGTCGCCGAGGAACGCGCGTTCGCGCAGGGCGCCGTCTCCGAGCTCCAGTCCTCGCGTTCGAAGATCCTGGCGGCCCAGCTGGGCGAACGCGCAGACATCGAGAAGCAGCGGCTCGCCGCGCTCGACTCGGCGGTCGGCGCCCAGCTCGAGGCGCGCATGGCGCGCCTGCGCCAGCAGGAGCGGGCGCTGGAAGAACGCCGCCTCGCGGCCGATTCGCTGCAGGTGCGCGCCGGCATCGCGGGTGTCGTGCAGAGCGTGCCGGTGCAGGAAGGCCAGCAGCTCGCGCCGGGCGCCAACGTCGCACGCGTCGCGAAGCCCGACACGCTCTATGCGGAACTGCGGATCCCGGAGCTCGATGCCCGCGATCTCGCGCCCGGCCAGGCCGCCAGCATCGACATGCGCGACCGCCTGGTGCGCGGCCGCGTGGTCCGCGTGGACCCGACGGTCGTCGCCGGCGCCGTGCGCGTCGAGATCGACTTCGACGAGGCGCTGCCCTCGCAGGCGCGCGCCGACCTCTCGGTGGACGGCACGATCGCCATCGAGACGCTGAAAAACGTGCGCTACGTCGGCCGGCCGGTCGGCGCGCAGTCCGATTCGACGACGACCGTATTCCGCGCACATGCTGATTCGACGGTGGCCGAGCGCGTGACGGTGAAATTCGGAAAGGCGTCCGTGAACCAGATCGTCGTGCTCGAGGGCCTCGAGCCCGGCGACATCGTGGCGCTCGCGGACACAACGCAATGGTCCGGCAAGGACCGCCTGGTCATCGACTGAAACAGGGGAGCACCGACGACATGCAGGAACAAGCCATGATCAAGCTCGAGGGCGTCACCAAGGTCTTCTACACCGACGATCTCGAGACGCATGCCCTCGACGGCATCCACCTGGACGTCGGCAAGGGCGAGTTCCTGTCGATCTCCGGCCCCTCCGGCTGCGGCAAGTCCACCTTGCTCGCGATACTCGGCCTGCTCGACACGCCGACCGACGGGCGCTACCTGCTGGCAGGCAGTGACGTGACGGCGCTGACGCCGGCGGCGCGCGCCAAGGTGCGGAACGAGCGCATCGGCTTCATCTTCCAGGCCTTCAACTTGATCGGCGACCTGACGGTGCTGCAGAACGTCGAGCTGCCGCTGACCTACCGCAGTGCCATGCATGCCGAAGAGCGGCGCAAGGCGGCGTTGCACGCGCTCGAGCGCGTCGGCATGTCGCACCGCGTCAACCATCACCCGGCGCAGCTCTCGGGCGGGCAGCAGCAGCGCGTCGCGGTCGCCCGCGCGCTCGCGGGCCGGCCCTCGATCCTGCTGGCCGACGAGCCGACCGGAAACCTCGATTCCCGGAACGGCGAGGCCGTCATGAACCTGCTGCGCGAACTGCATCGCGAGGGCTCGACGATCTGCATGGTCACGCACGATCCGCGCTACGCGGACTACGCCGATCGCAAGGTGCAGCTGTTCGACGGCCGTGTCGTGGACGAGAACACATTGATCGACCTGTCGTCGCGTCGCGCGGCCAAGGTCTGAGGGGAAACGCATGCGCGGATTCATCGATGAGCTGAAGGCAGCTGTCTACGGACTCGCGCGCGCGCCGTCCTTCACGGCGCTCGCGGTCGGCGTGCTGGGGCTCGGCCTCGCGGCCGTGATCTTCATGTACGGCGTCGCCGACACGATCATGCTGAAGCCGGCGCCGTTCCCGAACTCCGACCGCCTGTACACGATCGTGACGTATGCGGCGCAGGAACCCGACGATTACGACGACACGATGGCGCCGCAGGATTACCTCTTGATACGCGATGCCCAGACGCAGTTCGAGGCGCTGGGCGCGGCCTATGTCGGCACCGCCTACCTGACCGGCGACGGCCAGGCGGAGCGCTATGACGGCGGTTTCACCGATGGATATGCTTTCGACGTTGCCGGCGTCGCTCCCGAGCTCGGTCGCACCATCCTCCCGCGCGACACGATCGAGGGCGCGGCGCCGGTGGTCGTCCTGAGCCACCGGCTGTGGAGCGAGCGATTCAACGCCGATCCGAAGGTGATCGGGCGCATCGTCCGCGTGAACGGCCACGCCTCGGAGGTCATCGGCGTGATGCCGGCAGGCTTCAGCTTCCCGTCGAGGGCATCGCTCTGGGTCGCGATCCAGCAGGACCCGGCGAAAGTCAGCCGGATCGATGCCACCAGCGTCGCTGTCCTTGGGCGGCTGAAGCCCGGTGGCAGCGCCGACCTTGCCCAGCAGGAACTCGCCCCGGTCGCCGCGCGCATCAAGTCGGAAGTGCCGCAGCAGCTCTGGAACGGGCATTTCGAGGTCATGCCGTTCGCAGCGAGCTTCATCGGCAAGGATGCGAACCTGATCTGGACCATGCTGGTGGCGGTCGGATTCGTGCTCCTGATCGCCTGCGCCAACGTCTCGAACCTCTTGCTGGCGCGCTCCGCTTACCGCGTCCGCGAGACCACCGTGCGCTCGGCGCTCGGCGCGACCCGCAGTCGCCTGGTCGTGCACATGCTGGCGGAAGGCCTCGTCATCAGCGCGCTCGCGACGCTGGTGGGCCTGCTGCTCGCGTCGATCGCGCTCGATGCGATGCGCATCGTGATGGAGCGCACGCAGGACAGCAACCCGGAGTGGTGGACTTACGAGATCAATTTCCGCGTCGTCGTATTCGCAGTTGGAGCCGCGCTGCTCTCCACGCTCATTGCCGGGCTGCCGGCGGCGTTGCGCGCCTCGCGGCCCTCGCTGGATGCGCTCCTGCGCGACGGCGGCCGCACCGGCACCGGCCTCGCGATCGGCAAGATCGCGTGGGGCCTTGTGGTGTTCGAGGTGGCGCTCGCCTGCCTGCTGCTCGGCAGTTCCGCGCTTATGACCAAGGGCATGCTGAAGGCGACCAGCGGCGACGTCGGCGTCGAGACCAGCGATATCATGACCGGGCGCGTTGGCCTCACGGCCGGCACCTACGTCGAGAAACCGGACCAGGTGCGGTTCTGGGAAAACCTCGTTGCGCGGATCCAGGCGCAGCCCGGCGTCAAGGCCGCAGCCGTGACGACATCGCTGCCGGCGACCGGCAGCGACGATGGCCCGGTCTCGATCGAAGGGCGCGACTACGGCAACACGACCACCAAGCCGTTTGCCGAGAGCATCAGGACGAGCAACTCGTACTTCGGGACATTCCGGATCGCGGCCCGCGAGGGCCGGGTGCTCGACAGCCGCGATACCAGCGAGTCGTTGCCGGTGGTCGTCGTCAACGAGACGATGGCGAAGGAGATGTGGCCCGACGGATCGCCGATCGGCGCGCGCGTCCGTTTCGATTTCGACGAGAAGGGCCCCTGGCGCACGGTCGTCGGCGTCGTGCCGGACGTCGTGTACGACGACGATGGCGGCATCGATCCGACGGTCTACACGCCGGTAAACCAGTCGCCGGAGCGGTTCATGAGCATCGCGCTCCGCGGCTCTGGCGATCCGCGGGCGCTCGCCGGCGCGATGCGCAATGCACTCGCGCAGACCGACCCGGACCTCGCGCTTTACTGGGTGCGCACGCTCGAAGAGCAGATGGCCATCCGGACCTCCGGCTTCCGCATCGTCGGGACGATCTTCGCGATTTTCGCAGGCGTTGCGCTGGTGCTGGCCGCGGCCGGGTTGTTCGGCGTGCTGGCATTCCACGTTGGGCAGCGAACCCGCGAAATCGGGGTGCGCCGCGCGCTGGGCGCGGACGATCGCCGCATCCTGAAGCTCGTCATGCGTGCGAGCGGGGTGCAGATCGGCATCGGCATCGCGATCGGAATGGCCCTGTTGCCATTCATGGCGCGCGGGCTTGGCAACATCCTGGACGAGCAGAGCCCGTACGATCCGGTCATCTACGGCCTGGTGCTGGCGGTGATGGTGATCGTGGCCGTGGCGGCGACACTGACGCCGACCCGGCGCGCCCTGCAGGTGGACCCGGCGGCGGCATTGCGCTACGAGTGAGGGCCGTGCAGGATCGTGCCTCATGCAGGCACGCATCCTCATCGCCGATGACCAGGCGGACATCCTCTCGGCGCTGAAGCTGCTGCTGAAGCGCGAGGGCTTCGAGGTCGCGACCGCAACTTCGCCGGCGGGAGTGCTGGACGTCGCCTCGCGCGAGCGGGTGGACGTCGCGCTCGTGGACCTCAACTACGCACGCGACACGACTTCCGGCAAGGAAGGCCTCGAGCTCGTCGACCAGCTGCGCAAGCGCGACCCGGAGATGCCGGTCGTCGTGATGACCGCCTGGGCGACGGTGGACGTGGCCGTGCAGGCGATGCGCCACGGCGCCAACGACTTCATCGAGAAGCCCTGGGACAACCAGCGCCTGATGAGCGTGCTGCGGAACCAGGTGGCATTGGCCCAGGCGCGCCGCCACGGCCGGCGCCTTGCCGACGAGAACGCGATCCTGCGCGCCAGCGACGGCGCGAAGCTCGTCGCGACCTCCGAGGCGATGCAGGACGTCGTGCGCCTCGCGCGCCAGGTCGCGCCGTCGGGCGCGAGTGTGCTGATCACCGGGGAACCCGGCACCGGCAAGAGCCTGCTCGCGCGGCTGATGCACGAGTGGTCGGACCGCGCCGAGAAATCCTTTATCTCGGTCAATATCGGCGGGCTGCCGGAGAGCGTGTTCGAGAGCGAGATGTTCGGCCATGTGCGCGGGGCGTTCACCGACGCGAAGGCCGATCGTGCCGGGCGCTTCGAGCTGGCCGACGGCGGCACGCTGTTCCTCGACGAGATCGGCAACGTGCCGCCGGCGCAGCAGGCGCGGCTCCTGCGCGCGCTCGAGACCGGCGAGTTCGAGCGCGTCGGCTCCTCGCGGACGCAGCGCGCCGACGTGCGCATCATCTCGGCGACCAACGCGAACCTGCCGGCGATGATCGCCGACGGGCGCTTCCGCGAGGACCTCCTGTTCCGCATCAATACCGTCGAGATCCGCCTGCCGCCGCTGCGCGAGCGGCGCGAGGAGATCGCGGAGCTCGCGAACACGGTGCTCGGGAAAAAGGCGGCGCAATACAGCCGCGACATCCGCGGCTTCGAGCCGGCGGCGATGACGGCGCTGATGCAGTACGGCTGGCCGGGCAACGTCCGCGAGCTGAACAGCGTGGTCGAGCGCAGCCTCCTGCTGGCCGCGGGCCCGCAGATCGGCGTCGCAGACCTGCGGCTGTCGGCGGCGCGCGCCGGTCCGCCGTCGCTCGAGGAAATGAGCCTCGAGGACGCGGAGCGCGCGCTCATACGCTCCGCAATCAGGCGCAACGGCGGCAGCGTGCCGGCGGCGGCCGAGGCGCTCGGCCTGTCGCGCAGTGCGATGTACCGCCGTCTCGAGAAACTGGGCCTGAAGCCCGACGAACTGTAGGCCGATCGTGGCGCCGGAAGCAGCAACACCGAGAAAACCGCTGAAGACCCGGCCAGTCACGGGTGGCCTGCGGCTGCCTTTCCAGGTCCGCATCGTGGCGCTTGCGCTTGCGGGCGGGTTGCCGGCGGTGCTGCTCGCGCTCGTGCTGCTGCGCGGGAGCGGCGTCCCCGATTCCGTGCTTCGGCTGATCGTCGTCGTATTGCTCGGCGTGTGGATCGGCTTCGCGATCGCCGTCCATCGCGCGACCGTCGAACCGCTGCGCTCGATCGCGAACCTGCTCGAGGCACTGCGCGGCGGCGACTACGCCGTGCGCGGCCGCTATGCGAAGAAGGGCGATGCGCTCGGCGACGTCGTGCTGGAATCCAACCGCCTCGGCGCGACCTTGCGATCGCAGCGCTTCGAGGCGCTCGAAGCCTCGGCGTTGCTGCACAAGGTGCTGGCCGAGATCGACGTCGTCGTGCTCGCTTTCGACGGCGACGGGATCATCCGGCTCGCGAACCGTGCGGCCGGGGAACTGCTGCGCCGCCTCCCGGACACGCTGATCGGCCTCTCGGCAGCGGAAGCGGGCGTCGCGGACCTGGTCGACGGCCCCGCCGTGGCGAGCGAATCCTTCGCCTTCCCCGCGCGCAGCGGCCGCTGGCAGGTGATGCGCGAGACCTTCCGCGAGGGCGGGCGGCTGTTCCGCCTGCTGGTCGTGACGGACCTGAGCCAGGCGCTCCGCGACGAGGAAAGGCGCGCCTGGCGCAGGCTGATCCGCGTGATCTGGCATGAGCTCAACAATTCGCTGGCGCCGATCAAATCGGTCATAGAAACCAGCCGCGATGCGCTCGCTTCCGGGCCGCTCGAGGCCGGCGATCGCAAGGAACTATCCGAGTCGCTCGCGCTGATGGCCGAGCGAGCAGAGGGCTTAAGGCGTTTCCTGTCCCGCTACAGCGAGCTTGCCCGGCTGCCGGAGCCGACCCTCGCCGACTGCAATGCGCCGGCCCTGCTCAGGCAGGTTGCCGCGGTGCAGGCCGGCCGCGTGCAGGTCAGCGTGCCGGAGGGCCTCAACATCCGCGGCGACGCCGACCAGCTGCAACAGGCCCTGATCAACCTGGTGCGCAATGCCATCGAGGCGACGCCTGGTGGCAAGGAACCCGTGGAACTGCGGGCTTCGCGAAGCAAGGACGGGGTCGTGTTCGAGGTCGAGGACTGCGGCCCCGGGGTCGCCAACCCCGACAACCTGTTCGTGCCTTTCTTCACGACCAAGCCCGGCGGCAGCGGCATCGGGCTGGTGCTCGCCCGCCAGGTCGCCGAAGGCCATGGCGGCACGCTGACCCTGCAGAATCGCGCCGACCGCAGCGGCTGCATCGCGCGAATGACCATCCCCTGAACTTGGTGCCGGGTCGCAAGTTCGTAGTTCCTGACGCGCTCCCCGTTCCTGAACTACGAACT
>Ga0326726_10004750_pt1 | contig 12388 bp, 8 predicted proteins | sample MHFenrmetagenome_2_FD_207603 | JGI IMG/M metagenome (GOLD analysis project Ga0326726, IMG submission 207603) | Lab enriched peat soil microbial communities from Michigan Hollow, Ithaca, NY, United States - MHF15MN | ecosystem: Environmental > Terrestrial > Soil > Wetlands > Peat | place: USA...
TGCTGACCCTCGCACTCGGCATCGGCGCGAACGCCGCGATCTTCAGCTTCGTCGACGGCGTGCTGCTCAAGCCGCTGCCGTACCCGAACCCTGACCGCATCTACCTCCTGTGGGAGAAGCCGCCCGGCGGCGGCAACAACGTCGTCTCGGCGCTGAACTTCCTGGACTGGAAGTCGCAGTCCGACTCCTTCGCGTACATGTCGGCCGGTACCGGCGGCTCGGTGACGCTGACTGGCCACGGCGATCCGCAGCGCCTGGCAGGCGCGCGCGTGTCGGCGGGCTACTTCAACGTCTTCGGTGTGAACGCCGCGCTCGGCCGCACGTTCGCGCCCGACGAAGATCAGCCGGGCAAGGAGCACGTGGTCGTCCTGAGCCACCGGCTGTGGGCGACGGAGTTCGGCGGCGACACCGCGCTCGTGGGGCGCACGATCGTTCTCGACGGCCTGCCGCACACGGTGATTGGCGTGCTGCCCGAAGGCAGCCCGTTCGACCGCAGCTTCAGCCGCATGTGGCGGCCGCTCGCGTTCAGTCCGGGCGAGCGCACGCGCAACTTCCATTGGCTGCAGGTCCTGGCCCGGCTGAAGCCCGGCGTCACGATCGAACAGGCGCGCGCCCAGCTGGATGCGATCGGCGCGCGAATCGCGACCGATTACCCGGACTCGAACAAAGGCTGGGGCGTCTCCTACGTCAAGTATTCGGACGCCGTCGTCGGCCCGCAACTGCAGAGCTCGCTCTACGTGCTGCTCGCCGCGGTTGGCATGCTGCTGCTCATCGGCTGCGCGAACCTGGCGAACCTCACGCTTGCGCGCGGGACGTCGCGCGAGCGGGAAGTCGCGGTCCGCGCCGCGCTCGGCGCCGGGCGCGCGCGGCTCATCCGCCAGTTCCTGACCGAGAACGTCCTGCTCGCCTCGTGCGGCGGCGTCGCCGGAGTCCTGCTCGGCTACGCGCTGATGCGGTGGCTGCAGACCATGCTGCCGCCGTTCTATCTCCCCGCCGTGGCGAGCATCGGGATGGACGCGCGCGTGCTGGCGTTCACCCTCGCGTTGTCGATCGCGACCGGCCTCGTCTTCGGCATCGCGCCGGCGCTGCATGCGACCGCGCCGGATCTGTCGAGCGCGATGAAGGAAGGCGGACGCGGATCGGCCGGCGACGGCGGCCGGCGACGGCTGCGCAGCGCGCTCGTGGTCGTCGAAGTGGCGCTCGCGTTCATCCTGCTCGCCGGCGGCGGACTCCTGGTCCGCAGTTTCTTCGAGATGATGAACACGCCGCTCGGCTTCGACGCGGCCAACGTTCTCACGCTCCGGCTGCCGTTCGCCAACGATCGATTCGCGACGCCCGACCAACTCTCGGCGTACGTGCGGTCCGTCGTCGGCCGCGTGCGGTCGGTGCCGGGCGTCCTCGGCGCGGCGGCGACCGACGCGCTGCCGCTCGAGGGCTACAACAACGGGATGCCGTTCCTGATCGCGGGGCGCGAGGCCGTCGATCGCGCGAATCGGCAGGCGTGCGGCTTCAAGATGGTGCAGGCGGATTATTTCCGCGTCCTGGGCATTCAGATCGTCAAAGGCCGGCCGCTGACGGATCGCGATGTGAAGGGGACGACGCCGGTCGCGGTCATCAATCAGGGCATGGCGAACCGCTATTTCAAGGACCAGGATCCGATCGGGCAGCGCGTGCTGATTCAGGAGATCGTGCCGGGCAAACCGCAGCTCGGGCCGGAGATTCCGTGGGAGATCGTCGGCGTCATCGCCGACGAGCGGACGGGCAGTCTCGAAGGCACGACACGTCCCGGCATCTACGTGCCGATGGAGCAGAGTCCGTCCACGAACATCAGCGTGGTCTTGCGATCGGCGGTCGATCCGGAGACGTTGTCGCGCGCGATCGGGCAAGCGGTGCACGAGAGCGACAAGGAGCAGGCGATCACGGACGTGCGGACGCTCGAGCGGATCAAGAGCGAGTCGGCCGCGTCCAATCGCCTGCGGACGACGCTGCTCGCCGTGTTCGCGGCGCTCGCGCTGGCGCTGTCGGCAATCGGGATCTACGGCGTGATCTCGTACACGGTGGCGCAACGGTCGCACGAGATCGGCGTCCGCGCCGCGCTCGGCGCGTCGGCCGCCGATCTGCTCGGCATGGTGCTGAAGAGCGGCATGACGCTGGCCGGCGCGGGCCTCGCGCTCGGGCTCGCCGGCGCGCTGGCGCTGACGCGGCTGCTGCAGAGCCTCTTGATTGGCGTCAGCGCGAAAGATCCGGTGACCCTCGGCGGATCGGCGGTCGTGCTGGCGGCCGTCGCGTTCCTCGCCTGCTATATCCCGGCGCGCCGCGCGGCGAAGCTCGATCCGTTGATCGCGTTGAGAGATACGTGAGAGTTCAGACGCTGAGGTGAACGTGCTCGGCGGCGATCATCGACGCCCGAAGACGGCCGTTGAGGCGACGGGCGGTTCGATCTGTTCGGCGGGGCCGGCGTCGCGAGCCTCGAGCTCGTCAATTGCGCTCGCGACGATCGCTTCGTCCATCTCGGTCACTTCGAAACCGTGGCCGATACCGCGCAGCAGCGTGATGTGCAGCTCGCCGCCGAGGTGCTCGCGGAATTCCCGCAAGCCGTGGATGATGGCAGGACTGCCGCCGGGCGCGCGGTCAGTCATCGCGGAATCCCACAGCCGGAATCCGACGCCTTCGAGCAGCCGCAAGATGCGCGCGGCGACGATCGGCGCGAGGTAACCCTTCTTCACTGAGTAGGTCACGTCCAGCGCCAGCCCGATGGCCACCGCTTCTCCGTGCTGGAGACGATGATGGGTCATCGACTCGAGTTTGTGCGCGGCCCAGTGCCCGAAATCAAGCGGACGGGCGCTGCCCATCTCGAACGGATCGCCGTTCCCGCAGATGTGCGCAAGGTGCAACTCCGCCGACCTGCGGATCAGGGAGGTGAGGACCGTCATGTCGCCGCTCGCGATGTTCTCGACGTTCGTCTCGAGATAGCGGAAGAACCCCGGGTCGCGCAGGAGCGCAACCTTGATCGCCTCGGACACGCCCGCGATGCGATCGCGACGGCTGAGCGATTCGAGGAACCGCGAGTCGTTGATCACCGCAAACGGCGGCACGAATGTCCCGACGAAATTCTTCTTGCCGAACAGGTTGATGCCGTTCTTGACCGCGAATCCCGAGTCGGCTTGCGACAGCACCGTCGTCGGAAAGCGGATGACGCGCACGCCGCGGTGAGCGATGGCCGCGGCAAACGACACCATGTCGAGCACGGCGCCGCCGCCGATCACGGCGACGAACGACTGCCGATCGAGGCCGACCTCGTTGATATGTTTGAGTATCGAGAGCGGGTGCGCGAAGTCGTTCTTGACCGCTTCTCCGCCGGGCACGATCAGCGGCGACGCGACGAGCTCGAGCGCGTCCGGGAACGCCGAAAAGTAACCGCGAATGTCCTGGGGAAGCGAGGGATGCGCGGAGGCGACCTGCCCGTCAATCACCACGAGCACGCGGTGACGCCGATCCGCTTCTTCCTGGCGAATGACGTCGAAGAACACCGTGTTGGCCCGGTCCCAGACATCCTGCGTGAAATGCACAGGAAACTTGAACGGGACCGAGAAGCCGTGGGTGGGCTGCTGCATTAGGGTCAACAGGTCGTTGAGCCTTGGGAGACAGCAAATAGCCAACCAAGGTCATCCTGGAGTGGACCACTGCTCGCTTTCAGACTCATCTACTTGGATACAAATGACTTAACTGTGCATTTCTAAGTTGCCTGCCAGAGTGAATCTTTGTGGGACTTGATCATCAGTCTCGGCAGACTGCGACAAAAGGTCGCCGAACTCCTAACTTCTCGACGGCTCTCATGCCGCCGAACATCGCCGGGCCATCGGCGGGCCGTCACTGTAGAATGCCGCCTTCCGACCTCAAGAAGTCGTAGAACTGAGGAGGCGCGACATGCGGTGGACTCGCGCGGTGCCGATCGTCGCAGTGACGTGCAGTCTTGGGGCGAGCCTGCTCTCCGCTCAGACGCCTCCTCCGAAAAATCCTCTCGAAGGCGAGCCCGCGGCCATCAAAGCCGGCATGGGCATCTTCCGCGCGCGCTGCGCCGACTGCCACGGCGTCGACGCCAAGGGGGTGCGCGGTCCCGACATCTCACGCGTCTGGGCGGAAGGCCGCACCGACAGCGGTCTGTTCCAGACGCTCCGCAACGGCGTGCCGAACACCGAAATGCCTTCCGTTGGAACACGGACGTCAGACAGCGAAGTCTGGCAGATCCTCGCATACGTGCGCACGCTGGCCGCGCCCGCGCCGACCGATCCGCCGCGCGGCAACGCCGAGAACGGGGAGCGCGTCTTTCGCGCGAACTGCGCGAGCTGCCATCGCGTGAACGGCAGGGGCGGACGCCTCGGTCCAGACTTGTCGCGCGTCGGCGCCGCCCGCTCCCGCGAGGCCATCGCCGCGCGCATCATCGGCGCCGCTGAAGGATCGCGGCCGGGCTACGAGCCGGTGACGGTGACGCCGCCGGACGGCCAGCCCATTCAAGGCGTCAAGAAGAACGAGGATTTGTTTTCCGTGCAGATCATGGATTCGCGCGAGCGGATCCAGGGCTACGAGAAGGACAAGATGCAGGCGGTCGTGGACGGCAAGAAGTCCGCGATGCCGGTCTTCGGTCCGGATCGCCTGGGCCAGAGCGATCTCGATGACGTCGTGCGGTACCTGCAGAGCCTGCGCGGATTCGATCCCGCCGTGAAGCAGTGAGACAGTGAGGCAGGTGGGGCGGGTAGGGCAGGTGGGGAAGAGGAAAATCATGCGCACTGCGATTTCTCGTCTCGTGCGGATTGCGGGTCTCGTGGTGGTCGTCGGTGCGGCCGTCGTCGCTGCGCAGCAGGCGCCGCCGGCGCAGGTCGCCGAGCAGGAAATCCTCGACGGCTTGAAGGCCGACGGATCGCGCTGGCTCACTTTCGGCGGCGACTACGCCAATCACCGCCACAGCCCGCTGACGTCGCTCACGCCGGCGAACGTGAATCGGCTCGTGCCGCAGTGGACCTTCCAGACCGGCACGCTCGGGAATTTCGAAACCACGCCGCTGCTACGCGACAACGTGCTGTACGTCACCGGCCCGCAGAACGTCGCGTGGGCGGTCGACGCGCGCACGGGGCGGCAGATCTGGCGCTACCGCCGCGAGCTGCCTCCGAACCTGACCGCGTGCTGCGGTCTGGTGAACCGCGGCTTCGGCGTGCTCGGCGACAAACTGTTCATGACGACGCTCGACGCGCACCTGCTCGCGCTCGACATGAAGACCGGCGCGATCGCGTGGGACGCGACGCTCGAGGACTACAAGCGCGGCTATGCGTCCACGCTGGCGCCGCTCGTCGTGAAGGGCAAAGTGATCGTCGGCGTCGCCGGCGGCGAGTTCGGCATCCGCGGCTTCCTCGACGCGTACGACGCGCAGACCGGAAAGCGCGCGTGGCGCTTCTACACGATTCCCGGTCCCGGCGAGCCCGGCCACAACACGTGGTCTGGTGATTCGTGGAAGACCGGCGGCGCGGGACTCTGGGTCACCGGCGCGTACGATCCGGAGCTGAACCTCCTGTACTACGGGACCGGCAATCCCGGTCCGGACTATCACAGCGACAGCCGCGAAGGCGACAATCTGTACAGCTGTTCGCTCGTCGCGATCGACGCCGACACGGGGAAAATCCGCTGGCACTATCAATTCACGCCGCACGACATCCACGACTGGGACGCGACTGAGGTGCCCGTCCTGGCCGATCTCACGATCGGCGGCCAGCCGCGCAAGGTCGTGATGTTCGCGAATCGCAACGGCTTCTACTACACGCTCGATCGCACCAACGGCAAGCTGATCCTGGCCAAACCGTTCGTGCTCACGACATGGGCGAAGCAGATCGACAGCGACGGCCGGCCGCACCTCGAGCCCGGTCACGTTCCGGACGAGAAGGGCGAGATCACGTGTCCCGATATCGCCGGCGGGACCAATTTCTGGCCGCCGACCTACGACCCGGGCTCGCGCCTCTTCTTCGTCAACGCGCGTGAAGTCTGCGCGATGTTCTACGCCTGGAAGCCCGAGTACAAGGAAGGCGAGCGGTTCACCGGCGGCGCCGCGCAGCGCGTCGCCGGGTCGGACACGAAGGCCATCGGCGCGCTCCGCGCGATCGATCCAGTCACGGGCGAACGTCGCTGGCAGTTCGAGTACCTGTCGCCGTCGACCGCGGGTCTGCTGTCGACCGCGTCGGGATTGATCTTCAGCGGCGACGCGGACGGCAATCTGCTCGCGCTCGACTCGCGCACCGGGAGGCTGCTGTGGCGGTACCAGATGGGCGCGACGATGCACGGCACGTCGCCGATCACGTACATGCTCGACGGACGCCAGCACCTGCTCGTCCCGGCGGGGACGACGCTGACGGCGTGGGCGATTCCCGCGGATAAGTAGGCGGGTCCTTTTGGACCCGCCAGGCAGCCGGGTCCGAGAGGACCCGGCCTACACGTCAAGGAGGCACTCGTGAAAAAGACTCTCGTCGTGCTGATGGTCATGCTGCTCGGCGTCGTCGTGAGCCAGGCGCAACGCGGAGGGCCGACTCCCGAAATGCAGGCCGCGCTCGCCAAACAGGACGCGCTCGAGAAGGCGACGGCGCGGCTCCAGGTCACCGAGGACGTGCTGCCGCTCGTGGTCCCTGGCCACACCATCGGCGAAGCCGTCGGCGTCGCGAAGAACGCGCAGGGCCACCTGTTCGTGTTCACGCGCAGCGGCAATGTCGGTCCGGCGAAGGGCGCGACCGCGTCGCAGTTGTTCGAATTCGATCCGACCCTCAAGTTCGTGAAGCAGTGGGGGCAGGACAACTACGCCGCGTCGTTCGCGCACACCGTGCGTGTCGACAAGTACGGCAACGTCTGGATGACGGACGAAGGCGCGAACATGATCGTCAAGTTCAATCCGCAGGGCATGGTGTCGATGGTGCTCGGCCGCAAGACCGAAGCGATCGACTACCTCGAGCGCTTCACCGAGCGCGGCGAGAAGGAGCGAGAAGATCAGCGCTACCCAGTCGGCACCATGGGCACGTTCAACCGCCCGACCGACGTCACGTGGGACACGCAGGACAACATCTTCGTCAGCGACGGCTACAACAACTCGCGCGTCGTGAAGATTGCGAAGGACGGCAAGTGGGTGAAGGCGCTCGGCACGCGCGGGGCCGGCCCGAACCAGTTCAACACGCCCCACGCGATCACGTCGGACGCCAAGGGCAACATCTACGTGGCGGATCGCGGCAACCGGCGCATTCAGGTGTTCGATCCGGATCTGAATCCGGTCCGCATCATCGCCAACGTCGGCGCGCCGTGGAGCATCTGCACGTCGCCGGCGCCGAACCAGTTCCTGTTCAGCGGGGACGGCAACGGCAAGCTGTACAAAGTGGACCTGAACGGCAACCTCGTGGGCTGGGCGCAGACGAGCGAGGGCCACGGCCAGACCGGCTGTCTCGTGCACGAGCTGCACTGTGAGTCGGATACGGTGATCTACAAGGGCGACTGCTCGACGTGGACGGTCGAGAAGATCACGATCAAGGGCGCTGGAAGGGCTTCCGCGCAATAGAAACTGAAAAGAGAAAACTTAAAACTGAAAAGTGAAGACACTCCAGTTTCACTTTCCCAGTTTGACTTTTCAGTTTTCTCTTTTCAGTTTGTGGTTTTCATTCTCCAGGCGATCAACGCGGTCAATACCGCGATCGCGGTCAGCAACTGACGCTCTGTCGACGGATTGAACGGATCGCGCGCGACTTTCAGTTCCAATCGCTTCCGAGTCCATCCGCCTTTGGCCCAGAGCGTGTCGTACTGCTGGACCACCATGTCGTGCGCGGCGACGGCGTCCGGGTCGTCGCCGAGGCCGAGCGCGAGCTGGCTTGGAAACACGGGCAGTTCGTCTCGTGGATCGACCGCCCAGTTGACGAGCTTGGCGGCGAGGCTCCGATCCTCGCCCGGCGGCCAGACGAAGACGATCAACAGCGCGACGATGACGAGGAACCACCACTGCGCGTTGGTCGGCTTGAACATCGAGGACTCTTCTGCCTTCTACCTTCTACCTTCTGCCTTCTGCCTTCAAACGTCAGACTTCCTGCGTCTCCCAACCCTTCGCTCGCTCCAGGGCCCGCGTCCAGTGGCCGCGGAGCGCGCTCACCGCAGGGCGGGACATCGTCGGCTCGAAGCGGCGATCGACCCTCCACTGGCCGCTGACCTCGTCGATCGATTTCCAGTAGCCGACTGCGAGGCCCGCGAGGTACGCGGCGCCCAGCGCGGTCGTCTCGGTGACGGCGGGCCGCACGACGGGCACGCCGAGCAGGTCGGCCTGAAACTGCATCAGCGTGTTGTTGGTCGCGGCGCCGCCGTCGACGCGCAGTTCCTTCAAGGGAATGCCCGCGTCCGCGTGCATCGCGTCCAGCAGATCGGCCACCTGATACGCGATGCTCTCGAGCGCCGCGCGCGCGATGTGGCCGGACGACGTTCCGCGCGTGATGCCGACGATCGTGCCGCGGGCGTACGGATCCCAGTGGGGCGCGCCGAGGCCGGCGAACGCGGGCACGAGATAGACGCCGCCGTTGTCGGGCACGCTCGCGGCCAGCGGCTCGATCTCCGCGGCCGTGCGAATCAAATGCAATCCGTCACGGATCCACTGCACGACGGCGCCGCCGATGAACACGCTGCCTTCGAGCGCGTACTCGGTCCGGCCCCCGACCTGCCACGCGACCGTCGTGACGAGCTGCTGGCGCGAGCGCGTCGGCGTCGTGCCGATGTTCTGGAGCAGGAAGCATCCGGTGCCGTACGTGTTCTTCGACATCCCGGGCGTCCGGCACATCTGACCAAAGAGCGCCGCCTGCTGATCGCCCGCGATCCCGGCGATGGGCACGCTCTCGATCCCCAGTGACGACGCCGCCTGGCCGTACACCTCGCTCGACGACTTCACCTCCGGCAGCATGCTCGCCGGCACGCCGAAGAGGCGCAGCAGCTCCTCGTCCCAGGTCAGCGTATGGATGTTGAAGAGCATCGTGCGCGACGCGTTGCTGACGTCGGTCACGTGACGTTGATGGCCGGTCAGCTTCCAGACGAGCCACGTGTCTACAGTGCCGAAAGCCAGCGTGCCGACGTCCGCCTTCGCGCGCGCGCCCGCGACGTTGTCGAGAATCCAGCGGATCTTGCTCGCGGAGAAGTACGCGTCGATCAGCAACCCGGTCTTCGCTTGTACCATCTCGCCCGCGCCGTCTTTCTTCAGGCGCTCGCAGAAGTCCGCCGTGCGGCGGTCCTGCCAGACGATGGCATTGTGGATCGGGAGTCCCGTCTCGCGATCCCAGACGATGGTCGTTTCGCGCTGGTTGGTGATACCGATGGCGGCGACGTCTTTAGGCGCGATCCGCGCGCGGCCCAGCGCCTCGACGGCGACGCCGATCTGCGACGCCCAGATTTCCTGCGGGTCGTGCTCGACCCAGCCCGCGGCGGGAAAGATCTGCGTGAATTCCTTCCGGGCGACTGCGGTAATGGCACCGCCGTGGTCGAACACGATGGCGCGCGAACTGGTCGTGCCCTGATCGAGCGCAAGAATGAAAGGCATGGGCCGCCAATATACAATGAGCGGCCCTCCGCGTAGGGCGAGGAGATCCAGATGCCGCGAGGACTGGTGCGAGAGCTGCTGGCGGAGTTCCTGGGCACGTTCGTGCTGATCGTGTTTGGCGTCGGCGTCGTCGCGCAGGTCATGCTGAGCAAGCAGGCCAACGGCGGCTACCTGTCGATCAACATCGCCTGGGGCCTCGCGGTCGCGATGGGGTGTTACGTCTCAGCCGGTGTCACGGGCGCGCATCTCAATCCCGCCGTGACGCTCGCGCTCGCCGTGCACCGGAAGCTGCCGTGGGGCAAGGTCGTTCCGTACTCGATCGCGCAGATCGCCGGCGCGTTCGTCGCCTCCGCCGTCGTCTACATGACGTACCACGAAGCGCTCGCCGCGTTCGACGGCGGCGTCCGCCAGGTGACCGGCGCGCAGGGCACGGCGGGCATCTGGGCGACGTATCCGCAGCCGTTTCTCAGCACGATGGGCGGCGTCGTCGATCAAGTCGTCGGCACGGCGCTGCTCGTCGGCGTCATTCTCGCCATCACCGACTCGCGAAATTCCGCGCCGCCCGCGGGTACCACGCCGATCGTCGTCGGACTGCTCGTCGTCCTGATCGGCGCGACGTTCGGCTTCAACGCCGGCTACGCGATCAACCCCGCGCGCGACTTCGGTCCAAGGCTGTTCACGTTCATCGCCGGCTGGGGCGGGGAAGTGTTCACGGCGGGGAACAACTGGTGGTGGGTGCCGATCGCCGGTCCGCTGATCGGCGGGGTGCTCGGCGGGTGGGTCTACGACTTCTTCGTCGGCAGTCGTTTCTGATTGTCACCGGTACCTGTCACCCACCTGTCACCTACCAGGTGGGTGACAGGTGGGTCTTCGTTAGTACTGCGCGATGGCCTCGGACCAGTGGCTCGCGAGATTGATCCGCACCGACGCATCGCTCTTCGCTGCGTTGCGCGCGCCCGCGACATGCTCGCGCAGGCGGTCCACGCCGTGCGTCTTGTCCACGCTCATCGCGACCAACGCGAAGTTCATCGCCGGGGCGTTCGTCAGCGCCAGCGCCTTCTCGACGAGGGAATAACCGTCGATGTCCTTCACGAGTCTCGTCGTCGCGCCGCTGCTGATCCAGCCCGCCTGCTTGTAGGTCTCCACGAGGTACCCGAAGTCGAAGACGGCGAGCCCGGCGTTCGCGTCGGCATGTGCCGCGCGCGCCTGCAGTGTCTCGATCAGCAGGCCGGCCTGTTTCGGATTCTTCGCCGCGTACACCGTCGCGCGGCGCAGCGTTTCCATCCGCTCGACGATCGGCGTCTGCGGCGTCAAAAGCGCGAGCGTATCGTCCACGAGGCGCGTGACGTTGTATTTGGGATCGACCGACTCCCAGCCCTTCGTGCCCATCGGCAGCGACTTCGCCGCGCCGATGTCGAACGGGAAGCAGAGCAGTGGGGGACCCGCGAGCGCGGGGCGCGCGAAGACGAGCAGAGCAACGGCAGCCAGCAGGAGCGAGTGAACGCGTCGAGTCATCAGGAACCCTCCTGCCGAACAAGACGCCCCGGCGCCGGTTTCTGTTAACGGGTAAGATCGTCGTGCGCGCATGACCGGCTTCGCCAAGGGCGTCCTCAAGAGCCTCGTCACGACCCTCATCTTCTTCGCCGTCTCCGAAGCCAGCCTCCGCACCGTCTACGCCATAAGAAATGCGTTCGTGCGGCGTGTGCCACTCCCGTACGCACTCGGCGACCAGTACGGGCCGATTCCACCGTGGCTGGACCGCCTGCTGATCCTCGAGCCCGACGACACGCTCATCTGGAAGAGCGCGCCGCACGTGCACCGGACCTACGTCGATATCTTCAGTCCCGTCCGGACCGAGAACGATCGGCTGGCGCTGCTGCGGCGCTTCCTGCCGGCGCTCCCCGCCGAATTCCGCGACAACCCGACGTGGACGATCGATCTGAATGCCGACGGCGACCGCAGTCCGGAGATCGCGAGGGCGAAGGCACCGGGAACCGTCCGTGTCGCGTGCATCGGCGATTCGTGGACGTTCGGGATGAACGTGGACCAGGACAAGACCTATCCGGCCCGGCTTGCTGCGTGGCTGCAGCAGCGGCAGCCGGGAACGTCGTTCGAAGTGCTGAACTTCGGCGTGCTCGGCTACTCGTCGTTCCAGGGACTACAACTTCTCAAAGCCCGCGTCCTCGATCTGCAGCCGGACATCATCGCGATCGGGTTCGGCATGAACGACTCCGAGGTCGCCGGCTACCGAGACAAGGACATGATCGGCCCGGCGGGGCCGCGCCCCATCGTGTCGAGCGCGCGCGTGAAGGAGTGGGCGCGGGACCTCGACGTCTACAAGCTGCTCAAGTACACGGCGCTGCTGCTCAAGTTCCACCCGAAACCGATCGGCGAATATCTGAGGGCCGACACTGCCCACGCCGCGTCGAAGGGCGAGACCGTGGACTACGAGTCGATCGAGCCCTGGACGCGCGTGTCGCCGCGTGACTACGACCGGAACATCCGCCAGATGATCGACCTCGCGACTGCCCGCGGCGCGCGCGTCGTGCTGCTGGACAACGAACTGTGGGACGAGAGCCCGTACCGGCCGGTGCTCCGCACGATTTCAGAGGAGCAGCACGTGCCCCTCGTCGATAGCGAGCGGCTCGTCGCCGATGCCGGCGCGAAAATGGCCCGCGACCTCGAGGTTCGTTTGGCTCTTACCCCACCCGCCCCACCCGCCTCACCCGCCCCACCTGCCCTTACGATCGTCGTGTTCCGCGTCTTTCGCGGAGCCTATCCAGTGACGACGGCTATGTCGAT
>Ga0326726_10004751_pt1 | contig 12386 bp, 9 predicted proteins | sample MHFenrmetagenome_2_FD_207603 | JGI IMG/M metagenome (GOLD analysis project Ga0326726, IMG submission 207603) | Lab enriched peat soil microbial communities from Michigan Hollow, Ithaca, NY, United States - MHF15MN | ecosystem: Environmental > Terrestrial > Soil > Wetlands > Peat | place: USA...
GACCGACATCGGGCCGACCTGCTCGATCACGCGCTCGGAGCGGAGCGTCTCGCCGGGCCGCAGCACGCAGGCGAACGCGAGCGTGGCCGTGTGGAAGTTCGCCGGCAGCTCGCGACCCGCCGCGCGCGCCGCTTCCCGCACGACCGCCATGCTGTGCGGGTAGATCTCTGCCGGCTCGTTGTCCGCGGACACGCGCCCGTCGCCGAACTCGCCCGCGATGCGCAGCGCACGCGGGCCGTTCGCGGCGACCAGGACCGGGATCCGGTGGTGGATGTCGATCAGCCCGAGATGGCGGTTCAGAAGCTTGATGTGGCGCGTCCTGCCGCGCCAGCTGAACTCGGCCTCGCCGCCGCGCAGCAGCTCGCAAGTGACTCGTACGTACTCGCGAAACTCGCGCGGCGGGACCGGGTCGAAGCCCATCGTGCGCATCGCGGTGTGGCCCGTGCCGAGCCCCAGGAACACGCGCCCCGGCGCGAGCCGGTTGATGGTTGCGATCGCCGCGGCGGTCACCGGCGCGATGCGCGTGCCCGCGATCGAGACGCCGGTGCCGATGCGGATGCGCGACGTGTTCACGGCGGCGAGCGCCATCACGGCGTAGCAGTCCGACGCGATCATGTGCGAGTCGGGGACCCAGAGTGAGTCGTAGCCGAGTCGCTCGATGTCGCGCGCCAGATCGAGATCGTCGATGCGGGGCTGGATCATTGCGCCGAACTTCATGGGGTCTCCTCCTCAGTGCGTGTTGCGCGGGGCGCCGACTCGGAGTTCGGCGCACAGGCCGCCGAGCGTGTGGAAGGCTTCCGAGAGCTCCTTGTCGGGGTCGCTCGCGGGGTGCAGGGTCACCATCAGCTCGTCGACCCCGGCGCGCCGGATCGCGCGCAGGCGGTCGGCGATCTGCGCCGGCGTGCCCCAAACGAACAGCGCGTCGATCAGCTCGTCGGGCGGCACGCGGCTCTCGGGAATCGCGAAGCCGGCGGCCGCGAACATCTCGACGTAGGCGGGCGCGGTCAGCAAATACGCGCCGAGCGCCGCGCGCCCTGCGGCGCGTACCGCGGCGCCATCGGAGCTCCAGACGATCGGCACGTTCGCGATCAGCGGCGGGCGCGGTCGGCCAGCCGCGCGCGCGCCGCGCGCGAGCTCGGGTAGGCTGGTGCCGAGCAGGTACGGGATCGGACACCACGCCGCAATCGCGCCGTCTGCGACCTCGCCGGCGAGGCGGAACATGCGCGCGCGCAGCGCCGAGATGGGCAGCGGCACGCGCGTCGGCGGCCCGGCCAGCGCCGCGTTCACGCGGAAGTACTTCCCCGAGAAATCGACCTGACCTTGCTCGAGGAGACCGCGCACCACCTCGAGGTACTCGCGCAGGTGTGCGATCGGCCGATGAAACGGCAGGCCCAGCATGCCCTCGATGATGAACGGGTGACTCGAGCCCAGGCCGACGCGCAGCCGGTCGCGCGCGAACGGCGCGACCGCGAGCACCTGCGAGACGAGCACGGTGGGGTGACGCGGATACGTGGGCACGATTCCCGTCCCGATCGCGATGCGGTTCGTGCAGGCCGCGATCGTGCCGAGCAGGGTCAACGGATCGAAGCCCATGGGCACGCTCGGCAGCCACACGGCGTCGATGCCGGCGCGTTCGGCCGCGATGACCGCATTCACTGTCGACGCTGCGTCCGGTTGGAACACAGCGACGCTCAGCGAGATCTCTCTCACTTCCCCTCCCCCTCTGGGCGCGAGTATACCCGGTCTCGGAAAATGTGACTCACTCATCGATGCGAATGAGTCACAAGAGCGCGCGTGTGAGTTTTCACACCCGCCGTCACTTGCCCTCGACGCTCTTCGCGTGCGGCGCGGCCCCTCCGAGCGCCCGCAGAATTGGTACGACCTCGACCCGCGAACGCGGCTCACGAGCGCGCGAAGTCGCTCGGCCTGTGCAATGAATCCCGTCCCCGCGGCCGGGCGGGGCGCGCAACGCGTGTGCCGGGCGGCCGACCGCGGGCCCGGGAGCTGCGCAACGCTGCGAGGCGCCGGCGGTTCCACTGCTGTCAGGAGACTTGCCGTGGAAGCTCTGCGCGGTCGAAAATCCCTTCGCATTTCAAAGCCTTGGCGCGCTGCCGGCGCGCTTCTGGGGGTCTGCGCGGCGCTCGCCGCCGCGCGTCCGGCAGTGGCCGGTCCGCCTCCGCCCCCGCCTGCGCAGTCCGCGCCGTCCACTCCCCATCCCCCGCCGCCGCCTGCCGGGGCGCCTCCGGCGCCGCCGACGGTGGTCGTACCGGCGCCGCCGCCCATGGTCGTGCTCGCGCCCGCGCCACCGCCGCCGCTGCCGGTCGCGATGCGTGTGATCTACGCGCCGTTTTACGTGACGGGCCTCGTGCTCCGATACGGCGTCTACTATTTGATCGTCGCGCCCTTCGAAGTGCTCGGCCGGACGCTGTCCTACGGCGTCGACGGCGGCGTCGACCGCGACCGCGACGCAAATCAGAAGTGACTCAGGAGGATTCGATGTCGGATCATGGATCTCGCTGGCTGCGGGTCGCGCTCGCGCTCGCGCTGTTCGCGGGCGCGCTGCCCGCGCGCGCGAACGAGGAGCCGACGGCCGACGGCCTCGAGCGCACCCCGCCGCGCCTCAGCTTCACGGACGGCGAGGTCTCGTTCTGGCGCAGCGGCGCCGAGGACTGGACCCCCGCGCAGATCAACACGCCGCTCAGCCAGGGCGATCAGCTCTACACCGGCGACAAGGCGAACCTCGAGATCCAGATCGGCGCGGGCGCGTTCGTGCGCGCCGGCGAGGATACGCAGCTCGGCCTCACGAATCTCGAGCCCGACTTCCTGCAGTTCCGCATCGTGACTGGCCACGCGTCGCTCGACGTGCGCAGCCTGAAGGCCGGCACGACGGTCGAGATCGACACTCCCAACGCCGCCTTCACCGTCGAGCACACGGGCTACTACCGGATCGAGGTCAGCGACGAGAACACGAGCTTCACGAGTCGGCGCGGCGGAAGCGCGGCGGTGACTCCGGCGAACGGCCAGTCCGCTTCCGTCGCGGCGAGCGAGACCGTCGTCGTGTCCGGCACGGACAACCCGCAGCTCGAAACCTACGCGGCGGCGGAGCTCGACGACTGGGACCGCTGGAACTACACGCGGACCGACCAACAGCTCGACGCCGTGAGCTCGCGCTACGTGCCGAGCGGCGTGTACGGCGTCGACGATCTCGACCACTACGGAGACTGGCGCGTCGTGCCGACCTATGGCGCAGTCTGGATGCCGCGCGTCGACGCCGGCTGGGTGCCGTACAGCACCGGCTCGTGGGTGTACGACCCATTCTACGGCTGGACCTGGGTGGATGCCTCGCCCTGGGGCTGGGCGCCGTTTCACTACGGCCGCTGGGTCTCCGTGGGTGGCTACTGGGGCTGGGCGCCGGGCCCGCTGATCGCGCGCCCCTACTACTCTCCCGCGCTGGTTGCCTTCTATGGCGGACCCTCGTTCTCGATCGGCTTCGGCTTCGGAGGCGGCGGCAGCCGCGGCTGGGTGGCGCTGGGCTGGGGCGAGCCCTGTATTCCCTGGTGGGGACCCAGCGGCTTCCGCGGCTCACCGCATTGGCGGGGCTGGGGTGGTCCGCGCGTCGTGAACAACGTCGTCGTCAACAGTACGACGGTGGTCAACGTGAACCAGATCCACGGCTGGGCGAACGCGAGTCACAAAGGCGCGGTCGTCGGCGTGCCGGCCGACCAGTTCGGCCGCGGCCGTGTGAAGGTCGAGCACTTCGACGAGCAGCGTGTCGCGAAGCTGCACCCGATCGACGGCGACATCAACGTGAAGCCGCGCGCGACCAGCCTCGCGCCTTCGACGGAGCAGGGACAGCGCCCGCCGCGGGGCGCCTTCGAGCGCACCGTCGTCGCTACTCGCGAGCCGAGGCGCGGCGTGCCGGACGACGTGAAGCGCACCGCCGCGCCGACGCGCGACGAGTCCGGCGCACCCGCGAAGTCCGGCCGCCTCTTCGGTGGCTCCAAGCAGGAGGTGAGTCGCCAGGCCGACGGAAGCGCCGCCCGCGTCGTGGCCGCGCCGAAGCGCGGCGCCTCGGAGGTGATGCGCAATCGGCCGCCGTTCGGCACGCAGAACGACGCCGTCGAGCGCGCCGAGCCGCCCAAGCCACCGCGCTTCCACGAGCCGCGCGCGCCGGCCGCCGAGCCGGACGAGCGCGCGGTCAACATGAAGCCGACGACCGCGGCGCCACCGCGACCGACTTCGCAGATGCGCTCGCGGCAAACGGAAGCGCAAGGGGCGCCGCCGTCGCCGCCGCGCGCTCACTCTGCGCAGTCGGAGCAGCGCGCCGAGCAGGCGCCCGCGCCGCCGCGCAATCTCCCGGGTGAGCCCGCGAACCGCGTGTTCCGCGGTCGCGCCGTCGAGCCGCCGCACGGGGAGACGGCGCCGCCGGCGGCTCCGCAGCAGCGCGGTTCCCAGCCGCACGGCGGGCAGCAGCACTCTTCGCAGCCGCAGGGGCGAACGCAGCAGCCGCACGGCCAGGACGGCGGCCCGCACGGGGATCACTTCCGCTAGCTCAGCAGCAGTGTCCCCGGCGCGCGGCCGCAGCGCTGAGCGCCGCGCGCGTGTCGCGCGCTCCGGAGCAGTGAGTCGCGTGCGCGGGGATTCCTACGAAGCCGCGGGCGAACGCGGCGAGCGCCGCTGCGGCACGCGCGAGCCAGCGCGCCGCGGTCAAAAGGCCTCCGCCGCGCGCGCCGCCGGCGCGGAGGCGATGCCGGGTCCGCGCAGCACGCGCCACCAGACCCGGGCAGCGTCGAGCACGACGATCGCGACCAATGCCATGAACAGAGCGGTGATCGCCGCGTCGAGGCGGTTGTTGAAGATCAGCGTGTGCGTCTCCCGGACCTTCTCGGGCGCGATCGCGCCCTGCGCGAGCTGACTCGCGAGGTGCTCGGCCTGCGCCAGGAAGCCGATGCGGCGATCGGGGTGCAGGATCTTCTGCCAGCCGGCCGTCATCGTCACCGAGAGCAGCCAGACGAGCGGCGCGAGTGTCAGCAGCGCGAACCTCGGCCGCGCCGACTTCACGAACAGCGTCGTCGCCAGGGCGAGCGCGGTCGCGGCCAGGAGCTGATTCGCGATCCCGAACAGCGGCCAGAGTGAGTTGATCCCGCCGAGCGGATCGATCACGCCCTGATACAGAAAGTAGCCCCAGCCGGCGACGATCATCCCCGACGCGAGCACGTTCGCGGGCAGCGAGCTCGTGCGGCCGAGCGGCGCCCAGAAGTTCCCCAGCAGGTCCTGGATCATGAAGCGCCCGACGCGCGTGCCGGCGTCGAGCGTCGTCAGGATGAACAGCGCTTCGAAGGTGATGGCGAAGTGGTACCAGAGGGCGCGCGCGGTCTCGCCGCCGAGCGAGCTCGAGAAGATCTCGGCCATGCCGACCGCGAGGCTGGGCGCGCCGCCGGTGCGCGAGAGCAGGGTCGTCTCGCCGATCGACCGAGTCAGTGACTCGAAGGCGGCGGCGTCGAGCGGGAAGCCCCAGCCCGTGATCGTCGCCGCGGCGCCGGCGACGTCCGTGCCGATGGACGCGCTTGCGGAGTTGATCGCGAAGTAGACCCCGGGCTGCATGATCGCGGCCGAGAGCAGGGCCATGACGGCGACGAAGCTCTCCATCAGCATCGCGCCGTAGCCGATCATGCGCGCGTCCGACTCGCGGTCGAGCAGCTTCGGCGTCGTGCCGCTCGAGATCAGCGCGTGGAAGCCGGACATCGCCCCGCACGCGATCGTGATGAAGCAGAACGGGAACAGCTTCCCGGCGAACACCGGGCCCGTCCCGTCGACGAAGCGAGTCAGCGCGGGCAGGTGCACCGCGGGCCGCACCCAGAGCAGCCCCACGGCGAGCAGCGCCACCGTGCCGATCTTGATGAACGCCGAGAGATAGTCGCGCGGCGCGAGCAGCAGCCACACCGGCAACACGCTCGCGACGAATCCGTAGCCGATCAGCAGCAGCGCGAGGCTCTTCTTGTCGAGATTGAACCAGGCGCGCAGCGCCTCGCTCTCTCCGACCCAGCGACCTCCGACCACCGCGAACAGCACGAGCGCGACACCGATCAGTGACGCCTCGAGCACGCGCCCCGGGCGGATGCGGACCATGTACACGCCCATGAACAGCGCGATCGGGATGGTCGCGCCGACGGTCGAGGTGGCCCACGGGCTGCCGAACATCGCGTTCACGACCACGAGGCCGAGCACGCCGATCAGGATCACCATGATCGCCAGCACGCCCGTGAGCGCGGCCGCGCCGCCGACCGGCCCGATCTCCTCGCGCACCATCTGGCCGAGGCTCTTGCCGTTGCGGCGCAGTGAGCCGACCAGGATCGTGAAGTCCTGCACCGCGCCGCCGATCACGACGCCGATCAGGATGTAGAGCAACCCGGGCAGATAGCCGAACTGCGCCGCGAGGATCGGACCGACGAGCGGCCCGGGGCCGGCGATCGCCGCGAAGTGGTGGCCGAAGACGACCCAGCGGTTCGTCGCGACGAAATCCTTGCCGTCCGCGAGCCGGTGCGCGGGAGTCACGCGCGCGTCGTCGAGCCGCAGCGCGCGGGTGGCGAGAAACGCCGAGTAGAAGCGGTAGGCGACCGCGTACGTGCAGAGCGCGGCGACCAGGAACCACGCGCTCGAGATCGCTTCGCCGCGCGCGCTCGCGATGACCGCGAGAGCGACCGCGCCCGCGAGCGCCACCGCGGACCAGACCAGCGCCTTCACGAGCGGCATGTCGCGATTCTACCGGTTCGCGTCGGCATGCGCGGCGCTGACTCTCGCGCGCAGCCCGGTCGATGCACTCGCGGCGAGCGTGCGACAATCGCGGCGCACGAGCGTGCGGGAGGGCGCGATGCGGGACGTGGCAGGAAGAGTCGCCGTCGTCACCGGCGGCGCGAGCGGCATCGGCCGCGGCATGGCCGAGGTGTTCGCGGCGGCGGGCATGAAGATCGTGCTCGCGGACATCGACGAGGAGCGCGTCACCGAGACCGCGCGCGCGCTCGAGGAGTCGGGCGCGAAGGTGCTGCCGATGCGCACCGACGTCTCGAAGCAGAGCGAGGTCGATCTGCTCGCGCGCCGCGCGCTCGACACTTTCGGCGCGGTCCACGTGGTGTGCAACAACGCGGGCGTCGCGCACGGCGGCGTGCCCACGTGGGAGAGCACGCTGCACCACTGGGAGTGGATCGTGGGCGTGAACCTGATGGGCGTCGTGCACGGCGTGCGCACGTTCACGCCGCTCCTGCTCGCGCAGGGCGGCGAGGGCCACATCGTGAACACCGCGTCCATGGCGGGACTCATCAGCGGCGCGGGCAACGCTCTCTACGGAGTGACCAAGCACGCGGTCGTGGCGCTCTCGGAGGCGCTCTTCAACGAGCTGCGCGCCGCGGATGCGGCCGTGCGCGTCTCGGTGCTGTGTCCCGGCTGGATCAACACCGAGATCTTGCGCTCGTCGGAGCGCAATCAGCCCGAGGCGGTGCGCAGTCACCGGCCGGAGACGCGCACGAGTCCGGAGTCCGAGATCCGCCGCAAGCAGGTCGAGAGCTTGCTCGCCTCGGGTCTCTCGCCGGTGAAGGTCGGCGAGCTCGTGCTCGCCGCGATTCGCGAGGAGCGGTTCTGGATCCTGACTCACCCCGAGTGGAAGGGCGCGATCCGCCACCGCATGGAGAACATCCTCGAGGAGCGCGACCCGACGCCGGCGAATCCCGTTCGGCGCTAGCGCGCGCTCACTTCTTCTCCCAGGGCAGCGGCTGCGGCGGCGGCAGCGCGGCATACGCGGGGTGGCTCGGCGCGCCGCGCGTGAGCTCGAGCAGGTAGATCAGCGGTGCGAACGCGATCGCCTCACGGCCGTTGATCAGCAAGAGCGGCGTGCCCTCGATGCCGTGCGCCACCGCCCAGGCGATGTCGTCCTGCAGCTTCCTCTCGGTCTCCGGCGAGCGCGCGCATGCTTCGAGGTCGTCGCGCGAGCCGAGCGGCTTCGCGAGCTCCCAGAGCCGCTCCTCGCCGAGCGACGCCTGATTCTCGAACAGCGAGCCCACGAACTCGAACTCGCCGGGCATGCCCTCGGCGCAGATCTGCACGCGCGCCGCGAGGCAGCGGACCGGCGCGCTGTCGTCGCGCTTGATCGCCGAGTTACACGCCGGGTCGAGCGGATACTGGTGCGGCTCGAGCGCGAACGCGTCCGGGCCGAAGTGCTGTCGGAACTCCTTCAGAATCTCGTGCGTCTGCGCGCAGTGAGGGCACAGCGTGTCGGTGAACTCCGTGATCTGCAGGCGCGCGTTCGCGGGGCCGATCACGGCGCGGGCGGGCGGCGGCGCGATCACCGGCTCGGCCGCGTACGCCGCGAGCGTGCTGGACAGGAGCTGTTTGGTGTCCGCCGGCAAGCTGGCGATGAAGCGGACGACCTCGCGCTCGTCCGCGCTGCCGCCGGGCGCCGAGGGCAGTGACTCGACCGCCTTCGCGCCCGACACGGCCAGGCTCTGCGGCGTGCGCCGGCCGGGAACGATGAGCAGCGCGAACGCGAGCGCCAGCACGCCGGCGACGAGCGGAGCCGCGCGCGCGAGCCCCGCGATCGGCGGGAGACCGAGGCCGAAGAAACACATCGCGGCATACGCGAGCACGAGCAGATAGGTGAGCCCGCAGGTCGTGCACAGGTGACCGAAGAGGAGCGACGCGGTCAGCAGCGTGACCACGCCGAGCGCGCCGCCCGCGGCGGCGAGCAGCGTGCCCGCGATCCACCGCTCCGCGACCCGGCGCCGGGCGATGCGCGTGCGCGCGACCAGCGGCAGCACGAGCGCCGTCAGCCCCCACGCGACGCCCCACGCGGCCACGGGCAGACCCGTGTGCGCGTGCACGGCGCTCGCGAACGGGGAGTCCCAGACCTCCGCGCAGTGTCCGCCGCCGGGCCCGCAGACGACGTTGCCTCCGCTGCGCGCGACCAGGAGCTCGTACCACTGGAACAGCGCCCACCCCGTGTGCGCGAGCGCGATCGCGGCCGCGATCCAGAGCGTTCGACTCTGTCGCGCCGACTTGCCGGCAGCATTTCGCGATTCGGCCATAGATTCGGCCATAGAGTGGGGACGCTAGCGAACTCGGTGTGATTGACGCCCGCCGCGCGGAGTGGGAGGCTCGCGGCCGGTGGCGAAGCGCGCGCCAAAGCTCAGCGCAGCCGAGATCGAGACGGCCCTGCGCGCGCTGTCCGGTTGGTCACTGGTGGACGGGAAGCTGCACCGCGAGCTGGCGTTCCGGGACTTCAGCGCGGCGTTCGGGTTCATGACCCGCGTCGCGCTCGCGGCCGAGGCGAGCGATCACCACCCCGACTGGTCGAACGTCTGGAATCGCGTCGTCGTCGACCTGCACACGCACGACGCGGGTGGCATCACCGAGAAGGACGTCGCGCTCGCGAAGCGCATCAGCGAGCTCGCGGAGTAACTCGATTGCGCCCGACGAACGTGCGCTACGGGGCGGTCGCGTTCACCCTGGCGATGATCGCGATCGCGTATCTCGACCGCGTCTGCATCTCGACCGCGGCGCCGTCGATGCAGGCGGAGCTCGGTCTCTCGGATCCGCAGATGAGCGTCGTGTTCAGCGCTTTCACCCTCAGCTACGCGCTGTTCGAGGTGCCCAGCGGTTGGCTCGCGGACCGCTTCGGCGCGCGGCTCGCGCTGTCCCGCATCGTCGTGTGGTGGTCGGCCATGACCGCGGCGACCGGGCTCGCGTCGGGCTTCGGCGCGCTCGCCGCGGTGCGCTTCCTGTTCGGCATCGGCGAGGCGGGCGCCTTCCCGGCGACGGCGCGCATCTACGCGCGCTGGCTCCCGGCGCGGCTCCACGGGCGCCTCTTCGGGGTGCTGCTCGCGGCCGCGGCGCTCGGCGGCGCGGTCACTCAGCCGATCGTCGTGGCGCTGCTCTCGCGCATCGGCTGGCGGCTGTCGTTCGCGGTGTTCGGCGCCGTCGGACTCGTCTGGTCGGTGGTTTTCTGGCGCTGGTTCCGCGACGACCCGCACCAGCACCCGAGCGTGAACTCCGCCGAGCTCGAGCTGATCGCGGCGGGCGGCGCGTCGAACGCGCCGCATGCGCCGGTGCCGTGGCGCGCGCTGCTGGCCAATCGAACGCTGGTCGCTCTGTGCGCGATGTACGTCGGCGCGATCTACGGCTGGTACTTCTATCTCACCTGGCTGCCGACGTACCTGCTGCGCGCGCGCGGCTTCGATCTCGCGCAGGTCGGCTGGCTCGCGTCGTTGCCGCTGCTCGGGATCGCCGGCGGGGTGCTCGCCGGCGGCTGGGTGAGCGACCACCTGCGGCCGCGCCTGGGGCTGCGCCTCGGCTCGTGTCTCCCCGGGCTGGTCGGCTTGCCGCTCGCGGCGCTGTGCGTGGTGAGCGGCGCACTGGTCGCGGATCCCTGGAGCGCGGCGCTCCTGCTCGCGTGCGCCGCGGGCTTTGCGGGCGCCGGCATCTCTCCGGGCTGGGCGATCTGCGTCGAGATCGGTGGCACTCACTCGGCCGTGGTGAGCGGCGCGATGAACACGTTCGGGAATCTCGGGGGCGCGTTGTCTCCCGTCGTCGTCGGCCTCTGCGTCGACCGCTTCCACTCGTGGACGCTGCCGCTGTTCAGCATCGCGCTTCTGTATCTCGCCTCGGGCGCGTGCTGGCTCGCGATCGATCCCGAGCGCAAGCTCGAGGCGAGCGCGCGCTAGGGCTTCGGGGCGATCTCCAGCTCGATCACCGTCGCGTCCGGATCGAGCTCACTCTCGGGCACGCGGATCGTCACCTCGCCGAGCGGGTCGGAGTTGAACATGCGGTCGAGCACGGAGGTGCGCCGCTCGAACTCGAGCGCGCGGCCGCTCGCCAGGACGTGCGCCGCACGCACGCGTTTCACCGGCACGCCGCGCACGGTCACCGAGTCGTACGGACGCATCAGGAGCTGCAGATAGACACGGTCGCCGCGCCGGGTCGAAGGGCCGTAGAACTGCCAGGGCTCGAGCCCGGGCTGTGAGTCGTGGATGCTCGCGGCGTGCGCGCTCATCCAGCGCGCGAGCGCGTCGAGCCGCGCCGTCTGCTCGGCGGGGAGTGAGCCGTCGGCCGTCGGGCTCACGTTGAGCAACAGGTTGCCGCCCCGACTCGCGACCTCGCACAGGCCGTGCACGAGGGCGCGCGGCGACTTGTAGTGCGCGTCGTCGGGCGCGAAGCCCCAGCTCTCGTTCATGGTCATGCAGGTCTCCCAGCGGCGCGCGGGCGGCACCGGCGGGATGAACTGCTCGGGCGTATCGAAGTCGCCTTCGCCCGGCAGGCGGTCGTTCAACAGGATCCCGGGCTGGAGCTGGCGCGCGAGCGCGGCGAAGTCCTTCGCGCGCCACTCCTCCGGCGTTCGCTCCCAGCCGCCGTCGAACCAGAGCACGTCGATGCGCCCGTAGCCGGTCAGCAGCTCGCGCAGCTGGGCGAACTGGAACTCGAGGAAGCGCGCCCACTGCGCTTCGCTCGGACGCGGCACGCGGCCGAACCGGTAGGGGCGATGCTCGTCGCGGAAGCGCGGGTAGTCCGGATGGTGCCAGTCGCAGAGCGAGAAGTAGAGGCCGACCCGGAGACCGTTCTCGCGCGCCGCGTCGACGAACTCGCGCACCAGGTCGCCTCGATACTTCGAGCTCGCGATCGAGAGCTGGCCCGTCGCCGTGGGCCAGAGCGCGAAGCCGTCGTGGTGTTTGGCGGTGAGGACCGCGTAGCGCATGCCGGCGCGGCGCGCGCGCGCCAGCCAGTCGCGCGCTGCGCCCGGTCGCGGCTCGAAGCTCGCGGCCGTCGAGTGATACTCGTCCGCGGGAACGTCTGCCGAGCCCGGCAGCGCGGCGACGCCGCCGACGAGCGGCCAGGAGAGCTCGACGCCGCGCTGCGACGAGTGACCCCAGTGCACGAACATCCCGAAGCGCGCGCCGTCGAACCAGCTCGTCATTCAGCCCTCCAGCTGGCGCCACAGCTCGGCGTCGGACGGCACGCCGAGAATCGCGCGCGCCGCGTTCACACCCGAAGTCACCACGCCGTAGACGCCGCCGCCGGGCTGCGCCCAGTGGCCGGCGAGATACAGGCCGGGCAGGGGCGTCGCGTTCGCGGGCCGGCCCGGCCCGATCTGATCCGGGCCGAGCGACCAGCCGTAGATCGCCCCGTCACTGTTCCGTGTATAGCGCTCCAGGGTGCGCGGGGTGCCGCCCTCGGCGAAGCGGATGTGTTCGCGCAGCCCGGGGAAGCGCGTCTCGGCCGCAGCCAGCATGCGCTCGACGCGCGCGTCCTTCTCGCGGCGCCAGGAGCGCGCCGCGGCGTACGGCACGAGCGTGGTCAACACCAGGAGGTGTACGCCCGCGGGGGCGAGGCTCGGGTCGGCCAGC
>Ga0326726_10004752_pt1 | contig 12385 bp, 6 predicted proteins | sample MHFenrmetagenome_2_FD_207603 | JGI IMG/M metagenome (GOLD analysis project Ga0326726, IMG submission 207603) | Lab enriched peat soil microbial communities from Michigan Hollow, Ithaca, NY, United States - MHF15MN | ecosystem: Environmental > Terrestrial > Soil > Wetlands > Peat | place: USA...
ATCTGCCCACGCTAAGGAGGTGAGATCAGACAAGCTCGCATTCTGCAATCGGCCCTCAGCAACATCCCCAGGAATCACAAGGAGGTCTTCATGAAGAACAAGATTCTGACCCTTCTGGCCATCATCCTCCTTCTCGCTCCCCTCGCCTTCTCCCAATCCCGGGAAACCGGCGCCATCCGCGGCATCATCACCGACGACTCGGGCGCCCCTCTCCCCGGCGTCAACGTGACGCTCTCGGGCGGGAACCTCATGGGCGTCCGGACCTTTGTCTCGGACGCTAAGGGTGAGTTCCGTTTCCCCGCCCTGCCGCCCGGCGAATACCAGGTCAAGGCCGAGCTCCAGGGATTCGGGACGGTCATCCGCGAGAAGATCCGGCTGACGACCACGTCCACGCTGGCCGTGGACATCCAGCTGAAGCCGGCGACCGTGGCGGAGGAAGTCACCGTCATCGCCCAGTCCCCGACGGTCGACGTCAAGTCCACCGAGACGGCGTCCGTCACGCTGTCGAACGAGATCCTCAGGAACATCCCCTACAGCCAGTTCACGTCCGATATCGTCAACATGGCCCCGGGGGTCAACAACGACAGCGCCTACGGCGCCTCGTCCGGGACGGGCATCGCCTACAACATGGACGGCGTCGGCGTCGGCGACCCCGATGCCGGCACGGCCTGGGTCTTCCTCGACCACAATATCATCGAGGAAGCCAAGATCATGGGCGTCGGCCTGCCGGCCGAATACGGCAACTTCACCGGCGTCATCTTCAACCTGGTGACGAAATCCGGCGGCAACAAGTTCTCCGGCCACATCGAGTTCAACCGGCAGATGTCGGGGACCAAGTTCTGGCAGGCCAACAACAACGGCGCCTACGTCACGGATTTCCCCGATCTGACCTCGCCGAGCTCCAATCTCTTCGACATCAACGTCCACCTCGGCGGTCCGATCATCAAGGACAAGCTTTGGTTCTATGGGGGCGCCCAGTATTATCACACCAAGGACAGGGTGACCGGCTTCCCCAACCCCTCCGACTCCAAGCAGCCGCGCGGCTTCCTCAAGCTGACGAGCCAGCTCACGCCGTCCTTGAACCTCAACGTCTCTGTCGAGTACGACGCCTATGACGTCACTAACCGGGCCGCGGCAGCGAACGTCGACACCAATGCCACGATCCTCGAGAAAGCTCCGGATTATGTCGGCAATTTTAGCCTGACCAAGATCTTCAGCGCGACCACGTTCTTCGATATCAAAGCGGCCTTCTTCACCGGCTATTACTACCTCGATCCGAATGCCGGCCCGGACGCGTACATGCACTTCGACTATGCCGACAACCGGCGCCATGGCAGCGCGGGCTACTTCTACTATGCCGACCGTTCGCGCTATCAGGCCAATGCGAGCATGACCCACTATGTCGAGGACTTCCTCGCCGGCTCGCACGACTTCAAGTTCGGGGCCGAGTTCGAGCGCTCTTACGTCCGCAGCCGCTACGGCTACCCCGGATCGGGCGGCCCGCTCGGCGACAACGTCGTGTACTACGATTACACCGATTATTACACCCCCGGCGTGTCGAACTACCTGGCCTACCAGTATGGGGGCTACGACAACAACACCCGCTACTCCCGGCTCGAAGGCTTTGTCCAGGACTCCTGGCAGGTCACCAAGCGGCTCAACATCAACCTCGGGGTCCGCTTGAGCCAGTACTGGGGCCAGGTCAAGGGCGTCAGCGGCAACGTGTACTCGGCCGCCCGCATCGTCCCGCGCCTCGGCTTCACCTTCGACCTCCTCGGCGACAAGACGACCATCCTCAAGGGCCACTGGGGCCAGTTCTCGGAAGCGATGAGCGCCAGCTACCACGACCACATGAACCCCCCGTCGGCTTATCATGACAAGGTCAGCTACTACTGGGATTACGAGGCCTCGCAGTGGGTCGAGTTCGAGCGCATCATCCATGAGAACCTCTACACGATGGATCCGAACGTCAAGCATCCGTACATGGAGCAGTTCACCGTGGGCATCGAACGGGAACTGTTCAAGGACGCCTCGCTCAGCGTGACCTACATCAACCGCAGCTGGAAGGACATCATCGGCCCGGTCGATCGCGCCGCCGACTACGCCTCCGTGCCGCTCACCGTCACCGGCTACGGCGATTACACGATCTATGAGCGGACTCCGGAGACCGTCAACACCTTCGATTATCTGATCACCAACTACAAGCTCGGCGACAACTGGATCCTGGCCAATCCCTACCGGAAGTACGGCGGGATCGAGGTCCTTTTCAACAAGCGCTTCTCCAACCGCTGGCAGCTCGTGGCGTCCTACGTTTATTCCAAGACCCACGGGACGATCGACAACGGGACCGCCGATGACATCAATTACGGCGGCGGCACCAACGACCCGAACTTCTACATCAACGCCGACGGCAACGCGACCTACGACCCGACGCACATGATCAAGATCCAGGCCTCCTACCTTGTGCCCGTCGTCGACCTCAATGTCAGCGCCTACTTCCACGGCATCACGGGCACCGGCTGGACGCCGCGCTATCGCACCGCCCGGCTGAACCAGGGACGGGTCACCTTCTTCCTTGACCCCCGCGGTTCCGAGCACTACCCCATGGAGAAGGTCCTCGACATCCGGCTCGAGAAGATCTTCAACCTGGCCGGGAAGTACCGTCTCGGATTGCTGTTCGACATCTTCAACGTCTTCAATGTCGATACCATCACGTCTTGGGGGACGCGCGTCGACTATGATTGGTTCAGCGACGGCACATATCCCTCGACCAACGGGCACGAGCTCTACGGCATCACGCAGCCGCGCCAGGCCCGCATCGGCATCAGGTTGATCTTCTAAGCTCCAGCTCCACGCAGACGCTCGAGCCCCGGAAGGCCCTCCTTCCGGGGCTTTTTTTTGCCCCCTGCGGCGTTACCGCGTCACGGCCTTTTTTGGTAAGATAGCTGCGATGTCAAGGAAGACGCTCGTGTTCGCCGCCGCCGCGGTCCTCGTCGCCGGCGCCGGCTTCCTGGCGTTCGTTCTCCTGCGGGGCCGGACCCCGAATTTCTCCCGGCTCCGGGACGGCAAGGACTTCAGCGTGATCCTCATCACGGTGGACACGCTGCGCGCCGACAAGGTCGGCTGCTACGGCAATCCCCTCGTCCGGACGCCGACCATGGACGCCTTCGCCGCCAAGGGCATCCGCTTCGAGGACTGCATCTCGCAGACCCCCCTGACCCTGCCTTCCCACACGACGATCTTCACCGGCACCCTGCCCATCTATCACGGGGTCCGCGACAACGGCGGTTTCGTCGTCCCCGCCGAGCTCGAGACCATGGCCGAAGCGTTCAAGGCCAAGGGCTACCGGACGGCCGCCTTCGTGGCCGCGTACGTTCTCGACTCCAAGTGGGGCCTGAACCAGGGTTTCGATACGTATTTCGACAAGTTCGATCTGAGCCGCTTCGAGAGGATCTCGCTCGGCGAGGTCCAGCGGCCGGCGAACGAGGTCATGGACGAGGCCCTGGCCTGGCTCGATAAGAACAAGGACGGCAAGTTCTTCGCCTGGATCCACCTTTATGACCCCCACACGCCCTATGAGCCGCCCGAGCCCTTCAAGAGCGAATACGCCCGGAACCCCTACCTCGGCGAGATCGCCTTCGCGGACAGCCAGCTGGCCCGCCTGTCCGAGTTCGTCGACGGCCAAGGGCTGAGGGACCGCCTCTTCCTCGTCCTCGCCGCCGACCACGGCGAAAGCCTGGGCGAGCATCGGGAGAGCACGCACGGCTTTTTCATCTACCAGGCGGCCCTCCACGTGCCCCTGATCGTGGTCACGCCTTTCAAGCGGCTCCAGGGCGTCGTCTCCCCGGGGACCGTCGGCCTGGTCGACGTCATGCCCACGGTCTGCGAGATGGCCGGGATCCCGACGCCGGCCGCGGTGCAGGGGAAGAGCCTCGTGCCGTCGTTCTTCTCCCCCGGCGCCGCCGCGGCCCGGCTGGCCTATTCGGAAACGTACTATCCCCGTTATCACTATGGCTGGTCCGAGCTCCGCAGCTTCCAGGACGGACGCTTCAAGCTCATCCTGGCCCCGGTCCCCGAGCTTTACGATCTCGGCAAGGACCCGGGCGAGGAGAAGAACCTGGTCTACATCGAGAAGAACGCCTACGAGGACCTCTCGGCCCGGGCCGCGGCCCAGATGGAGGCGGCGGGACGGAACGCCCTCGAGGTCGACCTCAAAAAAGTCGACGAGGAGACCCGGGAGAAGCTGGCCGCCCTCGGCTACGTCGGTTCCTTCACCGGCTCGTCCAAGCTCCCCGGCCAGAAGCTGGCCGATCCCAAGGACAAGATCGGCATCTTCAACGATCTCTCCCGGGCCCGGGAGTACGGCCTCGGCGGGCATGCCGACGAAGCGATCAAAACGATCCAGGCCATCATCGCCGAGGACCCGACGATCGGAGACGCCCACTTCTCCCTCGGCAACGTCCTCTACAAAGCGAAGCGGTTCCCCGAGGCGGCCGAGGCCTTCAAGAAGGCCCTGGAGCTCAAGCCCGACGATTCCTTCGCCGCCATCAACGTCGCCAATTGCTACCAGGCCATGGGCCGCTATGACGAGGCCGAGAAGTTCATCCTCGACGACATCGCCAAGGGGTTCGAGGATTCCCAGCTCTACTTCCTCCTGGGGAACATCAAGGTCCATCATGGCCAGCCCGACAAGGCCATCCCTTATTTCGAGAAGTGCCTGGAAGGGAACCCCCGGTCGGCGTCGGCCCAGAACGCGCTCGGGGCGGTCTATCTCAACCGCGACGGCGCGGGCGACCTGGCCCGGGCGGAAGAGCGTCTTGCCGCCGCCGCGGCCATCAACCCCACGCTGATGAGCCTGCGTTACAACATGGCCCAGGTCCGGGAGAAGCAGGGCCGGCTCGACGAGGCGGCCGATCTCTACCTCCAGGAGATCCGCGACGCCCCCAAGAGCTACAAGGCCCTCTACAACCTGTCGCGCGTCTACCGGCAGATGGGACGGGAGGACGAGGAGCTCGAGACCCTGCGCAAGACGATCGACATCGAGCCCGAATTCCCTCTCCCCTATCTTCACGTCGCCCGCATCCTTTTGAGGCGCGGCGGGGATTATCAGGAGGCCATCGATCTGGCCAAGAAGGGGATCGAGCTCCGGCCTTCGCCGGCCGAGCTTCCGTTGGGCTATTTCCTCCTGGCCGATCTTTACAACCGCATCGGGATGAACGCCCTCTCGGAAGACAACGCCCGGAAGGGACAGGCCGCGGCCGCGGCCGCGGCCCGGAAAAAGAACTGAGTCAGATCTCGAACTTGCGTTCGAGCGTGGCCTTGCTCCCGTCGGTCGTGTTCGTCACCACGACGCTCAGGGTGTAGAGCCCGGGCTTGAGCGGGGCGATGGCCTCGACGGCAAAATCCTGGGTCAGGACGTCCTTCAAGCGGCCCTGAGGGATCTCGATCGGATAGGCTTTCGAGAACGACCAGGCTTCGACGCCCTCGGTGTCGGCGACCTTCATCGTCACTTCGAGGGTCGCCTGCAGCTTCTGGCCGCTGGATTTCAGCCAGATGTTCTTGTTGGGAATGGCGAGGGAGAATCGGGTCTGCTCGCTCCCGACCTCGATCTTGACCTCGAGCCCCGCTATGGCCGCCGCATAGTGCGCCTCCCCGGGCTTGGCCATGCGCTCCAGGGGCCGGTTCCAATCCCGCTGGGCCTGGTTGATCACGGCGATCTGTCCGGCGCTCTCGGGGGCGATGCGGTAATCGTCGTTCCAGTATTCGTCGATGAAGAGGATGGTGTACAGCCCGTACCACCAGATCTCCGTCGGCAGGCCGTAAAAGGTGACGCCGCGCGGATAGGTGATGCGGTTGTCGGGCGGGCCGAGCGTGACGTAGACCCGGCCGCGGTCCTGGAGCCAGCCCGGTGAGCCGCCGCCGGAAAAGAGGCGGTTCGCCCGCTCGATCCGGTTGTAGTACTCGATCTTGTATTCGTTCTCCGGGCTCGCCGGCGTCGGGTCCCGCCTTTTCCAGAAGTCCTCGATGAACGGCTCCCGGGCCTCCGGGGCCAGGGCCAGGAAGGCCCGCCTCTCCTCGGAGGTGATGGTGTAGCGGACCTTGGAGATGAAATCCCGGCTCTTGGGGTCGAGCTGTTTCAGGCCCCGCGTGGAGGCGCAGGCCCCGAAAAGCAAGAGGGCGCCCAGCGGCAGCGCCAGCCCCTTTCGGTTGAGGTCCATTAGCCCTCCTTGATCTTGCCCTGGATATCGGCCAGCTTCTTCTTGAGCTCCGCTTGGGACGCGTCGAGCTCGAGCGATCTCTTCCAGACGGAGATGGCCCCGGCGAGATCGCCCGTCTTGACATAGCAGTCGCCGATCGAGTTCAAGACGACGAGGTTGGTCCCGAAATAGGTCAGATAGTCCTTGTAGAAGCCGATGGCTTCGCCGTAGCGCCCGAGGGCCTGCGCGCTCTCGCCGAGGTATTGGGCGAACTCGTAGCTTTTCTTATCCCGGTAGAAGGGGGTGGCGATGTTCTGGATGCCGTCATAATCCTTGATCTCGAAAAGAAGGCGGCAGACGTCGAGGGCGAACGGGGCGGAGTTCGGCGACCTGCGGAAGGCCTCTTCGAGGAGCGGCCGGGCCTTGGCCAGATCCCCCAGCCGGAAGTACTGCATGCCGCGGATATTGGCGTAGGACGGATCGCTCGCCTGCGGGAGCGGCGCGTAGACGATCCAGGAGCGCGGCAGGGAGGCGTTGAGACTGATATAGAACGAGGCCTTGGAGGAGAGGATCTCGGTCTTCGCCGAGTCGAGCAGGGCGACGTTGGCCGTATAGTAGTCGGGAGGGAAGTTCGCCAGGGGGAACTCTTCCAGGACCCGGAACGGATCCAACGCGCCCGCCAGGGGCTCCGTCTTCGCGGCGACGACCTGGTCGTTCCGGGTGAGCGTGATGGCCAGGCTCCCGTTGGCCTTGAGAGCGTCGGTGAGGCCGCCGATCTCGCAGAACAGGGTCAGGGTGTCCTGGACCGTGAAATCGTTCCGCGGCGAGGCGACGATCTGGGCGTCCCCGATCGTGAAGGGTTTGATCTGGCCGGCGAAGGACGGGTTATGGATGATGCGGTTGGCGAGGATGGGCGTGCTCAGCGTCAGGGTCCGGGCGGGCGGGATCTTCAGGGCCGCCTCGACGGAGGTGAACTCCTTGGAGACCGTGTTCTTCCAGAGGAGGCTGACCTTGTAGTCGCCCTCGATGATCGGGAAGGCGTCCTGGTAGGACACGAGCCGGTCCTTGACCTTGGCGAATTGATCGGCGTTGAGCTCGAGGGGGATCCGCCGGTCGAACTGGTAGATCGTCTTGCCCTGGGAATCGGAGACGATGCCGTTGACGTCGAAGACCGTCCGGTAGATGCCCTCGAGACGCTCGATGCTCAGGCGGGACGGCTCGATGAGATAATGGACGAAGGCCCGGCCGGCGGAGTCGCGCGTGACCTGGACCAGAGCGTCGCTGTCGATATAGTTCGCGGTGTACTCGACCTCGACGATGTCCTTGTACTTGAGGAGCTTCTCGGCGTAGGCGTCCTTGACGCTATCGTAGCCCATCTTGGGGATCTTCTGGCTGATGAGGATGTCGGACGCCGGGGTGGGGTTCATGCCCTCGATGTACTCGCCGGGGATGAGGGACATCGAGATATCGGCGATCACCGGGTCGACCTGTCTCAGCTCTCCCCACGCCTGGAGGTAATTCGTCATGTCCCCGTTGTAGAACGGCATGAGCTTCTGCGGGCCGTCCCGGATCGGGGAATAGAGGATGTAGTCGCCCGCCGCGTCCTTCTTGAAGAACACGACGTTGAAGGTGCTGGGCATGGTTCCCCCGGTGATGCCGGAGTAGAACCAGACGATCATCGGATAGACGTTGTTTTCGTTCTCGTACTTGTCGATCGTCTTCGGCTCGCCCAGGGTGATATAGATGCGGCCCATGTCCGAACGCCAGCCGCCGGACTTGAGCCCCCGCCCGAACCACTTGTTGGAGTATTCGATGCGCCGGTAATGCTCGTCCTTGAACTTGTTCTCGGGCGTATTCGGGTCGTCGTCGCGGGCCTTCCAGAACGCCGTGATGAACATGTCCCGTTCCCTGTCGTTGCTGAGCTGAAGGAAGACATCTTTCTCTTTGGGCGAGATGATGTAGACGACCTCTTCTTCGAGCCAGGCGCGGAAGCGGGGCGGCAGGTCCTTGACGGCGGTCTTCTGCGAGGCCGCCGCGAGCGCGGCGAGCGCCAGGACGCCGAGCAGGACGGCCAGGGTCTTCGATCTCATATCGGGGTCCTTTCAGGTCCGAGGCACAACAACCAAGTCTACGCCGTCCGGGACCCTTTTTCAAGGCGGCCGGGGCGCCGGGTTCCGGAGGCCCCGCGGCGGGCGCGAAAGGCCTTGCAATCGCCGCCGGCTTTTTCTAAACTGGGTTTTCCATCATGAAGTTCGTTGCCGATCTTCACATACATTCGAAGTACTCGCGGGCGACGTCGCGGGACATGGTCCTCGACACCCTCGCCCCGTGGGCCAAGGTCAAGGGCATCTCCCTCCTCGCGACCGGGGATTTCACCCATCCCGAGTGGCTGTTCCTGATGAAGGAGAAGCTCGAGCCGATGGGCAACGGCTTCCTCCGGCTGAAGGGCGGGACGACCGTGCTCGACGCCCCTCCGTTCAGGGGCCTGCCGGTCCTCGCCCGGCCCGTCGCCTTCGTCCTTTCCTCGGAGCTGAGCTTCATCTACTCGAAGGGCGGGAAGGTCCGCAAGGTTCACGTCATGCTCCTGGCCCCCGATTTCGAATCCGTCGAGCGGGTCAATCGCCGCCTCCAGGCGGTCGGGAACCTCGTCTCGGACGGCCGGCCCATCCTGGGCCTGGACGTCCGGCTTTTCTGCAAGATGGTCGCCGAGGCCGCCCCGCGCGCCGTCGTCATTCCCTCGCACATCTGGACGCCCTGGTTCTCGCTGTTCGGCGCGAACTCCGGCTTCGACGCGATCGAGGAGTGCTTCGAGGACATGACGCCGTCGATCTTCGCCCTGGAGACCGGGCTGTCCTCGGACCCGCCGATGAACTGGCGGCTGTCCGCCCTCGACCGGTTCGCCTTCGTCTCCAATTCGGACGCCCACTCGCCCTCGAAGATCGGGCGCGAGGCCAACGTCTTCGACACCGATTTCAGCTTCCGCGGTCTCATCGACGCCCTGAAGACCAACGACCCGGCGAAGTTCCTCTATACCGTCGAGTTCTTTCCCGAGGAAGGCAAGTACCACTACGACGGCCACCGCAAGTGCGGGGTCGTGTGCGCGCCCCGAGAAAGCCTGAAGATGGGGGACGTCTGCCCGAAGTGCGGCAAGAAGCTGACGATCGGCGTCCTCCACCGGGTCGAGGAGCTGGCCGACCGTGAGCCCGGCGAGGGCGGCACGGGCCGCGTTCCCTATAAGAGCCTCATCCCGCTCAATGAGGTCATCGCGGAGGCGCTGGGCAAGACGCCCGAAAGCCAGGGCGTCTGGGACCTCTACTTCCACTTCATCCGTGAGTTCGGGGACGAGCACGCCATCTTGACCGAGGTGCCCGTGTCCGAGCTGGCCCGCGTTTCGCCGGAGAAGGTCGCCGAGGCGGTCGATCGGATGCGCAAAGGGCAGGTCTCGATCCTCCCCGGCCACGACGGCGAGTACGGCCAGATCCACATCTTCGGCGAAGGGCCGGAGACCGATCCGTCCGCCTCCCAGCTCTCGCTCTTCTGAGCCCCGAGGCCCATTTGTCGAGAGAGCTAGGGAGCGCGCGAGACAACCGCCAACTCCAAAGCCGAGGGGTTTCATCAGAGCGAGCATCAGCGGTGATTTAGCCGGTCAGGAGGCGGACGAGGGCAGTTTCGGGGGAAACCGCCAAAACGTGTTTGAGCGAGGCGTAGCGCACGCCGAGCGAGTTGTTTTGGCGCCGAATCCGACGAACTGACCGGCGTGAAAAATCACCGCAGCGAGCGGAGATGAACCCTGAGGCGCATTTGACAAAGCCCAGTCCCGCACCTATATTGGTGTCGGAACTCACCGGCCATGGAAATCGAGATGAAGGTCAAGGGTCTCGTCGTAGACCCGATCTCCAAGATGCCGATCGTCGTCCTGGAGAATCCCCGCAACGAGCAGATCCTGCCCATTTGGATCGGTGTCTTCGAGGCCAACGCCATCGCCCTGACGATCGAGAACGTCCCGACGCCCCGGCCGATGACCCACGATCTCCTCAAGAGCTTCCTCGAGAAGCTCAATATCGCCATCGAGAAGATCGTCGTCAACGACGTCCGCAACAATACGTTCTTCGCCCTCATTCACTGCCGCCGGGCCGAGGAGGCGATCATCATCGACTCCCGTCCCTCCGACGCCATCGCCCTGGCCCTGCGGATGAGCTCGCCCATCTTCGTCGAGGACGAGGTCGTCCGCAAGGCGAACGGTCTCAAGTTCGACGAGAAGGTCGAGTCCTCCGAAAAGCTGCGGAAATGGCTGGAAACCCTGCAGCCGGAGGATTTCGGCAAGTATAAGATGTAGAAAAATCCGGGACGTCGATCTTTCTACGTCCTCAGTCTTAAAAGCCCCACGACCCCCCCCATCCCGAAGAGGATGTTCGCTCCCCACGCTCCGAGAAAGGGGGTCAGCACACCCGTGGCCCCGAGGCTCCTGAAGACGGCGAAAGTCCCCCAGTAGGCCATGGCCAGGACGACACTGAGGCCAACGCCGACGAGGGTCCCTTTCCTGCCCATCCAGAAACCGAAGGGAACAGCCAGAAGGGCCATGATCACGCTGACGAAGGGCAGCGCGATCTTCTGGGCCAGCTCGGCCCGGAGCCGGACGGCCGGAAAACCGCGGCCGCGGACCTCGGCCGCGTACCGCCGCAGGTCGCCAAAGGTCATCTGCAGGGGCTCCTTCGAAGGCCGGAGGAAGACATCCGTATCCCCGGCCGCGTCGAGCCGGCCGTTGGCCCTGCGGAAGAAGCGCGGGCCCGAAGCGCCGGCGAAATCCCTGGTCCATCCGTCGCCGTAGACCAGGTCATTCCCTTCGAACGCGGCTTTTTCCGCGAAGGTCCTGCGGACTAATGACCAGCGAGAGGGGTCGATGTCAAAGATCGAAAGCCGGCTGAGCATTGACGAGCCGGGATCGAAATAATCATAGTGATAGACCCTGTTGCCGCTCCCGGCGAGGACCCAGTGGCGGTTGACGTAGCTGTGGCTGCCGGGCGGCAAGCCGCTGAGGGCGCTTCGGACCGCCTCGGCCCGGGCGTGGGAGGCCGGCACGACGCGTTCCTGAACGACGAAGGCGAGGCCGCCGACGGCCGCCGCGAGGACGATGACGGGCAGGACCGTCCGATAGGCGCTGATGCCGCTGGCTTTCATGGCCGTGGCCTCGTTCGTCCGGGAGAGGAGGCCGAGCGCCAGGAGGGCCGCGGTCAGGACCGCCGCAGGGAGGAGGAAGGCCAGGAACTCCGGGAGCTTGAACCAAACATAGCGGAGGAGGAGTCCGACCGGCTTGCCGTGCTGGAGCGCGTCGTCCAGGCCTTCGAAGAAAGTGACCAGGAGAGTCGCCAGGGCGAGGGCCGCAAGGACAAGGGCCAGAAGGGCCAGGAATTTTTTCGAGACATATCTGTCCAGGAGGCCGGGGAAGCGGACGGAAGCGCCGCGCGGGCGGGCCGGGCCTTCGGGGAGTGACGTCAGCGGTGAGGCGGGAGGCGTTTCCCGGAAAGGCGCGGTTTTCGCGCGGAGGCCCGGCCGGCGGAAAGACAGCGTCCTCCGAACCGGCCTCCAGAGGAGCCAGGCAGCCGCGATGGCCAGGATGATATCCGGAGCCCACATGCTGAGGAAGGCGGAGAGGCGTCCGTCCATGGCCGCCTTTTCGCCGGCCGTGATCAGGGCATAGTAGAGGAGGATGATGACCAGCCCGAGCGAGAACCCGCCCGTTCGGCCGGCCCGGCCCGTCATGACCCCGAGCGGCAGGCCGAGGAGCGCGAACACGAGGCAGGCGGCCGGCAAGGCCAGCTTCTTGTGGATCTCGATCCGGTGGGCGCGGATCTGTCCCCGCTCGGCCGGACCGGCGGGGTGGACGGCCTCCAAGTCCTTGAGGCCGCGGACGAGCTCGCCGATGTCCTTTTCCCTGACCCTTTTCTCGTTCGAGACATCCGCAAAGAGCCCGGCGACGTCGATCTCCTCCTCCAGGCGCTCGAACGTCGTCAACGTGTCCTCGTCGGGCGCGGACGGGGCCCCTGAATAGACGACGCCGTCTGTGAGCTCGAGGACGGCCCGGCGCTTTTCCGGGAAGAGACGGACGGTCCCGGCACGGGCCATGATCAGCCGCGGGTCAGCCGGGTCCTTGACGATGTAGGCGAAGACATCGTGCCAGACCTTGTCCC
>Ga0326726_10004753_pt1 | contig 12383 bp, 17 predicted proteins | sample MHFenrmetagenome_2_FD_207603 | JGI IMG/M metagenome (GOLD analysis project Ga0326726, IMG submission 207603) | Lab enriched peat soil microbial communities from Michigan Hollow, Ithaca, NY, United States - MHF15MN | ecosystem: Environmental > Terrestrial > Soil > Wetlands > Peat | place: USA...
ATGCGATGGACGAAAAGTGGCTCAAACACGAACACCATCAGCGCGAACGCCGCCCAAACCACGACCATCAACCCAAGCCACCAGAACGTCGAATCGAGCAGTCGCGCCCAGGCCTGTATTTTGTCCAACATGTAGAAGCCGGACAGCCCCGCGAGCAAAATCGAGAAGCGCGCCTGCGTGGCGAAACGGCCCTCGAACGCCTCAAAGGCAGTAAGCGCCGTGTGCGCGTCGGGCAAGGCACGGGCGCGCGGCAGCACGATGGTAGTCACCATCGCCACGCCGCCGATCCAGTGCACTAGCGCGAGCTGTGCAGGGCGCGGGCAAACGCAAAATCGTCGATCATCATGCCGGCGGAGCCGAACAAGCATGCCGCCGCCTGTCAAGCGGCACGTCAAGCGACTTTCGCTTTGGGGAGCAGTTATTGCGAGCCCCTAAATTTTCCCGTCCTGTTTGATTTCGCTCAAAGAACGTTGCCCACCGCTAAAGTAATTATGATCTTGGGGATACCAAGGAGGTATCCATGCCAACACAAATTCCTGTTGAAACTAAGCCAGCGTGGATGGCCGCAACTATAGCAGCCTCAATGTATATCCTGCTAGCAGCTGCAACGATGACTAGTATCGCAGTTATCGTTGTGTGCGCCTACACTCCCTAAATTCGATATCGCACTAAATTCGGAAAGCCGCAATCATAGGCTCGGCCGCGCCTCATTGATGACCCGTGCCATTGCGCCACTTCCGTTCCAGTGTTCTCCCTTTTCCTCTTCCAGGGCGAAACAACTCGGCTGGCGCTCGTCTGTCGTTGAGGGAGTAGTCTCAGGATGCGCTGGCTTATATCCACCAGCGTTTTCCATATAGAAGATTCCATGTTGAGCCATGAGGAACTCCGAAATTTTCGCAATTTGCTGATCACAAAAATATTTATTCGTACGACATAGCGCAATAACGTTAATCTGGTCCTCGGACATTTTTTCAATTACGGATGTTTCCGTAGGGTACGGGCCATCACCTAATTCAACGACAAGTCAGTGCGATGTCTTCTTTACCCCCGCGCCGACTCGACGACGTTCGCCAAGAGTTGAAAAGAGCGAATCTGAAATTGATTTACATCAACAATTGCTTGAGCAAATTGTAATCTAATACTTAACTAGACATACGCCCCGAGGCGGCGCTTAGCTCTCGGAGTGCGTAATCTCCATCCGCCGCCGACGTATGCCCCAATTATTGGAGGATACCATGGCAGGCATTCGTGTTTTCAACGTTCACTATGGCTGGGAAGATTGTGCCAGCATGGCTCTGGGTGCTCTCATTGTGCTGACATCGTGGTTTGTCGGCGACGGGGGTAGCCAAACCGTGGCGGTCAACGCCGCAATAGTCGGCATCGTCGTGCTGGCCCTCGGTGCGTCTGAGGTCGTGGACTTGCGTCGCTGGGAGGAGAGCCTTGAAGCCGCGTGCGGGATGTGGCTGATCGCGTCGCCATTCGTTTTTGGCTACGCCGATGCTGGCACGCTCCGCTATTGGCACTTCGTCCTCGGCATCGCTGTCGTGCTACTAGCGGTGTTGGAACTACGGCAGGACTGGGACCTCAGCGACGCTGACCTTGCCCATCACAGCGGGCGATAACTTCGACGATGCTAGCTTCGACATGCATCGGGCGTTGCTGCAGCCCGACTTGGATGGGCTGCAGCATGGTCACTTGCTTGCTTTAGCGGGGGTTAGCGAACTGCCATGAAGCGATGGGTCATCGGATCGCTCGCAACCGCACTATTGGTGTCATCGGAGGTAAAAGGGCTGGACCGAGAGGGCGTATTTGATGCGCTTGTGAATGCAGCCATCTACACGAAACTCTGCGACGGCGCGATCTTGGCGAATACACAAAAAATATTGAGTGGATACGCGCAACTTTTTCGATTGGACGCCGAGGTCGAGAAAAAGCTGCTATTTGCCGCCGATTTCACAAAAAGATACCCAGACCAGAAGGCCGCTTTGTGCTTCGACGCGAAGCAGGCTGTAGAAGAACTTGAAAGTAAATATAAATAGGCGCGTCGCGTGCCAGTATGTCCGCTTTGGGTCAAAAGCAGACATGACGCGCGCTTATCGCGATGTAAACGGCAACGGTCCCGCGCATTGGTGTTAAGAGGCCGGCCCACGCCCGTGATGCGGTGCTAGGTCTCGCCGGCATTTCACAAAAGATGTAGCACCATCGAGAGAAACACCACCACGATTATTGCCACAATCAAAAGCGTCACTTGTCCTGTGGCATTTTGCAAAAAGCTTGTCATCGGCGGTCTCCCTAAAAGAACATTGTCGGATTTTCCTTTTCAGTCGCACCTGGTGGCTGCACGGTCATAATTACTGTGCCATAGGCAAACACCGCGGGCCCGGCGTACTCGTAGCGGCGCTGCAGGACTGCGGGGGAACGCATGGGTCTCCCTTCTAGGGTTCAGCACTAACTATTTCGGCCGCTACACGGCGACAGAATGTCGAGCACGAGAATTCGCTAAATAGTGATCAAAGGTCGCGGCAATTAGGCGCAAGTATGGGCGTCCGCGCTCATCGACAGTGATCCGATTGCCATCGATCCGCACAAACCCATCCGCAACGAACGGCAGCAGGGCTTCAAATTCCTGCTCGAACGATTCCTGGCTGTGATTGTATTCGTCGAAAAGCACACCGATGTCGCAAGCAAGATGGCACATTAGTTCTTCAATAATACGACTACGGACGCGGTCCGTCGCTGTAAGTGCCAGGCCTCTCACCGTGGCAAAACAGCCCGAAATTATGGCGCGTGAGTAGCTCGCCATATCGGCAGCATTCTGCGCAAAGCCCTGCGGTAGCCGGCCGATAGCGGATGCGCCAATGCCTACCAATGCGTCGGCATTGTCGGTCGTATAACCCTGAAAGTTGCGGCACAGCGTCCGTGCGCGCGCCGCAATGGCCAAGCTATCGACAGGACTTGCGTAGTGATCAAGGCCGATTGGCTCGTATCCCAGTGAGGTCAAAGTCTCGTGGGCGGCTGCGGCTTGATCGAAACGCGCAGCCGACGTCGGGAGCGAAGATTCGTCCAAAAGCTTCTGGTGCCGTTTAAACCAAGGGACGTGAGCGTAGCCAAACACAGCGAGCCGCTGGGGCTTCAGCTCATGGGCAAGCTGCGCAGTTCGTCGGATGTCTTGCACGGATTGGTCCGGCAGCCCGTACATAAGATCGATATTGATTTCGTTTATGCCCCCCTCGCGTAGAATGTCGACGGCCTGCTGAACAATCGAAAATGGCTGGACCCGCCCAATTGCCTGTTGCACATGTGCCGAAAGATCCTGAACGCCGAGGCTCGCCCGAGTCACGCCAATGTCGCCAAGTGCGCTCGCGAGCGCCTTTGTAACATAACGAGGATCAAGCTCGAACGCATGCTCGCGTAGTGCCGTAAGGTCAAAACGAACGTCGAGTTGTGTAACGAGTTTGCGCAGCCGCTCAGGACCAAGAATGGAAGGGGTTCCCCCACCCCAATGAAGATGAACGATCCGCCGGCATCCCGTATGGTCGGCGACCAGATTGATTTCCCTGGCTAACCGTTCCGCGTAAGCCTCAATTGGTTCCAACCGCCGCGTCGCCTTGGTATGGCACCCGCAGTAGAAACACATTTTTTCGCAGAACGGCACATGCAGGTAGAGCGACACCGAATCCGATTTCGATAGGTCATCGAGCCATGATGAGTATGTGCTCGCTCCAATCGATGGAACAAAATGTGGCGCCGTTGGATACGACGTGTAACGCGGTACTGCCCTTTCGGCGGAAATTACCCCCTTTTTCACCATAGTTCATTTACTTGCCGAGCCAGAATCAATGCATTGACCAAAGTCAAATGGTCAGGCGCATTGATTTTTTATGACCCGCTCAATACGGCGACCGGGAGACGGATTCTCTCGCGGCACAATATTATTTTTTTCGCTTGGTAGCGGCAGTCGGATCTTTATATCAGCCTTTTCGTACTGCGCGAGCCTGTTATCGGTATTAGCGCTTCCGCCGCCCTTCTCCCGAAAACGGCGGACTCTTCAATATAAATCTAGCCAACGCTTGACCTACCCGCCGACAAACCCGGGAAATTGCCCGGGGCTTCGTTGACTGAAAGTATCGAGCAAGATCAGCTTTTGGCAACGGCGGGGTGTCGGTGATCGTAGTCTTCTACACGTTTGCGCTCTTCAAAGTGCCGTCGCTCCATATAATGCGGGTCATTGAGCACTTCGCGCCACGCCTGATCCAATACATCCTTGGCAATTGCCTGTTTGTGCTCTCGCACTGTCCATACAAGCCAAACGATACACGCGACCCCAATCAATACAATTATCATCTCCGGTATGGCGTAAATTGCTGTGTACGTTTTCATAGCAACCTCCTGCCATCAAACAGCGTAGATTGATAAACTGCCCACCTTTCCCTTCCACATTGATCTGGATCAACGCAGTGAGCGGCTAAGGGCCACACCAGCTTTTTTAGAACCGGACTAAACTGGTGTGTGACAGGTCCGCTTTGGGTCAAAAGCAGACGTGACGGCATGTCCGCGTGATGTCCGCTCCTACCCCAAAAGCGGACATTCACTGGCGCTAGTGGGCGTCCGCTTTGTGCCAATAGCGGACATTGCACGTGGCTGGCGAATTTGATCCTCATCAATGACGGGGCCTCCGTTTCCGCGTGAAAGAGCCGGATCACGAGTTGCAGGAACCGGCCCCATGAGCGAGCCGCGCAACCGGGTTGTTCAAGTCAGGCGCTTCGGCGATCCCGACGTGATCGAAGTGGTCGACGCTCCCCTGCCGACGGCCGGCCCAGGCGAGGTGCGAGTCCGTGTGCTCGCCTCAAGTGTGGAGTACACCGACGTAACGATCCGGCGCCACGTCTACGCGCAGACCGCGGCCCTCCGGCCGCCATTCGTCCTTGGCTATGATGTCGTCGGGGAAATCGATCAGCTCGGCGTTGGCGTGAGCGGCTTTCAGCTTGGCGACCGTGTGGCCGATATGACGGTGGTCGGGTCGAACGCCGCCTATCGGACGCTCCGGGCGAGCGACCTGACCCGCGTGCCGGCGGGCGTTGACGCGGCTGAGGCGGCCGCGCTGATCTTGAGCTGGACGACCGCCTACCAGGTCCTTCACCGCACCGCCCGAGTGCAGCGAGGACAGCGCGGGCTTGTGCAGGGCGCCGCTGGCGCCCTCGGTCAGGCGCTGCTCGTGCTTGGCCGGATGGCCGGCCTCGAACTGTGGGGGACCGCGCGCGGCGCACATGCGGCGCTGATCCGCGAGTTCGGTGCCACGCCGATCGACTACCAACGCGAAGACATCACGCGTGTCCTGCCGGGCGGGTTTGATTTCGTCTTCGACGGCGTCGGCGAGGACGGCTATCGCCGATCCTTCGCTGCGCTCAAGCCCGGCGGCCTGCTCTGCGCCTACGGTTACTCGGCGGGTGTGCGGGCGCAGCGCCGCCTGCTCGCCACACTGACGTGGATTGCGCGCGTCTACCTATCGAGGCGGTTGCTGAGTTGGCTGCCTGGCGGCAAGCGCGTCAGCATCTACTCGATCAATTTGATGCGGGCGCGACATCCCGCCTGGTTCCGGGAAGACCTCGAGCAGCTCTTCGGCCTGTTGGCGGCCGGAGCCATCCGCCCGCGTGTCGCCGAGCGGATCGCCTTCGATGAGGTCGCCGAGGCGCACCGCCGTCTCGAGGCAGGCGGTCTCGATGGCAGGCTCGTCCTGTGCCCGGACCTCCTGTAGCGCGCGACCGGATGACGCCTTGGCGCGACCCAGTCCGTGCAAGACACACCCAAGACCCCGCCTTGTTTCGGTGCGTAAATTTCGCGCGCATTGATGGATGAGGGTGCCGCTGGGGGCCGTACTTCGCTCGCATGTCCGCTTTCGGTCATTAGCCGACAAACCATCGCGGTCCAAAATCCAGCTGTGTCCGCTTTGGTCCAATAGCAGACAAAGGTGGGTGCGGTCGAAATGTCCGCTTAGTGCCAATAGCGGACATCGCAGCAATACTGACTAACATTAGCGATTTGCCCGATGCGCTCGCGCGATCATCAGAGCTGTGTGAAGTTGAGACGCAAGTTTTTCTGCGGTCTCAATAGACAATGTAGTTTGAATTTGAGCTGAAACTGGGTTGTGTACATCATCGATCGCATTGAGCGTCATTTCTACGCTTTCGCCTGACACAGTTGCTGTCGCATCTTCAGGGTTGATGACGTGATATCTCATATTGCCAACCCTCAGAACAAGACGTTCGTCAGCACGAAAAGCATGTTGGATTTAAGCCAACACCGGAAGCGGTCCGACCGGTTATCGCTCCGCGCTCTCAACAATGGAACGAGTTCGGGCCATAGCGCGTATAAAACACGCCGGAAGAGGACCAGGTTGGGCAATGCCTAACTGCTGTAGCCCATAGGCCGCTACCGGCGTGTCGTTCGTGATAAGCCGCTACGCTCGTGCCCGAACGGATGCATTAGCGATCAACGCGGCATTTTATATCCGGTGGTGCCATACGAGCCCTCCGCATTTGTTTTTTTAATTTATTAGATGACCAAAATGGCGCGTTGACGAATATCAATGTCAACTCCATAAATACATGGAAATGGGCTGCGTGGTTAACTGGACTTAAATCGCGCTCGCTTGCCAGTACGGCCTCAAAATTTGAAGTCCGGCTCACCCCCAAAAATGGCCGCTTTGTGCCAATAGCGGACATTCAAGAGGGGCGATGCTCCGTTCTCAATTGCAGATATTGCGGTACTCGGTCGTCGCTATCGTGTAAGCGCCGATGTACGCCTTGTCTTTTTGAACGACATACAGGAACGGCCTGTCTCCTGTGTCTCCGGCCGCTGAGCGGCAACTACTGCATCTAGCCACAACGTCGATGACACTAGAGACCGTGCAGTCTGGTCGATGTCCGCTTTGTGCCAAAAGCAACGTCAGCCAAGTCTCAATCGTTTTCTTTGGCGGCGAGGGAATCCGCTTCGTTCTCGATTGGGCTTAGCTGACGAAGTGGCCCTGCTGCTAGAGTAATTCGTCTCCGCCTGGTCGCGTGCGTATCAGCCAAAGACGCCTGCGGATCTTCCCGTGATCGCTCGAATAAAGCGGCACCCGCATTGCCCCCAAACGAGCTGAGATCGTCTTTCTCGCAGGTTGCCGCGATCGCCAGTCCGATCGAAGCGAGGTGGGCGCGGCGGTAGCAATAGACTGCGAGCAAGATTCTTGCTGTCGGCGAGACCGTCGCAATGAGTGCGTTCAGCCCATGTGCGCTGGCGCGATACATTTCGCCGAGGATTTCATCGGCGACAGGACAGGGCTCGTCCTCAAGAAGTGCGCGGTGTTCGGGCAGCATCCCGAGGCTCCGAAACGATTGTTCCCACGGTGACCATTCGATGCGCCGCGTTAAAGTAGTGTTAATATAGCGGGCTTCTTTGGGTCAAAAGCCGACATGATCGCATGTCTGCTTCATGTCCGCTCTTACCCCGAAAGCGGATATCGGTCGGCGCTCAGGAATGTCCACTAATGCGACCCCCGCCGTAACGCGGTGAGGCGGAAGTAGAAGCGTCAAATTCGGAGCGCGACGAGGCTTGTGCTGGCGTCCTTAAATTTAATAAGACCTATAGTACATTGCCGTTGTTGAGCCGAACGCCAAGGTTGTCGAGCGCCGACTTTAAGCTCTTCCCTCGCGGGCCAATTCGCGCAGCAAGTCTTTCGCTATTCGCTCAGGGGTATGACCGCCCGATTGCGTTGTCTTGCTTCCGTACAGTGTACTGACGTCCACCCTGCCATCAATGAACTTGAATGAACCCTTGATGGCTCTGCCGTTGTAGTCGGTAGTTATTTCTCTCCAAACTTCGAGACCCATGTCGGCCTCCCTAGTATTCGGCCGAATACTATATGATTCGGTGACCGGGGATTGGGTGCATCGCTACAAAGCCGACTAGGTTCCCATGCGATTCGAATGAAGGCGTAAAGAAAAACAGCGCCGGTCAGGCGCGGCTAAGTCTCTATGGGAGATGAACGCTTGCGTAACAGTACGATCAAAATCGGGTTACAGGCGATTTCACAAATAAATTGGGACAGTGACAAAATATCCATCGCGTAACTTTGGCTGGTAACCCTTCCTTGGCGCGGCTTTGGAGGAACTTGATACTCCCGTTCGAGAACCCGTTAGCAGCCTGGCAATCTCCGTCGCATTCGAAGCCGATACTGCAAATCAGACGCGCGGCGGATTCGAATTGTTCAAGACGGCGCAGGAGTCGCGTCAGGCCAGCGCAGACTCATTAGGAATTTCGCCAATCCTCATCAGTAAAGCAATTCAACAACCTTGGCCCAATCACATCGTACAACTGGTTACGAGATACGTGAATCTTAATAAGTCCGCCCATGTCCGCTTCACCCCCAAAAGCGGACATTCGTCCGAGCGAGTGGCATGTCCGCTTTGTGCCAAAAGCGGACATCCATTCGCGCTCAGTCGCACCGACTTTGCCGATTGGTTTGCGAAGTTCTGGCAGGATTAGGGAGCGTAAGTTTAGCGAACTGGAACTTTTAAATTAGGGCGCACCCAGGCAGTCCTTGATGTTTTGATAAGCTTTCTAAGCTGAACAAGACCGCCAGCACGAGCCTTGTTTGGCGTCTCAAATGAATCCGCAGAGGTTTGGATGGGCATGTCGTTCCCAGTAATTACCCAGCGATGACGCCCTACATGAAGAGTGCAGGGCCGAGTGTTCAACACGTATGTGGGTGGGAATTTATGGGCCATACAGCGATAGTCAGATCAGCCTGGTTGCACGGTCCATCATATCTAAGAAGTAAATCCCTTGGATAAATGCTCCATTAAAATGGAACGAGAAAAGTGGCCTTGAACGTCGAAGTGGCCGACGCCCCATCTTCGGATACCGGCAGCAAGTTCTGGCACTGGAATTCAGGGCCACAGAAGCCATCTAAGCACATGGACTGATTAGATGGACTAGCTATGCCGAAGCTCCAGCCAATCGGCTACCTGTTTTCCGTCCAAGAGCCTGGCGGCCTTACTCGAAAACTGTACGCGACCGTTGCCGACACGATAGCGGAAGCGCAGGTGTTCGTAGGCAACTATGTCAACATTACAAATCAACAGATCGAGTTTTACAAACTTTTGACGGACGAAGAGCTCGCCCGGCTCGGGCTCAAGCGTGGCGAAGTCAAACGATACGCCTAACCATCCGCGTTGCCCTAAACTAGCACTCCGGAGAGGCCGCCGTTTGAATTCAGGCACAGGTCATTGTGCGGCTGGCCGATGTCCGTTTTGGGTCATAAGCGGACATTTTGCGATGCGGACGCGATGTCCGCTTTACCCCCGAAAGCGGACATGTGCAGTGCAACTCGGTATGTCCGCTAAGTGCCAATAGCGGACATTGGTCAGCTATCGCGCGGCGCGGTTCGGGGTAAATGAGCTCGGCCCCTCTTTATTGGTTCCTCCAGCGCGCCAGCGCAAAAGCTCCCCAAAAGAACGTCGCGCCAAGCACCGCCGCGAACCAAGCAGGTGGCCCGTTGTCGGGAGGACTCCTCAAGATGCTAATTGCCCCAACGCAAAGCGCCACACCAATGCCAAGACAAGTAAATAGAAGGATATATTTCCATACTATCATCGCCGCCTCCAAAGCACTGTTCACTTGCCCTCGGAAATAAAAAAACCCGGCTTCGTCTGCCGGGTACTGGCATCTCAAATGCCGAGGGGGCGGCAGTTTGAGTACGCACCAAAAAAATAAGCGAGAGCCGGAAAATGGACTAACCGGCTCTCTAAGGTCACGCTGCGTGCGCGACCGGAGCGTAGGTTGGGACGGGGGCATCGTGGCCTACGCTAACAAACAACAACGACGCATCGTCGACGGCAAAAGCCCTCATTGCTCGCTTATAGAGGCGGACGAAATCGCGCTCGCCATCCTTGGCCGCTGCAATAATTAGGTTCGCGATGATCTCAGGGGCAGACCCGAAATCTTGAAGCGATTTGCAAGCTTCGTCGAAAGCCTCGCCCATCGCCGAGGTAGCAGCGTCGTCAAACCAAATGTTTTGGGTCGGAGTGGTATTCATAGTCACCTCCCGTGAATTACGGGCGGGAGCGCGGTACTGCACTGTTACTGTCTCTCAGTCACCGAGGCCCAGAGCCGTTTCGGTGATGCTTAAGCCTGTTCCCTTTAATAGTGCGCCGTCTGTTCAAAACAGACCACTTTCGCAATTGCGTCTAGCTTGCCCACCAAAACGTTTGGACGATTACTCAAATTAAGTGCCAAAACCCGCTTCCTACGCGCAAAAGGCCAGTACCGGGGCCAGAACATGCCCAATAAGACAACAGCAACAACAAGCCGAACGGTAAGATGCAGGTCCATGTGAAATAACCCATTCATCATCGTGCACGTCTGTAGGTCCAATCCGTTCGTCTCTCAGTCGTTCCGTGGATGTGCGTTAAAAGCGTAGTGTTGTCCGCTTTGGGTCAAAAGCGGACATTTGCAGTGCAAAACGGCATGTCCGCTTTTCCCCCAATAGCGGACATTGCGCTGCTATTCGATTACCTCGTCGGCGGCAACCAGGATCGAAGGCGGCACGGTCAGTCCGAGCGACTTAGCAGTTTTGATATTGACCAGCAGTTCGAACTTGGTTGCCTGCACGACTGGCAAATCGGCAGGCTTCTCGCCCTTCAAGATACGGCCAACATAAAGACCAGCTTGACGGTAAGACTCAGTGAAGCTCGTGCCGTAGCTAATCAATCCACCAGCGACCGAGTATTCACGCCAAGGGTACATCACGGGCACAGAATGGCGCTTTGCTAACGCCACGATGTCATCACGCCGTCCCTCGTAAAATGGGTTGGTCGTAACCAACAGCGCATCCACTCCCTTAGAGCGTAGCGATGCAAATGTCGCATCGATGTCAACCTCAGTGCGGGCATCCAGAACAACAAGCCGCTGACCATTCGCATCCGCCGCCGCCTTCATTTGCGGCAAGGTGGCCGTGATAACCGGATTGCTGGCATCCATGAGGACTCCAATCGTCGAACTTCGGGGAAGGACTTCACGCAAGAGCTGCAAGCGTTTGGAGTCGAGTTCGTAGCCCAGCAAACTGACGCCGGTAACATTTCCGCCTGGCCGGTTGAGGGACGCAACCAACCCTCCCTTCACCACATCGGAACTGGAGGTGAATACTATTGGAATTTGAGAAGTCGCGGCCTTCGCAGCGCGCGCCACCGCCTCGCCGCCCGTTGCCGCAATAACCGCTGCTGGAATTTTTACAAGTTCTGCCGCTAGCGCCGGAAGTCGCTCATATTTGCCGCCCGCAGAGCGGTATTCGATCGCAACATTTTGCCCAGCAACAAATCCAGCCTGCTGCAAACCTTGACGGAATGCAGCCACGAGCGTGGGACGTTCATCCGGGGAGGTAAAGCTAAGATAGCCAACTACTGGCAGCGATTGTTGCTGCGCTTGGGCACCAGATGGGCACGCCGCTGCCGCCAAAATTAGTGCTGCGGCGGCACGTACGGACAAACAAGCACATCTCATGCTCGCCCCCGAACATGTGTTCGCTAGTCCACGGTAATAAAAAAATAATAGACACAAGGCTGAGGCCCCTGCAACGCGGCATGTTCGAGATTTGTGACAACAGGTGTGAGCCAGGAGCTGATGGCCACTAACACTTGGCCAATGTCCGCTTTGGGTCAAAAGCGGACATGACCGAATGTCTCCGTGATGTCCGCTTTACCCCCGAAAGCGGACATTCCGGGCGGTAATCAGCATGTCCGCTTTGTGCCAATAGCGGACATGCGCCATTCATTCGATCACCTCGCGGCGCTGCGTGGTCGTCGCCGGCATGATGTCAACGGTGTTGTTATTCGCTAGTGCTTTGCCGACCCATTGTTAGCGGACGTTCTGCAGTTCGTTCGGTCACGTGGTGGCGCAATCACAAACCGCTCTTGAAGATGCTCATGGTTGATAGTTTGCTGTCGATTGTTCCGATTTGAATTGTTCCATGGCGGCGTAAAGGTTGGGCGCTCGGTTGTGCGTGCCACGGACCGCTTCGACATGACCGCAGTCGTGGAACGAGCAGCCGTTGAATAGGCCGGCTTGTGTGACGATGTCGTTCATGTGGTAGACGAACTCAGGCCCTCGGTTCCAGCCCGTCTGAACGTCGCAGGCCGCACCGATGTAGTGGTTGGAGCCAGGTACATGCGTGCCGTGCGGGGCCCAGCACTTGGTGATGTTCGCTGGCACTTTGTACCCACGCTCTTTCAAAAGCGCGAAGAACTTCAGAAACTTGCTGGCGTAGGCCGGATGCACCGTGATGTTGAAGCCATAGGCTGTTTGCACCGTCACCAACATGCTGTTGCCATTGGCATCGACGACGT
>Ga0326726_10004754_pt1 | contig 12382 bp, 9 predicted proteins | sample MHFenrmetagenome_2_FD_207603 | JGI IMG/M metagenome (GOLD analysis project Ga0326726, IMG submission 207603) | Lab enriched peat soil microbial communities from Michigan Hollow, Ithaca, NY, United States - MHF15MN | ecosystem: Environmental > Terrestrial > Soil > Wetlands > Peat | place: USA...
CATCATTGCTTGCTTGGTGAGAATGCGGATTGTGGGTGGTGCGGGTGTATCACGCCGTTGTATATTCGAATGATTCCGCAGTGGTGGCGGTTTCTTGACCGGCGGGTGATTGATTTCTTGACGCTGCCTCGTGATGTGAGACCGTGTCGTCGGCGAGGGGAACGATAGCGTGGATCGTTTGAGCGGGGTCGACCGTTTCCTGCTGATGCATTCCGTGTTGCGTGAGAAGCCGGCCTTGTGGGAGCGGTTCACGGGAGCGGATGAGTATCATCCCACGTGTGTGGATGAGTACGGCCGTGTCACGTTTTCGGGGAGTGGACGAGGGAGCATTGCTCGGCCTGTTCTTTCTGACTATCTTGTGTCGCGGGGATTTCGGTTCCAGTATCCTCATGGGAAGACTTGGGCGTTGCTGTTGACGCATGATGTCGACGATGTCGATGTGCAGAACCGGCATCTGTTGTTGTCTGCCTGGAACTTTCCACGGAACGGTGACCTGAAGGGGATGTATCATCTCTTGAAGGGTCGCATCAACAAGCGGTATTCCCCGTATCGGAACTTCCGGGAGATCGTTGCTTTAGAGCAGCGGTATCAGGCGGCGTCGACGTTCTTTTTCCTGCCGAACCCTGATGACATCTTCGGTCGGAAGTATTCTCTGGGGGATATTACGGACATCCTGGGTTTCCTGCAGGATCAGGGCTGTGAGATTGCGTTTCATACGCCGTACTTCCATTATGATGATGCCGAGGCGATTACTGCCGATAAGGCTGCGATGGAACGGCAGGTGGGTCGTCCGGTGGTTGGCGCGCGCAATCACGTCCTCTGCTTCAGCACGCCACAGACCTGGGAGGCGCTCGCTGCGGCGGGGTTCGGCTATGACACCTCCTATGGATATCCTGATATGGTCGGGTTCCGTAACGGCCTGTGCCATCCGTTCATCCCGTTTAATGTCACGACCCAGCAGGCTATCCCCATTGTGGAGTTGCCGTTAGTTGTGCAGGATTTCACTCTCAGGTTTCTGATGAAGCAGCGACCTGACCTGGCCTGGATGACCATTAAGCAGCTGTTGGATGCGACCCGGCAGTGCCAGGGCGTGTTCACGCTGTTGTGGCATACGTGGACGTTTTCGTTTCCGACGTCGATTGGGACGCTTTTTGACAAAGAGTGGACGGCGCTGTATGAGAAGATCCTTGCCTACGCCTCAGAGAAAGGGGCGTGGATCACCACCTGCGAGGAGTTCTTCACCTACTGTCAGACTAAACCGTACATCGCTCAACCGTAAGAAAGACCAGTCCCCATCCTTTTTAAATGAGACGAAGTCTAATCACACACATTGCCAGGGGAATTCTCCCTGATGTTATTCTGCGTGGTCGAAGTGGCTTGCTCACAGGCGTTATTTTAACCAAAACAAACCTCTTCGTTCTCCCTAGCGATTCTGGAGAAATCAGAGAAAAAGGCAAAAGTAGTTAAAGAAAATATAGGATACAATCCTTAGACCTTACCTGAAGGTGGTAAAAAGGGGTAATCAATCAATGGGGAGAAAAACTATGCAACAGAAGAAAGCTTGTGCTATAGCCTTGTTAACCTGCGCCGTGCTAATCATCACTACCTTGAGCGGCTGCACCCAACAGAACACACAACAACAAACCATCAAAAACCCGACGACGTATGTCCGGTACGACATCGGCGAACCTCGGACACTGGACCCTGCTGAGGCGTATGACTCTGCCTCCACAGACATGGTCAACAACCTCTACGACCGGCTCGTCACCTACCATGGCAATGACACGACACACATCTACCCATCTCTCGCACTCAACTGGAGCGTCGCCAGCGACCAGCTCACCTGGACGTTCCACCTACGCCACGATGTCCTCTTCTCCAACGGCAACTCCATGAACGCCACTGACGTCCAATACTCCTTCAACCGCGTCCTTATCGTCAATTCACCAGACTCAGGCGTCGCCTGGATCCTCGCCCAATGCATGGACACCAATAGCACCACCATCATCGACCCGTTCACTGTGCAAATCAAGCTCACCAAGACCTACGGAGGGTTCCTCGCCCTCTTGGCTTTCAGCGTCGCCTCCGTCGTCGACAAGGAGACCATCGAGGCAAACGGTGGCGTCGTCGCTAACACCGACAACGAATGGATGAAGGAACACGCAGCAGGCACAGGACCGTATATGCTCAATCACTGGACCCATAACTCAGAGGTCGTCCTCACCCAGAACACCAACTACTGGGGCGGCTGGAGCGGCAACCACGTCAGCACCGTCGTCATCAAATCCGCGGACGAAGCCTCCACCAGAATCCTCGCCTTACAAAACGGCGACGCGGACTTCGCGTACATCCCCTACGAAAACCTCGTTGACATCCAGACCAGCACCGGTATTAGGGTCGTCCAAGAACCCAGCTACGACGTCGTCCTCGGACTCTTCAACACCTTGAGTGACAACGCCTTCATGGGCAACAAGGAAGTCCGCCGCGCCCTCAGCTACGCCTTCAACTACCAGTCCGCCATCGACAACGCCTATAACGGCTACCTCTACCGCCTCCCTGGCTGCATCCCCAAAGGCATGCCGTACTACGACACCCAGAACGGCGGCACATCCGTCTACAACTACGACCTCGCCATGGCAGATCAGATCCTCAACGCCTCCGGCTATCTCCGTAACTTCGAGTTCAAACACGCCTTCTACCGCTTCAACAACACCGCCATCCGCGTCTGGTACAATGGCGGCAACGCCGAACGACAGAAGATGGCACTCAGCTTCCAAGACGCCCTCTCCAAACTCGGCATCAACAGCATCGTCAGCACCGAAAGCTGGCCCCAGTACCTCAACCGCATGTACAACACCAACGAATGGGACTTCATGTTCCTCGGATGGATGCCGGACTACAACGACCCCGATGACTACATCGCCCCCTTCGTCGGCAGCGCAGCCAACGGCGGCGACACCTTCCACACCGGCTACGCCAACACCAGCGTCGACACCTACATCAACCAAGGCAAATACACCGTCGACCCCACCGCCCGTGCCGCAGCCTACACCGCAGCCTTCAACATCTACATCGACGACCCCTCACTGATCTTCATCGGACAGAACACCTACACCCGCGGCATGCGCACCTGGCTACAAGGCTACGCCTACAACCCGGTCCTGGAGTACTACTACTACGACTACTACAAAGCCTAACCCGAGAGAGCACACCCCCCTCTCTCCCCTTTCTTTCCTTTCTTTATTATGAAAACATGGGAGTATATCGTCCGAAGGCTCATACTGCTCATCCCCGTCATCATCGGGGTCACCATCATCACCTTCACCGTCTCCCACGTCATCCCCGCAGACCCCGCCAGAGCCTTCGCCGGCGGCCCCAAAGCACAACCCGAGACCATCGCCCGCATCCGCGCCGAGCTGCACCTCGACAAACCCCTCTGGGAACAATACTTCTACTACCTCAACGACCTCATCCACCTCAACTTCGGCAGATCCTTCCTTGAAAACCGACCCGTCACCGAAGCCCTCGGCCAATACTTCCCCGCCACCTTCGAACTCACCATCGCCTCCATGATCTTCGCCATCCCACTCGGCATCCTCGGCGGCATCATCTCCGCCATCCGACAAAACAAACTCTCAGACCAACTCTCACGCATCATCGCCATCGTCGGCTACAGCCTCCCCATCTTCTGGCTCGCCCTCATGCTCCAATACGCCTTCGCCTACACCTACCCGATCCTACCCCTCGAAGGCAGACTCTCCGTCGGCATGACACCACCCACCCATATCACCGGCTTCTTCCTCATCGACAGCCTCGTCACCGCCAACGGCGCAACCTTCACCTCCGCACTCCTCCACCTCGTCCTCCCCGCGTTCACCCTCGGCTTCTCCACGCTCGCCATCATCCTGCGTATGACCCGCTCCAGCATGCTCGAAGTCATGGGAGCCGACTACATCCGCACCGCCCGCGCCAAAGGCGTCTCTGAACGCCGCGTCATCTACCAGCATGGCCTCCGAAACGCCCTCATCCCCACCATCACCGTCACCGGCTTGCAGTTCGGCGCCCTCCTCAGCGGCGCAGTCCTCACCGAGACCATCTTCAACTGGCCAGGCATGGGCCGCTTCGCCGCTAACGCAGTCCTCGGCCTGGACTTCAACAGCGTCATGGGCTTCACCCTCGTCGTCGCCATCGTCTACGTCATCGCCAACCTCATCGTGGACTTACTCTACGCCGCCGTCGACCCACGCGTCAAACTCGGAGGAGGATAACCAATCATCCGACCACACCCCCTCCAGACCCTATTGAAGAGCAACGAATCCCGCATCAAAGACCTGCGCTTCACGTTCCACCTCTTCCGCAGAAGCCTGCTGTCCATGGTCGGCCTCATCCTCATCCTCATCCTCCTCATCGTCGCCCTCATCGCCCCCTTCCTCGCCAGCGAACACCCCAGCTACGTCGAAGTCCCCACCGAACAAGGCACCACCCGCGTCGAAGAACGCTGGACAATCTACTTCGACCGCGCCCTCCAACCCCCCAGCCTGCAACACCCCTTCGGCACCGACGACTACGGCAGAGACATCTTCAGCATGGTCGTGTACGGATCCCAAACCTCTCTGCGCATCTGCATCCTCGTCATCGGCATCTCCACCCTCGCCGGCATCATCCTCGGCGGCCTTGCCGGCTACTTCGGCGGCGTCCTCGACGAAATCCTCATGCGCATCACCGACGTCTTCCTCGCCATTCCCTACCTTATCCTCGCCCTCGCGGTCGCCGCAGCACTCGGCCGCAGCATCGACCACATCATGGAAGCCATGATCATCACCTGGTGGCCCTCCTACGCCAGGCTCTTCCGCGGTCAAGTCCTCGCCATCAAAGAACAACAATTCGTGGAAGCGGCCCGCAGCGTCGGCGCGAACAACAGCCGCATCCTCTTCCGCCACATCCTCCCCAACTCCATCGCCCCCCTCCTCGTCGAAATCACCCTGGACCTCGGCGCCGTCCTCCTCGTCGCCGCAGGATTGTCCTTCATCGGACTCGGCGCCTCACCAGGCACCGCCGAATGGGGCCTCATGATCAGCATGGGACGCACCCACATGTTCCACGCCTGGTGGTACGTCACCTTCCCCGGCCTCGCCATTCTCTTCGTCGTCCTCGGCTTCAACCTCCTCGGCGACGGACTCCGCGACGTCACCGACCCCAAACTCCGGAGATAAACCAAATGGAACCCACACCCTCCACCACCGACCAACCCCTCCTCAGCATCCGCGACCTCAAAACCTACTTCTACACCTACGAAGGCGTCGTCAAAGCCCTCGAAGCCACCAGCTTCGACATCTGGAAAGCAGAAACCTTCGGCCTCATCGGCGAAACCGGCTGCGGCAAAAGCGTCACCGCCCTCTCCACCATGCGCCTCATCCCCCAGCCGCCCGGCAAAATCATGTCCGGCCAAATCCTCTTCAACGGCGTCGACTTGCTCAAAGAACCGGAGACGACTCTACAAGCACTTCGCGGCTGCGCCATCTCCATGATCTTCCAAGAACCCATGACCGCACTCAACCCCGTCTACACCATCGGCCACCAAATCGCCGAAGTCATCCTCCTCCACCAAAGCTTCCCCGAAATACCCCAGAAAAAAACCTACAATCCCATTACCAGGCGACGCATCCGCCGCGCACGAGAAAAAAGAGCCTTTGAAAAAGCCATCGAATCCCTCGACATGGTCAAGATCTCCGACCCCAAGAAAGTCGCCTACCAATACCCCCACGAACTGTCCGGCGGCATGCGACAACGCGCCATGATCGCCATGATGCTCTCCTGCACCCCCGACCTCCTCATCGCCGACGAACCGACAACCGCCTTGGACGTCACCGTCCAAGCACAAATACTGGACCTCATGAAAGACCTGCAACAACGCAAAGGCACCGCCATCTGGCTCATCACCCACAACCTCGGCGTCATCGCCGAGATGTGCGACCGCGTCGGCGTCATGTACGCCGGCTACATCGTCGAAATCGGCAACACCGACAAAATCTTCGCAAACCCCGACCACCCCTACACCCGAGGACTCCTCCGCTCCATTCCCCGCCTCACCGAAGACCGCCGCCGCCTCGAAATCATCCCCGGCAGCGTCCCTAACCTCATCACACCACCAGAAGGCTGCCGCTTTCACCCTCGCTGCCCGTACGCAAGCGCTGTGTGCTCAACCACTGCACCCCCACTCATCGAAGTCGAACCAGACCACTGCGTCGCCTGCTACAATTACGCCACCGCCAAATTCTCCGTCGTCGGAGCCCAGGAGGAACATGACCGACCCTCTGCTTAACGCCAGCCACCTCAAAGAATACTTCCCCGTCAAACGAGGCATCTTCTCCTCCACCAAAGACTACGTCAAAGCCGTCGACGACGTAAGCATCCAAATCCGAAAAGGCGAGACCTTCGGCCTCGTCGGCGAATCAGGCTGCGGCAAAACGACCCTGGGCCGCGTCCTCATCCACCTGATACCCCCCACCTCAGGCACGCTGCTGTTCATGGGTGAGAACCTCTCTGAGATCACCAAACGCGAACTGCGCCTCATGCGACCCCACATGCAAATCGTCTTCCAAGATCCCTCCTCGTCACTGAACCCGCGTATGACGATCAAACAGATCCTCAGCGAACCACTTCGGATCAACCACCGGTACAAAGGCGAGGAACTGACGAAAAAGGTCCTCGAGCTCCTCAAAACCGTTGGGCTTGACTCACAACATTTGTATAGATTTCCTCATGAGTTCAGCGGCGGACAGAAACAACGCATCGGCGTCGCCCGAGCCTTATCATTGAACCCGGACTTCATCGTCCTCGACGAACCCACCTCCTCACTCGACGTCTCTGTACAAGCCCAGATCCTCAACCTCCTCAAAGACCTGCAAGATCAGTTCAACCTCACGTACCTGTTCATCACCCATGACCTCAGCGTCATCAAGTTCATCAGCGACCGCGTCGCCGTCATGTACGCAGGCAAAATCGTCGAATACGCCAACACCCCGGACCTGTTCCGAAACCCCACACACCCCTACACCAAAGCACTCCTCTCCGCCATTCCCATCCCGGATCCACGACAACGATCCAAGCATATTCATTTAAGCGGTGAAGTCCCAAGCCTGATCACCCCACCACCCGGCTGCCGATTCCACCCCCGATGCCCGTATGCCTCCGAGGCATGCAAACGCATCGAACCCCACATGAAAGAGATCTCCAAAGACCACTTCGTCGCCTGCTTCTAGGTCTCCTTAGGATTATTCTCGCAATATAAGATTACCAGCAACACTCTCTGGAAACACCATCAACACACAATAAACAAAACCACTTTGTCGATTAAAAAAAACAAAGATTCACATCATTTCCACAATAAATAAAATTTAAATATCATTATATCATATATCTTATCGGAGGATTGAAAGAATGAACAAATTACCCTTAAAACAATCAGCAGTTGCCATCAGTATAATACTCCTTATGTGCATTGCCGCCATCACCCCAGTCATACAAGCCACAAACCCTCGAAACGAAACAACCACACCCCAGACCATGGACGACCAAAACGCCATTCTCTGCGGCTACGTCCATGACGCAACCACAGGAGATCCCCTGGCCAATGTCGATGTTGAAGAAAATTATCACATCGACGAAACCCATTACAACTGGAACTCGACAACCACGGACGAAAACGGCTTTTATCTATTCCACACCCCAGCCGCCGTCTACACCCTATATTTCGACATCCAAGAATATTTCGACGAACACACCCAAGAACAAACCATAGGAGAAAACAGCATCATATGGACCAACATCTCCATGATCCCCGTACCACCCATCACCGTCATGATCAAAGGCTATGTCACAGATAGCATCTCCCAAGCCCCACTCCCCGACGCCTCCGTCCAAATCAGTTGGCATGACACGAACGGACATTATTGGTCAAACATCACAACAACAAACGGCACAGGCTATTACAGTCTCGGCGCCATCCCAGGCGTAACATATGTCTATTGCTCCCTTGACGAGTACTACACCTTCCAATCACCACAATATAACACGCAGAACGGCTCACTCCTCTGGGCGAACATCAGCCTCGTCCCCATGCCCGCCGCAAGCGTCTACCTCACCGGCTATATCGCGGACCGCCAGACCCACGACCCTATCCCGCAGGCATCCATCTCCGTCACATGCCAAACCGAAAACGGCAGCTGGTACAACTACACCAATGCGAACAACATCGGCTTTTACCTCATCGGAGCAATCCCCAGCAGAGTCCGCATCCACGTCTACGCCTCACAATACACGTCCTACTCCGACTACGTGTCTCTCACAGACAACGAGACACTATGGTTCAACATCACATTGGACTACCGACCGACCAACACCTCCGCCATCACAGGATACATCACCGACAATCTCACCTACGCAGCAATCCGGGGTGCATTCATCCGCTGCGACTGGAAAGACACCCTCGGACATTTCTACAGCACCTACACCTTCACCAACCCACAAGGCAGATACACACTCCCCGTCCCCGAAGGATCCCTACAGCTTGAAATCACCGCCTTCGGCTATGGAAGCATCACGCTACCCTGGTTCGACCAGAACGCGGATACCACACGATGGGAGAACGCCACACTCACCCCGGAAATCACGATGAAGATCACCAAGCCAACATCAGGAGTATACATCAACAACACACGCGTCCCGATCATCAGCTGGTTCTTCAAAGCATTCCGACCGCTCGTCATCGGACCCCTCGACATCACCGCAAATATCACCGCCTCATCCTTGGGCTGTGCCCGCGTCGAATTCTACATCGACGGACTGCACGTAGGGACCGCTATAGAACCACCGTACCTCTATCACTGGGCGGGCCAAGGAATCAGAATCCATAGCATACGCGTCATCGCCTACGACAACGCAGGACCATGCACCATCAAGGAGTTCGCTGTACGCAAAATCCGCTGAGAACACGAAATTCTTCCCCTATCCACCCCTCTTACAACGCGAATCCGATAATACATTTAAATATCTAAACAAGGTTAGAGAACCAGGGGAGAAGACCATGACGATGACGAGACTCATCGCAACGCTCTGCTGCTGCCTACTATTAACTATCCTGTTTTCACCAGTCTCACATGCAGACGACGGAAACATCACCTCACCAAAGCAGACGCCTGCCGACGAAGGCGACCATTTCCCCATGGGCATCGAATGGTGGTGGCTATACACCACACTCATCCTTCAGGACGGCAGACAGTGGGACATGTGCATGATGTTCTTCTACCAAATGAACTGGTCCACCGACCACTGGTCCAACTCCGACGGCTTCTCCTACATCCGCATTGAAAGCTGGGATCGCCACACCGGTGGATACTACGATTACCTTCGCTCAGACCCTCACCCCGGACCGTTCCATCATGAGAAGAACTATGTCAACCTCTCATACTATAATTCGACCTTTCAAGGCCTCTTCCCGTATTATACAGCGCTGTTCAAGGATGAGGCCAATAACATCACCATGTCCATTTATTTCAACGCCTCCGCACCAGCCCACTTCATCGCCCAGGATGCAGTCAACGGATCAGTACCCTGCGGCTCCGGCTACTTCCGTTACTGGCTCATGCCATTGGGCATGATCACCGGTACGCTCACCGAGCACAACGAGACGGTCAACGTCTCCGGCATCGGCTATATGGAGCATATGTACGCCGACGCCCACCTCTACGACACCTTCTTCCGCGGACTTGGCGTTGAGAACATCGCGAAGATTAGCTCCCTTTACATGGGATTATCGAAATGGATGTTCACGCAGTACCTGCAGAACGGGTTCATCGACTGGACAGCCTATCACACCAGCACTGACAGCATCGTCGGCTATGACTGGATTTGGATTGGGTTTCCCAGCGGCTGGAGTATGATTCTTTATCGGGTGACGGCTTTGGCAACGGATGATGGCCCTTCAATCGGTCTATTAATCGTGACCGATGGGACGACGTATTGGGAGTTTGCCGACATCACCACCAAGATCCTGCGTGACGAATACCTAGGGGATCGTGATGCCTATATACCAATGGATTTCGAAATCTCCGCGGGGAAAGGACCGATGAAGATCCATGCGTTTTTCCAAAGCACCACGGAGATCACTAAGATGTATTTCAAGGCCGGACCGTTTGAACTCGGCAACTTCCTCGTCGCGGGCGTCGCGAACGGAACCGTGACGCAGAACGGCCACACCATTTCCTTAGGCGAGGGAAAGGGGACGAACACGCCGATGCGGTTCATCCCTCGACTCATCAAACATGTGTCCAACGATATCGACTGGATTGTGCCCCCAGAAGGGATTGGCGTCATCCTCTCTGGAAGGAACCACTATCTCTATGTCGAGGTCAGCATCAAGATCATGATTCAGCCCGTCTTCGACGTGGAGTTCACGGTTCGACCGTCTCCGAACTGTCCTACCTTTTGGAGATCGGTGCTCGCAAGACTGTACGGGATTCATTTCGCGGGGTAGTACCTAAAAAGAGGGATCAAGGTGCCGCAAGAGAAACGTTTGGGACCAACTATCCAAGAGTTTCTATAGCCTATCCTCGATTGTATAGTGTCGATGCATGACCTCGCAGCACCATAGACATTGGCCGAAGCTCATCTTGCGTTTAACTTCTTTGTACTTCTTTCAGAGGGAACGATCGATAGACCTTGTCAGCCTAAGCTATGATGCCTCCGCGTCCACCTACGATGCCGCCTGGACGAACCATATGCGGGACTGTTCTGATCAGATGCTTTCCAAACTTCCAATTCGACAGAATGCTCGCTGTCTGGATCTCGCGTGTGGGACAGGGTACGTCGTAGGGAAACTCGCCCAACACCAGGGATGTTCGGTGGTTGGTGTGGATAGCTCCGAGGGGATGCTGATGGTCGCACGGCAAAACAATCCTGAAGGATGTCTGTTTGTTCATGATGACATCCTGCAGTACCTTCGCCGCCTGCCTTCTGAAAGTGTCGATGTCGTCACCTGCGCCTGGGGTCTGGGATACTCTCAGCCGTCGAAGGTCCTCCATGAAATCAGTCGTGTACTGAAACCAGGGGGGCGTATCGGGGTGATTGACAACAGCATCCTGTCATTACGCGAGATGTACCTCAGCGCGTTCCAAGTCTTAGCGGAACAGCCTGATGCCTTGACGCATGTGTTGCAGATTCGATTCCTGCTGGATCATCATTCGCTGCGCTGGCGGATGCGGATGAAGGGGTTGCATGTTCTTGAGTCTTGGGGTGGCAGCAAACGCTATGCCGCGCGTACTGGGGCGGAGGCTATCGCTCGCATGAAGGCGACGGGTGCCGCCGCTGGATTTGAGCATTCGTTCAATCCGCGGTTGTACAAGCAAGGTGAGGAGAGATTCATGGAGGTCCTTAATGGGCGTTATGGTGATGCAATTCCTATCGTTCATCGCTATCTGGCGGCGGTGGCGGTGAAGCCATGATAAAGGAGTCTGTCTGGTCTGCCGCGGATGATCGTCCGCATCCTGAATGTAAACAAGAATGGTGGTCCACTGAGGCGTTTTTAACGGACACGGCAGGGAATCGTTGGAGCCTGCGTGCGTACATCTGGGAGTATGTCGAAAGGAAGCGGCCGGAGACGTTTCTTATCATGACGGTGTTAAATGAGAGGACTGGTGAACACTACACGTATACCTCGCGGGAGGCTCGACGGATTCATGTGGATGGTGAGAGACTTGATGTCCGATGTGGGGCATCACGCATTGAAGGTTTGTATCCCGTCTATTCCATGGTTTTTCAGGATCCGCAGCATCGTATTTCGGTGGCCTTGCGGTATGAGGCAGCTGCTGCGCCGGCCTGGGTTGCTGATGAGGTGACGAGGGGATGGCTTCCTCTGGGTTTTGGGTTTTTCCGGTACGGGTTTATCCCTAGATTAACCGTGTCGGGGTCTCTGAAGATTGGGGAAAAGACTCTTTCTGTGTCTGGTGTCGGGTATTATGAGCATATCTGGGGTGAGTTCTCGTACCTCAAGGTCGCCTCGGTGTTGTATAATCCTTTGAAAACCTTCTCGATTTATTCGAAGTTGATCGTCTGGTGGATTAAGCACAATAAGCATGCTCTTCCGCGTTCGATTGTGTTTGCGTCGGAGAATAATCCGATAGGTAATGACTGGGCATGGGGTGTTCTTGAGAACGGCTGGACGCTGTTCTACGGCAACATTTTGCTGTGGGTCATGGAAGGGCCGGCCATGGGGACGTTGATCCTCACCAAGGATGGGAGGACGTACACCGAGTTCGGTACGCTGTCGTTTCGCTATACAAAGATCAAACATGACACCACCTATGATTTCGTGTATCCGACGGAG
>Ga0326726_10004755_pt1 | contig 12377 bp, 8 predicted proteins | sample MHFenrmetagenome_2_FD_207603 | JGI IMG/M metagenome (GOLD analysis project Ga0326726, IMG submission 207603) | Lab enriched peat soil microbial communities from Michigan Hollow, Ithaca, NY, United States - MHF15MN | ecosystem: Environmental > Terrestrial > Soil > Wetlands > Peat | place: USA...
CGATGCGCAGAAGAACGCGGCAGTCGATGACCTGTTCGCCGCCCTGTCGGATGACGACCACTACGATGCGAGCCGCTTTCGGCAGATCCTTGGCCGGCTTCATGAATGAATCTTGGCGCGCGACGTGAAAACTGTGCGCTGACGCACACTCTTGCAGTGCTGTGAACCCCTGCTTATATGTTCAAAATGGCTTTGCTCCCTCGATGAAATCGCTACAGTGGCGACGCGGCTCATGCACGAAAATAATTTCGGCCGCGCGACCGAAGGGCTTCTGCTCCATGGACTTGGTTAGATGGCAATAGCGAGCGGACTCAGCAGCACCCGTCCGCTACCCGGCGAACGCCGACACCGGCGTGAGCGCCGACACCGGCGTGCCTGGTCGCTGTTGTACGGGAGCTTCTACCCACGCCGGCGCGGCGGGCGGCGCAATGCTGAACAGCACGTTGAGTTCGTCGACTGGCACGATGCGCATTTGCTCGCTGCTGCACTCGCCATTGTGCTGCTGTCATCGCTCGATGCGTTCATGACGTTGATGCTTCTGGTCCATGGAGCGCAGGAGGTCAACCCGGTGATGGCCGGCCTCCTGTATCAGAATGTTGCGTCGTTCGCGGGCGTGAAGATGGCGCTCACCGGACTCGGCGTGATGACCCTGGTCATCTTGTCGCGCTGCCGGGTGTTTGGCCGGATTCGCGTCGACCTGGCTCTCTACCTCACGCTCGCGGGCTATCTGGCGCTCGTCGGCTACGAATATTTGCTCCTCGATCGCGCGGCGTGACCGCGCCGTTCTTGTCTGTCGTTGTGGTCCGTCTTTCCGGCCTGTCGTTCCTTATTACTTAACCTTGGGCTACACTAGCGCGCCTTTGGCGCTCTCTAGGATTTAGCTTCTACACGCTTGATTACCAAGCAATTTGACCGGCGGTTTCGAGCCGTCGGCTCGCCTGCCTTCACGCATGCCGCAATCACTCAAGGACAGTTACGCATCGACGCCCCTCGCGGGCGCAAATGCGAGTTACGTTGAAGCTCTCTACGAGCAGTTCCTGAGCGACCCGCAGTCGGTGCCGGCGGACTGGCGCCAGTTTTTCAGCGACCCGACGCGCGGCAATGCCGCGGATGTCGCGCACGGTCCGGTCCGAGCAGGCGTTCTGGAGCGCGCACGCGCTCCGCGCGCTGCGACAGGCGCCGCAGCCGAGCCAGCGGTGGGCGGGGATCACGATGCGGCGAATCAAGGTGCGGTCGCGCGCATGGTTCAGCTGTACGTCAACCGCGGCCATCTGATCGCGGATCTTGATCCACTCAAGCTCACCGAGCGGCCCGTGCCGCGCGTACTCGAAATGAGCTACCTGGGCTTGAGCGCAGCCGATCTCGACACCGAGTTCTACACCGCGAGCCGGACCGCGTCGATCCCGAAGCGCATCAAGCTGCGCGAACTTATCGCACGCTTGAAGCAGATCTACTGCGGCACGATTGGCGCGGAGTTCGCGCACGTGTCGGACACCGAGGAGCGGCTGTGGCTGCAGGATCGCTTTCAAAGCGATCGGCTGCAATTGCGCTTCTCGGCCGAGGAGCAGAAGAGCATTCTCTGGCAGCTTACGGCCGCCGAGGGTCTGGAGCGCTACCTGCACACGAAGTACGTCGGCCAAAAGCGTTTCTCGCTCGAGGGCGGTGACAGCCTGATACCGCTGCTCGATGAGCTCATCCAGCAGGCGGGCGCGCGCGGCGCCGAGGACGTCGTCCTCGGCATGGCCCATCGCGGCCGTCTCAACGTGCTGGTGAACGTGCTCGGCAAGAGCCCGGGTGTGCTGTACGCTGAATTCGAGGGCAGCTTCGACCGCGAGGCGCTCGCCGGCTCGGGCGACGTCAAGTATCACAAGGGATTCTCGGCGGACCTGCGGACCGCGGTCGGCAATGTGCACGTGGTGCTCGCCTTCAATCCCTCGCACCTCGAGATCGTCGATCCGGTGGTCGAAGGCTCCGTACGCGCGCGCCAGGAGGCCCGAGGTGACAACGAGGGCGACAAAGTCGTGCCGGTGCTCGTACATGGCGACGCCGCATTCGCCGGGCAGGGCGTCGTGACCGAGACGCTGCAGCTGTCGCAGGCGCGCGGCTTCTACACCGGCGGCACGATTCACGTCGTGGTCAACAATCAGATCGGCTTCACCATGAGCGATCCGCACGATGCGCGCTCGACGCTCTACTGCACCGACGTCGCCAAGATGATCGAAGCGCCGATCTTTCACGTCAACACGGACGACCCGGAAGCGGTGCTGCTGGTAACGCGCATCGCGGTCGAGTACCGCATGAAGTTCCACAAGGACGTGGTGATCGACCTGGTCTGCTATCGCCGCCATGGCCATAACGAGGCCGATGAGCCGGCCGCGACGCAGCCGATGATGTATCAGGCGATCCGCAACCATCCGACTACCCGGCAGCTCTACGTGCTACGCCTCACCGACGCCGGCATCATCGGTGCGGACGCTGCGCAGGCGATGATCGAGGATTACCGCAAGGGACTCGATGAGGGCAGGCCCCAGGCGCGCGCCGCGCTCGGCATGATCGGCAACGCGCACACGATCGACTGGAGCCGCTATCACAGCGACAACTGGTCCGAGATCGTCCATACCGCCATCGACCTGGATGCGCTCAGGACGCTGGCGCATGCCATGACCTCAACGCCGCGCGATTTCGTGCCGCACCCGCGCGTCGCGCGCATCCTGCAGGACCGCGCGCGGATGGCCGCCGGCGATCTGCCGCTCGACTGGGGCTTTGCCGAGACGCTCGCCTACGCCTCGCTCCTGAAGCAGGGCCACAAGGTGCGGCTCACCGGCCAGGACTCGGGCCGCGGCACCTTCTTTCACCGCCACGCGGTGCTGCATGATCAGAAGACGGGTGCACGCTGGGTGCCGCTCGAACACGTGGCCGACGGCCAGCCGCGCTTCACAGTGACCGACTCGGTGCTCTCGGAGGAAGCGGTGCTCGGCTTCGAGTACGGATATTCGACTGCGGACCCCAATACGCTCACGATCTGGGAGGGACAGTTCGGCGACTTTGCCAATGGCGCGCAGGTCGTGATCGATCAGTTCATCAGCTCAGGCGAAGCAAAGTGGGGGCGGCTTTCCGGCCTCGTGCTGTTCCTGCCGCATGGTTACGAGGGGCAGGGCCCCGAACATTCATCGGCGCGTCTCGAGCGCTTCCTGCAACTCACCGCTGAAGCGAATATTCAGGTCTGCGTTCCGTCAACGCCCGCGCAGATGTTTCACATGCTGCGCCGGCAGATGGTGCGGGGCTTTCGCAAGCCGCTCGTTGTGATGACGCCGAAGAGCCTCCTCAGGCACAAGCTGTCGGTATCGTCGCTCCGCGATATCACGCATGGCAGATTTCAGCCGGTGATCGGAGAAAGTGACGAGCTTGTGGCCGCGGATGTCGAGCGCGTCGTCGTCTGCGCGGGTAAGGTCTATTTTGACCTGCTCGAGCAGCGCCGCGCGGACAAACTCAAGAACGTCGCGCTGGTCCGCATCGAACAGCTCTATCCTTTTCCGACCGATGAGTATCTGGCGGCTGTCGATCACTATCCGAATGCCCGCGAGGTTGTGTGGTGCCAGGAAGAGCCGCAGAATCAGGGCAGCTGGTATCAGATCCGCCATCGTCTGCAGGAAGGATTGTCGCCGTCGCACACTCTCCTTTATGCCGGACGTCCCGGCGCGGCAGCTCCCGCTTGCGGCATCTATCAATTGCATCTTGAACAGCAGCACTGGCTCGTCGACGCGGCGTTGAAGGCGACCACGGTGGTCGATAGCGCGCGCGATACGCAACGCTTGAGCGTCAAGGCTCTCAGGAAAATGTCATGAGCATCGAAGTTCGCGTCCCCCAGCTGCCCGAGTCGGTTGCGGATGCCACACTTGTCACCTGGCACAAACGTCCCGGCGATGCGGTCAGCCGCGATGAAAATCTCGTCGATCTCGAGACGGACAAGGTGGTGCTCGAGGTGCCGGCACCGACCGCCGGCGTGTTGCGTGAGATCAAGGTCGGCAATGGCACGACGGTGACCAGCGGCCAGATACTCGCAATTCTGGAGGAAGGTGCCGCGCAGGCGCCGGCCGCCGTGGCGCGAGCTGAGCCTGCCGTGCGCAAGCAAAAGGAAGAGGCGGGTGCGGCGAAACTGGCGCCATCTGCACGCCGTATTGTTGAGGAGCAGAAGATCGATCCGGGCAGCATCAGCGGCTCAGGACGCGACGGCCGGATCACGAAGACCGATGTGGTCAGTCACCTGGCGGCGCAGGCCGCGGCTCCGGCCCCGGCTGCAAGCCCAGCAGCAGACAATATGAAGAAGCCCGCCGCCCCGGTGCACCCGCTCAAGGCGGCGGTGCGCGGCAGCCGCGCGGAGCAGCGCGTGCCAATGACAAGGCTCCGCGCCCGCATCGCCGAGCGCATGGTGCAGGCGCAGGCATCGCAAGCGATGCTCACGTCGTTCAACGAGGTGGATCTGAAAGCCGTGATGGAGCTGCGCACGCGTTACAAGGACAAGTTCGAGAAGCAGCACGGCGCGAAGCTTGGCTTCATGTCGTTCTTCGTCAAGGCGTCCATCGAAGCGCTGCGCAAGTTCCCCGCCGTGAACGCATCGATCGAAGGCAATGACATTGTCTATCACGAGTACTACGACATCGGCGTCGCGGTCTCGACGGACCGCGGCCTGCTCGTGCCGGTCCTCAGGGACGCGGATGCGCTCAGTTTCGCGGATATCGAGAAATCGATCGCCGGGTTCGCGGCCAAGGCGCGGGACGGCTCGATCACCATCGAGGACATCACTGGCGGCACCTTCACGATCACCAACGGCGGTGTATTCGGCTCGCTCATGTCGACGCCGATCATCAATACGCCGCAGAGCGCGATCCTCGGCATGCACAAGATCCAGGAGCGGCCGATGGTGGTTGATGGCGCGATCGTGGCGCGGCCGATGATGTATCTCGCGCTGACCTACGATCACCGCATCATCGACGGCCGCGAGGCGGTGCAATTCCTCGTCGGGGTCAAGGAGACGCTCGAAGATCCCGCGCGGCTCCTCCTGCAACTATAAAGAGACGACCGAAACAAGAGTTTCCCTCTGCGCGTGCGCACAGGGCAGTGTGAGGGTGCACCACCATGGCCGACAACTACGACGTCATCGTGATAGGCGCGGGACCCGCAGGCTATCCTGCCGCCATCCGCGCGGGTCAGCACAAGCTCAAGGCCGCCATCATCGATGAATGGAAGAATCGGGATGGTACGAGTGCCTTTGGCGGCACCTGCCTCAACGCGGGCTGCATTCCGTCCAAGGCCCTGCTCGAATCCTCTGAGCTCTATCACAAGGCGCAGGTCGAGTTCGCGGTGCATGGCATCGGCGTGAGCGATATCTCGCTCGATCTTGCGACGATGCAGAAGCGGCGCGCGAACATCGTGAAGACCATGACGGGAGGCATCACTGCGCTGCTGAAAGGGGCCGGCGTCACGGGCCTGCAGGGTCACGGGAAACTTCTGTCGGGCCGGCGCGTCGAGTACACGGCACTCGACGGCACAAAGAAGGAATTGACCGCCAAGCACATCGTGCTCGCGTCCGGTTCGGTTCCGACGCCTCTGAAGTCGGCGCCCATCGACGGCAAGTACATCGTTGATTCCTGGGGCGCGCTCGAATTCGATGCCGTGCCCAAGCGCCTCGGAGTGATCGGCGCTGGCGTCATCGGACTCGAGCTCGGCAGTGTCTGGAAACGCCTGGGCGCCGAGGTGGTGATCCTCGAGACGCTCGAGCAGTTTCTGGCGATTGCGGATCATCAGCTCGCGAAGGAAGCGCTGCGGCAATTCAAGAAACAGGGACTCGACATTCGCCTCGGCGCGAAGGTGGCCGGCGCGAGTATCGATAACGGCGCGGTCAACGTGAAATACGCCGATGCGTCCGGCGAACACGCGGTTACCGTCGATAAGCTGGTGGTCGCGATTGGCCGGCGCCCGTTTACGCAGGGCTTGCTGGGCGATGGGACCGGCGTGCAGCTCGATGAGCGCGGCTTCATCCAGGTGGATCACGAATGCCGCACGGGAGCCGAAGGTGTCTGGGCGGTCGGTGATGCCGTGCGCGGACCGATGCTTGCGCACAAGGGCAAAGAGGAGGGCTTGATGGTCGCCGACCTCATCGCCGGCCAGTTCTCGGAAGTGAATTACAAGGTGATTCCTTCCGTTGTGTACACCGCGCCCGAGATTGCCTGGGTCGGCCAGTCGGAAGAGCAGGTGAAGGCGGGCGGCAAACCCTACAAGCTCGGTGTCTGCCCTTTCATGGCGAACGGCCGCGCACGCGCGATGGAAGCGCCGGCGGGCTTCGTCAAGATCGTCGCCGACGCGCAGACCGATGAAATTCTGGGCGTGCACATCATCGGGCCCATGGCCGGCGAACTCATCGCCGAAGCTGTCCTTGCGATGGAGTACTCCGCATCCTCGGAAGATCTGCAGCGCACGGTCCACGCGCACCCGACACTATCCGAGGCGTTGCACGAAGCGGCATTGGTCGCCGATAGGAAGGCGATCGATACGATCAATCGATAGGTATCGGCTGCAGCGCTTTCGAGAAAAGTGCCATATCAAGTCAAGCCGAGTACATTACCTGCGTCATTCACGCGGATACAAAGCCAAGGAGATTTCCATGTCGGTAGCCCGAGTCACGGAGATTACCGCGTCGTCGCCGAAGAGCTTTGACGCAGCAATGCAAGTTGGCCTCAAACGCGCGACCAAGACTCTGAAGAACGTCACCGCCGCCTGGATCGCAAGTCAGGAAGTCCAATTAAAGGACGGCAAGGTGGTCGAATATCGCGTCCGGATGAAGGTAACCTTCATTCTTGAGTGAGTTCCCGACCACGCCGCTTGACGCTAGCGCTATTTCTTTTGCTCTCGCTCCAGCGGCTGCCGTGGCTTTTGTTTCTTTTCGCCGGGCGCCGCTCCGGCGGCGCGCGTGTCCACAGACGGCGATTGAGCACCGATGGTGCGCACGTTGCGCGGTTTGTCGCGCTCAGGCGTACGCAATGCTTCGGTTTGCTTAGGCTCCAGCGCTCGACCCGGATTACGCTGTAACTGCGGCTCGCGGACGACAAACGGCACCGTACGTGGCGGCGGTTCACGGCGCACGACAACAGGGCGCTCGATCACTTCCCGCTTGGGCGCAGCCACTTCCCGCTGTGGCGTGGGCACTTCCCGCGTTGGCGCTGGCATTTCTTTCTGCGGCGCTGGCACCTGCCGTGTCGGCGCTGGCACTTCTTTCTGCGGCGTTGGCGCCTGCCGCGTTGGCGCTGGCACTTCTTTCTGGAGCGTTGGCGCCGGCACCTCCCGCTTTGGTGGCACCACTTGCGGCTTCGATGCAGCCGGCGGAGCAGCTCCTGTGCCCGCGACGCTGCGCGTGTTCGGTGCGAATGGGGCGACGTCGCTGAGCCGACCGGTCTTCGAGGCTCTGCGGTCGACTCGGATGGCCGACTGGTGCACCGGCTGCGCATTCACGAACGCCTTGCTCGACACCGCGGTGATCGCACCCGCAATCAAGCGATTGCTGTACTTCACCTGGTTCAGGTCAAACTTGCCTTTCGAGTACTTGTCGTAGACGTTTACGACCGTGGTGTTGTTGATGACCGTATTCGTCGTGTTGACGCGGGTGAAGTAGTTACGGCTCGCACGGTACGAGGGAACATAGACCTCGCGCGGCGCGAGCGGGAACCAGCCGACCGGCGTGCTGCCGGCCGAGACTGTCACGCTCCAACCCTGGCCACCGACAAATGCGACCAGTGCCGGACAATAGATGGGGCGTTCATGGCGCGGGCCTGGGACCCAGCCCCAGCGATGATTGACCGACACCCAGCGTCCATAGTGCGAGGGTGCGAAGCCCCAGCGGGCGTTGTCCACCCACGTCCATCCCCACGGCTCGATCCATACCCAGCGGCCATCGCTGTACGGGGCCCAACTCGTCACGACGTGACTCGGGAACCAGGTCCACCCATAAGTTGCCTCCTGGGCCCAGCTGCCATAGTCGTCGAGATCGGAGTACCCGACCACGTCGTCGCCGACGTAATTCAACGAGGGCGAGCGGACGAGGCGCTGATCGCGGTCGAGACAGTAGCGGTCGAAGTCGTCCAGACGCGGCAGGTCGAATTCCTCGTAGTTACGCAGGGCTGTGTCACGAAAGAGGACGGCATCGCCGGCACGCAGCGGAAACGTGGCGTGGTTGCCGGCCGCCTCACCGGCGCCTTCCCAGACGACGATGGTCGTGTCGCTGCCGTCCGGGGCGACATCGATGCGATAGCGGCCGGGGCGATCGATATTGAAAGCGAGGGTCGGCGTATCGATCTCATAGGTCTGATCCGGATAGAGACGCCGTACGCTCAGATTGATCGTGCCCTGGGTCACCTGGACCTGGGCGATGCGATCGTCGAGGTCGAGTATCTCGAAGCTCGTATTCTCGTCGAGCCGGATCGCGGCGCTCCCCACTTGCAGCTCGGCGCGGGCATTGCGTTCGGTCCACAGGCGATCGCCGCGCACGAGCGGTCGATTGACCGCGGCTTCGACCCAGTCATCCTCGCCGGCGGGCGAGTAACTGACGTCGCCGTCGTATTGACTCAGTCGCGCGACGCGCTCGGGGGGATCGTCCTGATCCGCGCGTGCCGCGCCAACCGTACAAAAGATAAATAGCAGACCGCTGATGACCGCGAGGCGGTGGGATGTGTGTGACATGGCCGTATTCCAGTCCGGAAGCCAACTACTCCAATTTTTCAACTATGCCCCTGTGATGGCGTGTTGCAATACGCAGTTTCACGGGGTCGACGCATCCGCGTCGACCCGAATCTGCATCGTTCAGGCCGTGTGCTTGCGGTAGGTTCTGCGCATCGGCTTCGGCGTAAAGTCGGTTGCGAGGCTAAGCCTGAGTTTCTGGCCGGCCACGCGCACGTTCTGCAGTTTTGCGATCATCTCTTTGGGCAATCCCGCCGGCAGATCGATGTAGCTGTGATCTTCCCGGATGTCGATCCGGCCAATGCGCGCGCCGTCGAGTCCCGCCTCGTTAGCGATCGCGCCGACGATATTGCCGGGCTTGACGCGATGAACGTGGCCGACTTCGATGCGATAGGTTTCCACGCTGCCGTCGACGGGTTTGCGAGCCGGCCGCTCGGAGCCATGCTCACGGCTGTCCCGCGCGGTGTGTTCGGACGCCGCAGCGGGCGCCGCCTCGGGTCGTTTCAATTTCGCATCGAGCAGCAGCGGCGTGTCACCCTGGGCGATGGCGGCGAGTGCTGCCGCTATTTCGATGATCGGCACATTGTGCTCGCGCTCGTATTGCTCGATGAGCGAGCGAAAGATGTTGGCTTCGCCGGCCGCAAGCCCATCCGTGATGCGCTGCTTGAAGCGCGCGACCCGTTGCTCGTTGACATCTTCGACGGTGGGCAGCTCCATCGGCTCGATTGGCTGGCGGGTGGCGCGCTCGATGATCTTCAGGAGATTGCGCTCGCGCGGCGCGATGAAGAGGATCGCTTCGCCGCTGCGGCCCATTCGCCCGGTACGCCCGATCCGGTGGATGTAGGACTCGGTGCCGTTCGGCATGTCGTAGTTGACGACGTGGCTGATGCGTTCCACGTCGAGGCCGCGAGCCGCGACGTCGGTCGCGACGACAATATCGACCTTCCCGCTCTTCAGGTTCGCTATGGTGCGCTCGCGCACCGGCTGCTCCATATCACCATTCAGTGGCGCGGCCGCAAATCCGCGCGCTTCGAGCTTTTCGGCAAGCTCGACCGTCGACTGTTTGGTGCGCGTGAAGACGAGCATGCCGTCGAAGGGTTCGGCCTCAAGGATCCGGGTCAGGGCGTCGAGCTTGTGCACCCCGCTCACCAGCCAGTAGCGCTGGCGGATGTTCGCCGCCGTCGTCGTCTTGCTCTTGATGGTCACTTCGACCGCAGAACGCATGTGAGTGCGCGCGATACGGCGGATTTCGGGCGGGAGCGTTGCCGAGAAGAGGGCCACCTGCCGGTCCTTGGGCGTTTCGCCCAGAATCCACTCGACGTCGTCGATGAAGCCCATGCGCAGCATCTCGTCCGCTTCGTCGAGAACGAGGTGGCGCAAAGCACCGAGCATGAGCGTGCCACGCTTCATGTGATCCATCACGCGGCCGGGCGTCCCGACCACGACATGCACGCCGCGCCTGAGGCGCGCGAGCTGCGGTTCGTAGCTCTGACCGCCGTAGATCGGCAGCACATGGAAGCCTTTCAGATGCGCGGCATAGCGCTGGAACGCTTCGGCCACCTGGATCGCGAGCTCACGCGTCGGGGCCAGGACGAGAGCCTGCGGGCCGGGCTTGCCGAGATCCAGCTTCGAGAGAATGGGCAGCGCGAACGCCGCGGTCTTGCCGGTTCCGGTCTGCGCCTGACCGAGGATATCCGAGCCCGCGAGCAGATGCGGAATGGTGGCCGCCTGAATGGGCGACGGGGACTCGTAGCCGACCTCCTCGAGCGCCTTCAAGACGGGCGCACTGAGCGCGAGGTCGCGGAAGCTCAGTAACGCGGGACTGGCGGCATTGTCAGCGGCAGGCATGGCGGCGGGCACGGCAGGCACCTTGGGGTGAACGGGGCGCGCATGCTACAGATCTCAGCGGATCGCTGCCGGAATCACTGACCCCAGGCCAGGAGTGGCCGGAACCGGCTTGCCTTGCATGGGTTCCGTGTCCGTGAAGCCTGTGCGAGCATCAAGCTCGACGTGCATTGCCAGCAGACGCCCTTCCAGCAACGCTCGCAGCGCTTCAGTTGCGGCGGCATCCATCTTCGGTGCGACTTCGATCGGCTCACCGATCAGGATCCGCACTTGCGCCCCGCGCCGTGGAAACACCGTGCGATCCCAGGATTTCTGCCAGATCCGTCCACCGGCACTCGAGGCGGCAACCGGCAGCAGGAGGCCACCGCATTTCTGCGCGAGCGTGATCGTGCCAAGCTGTGCGATGCCGCGCGGACCGCGTGAGCCGTCGATGGCGAGGCACGAGTTCAAGCTGCGATCATCGCGCTGCGCCTTGATCATTTCCACGAGGGCGCGCGCGCCGCCGCCGCCGGATGAGCCGCGCGCCACGCGAAAGCCGAGCGCTTCCTCGACACGCGCCATTGCTTCGCCGTCGCGGCTCTGCGAACACATCAGGATCCAGCGGCCGCGCTGCGGCAGGCTGAAGAAATAGAGGAGTTGAAAAGTGCGCGCATGCAGAAACGCGCCAACCACCGGTCGGCCGCCGGCGAGTAATCGCGTCAACACCGCTTCGTTCTCGATGACGTAGTGCCAGGAACGGCCGAGTCCGCGATAAAACCAGGCCGCGATCGGGGGTACGACGTGCCGCAGCAGCCAGCGTCGAACAGGTTTGCGTCGAGATGGCATGGATGGCGGCGCGTCGCAGCGGCTGGCTTCAGCTTTCGGCCGCGCGCTGACTCGACGCCGCGTGCGCGCTCGCAAACTGTCCCGCTGCCATGGCTCCGACAATCGCGAGCTCGCCCGCGAGCGCCACCACGCCGCAGATTTCCGCGAACTTCGTCGCGTGGCCCGCGCCGGCGCAGCCGAGCATGCCGAGGCACTCGCGTGCCGTTGGCAGGGACGTGCCGCCGCCCACGGTGCCGACAATCAGATTGGGCAGCGTAACCGACGCATAGATATCGCCGGCCGTCGTGCGCTCAACGCGCGTGATGGCAGTGACGGCTTCGGCAACGCAGGCAACGTCCTGCCCGCAGGCGATGAAGAGTGCAGCGAGCGCGTTGGCGACGTTGCCCTGCACTCCGACCGAGCCGGTCTGCACTGCGCCGTTGGTGCCCTGGATCCAGGTATATGCGAAACGGTCGGCGCTCGTGCGCCAGTAACGCTCGATCTGCTTGGCAGGGATGCGCACTTCGGCGCTGACATTGCGGCCACGCGCGCCACGAAAGGCAATGGGCGTCGCGCGCTTGTCTCCCGACAACACCGATTCGACCAGCCACGAGCGTGGTTTGACGGGCATGCTCTCGAGGAGCCGAACGCAGATGGCCTGAGCGGCAGCCGTCACCATGTTCTGGCCGGCCGCATCGCCGGTCGAGAATTCCAGCATCAGGTAAACGGTGTTACCGACGATCGAAGTTCTGAGCTCGAGCAGCCTGCAGTAGCGCGATCCGCCAGCCGTTACCTCCTTGAGGCTCGCAAGCTGGGCCGGTAGCCACGCAGCAACGGCACCGGCCTCTCGCAGGTTCTCGAATTCGAAACAGGGCGCACGACCCACCTGCTCGTGGCTGCAAAGCGCGGCGGCGCCGCCGCAGCGATTGATGGCGTTGAACGCGTGCTGGTAGGAAGCGACCAGCGCGCCTTCCGACGTTGCGAGCGGAATGAAGAAGTCA
>Ga0326726_10004756_pt1 | contig 12376 bp, 20 predicted proteins | sample MHFenrmetagenome_2_FD_207603 | JGI IMG/M metagenome (GOLD analysis project Ga0326726, IMG submission 207603) | Lab enriched peat soil microbial communities from Michigan Hollow, Ithaca, NY, United States - MHF15MN | ecosystem: Environmental > Terrestrial > Soil > Wetlands > Peat | place: USA...
CGGGGAGCTCCCGCACTGGTTCTCATCTCCCTGACGTAACTGACGACATATGTCACAGATCCGCCCGATTAGGTTGATCTGCTTGCCTTCTTTCAGGTCCTGTGCAAGGAGTCCGATTGATAGTTTCACATCCTGTTCAAACTCAATCCGGTACCCGCGTTTTCCTGAAATATACTGGGATACCGCAGATGGTGCAATATCCAGCATTCGTGCTGCTTCGACCTGCGATACCCCGCACCTGACAAGCTCGACGGCTATTGCCGCCCGGATCGCGGGAAGGACATCCCAGACAATGTTCTGGCAGGGGGATTTCATTCTTTCACACAACCTTTAAGTTATCACAATTGTGACATAATACATTGCATTCACAATTGTGATTAAAGGTATGGCAGTATGTGTACAATATTCCCTGAAAGCTGATTATCTCCGGAAAAAAAGGAGGATATATTCCGGACAAATCTGCACAACAACCAGCTGTTATCAGCAAATTTCTGAACAGGAAAGAATAATCCTCATATCAGCAAAACAGTCAGGTACCTGGTGAGGTCATGGGTGGAAAACGCATCATCTATATGGATCATTCCGCTACCACCTGCACAAAAAAGGAGGTGCTGGAAGCGATGATACCCTACTACAGCGAACACTTCGGGAATCCTTCATCGATATACAGCATAGCAGGAGATTCGAAAAAAGCTATTGATGCTGCCCGTGAACAGGTTGCGAAGGTGCTGGGCGCGGACCCATCTGAGATCTATTTTACCTCGGGCGGTAGCGAATCCGACAACTGGGCAATCAAGGGTGTGGCATTTGCCAACCGGAAGAAGGGCAACCACATCATTACTTCCGCAATTGAACACCACGCCGTTCTTCATACCTGCCAGTACCTGGAAAAAGAAGGTTTTACGGTTACCTATCTCCCGGTGGACAAGTACGGGATGATTGATCCGGTAGACCTGAAAAAGGCGATAACCGAAAAGACAATTCTCATCTCTGTCATGTTTGCCAATAACGAGATCGGGACTATTGAACCCGTGGCTGAACTGGGGGCCATTGCGCACGATCATAAGATATATTTCCACACTGATGCTGTGCAGGTTATCGGCAACACGCGGGTTGATGTGAAGGAACAGAACATTGATCTGCTCTCCCTCTCCGCACATAAATTCTACGGACCAAAAGGGGTCGGTGCCCTGTATATCAAAAAAGGCGTGAAGATTGATAATCTTATACACGGGGGAGGCCAGGAACGGAAACGGCGCGCCGGGACGGAAAACATTGCCGGTATTGTAGGTCTTGGAAAAGCCATTGAGCTTGCAACAGCAGATATTGATGGGCATAACAGGCGTATAAAGGCCATGAGGGATCGGCTCCTGGAGGGTATTTTTGCTAAGATCCCCTCTACCCGTCTCAACGGTCATCCCGAGAAACGATTACCGGGGAATATCAACATCAGTTTTGAGTTTATTGAAGGGGAATCCATGCTCCTGTTGCTTGACGATGAAGGTATATGCGCGTCAACAGGCAGTGCATGCACATCCGGATCGCTGGAACCTTCCCATGTCCTGCTCGCCACGGGTCTTCCTGTGGAAATATCCCATGGTTCGCTGAGGCTTACTCTCGGGGACATGAACACCGAGCAGGATGTGGATTTCGTCCTCGAGGTATTGCCGAAGGTTGTATCCCGCCTGAGGGATATGTCTCCCTTGTACCAGAAGAGCGGAAAGAATGGAGGCTGCGATGTACAGTGAGAAAGTCATGGACCATTTCAAGAACCCGCGCAATGTCGGCGAGATTGAACATCCCGATGGAGTTGGGGAAGTCGGGAACCCGGTCTGCGGGGATATCATGAAGATTTTCCTGAAAATCGAGAATAATATTATCACCGATGCCAAATTCAAGACTTTTGGCTGCGGTGCGGCGATCGCCTCCAGCAGCATGGCAACAGAACTTGTCAGGGGAAAAAGTCTCGAAGAGGCCTGGGACATATCCAATAAGGCAGTTGCCGAAGCTCTCGAAGGTCTGCCCCCGATAAAGATGCATTGTTCCGTTCTTGCTGAGGAAGGAATTCACAACGCGATCAATGATTACCGGAAGAAACACGGGCTTGAGCCATGGGTCGAGAAGAATCCCCATTCGCATGACCACGGTGAAGATCTTACCTGTGACAAGTAGCCGGTTGCCTGTATAAAAACAAGGAATTTTTGGTGGACAATGTTAACAGAACGCGAACGTGACCGATACAAACGGCAGATGATGCTCTTTGGTGACGAAGGGCAGGAGCTCCTGAAAAAAGCACATATTTTCATTGCCGGGGCGGGCGGGCTTGGCTCACCGGTTTCAGTCTACCTTGCCGTTGCAGGTATTGGCACTCTTACGATTGTTGACAGGGATGTAGTGGACCAGTCCAACCTGAACCGACAGATCCTTCACTATGACCGTGATATCGGGCGGAAAAAAACTGAGTCCGCTGAGGAAAAACTCATGGCGATCAACCCGGATATTACAGTCAGGGTGATTGATACTACCATTGAAGAAAAAAATGCGGGAGATCTCGTGGGTAAAGCAGATGGAATTATTGATGCGATGGATAATTACCCTGCCCGGTACCTTCTTAACAACGTCGCTATCAGGAAGAAAATTCCCCTTTTCCACGGGGCTATTTGCGGATTTTACGGCCAGGCAACCACAATTATACCCGGGCAAACCGCATGTCTTGCATGCATTTTCCCAAAAGCCCCGCCAAAGGAGGTGTTCCCCGTGATAGGTGTGACCCCTGGCTTAATCGGTATGGTCCAGGCGACCGAAGTCTTGAAATATCTTTTAAAAAACGGAGAACTTTTGACAAACAGGCTTTTCATCTGGGATGGAAAGCAGGCACATGCAGAGGAGATCTGCATGGTGAGAGACCCGCGCTGCACTGCGTGTGGTTCCTTGTATGAAACACAGGGGAATAAACGATGAAAGTCAGGGTACGTTTTTTTGCCAGGTTCAGGGAACTTCTCGGCACCGACATTATTGCTGAAGTTGCAGAGCGAACGACTCTTCCCGACCTTATAAAACATGTCGCAGAAAAGAATACAGAAGGGCATAATGCCATCTTTGATGAATACGGACAGTTCCGCGAGTACGTAATATTGATGCGGAACTCCAGACGGATCGACACCGAGGATGCCTCAAAAAATATTGTTGCTGACGGTGATGACATTGCAGTCTTTCCACCGGTTGCGGGTGGCTGAATTTAAGACAGGTGGAGAAATGATCGCTATCCAGAAAGATAACGTCGATATCGGTAAACTGATCGACGGTGCAAAACAACGGAGTACAGGTGCCATTGTAGTCTTTGACGGGATTGTTCGCGATGATGACATCTGCGAGATGGAGCTCGAAGCCTATGAGGACGTCGCACTACAAGAACTCGAAAAGATTGCCAGAGACGCGACAGACCAGTTCAATCTCCTGCACGTCGACATCATCCACCGGATAGGGCGCCTTGCTGTCGGTGAGAATATCCTGATTATTGTTGTCGGAGCAGGGCACCGGGAAGAAGCATACGGGGGATCCCGGTTTATTATCGAAGAGATCAAAGCTGGTGTCCCGATCTGGAAGAAAGAGCTGACGAAGAATGGGGGGCGGTGGGTGCCTGGCGAGCACGGGCATGGCTCGGGTATATCACGGTGATGGAGTCGAAAAAAGTTCCTTTTTTTCATATCGGGTGATTTCATGAAAGATCAAGATGCTCCAGGTGCCGGCACGCTTCACGAAGCGTCTCATCCTTCTTGGAGAACGTAAACCGGAGTTTTGTCTGGCCGCCGCTATGATAAAAGGAACTGCCAGGAACAGCGGCGACACCATTCTTCTCTACGAGGAATCGTGCAAACTCAGTGTCCGTCATACCGAATTCCGAAATATCCGTAAATATATAATAAGCACCTTCAGGCAACTGGCAGCTGAACCCGGCCCGCCGTAGCCCTTCAAAAAGTATCTTTCTTTTCCTGTCATATTCTATCGCAAGGTCCCGGTAATAGGTCTCCGGCAGCATAAGTGCGTTAACACAGGCCCGTTGCAGCGGTGCAGGAGCCCCGACTGTCAGGAAGTCATGGATCTTCCGGATTCGTTCTGTTATCCCGGCAATCGCGAGGGCATACCCAACCCGCCACCCGGTGACACTGTAGGTCTTTGAGAAACTCCCGATGGTGATGGTCCGTTCCTGCATTCCGTCAAGGGATCCAAGGGAAACGTGTTTATTCCCATCATAGAGTATGTGTTCGTATATTTCATCGGTGATCGCGATCACGTTATGATCGGCACAAAGGTCAGCGATGAACGCGAGTTCTTTTTTCGAAAAAACCTTACCTGTCGGGTTGTTGGGGGTGTTGAGTATGATTGCCCGGGTTTTCTTCGTAAATCCGGACTTCCAGGCTTCTTCATCGATTGAAAAATCATCCAAAAGTGACACGAACCGCGGAACTGCACCGGAAATCTGTGCATCCGGACCGTAATTCTCGTAGAATGGTTCAGGTACAACTACTTCATCACCGGGCTGGATAACGGCAAGCATGGATGCCATCATCGCTTCTGTTGAACCGCAGGTGACAGTGATTTCGGATTCCGGGTTAAAGTCCATCCGGTTATACTCTTTCACTCTCTGTGCAAGTGCTTCCCGGAGATCCCTGGCCCCCCAGGTGATGGCATATTGGTTGATATCCTCATGCACAGCCTCGCAGGCCGCCGTCTTGAGTTCAGCCGGACAGGGAAAATCGGGAAAACCCTGGGCAAGGTTAATCGCATTGTACTGCAGGGACAGCCGGGTCATCTCCCGGATTACTGATTCGGTGAAATGATCCGCCCTCGATGAATGGGCAGAAAATAAATCTTCCCGGGCATGTACCGCTGATGAGGCGCCCATGACGGGCTTTGCTGGTTTCATCTGGTATAAGGTTGGTGTAAAAAGAAATATAATGAGAGGATATTGTCTTCCTCTTCAGGATTCAATACAATTCGCGCCGGCTCTTTTTCTGCCGAAAAAATAGCCCGGCATATTTTAATTTTCAACCAGATGTATCAGATTCTCCATTACCGTATCGACAACCCAACAAGCCGGGGAACCCTTGTGCGGCGGGCCGACACGAGCACCGGTTCCGTAAAAGGGGAGATCATGACAGACAGAGTTCCTTTAGTTTTGCCCTGGTCTGTATACCCTGATTTCCGAGCTCAGAGAAAAAATGCAATGCCTGCGCCAAAGATGGTCCTGTTTTTTCATCCGTAATTTTTCATCGAGAGTTCGAAAAAAATATCATTCTGTTTTCTGGTGTTTTTCTCCTGCCAGAGCTTTTCGGATAAAGTCCTCATGTGGATGGAAATAGAGATCGTCATGCCCGGTCCAGCGCCCGCATCCCTTCACCACAACAGCAGGAACCCCGTTGTTGCTCTCACCCATGACAAAGTTCGCGATCCCGGCAATCTCGTCCACGACCGCCTCTTCGGTTATCTTCAGGACGTGCCCGAAAAGATCCTTATCCCCCCTGAAATCCCGGATGGCTGGCATCCCGCTCCACCCGATTGCGTTGCCGGTCTGGCCCCTCCTGAACGCTCTCCCGCACGTGTCGGTGATGATGACCCCGATCTCTTTCCCGGTGATGTGCTTCAGCGCCTCCCGGACTTCTCCCGCCGCCTTCATCGGATCGGGTGGCAGCAGGATCACCATGCCGTCTTCGATGTTGCTCTGGTCGACACCCGCCCGGACACCAATATGTCCACCGCCTACTTCAGAGAGTATGAACGGATATTCGAGGATCACGTCCTTTGATGCATCCAGGATCGACTGGAGGAACCGGGGGTCTTCCTTTGTCATTCTTGCGATCCGCTGCGCCCTCTCAGTTGGCGTAATGTCGGAAAGCCGTCTCGTATAGCCTTTCGATTTCGAGTACACTGATGAGGCAATGATGACAATATCCCCATCCTCAATGATGGATCGTTCAGAGATGAGGGCCGCCAGATTATCCCCTGTATAGATCATCGGCAGTCCTTCAACTGGCAGTAGTGTAATTTTCATACCATCCGCTTTGTTCCTTGAAGAAAAATAAGCATCTCTTTTTTCAATCATCACAATCCGAGGAAAAAATTAACCGGTGTCGAGATACCGGTTGAGTATCAGAACCTTTATCCGTTATCACCCTGATCTACAGTGTTAACCAAGTTTTGTATATCCGGTGCATCCCATGCTTGATGAACCCCTGCGGATACTTATTGCAGCTGTCATATGCTGGCTCAACTTCATGACAATTGATCTGATATTCAAACTACCACACAGCGGTGGTGTATCCGGCGCAACCGCGATCGCACGGGAGGTTGAGAAAGGCGGCGGAAACCTGAACGGGGGGTATATGATGGGCAATATCGTCTCCTCTCCAGATGCATCGGCAGGAACCCTGCTTGCGAGTTGTGGAGTATACTGCGCAGGTCTGCCCGGTGGCCTTTTTGCTGCCCTACTTGTGTATATCGGTAACCGGATCTGTTACGATCCTGGGTATGCCGGAACAACCGGCTGTATCTCTGCTACCTTTATTGTATATGGGGCTGTCCAGTCTGGCTGGTTTTCAGCCTCCGATTTCATCGCCGGTATGGTGATTGCAATTCTCACCATCCAGGGAGTATCTTCTGTATATGCAAGCAGGCTTATCGCCAGGCTCTGGAAGGTGCGGTGCCGGTTTATTCCGGGAGGATAAACCATGATTGCAATATATGTCTGCGCTGGGATCGCAGTATATGCGGCAATCCGGATCATTAGTGAACGCAATACGATGCGCAAGCTGCCGTTCCTCAATGTCGTATCGTTTGCAGTCACCGGTATCATCGCACTCCTTATGCCGCACCCGATCACAATTGCGGCAGCTGCAGCGTACTTTGTTGGTTCGACGCTTGAATCAAATGCAATCGCAAGCACATGGGCAGGAGGGATCAGAAAAAGATGAATGAATATATAATGATTGCATGTAGCGCGCTTGTCCTGATTGGCATGACTGCTGCAATCCTTCACCGGGATCCCTTTGACAAACTTATCTCGCTATCAATCCTGATAGCAGGGATATTCCCGTTTATCGTAGACCGGGGATATCTTGATGTAGCTGCTGCAACGGCACTGATCGCACCTCTCTCTACGATCTTTATCCTTATGGTCTGTAAGAAGGAGACTGCATGATCGCGGGATATCCTTCGGAGTTTATCATCGGTCTGCTTGTCCTGCTCGTAGGCACTGTCGCAGCCGCATTTCCCCGCCCAAAAACATACCTGACCCAGCTGATCAACCTTGAGATCCCGTGCTGGGGGTTGCTGCTCGTCATGCTCTCCTATGACGAAGCGCTGGCTCTCTTTACCTTTGGTGCAGTATCGGTGCTCTCCACGTTTATCTATGTAAGGGTTATGCAGAAGATGGAGGCACCCGCATGATCATACGGAAGATCTCGCATGTCTTGTGCGAATACCGCAATATCATGCCACTCTTTGCAGGAGCCTGTGCCCTGCTCTTTCTCGCAGGGATCCTGCTTCTCCCGATTCCGTATGCAGAACACCAGCTCTACACGAAGCATATCGACCGGAACAGCACGCTGGATCCCTACGACCGCGGCGGCCCTCCCTTTGTTCAGGCAACAATCGGATTGCAATACCCTGAGAATTCTCCAAGCGCCGGGTTTGTCACGACCTATCTGACACCGTTCTCCCTCTTCCTTGCTCAAACGACACAACATCTCGGGACAACAATTGTCGCCCACCCCGGTGGCATCCTTGACGAGATCCTTTATAATACACGGGGACTGGATACGGTGGTTGAACCAACGATCCTGTTCATTGCATTTGCGATCGCCTCATACCTCTACCGGAAGGGATGACCATGTGGGGGCAGTACAGTTATGGGATTCTCGTTGTGATGGTCGCAGCGATCGTTGCATTCTTCGCCCTGGCGCGGGAATATGATGACTTTCACAAGTTTCTCCTGCTCGACCTGATCGAGATCCCGTCCCTTGGTGTGATCGCGCTCCTTGGTACTGATCTTGCCGAGGCGCTTGTCCTCCCGGGGCTGACTGTAGGCATTGCTGAACAGCTGGCACTATCGCAGATCTACTGTGTCAAACAGGGGATTAAGGAGAGACCGGTCTCCCGGTTGAACATCGAGGTTGTGGTATTAGGTGATGCACCGCTGATCATCTCAATTTTCCTTGTCGTGTACGGGATCCTGCTCTCAGGCTTTACCGGAGGTGGCGTAGCCGGACTCGGGCTGGTCTACTTCTTTGCATCCCGGGGATACAAAGAAAATCTCAATATGCTGGAGATGGCGAGCGGGATCTCATGGGCATTGTGGATCTTTGCATTCTTCTGTTTCATGTTCCTGCCAGACTATTGGTTTATCGCTCTTATGTGTGCTGCAGTAGGCATTGTGCTGAAAGTGACAGTCAAGATGTCCCTTGTGGGGACCATGTGGGGGGATAACCGTGAGTGATCCCATCGGAGGGGTTCCATACTATATTCTTGAATTCGGTGACGAGCTCGTCTATTTCACTCCTTATACAATCACTCTTTTCCTGCTCGCGCTCACGTTTACTGTTCTTGTCATCATCAGCCGTCCTGAACGTCAGATGGATATCGCCTTTGGCGGGGATGCGTACAGGACAAAGGAAATTTCCCTGACAGAATTGCAGTTCCGCCGATTCATGGCAATTGCCTGCGGGCTGGCCTCAATGGGCGCAATGGTGACAGGGGATATTTTCAACTTCACGCTCTTTACTGCCATGGTCGGGATCACCAATGTCGGAATTGTTGCCGCGGTTAAAAGTCCCCATGTACAGGATGCCGCGTTCCAGTATGGGCTGGTTGCTCTCTGTGCAACGGTCCCTCTCTTTGGGGGAGCAGCTGTGTATGCTGCATCAACCGGTTCCCTCTCCATGATCGAGCTGATGAAAGGTACGCTGCCTGCAGTCCCGCTGATTGCAAAAGCCCTGCTCGTTATCGGTGTTGTGGGGGAAGGGATGGCCCCGTTCTACGCGGCAAAGGCAGAGATGTTCCGTGCGCCGGGTGCACCCTACGTGATCATGTGCTCGCTCTCCTCGCTCCTGATCTTTCTGCGGGTTGTTGAAGTTGTAATGCTGGGGTGATGAGAATGAAGAAAACAGCTGTGGCACGGATTTTCTGGGCGGGGATGGGTATCTGCGTGATCGCATCGGGTTTATACATCATGGGATTGATATCGCTCACCGTCTGTGCAGCTGTGATTGTACCGGTATTTCCGGTCACGGTCATGGCACTCTTTTTCTGGTGGATGGCAGGACAGTCAGGAGGTGACATCCCGTTTATCGGGTACTGACATGATTGCAGAACTTGTCCTCGCCACACTCTTTGGCCTGCTCCTTCTGGGGCTCCACCGGAAACTGATCGCCCGGATCCAGCGCAGGCCAGGTCCGCCGGTCTGGCAGGAGATTCTGCATATGCTCAAGTTCTCCTTCAAGACCACCTGGATTCCCGTAACTGCGAGTTCAACCCTCTTCGTCGCTGTCGTACTGGTTGCCATCGGTATCTGGACTGCAGCTTTTTATGTTCTGGTCAGCGGAGGGAGCCTGCTGGTAATCCTCGGAATTTATATGCTCCACAAAATTGTAGAGCACGGTTTTGGGCTCTCATCAGGATCACCCTATGGCAAGTATGGAGGTGTCCGTTCGGTGATCTCGGCTGCATCGGAGATTCCCCTCTTCGTCAGTGTAGCTGTGATCGCCGTCTACACACACTCGCTGGATCTCGCCACCATCATTCAGTACCAGCAGGTTTCCGGACCGCTGCTCATTACCGTATTTCCCGCGGCCTGCGCAATGTTTCTGGTAATCCTTTCCAAGATGCCGTTCGGGCCGTTCTCCATAGTCGAGGCAAAGGAACTGGTGAGCGGGTATAAGACCGAACATTTCGGTATCTGGCGCGCCGGGCTTGAGATTTGCAATGGCTTGAAAACGTATGTCCTTCTTGGCACATTCCTTACGGTATTCATAGGGTATCTCACACTCCCTGCAATCGTAGTCGGAATGATCATCCTTATTGTGCTCCTTGCCTTTTCCTGTGCGATCACGCCAATGATGTCCCCCTTCGACTCTGTCACCATCCAGACCATGGTAACGGGGCTGATGCTGATCTACGCCGCAACCGTCCTGCTGGTGGTGTGCCCATGATCCGCGAAGCAATCCTCTTTGGTGGTGTCCTGTATATCCTCATTACCATTGCGCAGGTACTTGACCGGCCAATGATATGGGTTGAAGGCGGAGTCGTTTCAGTTGCGCTTGCCGCTGCAACCACATTTTACCTCATGCATGACGGACACAAGCTGCATTCATCGGAAATTATCGCACTCTGGGCTGCAGTCCTGCTGTTTGCAGTCTACAGCTGCCTGAAATACGGGGGAGTAGCATGAGCGAATACCTGTACGAAAATGACCTTGTTTCCCAGAAATACCGGATCCTTGTTTCCCTGCGGCATGATCAGCTCGTGCGGGAGATCGCATCGGAACTTGGAATTCCAGTACAGGAACTGCGAAAATACCTGATCGAGCATCTTGACATGATCCTGCTCGAAAACCTGCCGGCTCGTGCCGAGGCAGCACGAAAGGAGTTTTCACAGAGCGATGAGGTCGCAGCTGCACTTGGGAAAGAGAAATACACTATATATATACCAATCCTTCCTCTTGCTACAATGGATTCCATTTTCCGTGATGTCATCGAACACATACGTACAGGGACACCGGTAGCTGAGGCAGTTGTTTACGGCAGGACGCAGATCCGGGAGGCTCTCAGGCGATGACTATTCTCCAGGCAATAAAAAACAAGGTCAGGGCACGTTCGATTCATGTTTCGTATGTTGACGTAGGTTCGTGCAATGGCTGTGATATAGAAGTGCTCGCCTGCCTTGCACCCCGCTATGATATCGAACAGTACGGTATTTTCGTTCATAATAACCCGAGAGAAGCCGATGTCCTCCTTGTCATTGGAGCCTATACCCCAGGATGGGAGGAGAAGCTTACCATGGTCTGGAATAAGATCCCCCCACCTAAAGCAGCTGTTGCCATTGGAAACTGTCCGATGTCCGGGTGCCTGTTCGATCGCAGAGGATCCTTTGTTGATCCGCCGGTAAAAAAGCATATCCCGATTGCAGCTGAAGTGCCGGGTTGCCCGCCACGTCCCACCGAGATCCTTCAGGCGATTCTCTCGGTTCGTGATTCGGTCTTCGCCAACTGGGAGGAGGAGCACCCATGAAGCGGACGGTGGATGTCAGTATCCCGCTGGGACCCATCCATCCCTGCTTTAAGGAACCCGCCCGCCTCAAATGCGAGGCAAAAGGGGAACGCATTGTCGGTGCAGAAGTCGAACTCGGGTACATGAAGAAGGGAATCGAGCGGATCATGAAAGGACGCCCCTGGCAGGAAGTCATGTTTCTTGCAGAACGGGTCTGCGGGATCTGTTCGGTCATCCATAACATGGTCTTTATCGAGGCAATGGAACAGATCAGTGGTATCACCGTACCGCCACGCGCCGCATACCTGAGGGTGATTGCAAACGAGCTTGACCGGATGCAGAGCCACCTTCTTGCCAACTTCTCGTATTGTTACACCATCGAGCACGAGACACTGGGAATGTACCTGCTCGATCTGCGGGAGCAGGTGATGGATGAACTTGAACGGTTAACCGGTGCCCGTGTCACCTGCGCATATATTATTCCCGGGGGTGTCCGGTGTGATATCCCCCGCCCGGATGCAGAATTGTTACAAGCAGCGCTTGACCGGATCGAGCGGGACCTGCACAGGTATTCGGGGATGTTTGCCGAAGGTCCCATGATCGCACTGCGCAGCCGGGGTGTCGGGATCCTCACTCAGGAAGCAGCACACAGGGCCCATGTTGTCGGTCCGACTGCACGGGCAAGCGGGATCGCGGTTGACTGCCGGGTCAATCATCCTACCTACCGGCACCTCGGGTTTGTGCCGGTCAACCGTCCGGATTGCGATAACTTTGCGCGGATAATGGTCCGGTTCGATGAGGTCTTCCAGAGTATTGGGCTTATCAGGAAATGCTTAACGGATCTCCCCAAAGGGGTTGTACGGGGCGGCGGAGTCTGCAAAGCGGGAGAGACCCGATACAGTGGCGAGGCGCCCCGCGGGGAGCTGACGTACTTTATAAAAAGCGACGAGTTCGGCCGGATCATTGAGATCCAGATCCAGACCCCGTCCATCATGAACATCGAGGCCTGCTGCCACGAGATGATCATCGGAGCAGATTCGATAGCTGACGTCACATCGACGTTTGTTTCTGCTGATCCCTGCATTGCGTGCACGGAGCGGTAACATGGGGCTGTC
>Ga0326726_10004757_pt1 | contig 12375 bp, 9 predicted proteins | sample MHFenrmetagenome_2_FD_207603 | JGI IMG/M metagenome (GOLD analysis project Ga0326726, IMG submission 207603) | Lab enriched peat soil microbial communities from Michigan Hollow, Ithaca, NY, United States - MHF15MN | ecosystem: Environmental > Terrestrial > Soil > Wetlands > Peat | place: USA...
CCCAGCGATCGCTCGCGTCGATCCGGTCGGCGAAGTCGGGCATCGCGCCGAAGCCGTTGAGCATGACGTCCACGAAGTGGCCGGCCGCCGCGGCGCGCAGCCGGTCGGTGTGGTACGACTCGGGCCGACGGAAGCCACGCTGCACCACCATGCCGTCGCCGCTGCCGGTCCGGCCGTGGCAGGGCGCGCAGTAGATATCGAAGCGCTCGCGGCCGCGGGCGACCAGCCGCGTGTCGACGGCGACCGGAAAGATGTCGGCATCGGCGTTTCCGATCCTGCCGGTTTCGAGCAGCGCATCCTCGCGCAGATGCCCCCGGGCGACCGTGCCCGCGACGAGCGGACGCGCGGATCGGTCGTCGTCGAAGAAGGTCGACGCGCGGAGCGGTGGGTACTTGGGTTGATCGTGCATGTCCTGGCGGCAGGCGGAGAATAGACACGCTGCGATCACGATCACGGACGGTAACCACGAAGACACGAAATCACGAAGACGTACACGAAGATCCAGACGTCTGCTGTCGTGTCGGCGCCGGCCGACGCGCTTCGTGCGTCCTTCGTGTCTTCGTGACTTCGTGGTTGATTCAGTCGTCAACGGTGGACACCTCGCGCGGTCCCAGCGTCTCGAGGAAGCGCCGCGTGGCATCGAGGTCGAACTTCCGATCTCTCGCCTCGATGCAGAGAAAGAAGCGGTTCCGGCTCGCAAGCGCGAACCGCGGGACGTTGAACACGGAGTGGTAGGGCATCGGCAGGCCGTTGAGCGCGAGCATGCCGAGCACCGCGGACAGCGAGGCGCCGAGAATGGTGCACTCGAAGGTCACCGGGATGAACGCGGGCCAGCTGTTGAACGGCCGGCCGCCGACGTTCACTGGGTACGCGATCACGGAAGCCCAGTACTGGAGCAGGAAGCCGCTCACGCAACCCACGAGACCGCCGATGAGCACGATGAGCGGCAGCCGGCTGTGGTGCGCGCCCATGGCCTCGTGCAGTTCCTCGATCGGAAACGGCGAATAGGCATCCATGCGCCGGTACCCCTCGGCGCGCGCCTTCGCCGTCGCCGCCACCAGCGCGCCGGGATCGTCGAACTCCGCCATCAGACCGTGAAGCCTGCGCGCCATCACTCCGACTCCGCTTCCACCTTGGCCTCAGGCAGCATCGAGCGCATCTCGAAGATCGAGATCATCGGGAGAAAGCGGAGGAACAGAAACAGCAGGGCCAGGAACAGCCCGATCGTGCCCGCAAACGTGGACCAGTCCCAGAACGTCGGCGAGTACATGCCCCACGACGAGGACAGGAAATCGCGACTCAGGCTCGTGACGATGATGATGAACCGTTCGAGCCACATGCCGACGTTGACCACGAGGGAGATCGCGAAAAGCGCCGCCACGTTCGTGCGCACGCGCCTGAACCACAACAGTTGCGGCACTACGATGTTGCAGAAGAGCAGCGACCAGTACTCGGGCGCATACGGGCCCGTCATCCGATTAATCGGCACGAACTGCTCGTACAGGTCGCCGCTGTACCAGGCGATGAACGCCTCCACCATGTATCCGTAGCCGACGATCAAACCCGTGAGGAGCATCACCTTCGCCATGTTCTGCAGATGGCGCGACGTGATGAAGTCTTCGAGCCCGTACACCGCGCGGATCGGGATGGCCAGCGTCAGCACCATCGCGAAGCCGGAGTAGATCGCGCCGGCGACGAAGTACGGCGGGAAGATCGTCGTGTGCCAGCCGGGAAGAATCGAAATCGCGAAGTCGAAGCTGACGACCGTGTGGACCGACACGACAAGCGGCGTCGCGAGTCCGGCGAGCAGGAGATACGCGGTGTCGTATTGATGCCAGTGCCGCGCCGAGCCGCGCCAGCCCATCGCCAGCATCCCGTAGACGACGCGGCCGGCGCGCGACTGCGATCGGTCGCGCAGCGTCGCCAGATCGGGAATCAGGCCGACGAACCAGAACATGAGCGAGACCGTCGCGTAGGTCGAAACCGCGAACACGTCCCAGATCAGCGGGCTCCGGAACTGTGGCCACACGCCCATCGTGTTCGGGTACGGCAGCAGCCAGTACGCGAGCCACGGGCGGCCGACGTGAAATAAAGGATAGACGCCGGCGCAGGCGACCGCGAACAGCGTCATCGCTTCGGCGAACCGGTTGATCGACGTCCGCCACTCCTGCCTGAGGAGCAGCAGAATCGCGGAGATCAAGGTGCCGGCGTGGCCGATGCCGATCCACCAGACGAAGTTCGTGATTTCAAAGGCCCAGCCCACCGGCTGGTTGTTGCCCCAGATGCCGATGCCTTTGACGAGGAGGTACGTCAGCGACACGAGCAGCAGCATCACGAACAGAAACGCGATGCCGAAACCGGCATACCAGCCGCGCGGCGTGCGCCGCGCGAGCACGATCGAGCTGATCTTGTCGGTGACCGAGCTGAAGGTGTAGCCCGGAGCGATGACCGGCGACGGCTGGTTCGGGTCCACTATCCGGCGAGCTCCGGGTTGACGTTGCGCACGGCGGCCTGATACGTCGTCCGGGGACGTGTGTTGAGCTCGTCGAGCAGCGAGTAGTTGCGAGACAGCGCCTGGAGTCGCGCGACGCGGCTCTGCGGATCGTTCAGGTCTCCGAATACGATCGCCTCAGCGGGGCAGGCCTGCTGGCAGGCGGTCTGGATCTCTCCATCGCGGACGCTGCGGTCTTCTTTCTCCGCGTCGATCCTCGCCTTGGTGATGCGCTGCACGCAGTACGTGCACTTTTCCATCACGCCGCGGCTGCGCACGGTGACGTCGGGGTTGCGCCCGAGCTTGAGGCTCGGCGTGGTCCAGTCCTGGTAGAGAAGAAAGTTGAAGCGCCTGACTTTGTACGGACAGTTGTTCGAGCAGTACCGCGTGCCGACGCAGCGGTTGTACACCATGTCGTTGAGACCCTCCGCGCTGTGAACAGTGGCGCCCACGGGGCACACGACTTCGCACGGCGCGTTCTCGCACTGCATGCACGGCAGCGGCTGAAAGTAAGTCTCGGGCTGATCGATCGGGCCGCGATAGTACGTGTCGATGCGGATCCAGTGCATCTCGCGGCCGCGCAGCACCTGATCCTTGCCGACAACGGGGATGTTGTTTTCGGCCTGGCAGCCAACGACGCACGCGTTGCAGCCGATGCAGGCGTTGATGTCGATGGCCATTCCCCACTTGTAGCCGTCGTACCTGTGATCGGGGGGATAGAGCGTGATGCCGCGCGAGAGCGTGGCTTTGCTCTCCCCGGGGGCCCCGATCCCCCGGTCCTGCGCGCCGTCGCGTCGGAACTCATCGAGCGTGACGGCGCGAACCGGTTCGCGGCCGTCCATGAGGTGGTGATATTGAGTGCAGGCGAGCGAGCCGCGCTGTCCCGTGCGCGCGATCTCGAGGCCGTCGCCGTGCCACAGCGCGTCGGATGTCCGGAGCAGGTTGGCGTTGAACCCCACGCCGGTCCCGAGATGTCCGGCGCGCGTGCGGCCGTGGCCGAGATGAAGCGTCGCGCAGTCGTCGGGGTGGCCCGCGACGACAAACGCCACGCCCTGCACCGTGCGCCCTCGAAACCGCAGCTCGACGACGTCGCCGATGATCTGGCCGTGTTCGCCGCCGGTGGCCGCCGGCTTGTTGCTGAGGCCGAGGCGCGACGCGGTCGCCGTGCTCACGAAGACCGCGTTGTCCCACGTGAGCTTCGTCAGCGGCTTCGGCAGCTCCTGCAGCCAGCCGTTGTTGGCAAACCGTCCGTCGAGGACTGACGGGTCGTTGCGGAATGCGACCTCGAGGCCGGGCGAGGGTGGCGGCCCTGAAAGGGCCGCCCTACGATCTCCGCCGAACCTGACCGTCACCGGCGCAAACGCCGTGTCCGGGATCACGCCGTCGTGCAGCCATCGTCTCCACGCCGCGTCGAAGTCGGCGGCGCCCGACTGGCCGCGCCAGAAGTCGCGCACGAAGTCGTACCCGGAACGCTCGGGCCGGTCGCTCATCGCCGCCAGGAATTCGTGCGCCGTCTTCCCGCCATACAGCGGCGCGATGAGCGGCTGCACGATCGACGCGGTGCCGTCGTACGCTCGAGCGTCGCTCCAGCCCTCCAGAAAGTGGGCCTCCGGCACGTGCCATTGGCACAGCGCAGACGTCTCGTCGTCGTACAGGCTCAGCTGAACCCTCAGCGGGACGTGGTTCATCGCGTCCGCGAATCCCAGATCGACCGGCGCGGTGTAGACCGGATTGCCGCTGACGATGAGGAGCACGTCGACGCGGCCGGCATTCATGCTGGCGACGAGATCCTTGAGCGACTGCACCTGGTCGACGGGGCTGGCTTCGACAGGCTCGGTGTAGACGACCGTCCTGCCGGTGTTGCCCAGCCGCTCGTTGACCGCGTGCGCGATCGCATGAACGGCGGCGGGCTGATGCTCGCCGGCGACGACGAGGCTCGCTCCTCGATGCGAGGTCAGGTCCTTGACGACGGCGTCGGCCCATTTGCGTGTGGCGGGACCGAGGCGATCCGCGATGGCTGCCGCCGCGCCAGCCGGAGCCGCGCCGACACCTTCGGCGATTCTCCACGCGACGGCCTCGACGTCGCTCGGCCGCAACGGCAGTCGATGATCGGCGCGCGAGCCCGTCGGCGTCGGCATGGCCTCGACCGCGTAGAGCCGGTTCATGCGATCGGGGCGGTCCGGATTCCGGCGCCGCGCGAACTCACGCGCGTACCGCAGGCTGCCCGGTCCGCACGCCAGGAAGTCGGCGTCGAGCGCGACGATGACGTCGGCCTGATCGATGCGGTAGTGCGAGCCGACGGGCCGGCCGAAGGCGAGTTGGGCGCCGCGGCTGGCGTTGTGGCGACCCGCCGGATCCCACTGGTGCCACGTCGCGGAGGGAAACCGGCGCAGCAGATCCTGGATTTGCGCCGCCAGCGCCGGCGAGCTGACCGATTCGGTGAGGATCCGCAGTCCCCGGCCGCCGAGCGGTTGTTGCGCGGCCATCGCGGCGCGCATCGCGCCGAGGAACTCGGACCACGGACGGATATCGCCGCGGTTGATCAGCGTCTGCGAGCGATCGGGGTCGTACACGCCGAGGATGGCGGCTTGCGCGAAGACGTCCGACGCGCCGAGGCTGCCCGGATGGGCGGGATTGCCTTCGATCTTTGTCGGCCGTCCCTCGTGGCTCTCGACGAGCAGTCCCGTCGACACGCCGCCAATCGTCATGGCGGTCGCGAAATACAGTGGATCGCCCACTGTCAGGCCGTCAGGCGGCCTCACGTACGGAACGATCGTTTCTGCGGGCTGACGCGTGCAGGCCGTGAAGCCGCCGAGGGCAAGCGAGGCGCCCATCAGCTTCAGAAAACGCCGGCGCGCGACGGGATCGGCGACCGTCTCGATCTGCGAGGGGAACTCGTTGATCAGGTGATCGTGAAAGGCCGGATCGTCCGTGGCTTCGTCCAGCGTGCGCCAGAAGCGGGCGGGAGGCCCTTGGGGAAGCGACGTCATCGACATCCTTACCGGTGGCAGGTGGAACAACTCGTGAGCGACTGGATGCCGTACTCGGCGACCAGACGGCGACCGACCGCGAGTTGATTGGCCGGCGGGACGTAGTCGACGCGAAAGACGGCGTCACGTGGACGCACGAATGCTTCCGGTCGCCGGTGACAGTCGACGCACCACGACATTTGCAACGACTGTTCCTGCCACATGAGCGGCATCCGATCGACCGGGCCGTGACACGTCGTGCATCCGACGCCTTTGCTGACGTGGATGCTGTGATTGAAGTAAGCGAAGTCCGGGAGGTCGTTCACTCGCGTCCACGCGATTGATTGACCCGTGCGGAAGCTGGCGCGAACCGGCTCGAGGAACGCGCTCGTCGCAAAGATCTGCGAATGGCAGTTCATGCACGTCTTCGTCGATGGAATGCCGGCGAACGGCGACTGCTCAACCGACGAATGGCAATACCGGCAGTCGAGGCCGTTGCCGCCGACGTGGCGCTCGTGGCTGAACTGGATGGGTTGTCCGCGCGTCACGTGCGCTTGAGTCACCCAGGACGACCGATTGACCTTGTCGAAGAGGCCGAGGAGGGCGGAGACCGCGAAGAGGGCGCCGAAGATACTGACTTTCGAGATGGTGTTGGTGCTGCGGTGGAAGATTTGCACGAGGCGCCGGCCTCCGGCGGAGCCACGCTGCATAAAGCAGTCCCGAACGGGACCGCCGGTCGAGCGCTCATCTCATGCGTGGAGCGCGCGCAGGATCCTCGCGGCGGCAGGCGAGGTTCGTACGTGAGCACGCCGCGTTCGTACACCTCGGGCCGGTATCAGGGACGCCGTATCTCTGAGCGGCTATGGTCGCGGCTGGAGATTCCACCACAGTTCCGGCAACGGCTCCGGACGCGGCTCGAGTTGCCACGGCTTTGCCACCCACGGTTCGGCCCACCAGGGGTCATACAGTTCCGACCACCACCACGGTGATTCGCCGAACTTTTTCCGGGGCCGGGCAAACTCGGTGTCGGAAGGATCACGCCAATCGAATTCCAAGGGTCTTCTCATGGCGGGCGGTCTGTCCGGAATGCGGACGTCGACGATCTTCGTTTCGTGCGGCTTCAACAACGCCGCCGCTTCGGCCGGACTGGTGCCCACATCAATCCCGGAACAGGCGACGACGAGGCGGTTGATGACGCACGTCCTGCTTTGCGCGCCCGCAAGGGCAGGGGCCGCCAGCACGGCGAATAAGGCGACGATTGACAGTCTCATCCCTCGACTTGCCCGCAAGGCGCAGGCCAGTCGCGACGCGGCCGCTCGTGACACGGAGTCACGATGAAACGCTGACGAGCTCACGGCCGCTCGTGATGGGCCTCAGGCTCTCGAGATTCCTTGTCGAGCCCGTAAGCTCGAAAAAGCGACAAAAGCCTAGGAAAACTGATGGAAATATGATATAATTACTAACGGAGTTTCATTCAGCTTCCAACAAATTCGTCACAGGGAGGACAGTGTGAGACTGGAGACTGAACAGATCGCCTACCGCGATGGCGACGGAAGACTCACTGGGTTTCTTGTGATCGATGCGGAGCGTTCCGGCAAACGGCCGGGCGTTCTCGTCGTGCACGGCGGCGCCGGGCTCGACGACCACGCGCGCGGACGGGCGCGACGCTTCGCCGAGGCTGGGTTCGTGGTGTTCGCGTGCGACATGTATGGCGAAGGCGTGACAGGGAATCGCGAACGGATCGTGCGCCACATCGGCGAACTCCGGACCAGCCGGGGCGCGATCGTTCGGCGTGTACAGGCCGCGTGCGAAATCCTGTTATCGCGTCCGGAGATCGACGGACGCATGGCGGCAGTCGGCTATTGCTTCGGTGGAATGATCGTCCTCGAGTACGCGCGAAGCGGCTCGACGATCAGCGCGGTCGTGAGTGTCCACGGAAGTCTGGAAACGGCCAGTCCCGCCAGGCCGTCATCGATTCGCGCGCGCATTCTGGTCTGCCACGGAGCGCTCGACCCGCACGTGCCGATGTCGCAGGTGACGGCGTTTGCCGAGGAGATGAAGAACGCGGGCGCGGACTATCAGTTGATCGTCTACGGGAACGCGATGCATGGCTTCACGCACGAGACGGCGGCGGGTCAGCAGCCGGGCGTGCTGTATCACGCGCAAACCGACGCGCGCTCATCGGTCGCGATTCAGGATCTGTTCGAAGAACTCTTTCGTTGACGCGGGGGAAACTCGCCATCTGGACGCCGGCCGCCTGTGCAGGCGAGCGAAGGCTGGTGGGCCCCCCGGGGATCGAACCCGGGACACCGTGATTAAAAGTCACGTGCTCTACCACTGAGCTAGGGGCCCCGCAGGCTGGAAAATCTCCTGAAGATATCACACAGTCCGCTCGCGACCGGCGGCAACCTTTCCCGCGGGATGCTCGTATAGAATGTCTATATAAGGAGCGCCATATGCGCGGACGCCGCGCCAGCCTGCTCCAGGGGACGCTCGATCTCCTGATCCTCAAGGCGTTGTCGACCGGCGAACTGCACGGGCTCGGCGTGTCGCGCCGCATCGAGCAGATCACCGGCGGCACCTTTCTCGTCCAGCCCGGCTCGTTGTTTCCGGCGCTTCACCGGCTCGAAGAGGCCGGCTGGCTCTCCGCCGGCTGGGAAGCCTCCGAAAACAACCGGCGCGCGAAGTACTACCGCCTGACGCGGACGGGCCGGCGGCAGCTCGACGAGGAAATCGCCGAGTGGCGCCACATCGCGCTGTCCATCACACGCGCGCTCGACGCTTGAGGAGGACTGATCATGTCAAGGCGATCGCGGATGTCCAGCCTGTGGCGCAACCTTGTGCATCGCCGCCGCATCGAGCAGGATCTCGACGAGGAGGTCCGCGTCGCCTTCGACCTGTGCGTCGAAGAGCGCACGAAGGCGGGCATGACACCCGACGACGCCCGGCGGGCCGCCAGCCTCGAGTTCGGACGGGTCGAAGCCGTCAAGGACGGTGTCCGCGACGTGCGCGCCGGCGCCATCGTCGACGCCATCCGCCAGGACGTCCGTCAAGCGTTTCGGACGTTGACGAGATCCCCGGCCTTTACCGCCGTCGCGGCCTTGTCGGTGGCTCTTGGCATCGGGGCGAACGGCGCGCTGTTCAGCCTCCACGACGCGCTCATGCTGCGGCCGCTGCCCGTGCGCAATCCCGATGCGATCGTCACGATTACGGCCTCCAACCGCGAGGACGAGATCGCCGGCGCCGGCATGGCGTACGCGAACTTCCGCGACTTGCGGGAGCGGGCGCGATCGTTCAACGGCATGGTGGCCACGGCTCTTCAGAGCGTGAGCTTTGCACGGGGCCGCCAGGATGTTCGCGAAATGCGGATCGCGCTGCTCGTGAGCGACGGGTTCTTCGACGCCCTGGGCGTCCAGGCGGCATGGGGTCGAACATTTGCCGCCGACGAGGGGCGTGTGCCCGGGCGCGACGCCGTGGTCGTGCTCGGCTACGACTTCTGGCACAACGTGCTCGGCGGCGATCCGTCGATCCTCAACGCCGCGGTCACGATCAACGGCGTCGATTTCATCGTCGTTGGAATCACGCCGGAAGGCTTCACGGGACTCCATCAATACATTCGCCCCGCCTTTTACGTGCCGTTGACGATGGCGGCGCGTCTCGGCGTGGCCCCGGACAACTGGCGCGAAAGCCGCGCTGACCGGCGCTTCGCGGTGAAGGCGAGGCTGACGCCCGGAGCGTCGCGGGCAGCCGCGCAAGCCGAGGTGTGGGCGATCTGGAAGGAGCTGGAGCGCCAGTATCCGGCCGAGAACGGCCAGCGCACCGTCGCGGTCCGTACCGAGCTCCAGGAGCGGATTCACGGCGACGCGGGCAACGCGATCCTCATTGCGGTCATGACGGTGCTCGGGATCATCGTGCTGGCGATCGCCTGCGCCAACGTGGCGAACCTGCTGCTTGGCCGCGCGCGGGCGCGTGCGCGCGAGACGGCTCTGCGGCTCGTGCTCGGCATCAGCCGGCTGCGGCTGCTGCGGCAATTGGTGATGGAAAGCCTGTTGCTGGCGCTCGCCGGCAGCGTCGTTGGCGTGGCCCTCGCGTACGGCGGTACGAGGTTCCTCGCGTACAGCGCACAGACGATTGTGCCGACGGCCGTGCCGATCGTGATCGATCCGCAGCTCGACCTGCGCATGCTGGCGTTCACGCTGGCGGCGACGGTCGCGAGCGCGATCCTGTTTGGCGTCGCGCCCGCGTGGCAAAGCCTGAAAACGGATCTGGTGCCGGCCCTCAAGAGCGCCGAACCCGGTCGGGCGGTTCGCCAGCGGACGATCGGACGCAACGTGCTCGTCGTGGCGCAGGTGGCGCTGTCGATGATGCTGCTCGTCGCCACGGCCATCATGCTCGACGGTGTCCGCCAGACCTTCCAGATCAATCCTGGATTTCGCAAAGACCACCTGATCATGCTGTCGACGGACACGTCGCTCCTGAGGTACACCCCGGCACAGAGCCACGAGTTCTATCGCACGCTTGTCGAGCGGGCCCGGGCCATGCCGGGCGTCACGTCGGCGGCCCTTGCGAGCGCCATTCCCTTCGGCGATGTCGCACGCTATTTCCCCGAGAAGGCGATACCGGACGGCTATCAATTTCCCAAAGGGGAGGAGAGCGCGCAGGTTCCGGCGGCCGTCGTCGACGAGCACTACTTCGCCACGGCGCGGACGCGGATTCTCAGCGGACGCGCCTTTACCGTGGCCGACCGCGCCGACTCACGCGCCGTCGCGATCGTCAACGAGCAGTTTGCGAGCGTGTACTGGCCCGGACAGAATCCCGTCGGGAAACAGATGCGTCTCGCCGGGAAGGACGGTCGGGTCGAGATCGTCGGCCTGACGGAAACCGGCCGCTACTTCTCCGTTGGCGAGCCGCCCCTGCCTTTCGTGTATTTCCCGTACGCGCAGCGCGAGCAGGCACAGATGACGCTGCTCGTTGAAACGGCGAGTCGCGACGCGACGCCGCTCGCGGCGCCCCTGCGCGACCTGGTCCGCCGCATCGACGTCAACCAGCCCGTATACAGCGTGCAGACGGCTTCGGAACATTACGAGCGGCGAGCGATCGCTCCACGCCTCATGGTGTCGCGAACCGCGGGTGCGATGGGCGTGATGGGGCTGACGCTGGCGCTCGTCGGCCTCTACGGTCTGGTCACGTACTCGGTGGCTCGGCGGACGCGGGAGCTTGGCATTCGCATGGCGATTGGCGCCACCCGCTGGGACGTGGTCAAGATGGTCCTGCGCCAGGGCATGGTGCTGTCGGTGACCGGCATCGTGCTGGGCGCCGCGGGAAGCGTCGCCGTGGCGCGGGTGCTCACCTCTGCCTCAGTCGGCTCAGGCAATCCACCGCTCGCGGTGTATGCCATCGTCCCGCTACTGCTCATCGGGCTGACGCTGGCCGCGAGCTATGTGCCCGCGCGTCGCGCGTCACGAGTGGATCCGTTGAACGCGCTGCGCGCTGACTGAGGGCGAGGCATGGCCGGCACAGTTGAGCACCCGCGCGCAGCGAGGGCCGGCGGAGCGGGTTATACTGTTTCGCCACATGACTAAAGACGCCTCGCGCCTGGTGCTCGTCGTCGAAGACGATGTGTCCGTCCGGCGGCCGCTCGTGAAGTTTCTCGAGATGCATGGCTTCTCGGTGGTCACCGCCGAGACGTCGGACGAGGGCCTCGACGCGCTCGGCAAGAACAAGTTCGTCGCCGCCGTGGTCGATCTCCGCCTCAAGCGCGGCTCGGGCCGCGACGTCGTCGTCTCGACGCCGGCCGATGTGCCGGTGATCATCTTCTCGGGTGTGCCGTCGGAGTCGGCCGAACTCGAGCGCCTGCGTCCGCGGACGCGGCTCATCGAGAAGCCGTACTCGCTGGTGCTGCTCGTCGAGACGCTCGAAGAGATGCTGTCGGAATCGAAAACAACTTAGCCGAGGCTCTAGAGGTGCTAGGGGTTCTAGGGTTCTAGAGGTTCAGGTTCGTCGCCTCCGATTCCGCCGCGGCGTTGGCGGGATTTGAGACTCGAGATAGAGAATCAGTCCTGTCACCGCCTTCCCAGAGCGCGCGCAAAGTCGCTGCATCCTGTCTGTGTCCTCCGCGCTGAAATAGCCACGTTTGAAACCGGTACGGGCACTGTTGTGCGTCTCCATGAGAGACGACCTGGCGATCCGAAGAAAGTTCGCATGATCGGCCGGCAGGAATCGTCCGAAGCCCTCGGCGATGTTTCGCGTCGCGGACGCAGAGGAGTCTCTGATCTGATCGCGGAATTTGAAATCCTTCGAGACCGGACCAGTGTCGGTTAGTGCCACCACCAATGTTTCGAGTTCATCTGCAAGCTGCCAGCAGACAAGATCTTGATAGCGTTTCGCACCGGCCATAGCTCATGAAAATGAGCATGACCTGCGCCACCGTCGCCCTCAGATCCGTAGCACCCCTAGCACCCCTAGCACCGCTAGAACCTTGTTATCGCAGCTTCACCGACACCGACATCCCCTCGCTTCCCGGCCGCACGATCGACGTGGCGAGCGCCGGGTTGTCGCTGATGGCCGACAGAAAATCCTTCATCTCGGTCTGCTTGTTCACGACGTTGTGCGCGAGAAACAGGCCGCGCGGCACGAGGCGGGGGAAGACGAGATCGAGGAAATGTTTGTAGTCGGGCTTCCACGCGTCCAGAAACACGAAGTCGAACGTCCCGGCGATCTTCGGAATCTCCTTGAATGCATCGCCCTGCACGACCGTCACGACGTCCGCCAGACCCGCGCGCCTGATATTGCCGGCCGCCGCTCTTGCGCGGTCGTCGTCGAACTCGATCGTCGTCAGGTGCCCGCCGGTTTCCCGCAGACCCAGACCAATCCAGATCGCGCTGTAGCCGCTTGCACCGCCGATCTCGAGCGCAC
>Ga0326726_10004758_pt1 | contig 12374 bp, 12 predicted proteins | sample MHFenrmetagenome_2_FD_207603 | JGI IMG/M metagenome (GOLD analysis project Ga0326726, IMG submission 207603) | Lab enriched peat soil microbial communities from Michigan Hollow, Ithaca, NY, United States - MHF15MN | ecosystem: Environmental > Terrestrial > Soil > Wetlands > Peat | place: USA...
AATGAGTATTTAGCATGCAGGTATGGGATAGTGACATTTCTCTGATACACCGGATTAAAGGGATTTCATTGAGAATTCAGGATAGCTGGATGGCAATGTCCGGATCCTGTCAGCAGTGGCAGGATACCCCGGATAAAACCATGACAACCCCATATCATGTCGTTAATTTAAAATCCGTAAACCATAAAAGTAAAATTACGAGCGTTAATCCGTGGGATTCCCGCGAGAAGGAGGATCTCGATGGCATTATCTATAACCGGGTCCAGCAATTTCTCAAATGGCGTAAGGAGAGCCATGACATAGATCTCCGCCTGGAAGCATTACTCCCCGCACGGTAACCTTTTTGTTATCCTGACAGGTACGTCCAACACAGTACTCTGCAGATCGTTCGCGTTCTTCACCAGTCCTCTGCCTCCCCATCCGGCGCTAAAATGCCCAACCTCATACCCCTCAGGTTTTGCATCATCCGAACGTTCAGAATGCGCAAATTCCATGAGATTCATGATTATTTAATTATGGGAAAATAGAATCAGGCAATAGGTATGTTATTCCAACCGGATTTCTCAGAGGGATCCTCTTGTTGTTTTTTTTTGAAGACTGATAGATCAACCCCTGCCATTATGTTCCCGGAAATATTCTCTTTCAGCACGAATGCGGAGATATCTCCGGTAAAGATCTTCAGCCTCAGCAACAGGGCTTACCGGTTCCCGCTGCTCCTTCTTTAACGATTTCCGTGTAAGTTTCATGTAAATCTCCTGAAGCTGGCTTGTTTATCTACGTCATTGGCTGCTTTTTCATAACGATAAATTCTGGCAAGGCACCGGCGCATTGCATGATTTTATTAATATATGAGCACAGGTAAACAAACAAGGAAGATCCGAACAAAACACTCCAGAGAGAACACCTTTAGAGGATCTTCCGCTTCTTCATTAAAAATACCAATGGTAATCCAATCTCTTCCGGCCAACCAGATGGATTATGATAATTCTCGTTAGCTCGATCCTTATATCTTTAAATGCCGGCGCTGAAGTATAGCACACAACAGCATGAAGAATATCATCATCAAAGGCGCACGCCAGCATAACCTGAAAAATATCAGTGTCGAGATCCCCCGTGATAAGCTCGTCGTGATCACCGGGGTTTCAGGCTCCGGCAAATCGACCCTTGCATTCGATACGCTTTATGCAGAAGGCCAGCGACGTTACGTCGAGTCACTCTCCACCTATGCCCGCCAGTTCCTCGGCCTCATGCATAAGCCGGACGTAGACAGCATCGAGGGGCTCTCCCCGGCAATTTCAATAGAGCAGAAGACTACCTCCAAAAACCCTCGCAGCACGGTCGGGACTACCACAGAAATCTATGATTATCTCCGTCTCCTCTTCGCCCGCATCGGGACGCCCTATTGTCCGGAGCACAATATCCCGATCGCTTCACAGACACCGGACCGGATAGCCGACCAGATCAGGGCAGAACACCCCGGCATGGTCACGATCCTCTCTCCCATTGTCCGCCAGAAGAAAGGCACGTACCAGCAGCTCCTCCGTGACCTGGACAAAGAGGGCTATACACGGGTCCGGGTGAATAGAAAGATCATCCGTACTGATGAAGAGATCAATCTCGACCGGTACAAAAAACAGGACATCGAGATCGTTATCGACCGGCTGGACTCATCAGACCGCTCACGCCTTACCGAAGCGGTGGAAAATGCCCTGAAGAAATCCGAGGGGCTTATCCTTGTCGTTGACGAAGCAGAAAAAGAATCTACCTACTCGTCGCTAATGGCCTGCCCGGTCTGCGGGATTGCCTTTGAGGAGCTCCAGCCGAGGATGTTCTCGTTCAACAGCCCGTTTGGTGCCTGTGAAGAGTGTCATGGCCTTGGTGTGAAGATGGAGTTTGACCCGGACCTGATCATCCCTGACAGGAACCGCTGCATTGCAGACGGCGCAGTTGCCCCCTACCGCAACCCGATGGATGGCTTCCGGGGGCAGTACCTGTCGACGGTGGCAAAGCACTTCGGGTTTGATGTACTAACACCAATCAAAGACCTGTCTGAGGATCAATATAACGCCCTCATGTTCGGATCATCCCAGCGCATGAAGTTCTCGATGAGCATGAAGAACGGGGATGCCTATTGGTCCCATACCGGTGAATGGGAAGGACTGCTCCCCCAGACCGCCCGCCTGTATGCCCAGACCCAGTCCGATTACCGCAAGCGTGAACTGGAAGGATATATGCGGGTCTTTGACTGCCCGGCATGTAAGGGGAGGCGGCTCAAGGACAAGGTGCTTGCCGTCAGGATTAGCGGGAAATCCATCATCGATGTGACGGATCTCTCGGTCAGCGATTCTGTCGCGTTCTTTGCCCATCTCGATCTTACCGACAGGGAAGTGGAGATTGCAAAACAGATCATCAAGGAGATCCGCTCACGCCTGGAATTTCTGGAAAAAGTCGGCCTTGGTTACCTGACGCTCTCACGAAATGCCGGCACGCTCTCCGGCGGGGAGGCACAAAGGATCCGGCTCGCTACTCAGATCGGATCGAATCTGATGGGAGTACTCTACGTCCTGGATGAACCGTCCATCGGGCTCCACCAGCGGGACAACCGCAAACTTATCGGTACGCTGCGGACACTCCGCGATCTCGGCAACACGCTGATCGTAGTGGAGCATGATGAGGATATGATCCGCTCTGCCGATCACGTGATCGATATGGGGCCCGGTGCCGGGCTCCACGGCGGTGCAGTGGTAGCAGAAGGGACACCCGCCCAGATCGAGAAGAACAAAAAATCCCTCACCGGCCAATACCTAATCGGGGCCAGACAGATCGAGATTCCGGAGAAACGGCGGGAGTCAACAAAGTATATCACGGTGAAAGGCTGCCGGGAGAACAACCTCAAAAATATCAATGTAAAGTTTCCAATCGGGGTGCTCACGGTCATCACCGGGGTCTCCGGGAGCGGGAAATCCACGCTCGTCTACGAAACACTCTACAAGGGCATGATGCAGATTCTTCACCAGTCGCGGGAGCAGGCGGGCAGGCACGACGGTATCATCTTTGACGCGGAGATCGACAAGGTCATTGTTATCGATCAGTCCCCGATAGGCAAAACCCCACGGAGCAACCCTGCGACCTACACCAAGGTCTTTGATGAGATTCGTGCTGTCTTTGCCCAGACAAAAGAGGCAAAGATGCGGGGCTATAAGCCAGGACGGTTCTCGTTCAACATCCGTGGCGGCAGGTGCGAGGCGTGTGAGGGCGACGGGCTGATCCGGATCGAGATGAACTTCCTGCCGGATGTCTATATCGACTGCGAGGAGTGCAAGGGAACACGCTACAACCGCGAGACTCTCGAGGTGAAATACAAGGGCAAATCCATTGCCGACGTTCTTGGCATGAGTGTCGAGGAAGCGATGAAGATCTTCGAGAACATCCCCTCCATCAGGAACAAGCTCGAGACACTTTCCCGGGTCGGCCTCGATTACATCAAGCTCGGGCAGAGTTCAACTACACTCTCTGGCGGGGAAGCCCAGCGGATCAAACTCACACGGGAGCTTGCAAAGCGTGCGACCGGGAAGACCCTGTACCTGCTGGATGAGCCGACCACGGGACTTCATTTTGATGATACGAAGAAGCTAATCAAGGTGCTTGATGATCTTGTCGCGAAAGGCAACACGGTCATCGTGATTGAGCATAACCTTGATGTGATCAAATCGGCTGACTACCTCATCGACATCGGTCCGGATGGCGGTGACGCCGGCGGTGAAATTGTAGCGACCGGGACACCGGAAAACGTGGCGGGTGCAACGAAAAGCTATACTGGTCAGTTCTTAAAACCGATACTCGGGATGGCCTGATTTTTTTGCCGGCGTATTCTTAAAAAAAAATCAACTTTTCTTATCCCGCATGTCTTTTAATGCGGGTTCGATCCGGATCGCCTGATCATATCGGGCAGCTGCCTCATCATGCAGTCCCAGCTTTTCCAGACAGGTGCCCATGGTAAAAAGAGCCTTTGAATAACAGGGAGCAATCACCAGGGTCTGCCTGAGGTATTTCAGCGCACTTTCGGTTTTTCCGAGCCCGTACATCTCCATCGCCTTCTTAAAAAGATATTGTGCCTCGATCGGCACTTCTTTTTTATAGGTATACTTCCATGCCATACCGCACCCCGTCTATATTTGAACTCCGGCATTAACAAGCGACTAAAATATCTGAATAGTTTTATAAATATTAATAGATTTGCACCACCCCATCTGCTGCCGACGTTGCACGACAGGAAAGCTGAGAGCGGGAACAGGGAAGCGTTTGCGGATAAACCCGTGATGGTGTATTCGCAGATCACATCCCTGACTCCTGCTCTTGTTGCAGGACGAACACTCACCCTCCTGCAGCTGTTTGATAGTTGTTACCTCATCCCCATTCCTTATGTTCCATGACTCTGATACACATCAGGGATGATCGATCTAACAGCCCTCCCGGATGATCCCGGATGTTACCTTTTTTCCGATGAAGCAGGTGCGATCATCTATATCGGGAAGGCAAAAAATCTCAGGAAACGGGTGACGAGTTATTTCCAGAAAACCGACCATGGTCCCAAGACCATGAACCTGATAGCCCGTATCGCTTCGGTCAGCATGATGGTGACGAACACCGAGACTGAGGCACTGCTTCTTGAGAACAACTTAATTAAAAAACACCAGCCGAAATACAATATCGATTTAAAGGATGCGAAGCGGTTTGCCTACATCGAGCTGACAAAAGAACCCTTCCCCCGGATCGGCTTTGCCCGGTGGACGAGCACCGCAGATGCGACCTATTTCGGACCGTTTGTCTCCGCAGCAGAACGCGATGCCCTGCTCAGGGTGATAAAGCGGGTTTTCCGCCTTCGTTCATGCAGAAAACTCCCCAGGCGTGCCTGTCTCCGGTACCATATGAAGTCGTGCAGTGCTCCCTGCATCGGGGTGATCAGCGAGGAGGAATACCACACGCAGGTTGAACGGGCGACGGCACTGCTGAAGGGTAAAGGCGGGGAACTGCTCACTTCACTGCGATCGGAGATGGCGGGATACTCGGCTTCCCAAGATTACGAGCGGGCACTTCTCCTCCGCAACCAGATTGGTGCGATCGAACACCTGACCGAACGCCAGCATGTTGAGCGGCCGAAGGAGACGGACCAGGATGTTATTACCTATACGATAGCAGAAGATACGGTCTTCCTGATGGTATTTTCCGTGGAGAAGGGGCTGCTTTCCGGCAAGCAGGAATATTCCTTTGATAACCGCGAGGATTTCTTCGAAGAATTTCTCGTGCAGTACTACGCTGATCGCATGCCGCCCGCAGAGCTGATACTACCTCACGAGGTTGATGAGGCCTTGTCAGGTTACCTTGCGGAGTTAAAGGGCAGGAACGTGCAGGTGACCGTGCCAAAAATAGGCGGGAAGAAAAAGCTGCTCGAGCTGGTGGAGAAGAACATCGAACAGGCATTCCTGAAAAACGAGCTGAAAGTCCGGGACCTTCAGGCAGCTCTCGATCTTCCCGATCAACCGGAAGTGATCGAGTGCTTCGATATCTCTCACCTCTCGGGGACCTCCATGGTTGGATCAATGGTGCAGTTCCGTGGCGGGGTTCCGGACAAGAAGAACTACCGCAGGTTTAAGATTAAAACGATCGAGGGAATCGATGATTTCGCTGCAATTGCAGAGGTTGTGAAACGCCGGTATCACCGCCTTCTTGAAGAGAATACAGATCTTCCCGACCTGATCATCATCGACGGCGGGAAAGGCCAGCTGACCGCTGCCCGGGAAGTTTTGCTGGGTCTTGACCTTGCTATACCCGTGATTGCGATTGCAAAGCGCGAAGAGGAGATATATATGCCCGGCGAGATGCTCCCGCGTCGCCTCGATCCAAAAGGGATGGCGTTGCGCTATGTCCAGGAGATCCGGGATGAGGCGCACCGGTTTGCTATCGCATACCATAAAGTGCTGCGGAGCAAAAAGGCAGCCGGACAGGCAACCCGGTTACGGTGAAAAAAAATCCTCTGTGTGTCCTTAATTCTTCTCGGACAGCGTGAGGGGCTCCTGAGAACTTATGACAGAACCGTCCTCAGGGCCTCTCCGAGACACGGCGGGGCATGAATGTTTTGAGAATGTTTTGTTACTGATCCGCCGCTGGGGCTTCCCTTCGGGGGCGGAGGTATCGCTCCTGAAATGAGAACATCAAGATACTCGTTCATCTGAACACTTCGGTTTTCATTGTTCGGGTGCGAGCTCTCTGTTTCCTGCGTCATATTTTCCCGGTGTTCCCTGCGTGCACTGGCATACCCCAAAAAATATCATGACCTTTCACCTTATACGGAAGCATGGTCATGCATCATTCAGGTTTACTCGTTATCCTGCTTCTTGCAGCAGGTCTTGCTATGGTAAGCGGGTGTACTTCCAGCTCCCCTCCCGTTACCGTGTCCCCCACCCCGACTCCGCCGCTTCCGGCTACCGTGACGACAATGCAACCTCCCGCACTTCAGGACTGCACGACTGACGATGACTGTGTGCCTGCCGAGTGTTGTCATCCAACGAGCTGTATCAACAAGGCGAACAAAGGGGTCTGTACCCTTCTCTGTACGATGAGCTGTGAGGGACCGATTGACTGTGGTGCCGGCAGTTGCGGGTGTGTGAATGGAAAATGCAGTGTGGTTGCCTCCGGGGCATCACTCACGCCGATAAAATACCCGCTGCCATGATCATGCTCCCGTGATATCTATATAAGCGATGAACGTAACGACTGTACATGGCACTATCAACATGGATCACCCTTCAGGTGGTCATGGGCGCAGGAATAATCCTGTTCCTTTGTCTCATCAGCACTGCCGTGATCGGGTTCCTGATCATGAAGGGGAAGGGCAACATTCCGTTTGCCTGGCATGTTAATCTCGCACGGCTGACCATCGCGGTTGCTCTTGTCCATGCAACGTTGGCCATGGTGTGGTTCTTTGGATGGTAAAAAATTATTTCAGGATTTGTCGGAGGTCCGATGTATGAAAAAAATTGTTGCGGTTTTTCTGCTGGTAATCATCCTTATCTCTCTCTCCGGGTGTCTCAGCAGTCCGGTCGTTCGCGAAAGTGCGCAGGGGGCACTTCATTCTCATTATGAATATTCTGTAGGGTGGTCACCAGGACAGGGGTGTTATGAACGGGTGACCGGATACGTGTACAATGCCGGGAACATGTCGTTTGAAGCAGTGCAGCTGAACCTCAATCTGGTCAATACCGGCACCGGCACAATCCGTGACTCGCGATCCATTTTTATCGGTCCCGTGGGTACAGGAGAAACCCGGACGTACGAGACACTCCTTGACGGAGAATGCACGCAGGAGTACCGGGTGGACTTTACGTTTGTAAAATAATTTTTTTCTTTTTGGCACTCATCAGAAAGTGTTATAACACTCTTTGGGGCAGGGTTTTTTTGCTCAACCCCCGCTGCTGCAGACCCTCTCAAACGATACCTCCTGAAAGAATACGCTGGTTAAGGTGAAGAAAAAAAATTCCTTCCGGGCTGGACCCATGTCTTACTCCATCGTTTACAGCGGGAAAGCCCGCCACCCAATGCTCCATGTATCAGATAGTCTCCTGTACGGGTTCATTTAACAGTGTCTCCTGTTAACGTCGTATAACCACGAAGGATAAGGTCAGTACCATTACAGTTTACAGCAGTTTCCCCGGTAGAATCCAGCACTATCCGGAACCTCATAGGGCATACCAGCATCTCTCCACGTGTACCATGATTTATTTTAAGGCAGGAGGCCAACACATTATAAGCACGGAGAGGTGCACAGAGATATTTCCGGGAGATAGTTCCATGTCAGACCAGAACAAGTCCGTACTCCCCTTTGCATTCCTTTCAGCCCTTATTATCCTTACCGTACTGGTAATGCTTGCAGGGTGCTCGGCTTTACCTGGTAAAAATACCACTCCTGAAGTCCCTCCAACATGCTCAGCTGAAACCGGCGTCTGCCCGTTCATCCCGATGTCCGTCAGGATTGAAGCCACCCCGCATATGTACTCACCTCTCATGTCCTCGACCCCCGGTATCAGGCTTACGCCGAATGTCAGCGGGTTTAACCCGGCGGAGGCAGAGTTTGCATGGAATGCAAGTTATGGGCAATTCCTCTCATGGGGCACGACGGATTATACCGTCAGGAGTCTCCCACAACCTGTCGTCAACCACGGGGAAACGATCTACTGGTCGTATAATGAACCGGTATCCGCAACACTTGATCCGGTCATCATCTCGGTCACTGCCCGGAATATATCGTCAGGACGGGTGTTGGGGGATTCGAAAGTGACATTGGGGTGGGAAGGGAATTTTACTGTTATTGTGCAGAAGATCGATTAATCCCTGACCTGCGGTATCGCATATGCTGATGGGCAGTCCAAAACGCAGCATCCACCTGTATTTTGCCTTTATCATTACTTTTAAAATGATCTTCTGCTACATTACCTCACTATGGTACTCAAAGAGAAGATTCTTGACGTTGTGGGAGGTCCCCACCCGGCAGCCGTAGCTACTCTTGCCGGACGTTTACCTGCCGTACGATTTATGGTGCTCAATGGATTTGCGGACATGACCTTCGTCGGGGGCACCATGAAGAGTTCGAAAAAAGTCCAACAGCTCAGTAAGAACCCCAACACTGCTATTGCTATCTGGTCGGGTAAAGAATTCTCCGATCCCTATGTTGAGATCCAGGCAACAGCGGAAATTCATGAAGACCTGGCAACGAAAAAGAAGTATTGGAACCCGATGTTTGAACAGTATTTCAAATCGGTGGACAATCCGGATTTCGTCGTCCTGAAATTTGTTGCCGCGGAGATCGTGTATCACGGGGAGAACATGATGAGCATGGATGTCTGGAAGCGATAATCCACCCTTTTATCCGCAATTTTGTTTTCTCCGGAATGACTAAAAAAAATGGAGAAAAGTCATTCAATACCAGCATAGTGCCTTCCCGCGCCTGCCCTGGTGTATTATTGTTTGACAAAGACAGCATTATTTTCGGTTTTTACCGGATAAGTCCCGAGCGGTCGTGGCGGTCTCTGGTTCTTTGCCGCGGTGAGAATACTACCGGTAAGATCCGTCCACCGCAGGATATGCCCGTCAGAGATATCAAATTGTGAATGGTGCAGCGGGCAGGTCAGGATTGTGCCGGAAAGGGTGCCTTCTGAAAGATCCCCGCCGAGATGAGGACAATATGCATCTGTGCAGTAGTACCTGTCCCTGACCCTGGCAAGCAGGAGATCCTTGCCTTCGAGACGGATCTTTTTCATGCTGCCGTTTTTCAGGTCAGATACTGCTGCGACCTGAATAAATGTGCTCATATACGCATCCTCCGGAATGCATGTTCATGCGGTACCTTCGGATCTGGCAGTTATTGTATAAAAAGGAGGTTTGTCTGAAGGTCTTTTTTGGAGTAACCGCGCCTATCAGTGACTATCACGAATTGGATTCAGAGGTATTAAACTTGAAAAAACAAACACGTTTCAGATTTCGATGGCATTCATTCAGGGAGGTCACCCGCCGCAGGGCCTCTTCGAGGCACAGCGGGGCAAAAAGGTTGTAGAGAGTTTGTTACTGATACGCCGCGGGGCGTCCCTTCGGGACAGTGGCATTCATCCTGCATTGGGATAGAAAGGTATTCCGGTCCCCCGTTATACCTGAATGTGGTCCGGGTGCGAACTCTTTATTGATGTCGTTCCATGAACATGGCATTTCAAGATGTCACCTGTCTCAGGGCTACAGGCTCACGATGAACGGGACCGTGGACAGCTGGTGTTTTTACAAGGGAGCGATTAATCTCTTCTCCAGTCTTAACAATTGAACAGGCGCCCGTGTCTGGGGGTTGAAACAACGTGGTGGGAATGAAAAAAATACCGGGACATTTTCTTCTAACAGCAGGATGTGCAATCATGGTAGTGGCATGGTGTATCATGCCGGTGTACGCTGCAGTATGTGACGGACCGCCCAACGGCCAGTCTTTTATCCTCTTCAGTGGCGGGTGCGACCGCTCCCCTCAGGTTTTACCCTGCACGCAGGGATTCATCATCCCTGCCCTCCCCTCACCCGGCGGGGATTTTCCGACCCAGTATTACCTGGATTTCGGAGACGGCTCATCTCCCTACTACGGCACGGTGGACGGGGTTACGCATACCTACACTGCCCCCGGACAATTTACCCTGAAATACATGGCCGGCACGCAATGCGACCTGTGGCGACAGGGCACCTATGTACTGAATATCCCTGCTCCGGAAAATTATACATCGGTGAACCCTGGTTGTGCCCCCTCACGCCCAATGGCAGGTTTCATCAGTACACCGGTTTCCGGATTTGCCCCGTATACAGTCCGGTTCACCAGTACATCGAGTGATACGGATGCCTATGCGTGGAGATTTGGTGATGGCGGGACATCCCCGGCAGAGAATCCATCCCACACCTACATGACACCGGGAACCTATTCTGTCTCTCTTGAAGCACGTGATTCATGCACGGGGATGGTCAACCGGGCAGACAGACTCAACTACATCACGGTTACTACTACTGCGGGAACACTTTCTCTCTCCTCAACTCCCCCGGATGCTACGGTATTTATTGATAATGTCGTTAAGGGAATTACTCCTGTGACGCTGACAGATACTGCAACCGGCAGTCATACACTCCTGCTTACAAGGGAAGGGTATGATGACTATACCAGGACCTTCATCATAGAACCCTCGACCCCGGCAACAATCAGCGTGACGCTCATAAGGAGCGTCACGGAACCGACAACCCGCCCGTCTTTCTCGTATGGATCGATTGCCCTTACCTCTGTCCCTGCCGGGGCGACAGTAACCATTGATGGCAGGCAGAGTGGCGCGGCACCCGCTGTTATTCCAGATGTACTGCCAGGCAACCATGATGTGTCCCTCTCGCTCCAGGGGTACGATGACTGGAACCAGATGGTCTCGGTCGGATCAGGACAAACAGCTGCGATTAATGCCATCCTGGTAAAAACAGCGGTAAGCACTGGTTCGCTCGCGATAACCTCAGATCCACCGGGGGCTGAGATATACATTGATGACAGCTTCAAAGGGGTGAGCCCGGCAACCATCTCCGGACTTTCCGCAGGGACGCACACTATTTCAGTAAAACTGCAGGATTATACAGATAATTCGACCAGCATTATCGTCACGGCAGGGCAGACCGGAAGATTTCCTGTAGTCCTGCAGAAGATTCATACGTTGTCTGCGATTGATATTCTCCTGGCAGCAGGTGTAGTGCTGATGATTGTCGTGATTGCAGTAGTGGTCATGTTCCGCAAAGATACAAAAAAGGAATAGGTATGCAGGTAACATCCTCTTGGAGCGTCCAGCAGTGAGATGATTTTCCCATGAAAATCATAATGTCAGATATGGTAAAGGATTCTTATCTGCCGATGTGTGATAAACGCTGCCGTCCCTCAATTGCGGTGGATGTCCTGTCAACTAAAAAATCTAAAACCCCCCTGGTCCGCTGTGTTTCGGGTAAGCCCGTCAGCGGGTGACCCTCGTGAAGATGCTTACATCTCCACTTATCTCGCATTCCGTGCATCCAGCTTCACCTTATTGTGGCATCGCGGGCATTGTACCCTGACTGTTTTGCGAGTCCGTTGCAGGCTGGCAACCCTGGAACCAAAATATACCCATGCATGGTTGCAGTGATGGCAGATTGCAAAGCAGCTGGAGGGCTCCATGCACGATTACAGGAAGTCCGTAAATATGAATACGGGTTAAGCGAAGCGTGAAAGTGCTGGAGTCATTTCAATTCAATTCTTTACAGGAACTTGTTGACAGGTTTCGATCTGCATTGGCAGCACCTTCAGGGAAGTTGATAAATAATAGTACCGTATTAAAAAATACCATACATGAAGCGCAGGTTCCTGATATCGGATAGTCTGGATATTGTTGCAATAATTGCCTTTATTGTCGTGTTTTTCCTTTTTTTGCTGTATATACTGCACTATTCCTGGCATTGGTTCTGATAACGAACGTGAACGACGGGAAACTCATGTACCATAAAGGTTCCATAAAAATAAATTCTTATAACAAACACTTCCTGTACGTCAGAGGGATATTCCATGGCAGAATTCCAGAAACCCTGTTGCGATAACAACCATGATGGGATAGAGATGATACGCGTCTGGGCGGACGGGCATGGCAATTCGGTGTACCAATGCCCGACGTGCGGAAGAAAAATGCAGGAAAGAGATGACAACCGCTGACGGTATTAATCGATAGTGACCATTCTTATTTTCATTGACGGTAAGAATACCCTCGTTAAAAATAAAAACCGGTGGTAAGATCCCTGTATATTAC
>Ga0326726_10004759_pt1 | contig 12374 bp, 10 predicted proteins | sample MHFenrmetagenome_2_FD_207603 | JGI IMG/M metagenome (GOLD analysis project Ga0326726, IMG submission 207603) | Lab enriched peat soil microbial communities from Michigan Hollow, Ithaca, NY, United States - MHF15MN | ecosystem: Environmental > Terrestrial > Soil > Wetlands > Peat | place: USA...
GAGAAGACCTGAGCGACGCTGGTCTCGCCTCGGCCGTCGACCTCGAACGGATCCCGGGCGTGGTGGTCGTGTCGCTCGGGCGGCTCGATCGGCCGGCCGTCGCCATGATCGTCCGGACGGCCCGACGCGAGCCCGCCGACCAGGCGTTCATCGACGCGGTCACCGAGGAGTCCGAGGGCCTTCCCCTCTACCTCGTCGAGGCGCTTGCGGCGTCCGACCCGTCCGAGGTCACCATCCGCGGTGGCGTCGAGGGGCTTCTGCGCGACCGGATCGGATCGGTCGGTCAGATCGCGGCCCAGGTCTTGTCGGGCGCCTCGGTGATCGGCCGGTCGTTCGACCTGGCGACCGTCGGCCATACCAGTGGCCGGTCCGACGAGGAGACCATCGAGGCGCTCGAGGAGCTGATCCGACGGGGTCTCGTCCGCGAGGTGCCGGATGGGTCGGCCGGGACCCCCCGCTACGACTTCAGTCACGGACGGTTGCGCGACGCGGCCTACGAAGCGACCAGCCTCGCCCGGCGCCGGTTGCTCCATGCCCGGACCGCCGATGCACTTCGGCTCGACCTGGCCGGCACCGGTCGGGAAGACCTGGCGCGCTGGGCGCTCATCGCCTTGCACGAACGCGAGGCCGGACGACCGGGCCCGGCGGCCGAGGCGTTCCTCGATGCGGCGGACCGAGCCCAGGCAGCGTTCGCGAATCGAGAGGCGATCGACCATCTCCGGTCGGCGATCGCGCTCGGCCGACCGGACGCCGGCGAGCTCCATGGGCGGATCGGCGCGCTGCTCGGTCGGCTCGGCGAATACCCCGCGGCGATCGCTGAGCTGGAGACGGCGGCGGCACTGGCCGACCCGGCTGCGCTCCCGGGCGTCGAGATCTCACTCGGGCGGATCCATCGACGTCGCGGCGATCTGACCACGGCCGCGAGTCACCTCGAGGCCGCCCTGGCGGCGCCGACGCTCGATCCCCCGACCCGCGTCCGTGCGCTCGTCGAGCGGAGCATGGTCGCCCTCCGGGCCGGCGACCTGGCGACCGCCGCCGGGGCAGCCGAGACCGCCCGGACCGGCGCCCAGGCGGACGGCGACCGGCACGGCGTCGGCGTCGCCGAGCGCCTAGTCGGCATGGTCGCCCACGCCCGCGGCGACCATGCGGCTGCGAGGGCCGCACTCGAGCGCAGCCTGGCCCTCGCGTCGGACGATCCGGACCCCATGGCGGCTATCGCGGCGGAGACGGCCCTGGCCCTGGCCATGGCGGCCGACGGCGCCGTGGATGAGGCGATCCGGACGGCGACTGCGGCGATCGAGCGGTGTCGTCTGATCGGCGATCGCCACCTCGAGGCCGCGGTCGAGAACCACCTCGCCGACCTCCTCCATGCGGCCGGGCGCGCGGAGGCGTCGATGGACCACTTGAAACGCGCCGTGGCGCTCTTCGCCGAGGTCGGCGAGCGCGCTTCCGAGCCCGAGCCTGGGATCTGGGCACTGGCCGCCTGGTAGCCCGCCCGTCAGACCTCGATCCGGTAGCCGACCGAGCGGACCGCGACGATCGCGGGCCCGCCGGTCTTGTGGACCTTCGCCCGGAGCCGGGCGATGTGCGGCTTGAGCCAGAGCAGGTCCGGATCCGACTCGGCCGGCCAGCCGGCCCGGACGAGCCGATGGTGGGGGACGACGTCCCCGCCGGCCCGCACGAGCGCCTCGAGCAGGCGGTACTCGGTCGCGGTCAGGTGGAGCACGGCGCTGCCGATCCGCGCCTCGTGGCGACCCGGGTCGATCGTGAGCGGACCGGCCTCGAGCGGTCCACCCCCGCCGGACCCGCCGGCGCCCGCGGCCGCGTCGGCCCGGCGCATGATCGCCGAGATCCGGGCGAGGAGCTCGGCCTTGCCAAACGGCTTCGTGAGATAGTCGTCCGCGCCGATCTCGAGGGCCTTCACCTTGGCCCCCTCGCCGCTCTCGCCCGACACGACGAGGATCGGCACGTTCCCGGCGGCCCGGATCTGGCCGGTGACGCTGAACCCGTCGGGGCCGGGCATCGCGAGGTCGAGCAGGACGAGGTCCGGCGACTCGTCCCGGAAGCGCTTCACGGCGGTCAGCCCGTCATAGGCAGTGATCACCTGGTGGCCCTCGGTCCCGACCAGGGCGGTGATCGCCCCGACCATCGCCGGATCGTCGTCCACGACCAGGATGCGGAGCGGGCGGGAGGTCGGCATCGGCGGCTCCTCTCTCAGACCGCCACGGCGGCCGGCAGGGCGATGACGAAGCGGGCTCCGGCGGGCTCCGCCGGCTCGCACCACAGGTGGGCGCCCATCGACTCGGACAGGCGCTTGGCGGCGAACAGGCCGATCCCCGACCCGCGGGCGGTGTGGGTGTCGCGCCGGGCGTACGGCTCGAAGATCCGCTCGCGCCACTCGGGCGGGATCCCCGGGCCCTCGTCCGACACGGCGATCCGGACCATCCCCTCGACAAGGGTCGTGCCGGCGCTGATCGTCGTCCCGGGCGGGGCGTACTTCACGGCGTTCTCGACGAGATGCTCGACCACCTGGCGCAGCCGCGGCGGGTCGGCCAGGGCGAACCGGCGGACGGCCACGTCGACCGTGACGTGATGATTGCGAAGGAGCGGCCGGAGCCCGCCGACGACCTCCTCGAGGAGGGCCGGGACGTCGACCGGGACGACCTCCGAGCCTCGGTCCTCGAGCGGCCGGACGGAGGCCAGGATCGAGTCGACGAGCCGGTCAAGCCGCTCGATCTGGTCGATCGCCCGGTTGTGCCACTCGTCACGAGCGCGCCGGCGGGCGAGGTCGCGGCTCTCGCGGCCGACGAGCGGTGGCTCCTCGGACAGCAGGTCGGTGTAGGCCCGGACGACGGCCAATGGGGTCCGCAGCTCGTGGGTGACCATCGCGATCAGCTCGGTTCGTGCCTCGTCGAGCGCCTTGAGCGCCTCGACCTGGGCCTCGGCCTCCTGCTGGAGCCGGCCCTTCTCGACGATCCCGGCAAGGAGGTCGGCGATCGCCGACAGCTGGGCGACGTCGGCGTCGCTGAAGTCGCGCGTCTCCTCGGTCTGGATGTTGAGGACCCCGACCACCCGCTCGTGCCACGACAGGGGAACCGACAGCATCGAGGCGATGAACCGGCGCTGGTCGATCCCGCGGACCCACAGGAAGCGCGGATCGTGGCGGACGTCGACGATCCGCATCGGCTGGCGGGACGCGGCGACGCGGCCGGTCACCCCCTCGCCGAACGGCACTCGGGCGCGACCGATCTGGTAGCGGTCGAGTCCGTTGGTTGCGGCCAGGGTGAGCTGGACCCCGTCGCGGTCGAGCAGGTAGAGCGACGAGACGTCGCCGTGGAGGGCATCGCGGGTCTCGTCCACGATCGTCTCGAGCAGCTCGTCCCAGGTCCGGGCGGTCGTCGCGAGCTTCGCGACGCGGTGGAGGAAGCGCAGCTGCTCGAGCTGGCGCTCAGCCGCCGGCCCCCCGCCGGCCGGCCCGTCGTCGGTCCGTACCGCGCGTGCCATGGTCGCCACCATACAAGCCTACGGACGAAGGTGCCGAAAGAAGGTTGCGATCAGGTTGCGACCGGTGGCAGGGACGGTGCTCGGAGCGAGGACGGGCTGGCCCGGGGCCGGACAGCAGGAGACCCGGACGGAGGAGGGTCGGTCCGGGTCTCATGCCTATGGGTTCCCGTCAGACGCGTGCAGATGGGCCTCCGCGTGCGCCTCCGGGACGATCTGGTGCCGGCGGGTCGAGCCGCCGGAGCCGGGTCAGAACCAGCGGCGGCCGGCTTCGAGGCTGAGCGCTATGGCCATGAGCGGCGCGAGGATTGCGCCGATCCGCCATGCCCGCTGAGTCAATCGAGCCATGACCTGTCTCCTGGTCCCGGCCGACGAACGTACCGATCGAGCGCCGGGTCGACCTCGATCACACCCGGAGGCTAGCGGCCATCGGAGCCATCGGAGAACCCTGACGAACGTACGGGGTGGTGCGTCGAGTCATGGCCCGGAAGTACCACGCCGAGCGTGCCCGTCGGCACGGGTCCGGCACGAAGCGGGGCCGGACGGTAGACTCGGGCCGACACCGCGCGTCCCATCCCGGCGTCCCGACCACCCCAGCATCGAGGACTCTGCTCGACCATGCACCCGGCCCGTTTCACCACCATCCTCGTCGTCGGCGGATTCCTGGCAATCGTCCTGGCCGCCTGTTCCAGCGGCGCCGAAGCCGGCTGGACCTTCGCGCCAACGCCGACGCCGACCGCGGCTCCCTCGGTCGCACCGAGCGCGTCGGGCGGAGCATCGAGCGCGCCGTCGGCCGCTCCGAGCGGCTCGACCGCGCCCTCGACCGCACCGTCGGGGGGCACCGGCGGGACCGTCCTCAACCAGGTCGCCAGCGGCGTCGCCTTCCAGACCGCCAGCTTCCAGGTCCCCGCCAACCAGCCGTTCCAGATCGCCTTCGACAACCAGGACTCGGGCATCCCGCACAACATCCAGATCGCCGACAGCGGCGGGGCGATGGTCTTCGAGGGCGACACCGTGACTGGGCCGGGGCAGACCACCTACAACGTCCCTGCCCTGGCCGCGGGGGCCTACAAGTTCAGCTGCAAGTGGCACCCGACAATGACCGGCGACCTCACCGTCGAGTAGCCTCACGACCCCGATGACCGACGCGATCTGCTATCGCGACGCCTACGTCCGATCGGTCGACGCGGCCGTCCGCGCTGTCGAGACGGGGGCTGCCGACGGGTCCGTGCTCGTCGTCCTCGATCGGACCGTTTTCTACCCGGGCGGCGGCGGCCAGCCGGCCGACCGCGGGTGGCTGATCCGCGCGTCGGACGGGCGCACGTGGACCGTCCGGAGCGCGCGCAAGAGCGGCGCCGACATCGTCCACGAGCTCGAGCCCGTCGAGACCGTCGACGCGGCTGAAGCCGAGCCGCCGTCGGTCGGCGACACGCTGACCGTCGACCTCGACTGGGCGCGACGCCATACCCTGATGCGGACCCACACCGCCCTCCACGCCCTGTGCGGTGTCGTCTGGCGCGACTACGGCGCCTCGGTCACCGGCGGGAACATGGAGCCGGGCTCGGGCCGGATGGACTTCGAGTTCGAGCGGATGGGCGGCGAGCTCGTCGACGAGATCGAGGCGAAGGTCAACGTGGAGCTTGCGGCCGGGCGCGACATCCGGGTCAACGTCCTGCCCCGCGAGGAGGCGTTCGCCATCCCCGACCTGATCCGGACGAAGGTCAACCTCCTGCCGCCCGGAATCGAGGAGATCCGGACGATCGAGATCGTCGGGCTCGACCTCCAGGCCGACGGCGGGACCCACGTCGCCAACACCCGCGAGGTGGGCGGGATCCGGGTCACCGGCTACGAGTCGAAGGGCCGGATCAACAAGCGGATCCGGATCGAGCTCAAGGGCGCGGTCGAGGGCGGCTGAGGCCCGGGCAGGTCGTCGACGCGGCGGACGTCATCCGCCCGGGGGTGAGGGAGGCCGACGTGGGCGGCGGCTCCATGCTGCGAAGCCCACGAGGGCCCCGCACAGGACCACGATCCCCAGGACCACCGCCAGCCGCATTTCGTCCGACGTCGTCGTGGAGGTCGCGCTGGGCGTGCCGACCGCGGGCGACGACGCTGGGCCGGACGCCGCTGCGATCGCGCTCGGCGATGGCGTCGGCGTCGCGGTCGGCGGGTACGTCGGTGTCGGCGACGGCGTCGGGGTGGGCGACACTCCCGGGCTTGATGACGGCTTTTCGCTCGGGGGCGCCGGGCCCGTGACGCCGTATCGGGCGATCTTCAGGCCCCACGCCGGGTCGCTGAGGAGCTGGTAGAGCCGACCGTCAGCACCGATACGGATCTCCGAGACGATATCCCCGCCCCCGTATGAGCCCCGGCCGATCGAGAACCGATCCCGGATGCCGCCGCCCGCCGCGAGGCGGACGACGAGGTGCTCCAGGACGTGATTCGGGATGTCCCACACGTCGAACACGAGCAACGGATCCCCGTCGACCATGATGGGGACCGCCTCCAGCGAGAGATCGAGGTCGTTCGAGCTGGTGATCCGCCACGTTCGGCGCAGGTTCCCGCCCTTGGTCGCGACCGCCGCCCGCCAGTCACGCGGCGCGAGCTGGTCCGGTGGAAGCACCTGCGAATGGTCGACGACGAGTCGTCCGCCCCCGGAGATCGGCTGATCGGGACGGACGTTCGCCTCCTGATCGGCGGTCCCAAGCGGGGTGCCGTCCGGGTGGGTGACCGGTGTCCACGGTCCCCAGGGAGTGACAACGGTGTACAGCACGCCGTCCGAACCGAACCGGAGGTGGGTGTTGAAGATGTCGGATGCGAGGTCGGCCCACCACCGCTGTCGACCGTCACGGTCGACAGCGAACAGGCGGCTATCGAACACGCCCGGCTTCACGCCGCGGACGAGGACCGTATGGTCGGGTGCCACCACCAGCTCGAGCGGCGTGTAGTCGAGGGGGATCGACCGGCTCGGTTCCGAGGCCAGGCCGGGCTCCCAGATGAGGAGCCGGTGGTTGGCCGGGTCCGCCACCCAGACCGTTCCATCGATCTCGACATCAAACGAAGTCGGTTCCGCGCACCGTCCCTGGGCCAGGCAAGCGAACCCGACCTCACCTGGTCCGTTGCCAGGGTTCGCTCGGGCCACGATCGCTTCGGGGGACCGCAGATGACCGAACTGATGTTGGGCCAGCTTCACGGTCGAGGGATCATCGAGGATCCAGGTCCGGTAGGGATCGGACGCGCCGGCCGCGGGGATGGTCACCGATCTTCCGGCTCCGGGGATCCGCAGGACCACGTACTCCTCGAGGATAGAGCCCGTGAGGAGCCGGGCCGGTACCCTGGCCCTTAGCTGCGCGCGACCCGGACTCCAGGTCATCCGGAGCCTAGTGAACGAGCGGCTCGAGCCGGCCCGGGCGTACGCGACGCCGGTTGGGCGCTGTTCGTCCAGCACGGCAACGTCGAAGGTCACCGTCTCACCGCGGAGGAGAAGCCTCGGAGGCTCGAACGAGACGTCGAGGGCCGGCACGGCGGCCGCACCCGGAGCGAGCACGCCCAAGAGCAGGGACGCGCCGGTCACGAGCGCCAGCACCCGACTCGCTCTGATGGGTCGCATTCATGCCCCCGCTCCCGGCTATCGTCGCGCCTCCGGCTGCGCGACACGAGAGCCATGGGACGGCAAGTTGCGGGCCGATCGGAGAGCTCTGGCGGCCGCCAACGAGGCTCGCGCGCGATGCTCGAGTCGGTCAACTTCGCCGTCCAGCTCGAACTCGCGATCTGCCTCGGCGAGAACCGCTACGAGCTCGAGCTCGACCTCGGCCCGCCGCTGGGTATGAGCCCCGACGGGATCGTGGCGCCCATCACCGCGCTACCGGACGTCGAGCTCCTCGAGTCGGTCAGCGTCGTCGACTAGACCAGGGGGCGCGGTCATCTCGCACCGATCTTGGGCGGTCCGGTGCGGTCCGGACCATTTAGGTCCGAGCATGAACCGATTAGACTCGGCGTCCTGATGCGCCGGCGGCTCTCACGTCTGTTCGATTCTCCGCTCATCAGGCGGATCCAGTTCTACGCGCGTCGCGCGCGGGGCCAGCTCGATCGACGGTTCTTCGTGACCCTGATCGAGGGGATCCTCGTGATCGTCGTGATCGCCGCCGTGCTTATCACGCTGCTCGAGAAGGACTGGACCCTCGGCGCCTTCGGGACGTCGTTCTACTGGGGGCTCACGACCGTCCTCGGGCAGGGCGATCCGTCCTACATCACCTCGCCGGCCGGCTGGTTCATCAGCTGGCTCCTGATCCTGTTCGGAGTCGCGCTCTTCGGGACCATCACCGGGGCGCTCATCGCCATCGTCATCGACTTCCTGCTCAAGGAGGGCCAGGGAATGGGCGCTTCCGGGTACGTCGGCCACGTCGTGGTGTGCGGTTGGAACACGACCGCCCGCGACCTGATCGCGGAGCTCACGTCGGACGACTACAAGGTCAAGGTGGTCGTCATCGCCCCGCTCGACAAGAACCCCGCCGGGGCGGGCGTGTACTTCGTCAAGGGCGACCCGACCGAGCCCCAGGACCTCGAGCGGGCCGGGATCGAGAACGCCTCCGCCGCGCTCATCTTTCCGGTCGACGACTCCAACGACGCCGACATGCGCTCGATCCTGACGGTGATTGCGATCGAGTCGATGGCGCCCGCCGTGCGGACCGTGGCCGAGGTCAACAACCCGCGTCACGCCGACCACTTCCGGCGGGCGCGGGTCGACGAGCTGCTCGTGTCGTCCCAGGTCGGCGCTCGCCTGCTCGCCCGATCGGCCCTCTACCCGGGCCTGACCGAGCTCGTCGCAGACATCGTCTCGGGCGGCGAGGGATCCGAGCTGTACCGGGTCCAGATCCCGGACGACTACCTCAACCTGTCGGTCGACGACGTCAGCATCCGGCTGCGGGCCGACCACCGCGCGACGCTCCTGTCGATCAGCCGTGGCGGGCGGGCGTTCGTGAACCCACCGTCCGACTTCCGGATCGAGCCGGGGGACGACGCGGTCGTCGTGGCTGAATCGCTCGGCACGCTCGCGCCGCTCATCCTCAAGCACGACGATGGGACGGGCACCCCGGCCACCCCGATGGCAGTCGAGGCCGACGGGAACGGGAGCGGCCCGACCGCCGAGCGGGCGACACCACCGCCGACGGACCGGATCGTGCCGGTGGCCGCTGCCGCTGCAGCGGTCCAGGCCGTCGCGTCGGGGCCCGCGCCGGCGCCCGGCCCTGCCCAGCCCACTGGCGTACCCGGCTCAGGGCCGACACAGGCGCCGGTCATCGTATCGTCACCCGCCCCCGCCCCCGCCCCTCCAACGATCACGGCCGCCCCGACCGTGGCTCCGGTCGTGCCGCCCACCTCGCCGGGCGGCGCACAGGGACCCACCGTGGCGGTGGCCGACGCGCCGGTCGTGGCGGCCGGTGACTCCATCGCAAATGGCGCCGCCCCGGTCGCCGTCGCCAGCGCGCCGGCGACGGCGGTCGTGTCCGGGGTCGCGGTGCTCGACCCGGCGACCCTGGCTGCGATCCAGGCCGTGGCACAGGCGCAGGCGGCGCCTCCTGTCCAGTACGTGGCCGTCGCGGCTTACCCCGATTCAGCACCACAGGTCATCCCGGTCGCGCCGCTCCCAGCCGCCTCGGCCGAGCCCGACGGAAAGCGGGGCAAGCACAAGAAGAAGCACGGCAAGGGCTGACCGCGTGGGGCGTCAGGCCTCCTTCACCGCCGCATACCAGACCCGTTCGGCGACCTCGGTGATGTCCTCGCTGATCCGGGAGAACCGGCGATACAGCTCGCGCCGGCCCATGACCGCGCGCAGGTCCTCGACCTCGAGCAGCGCGGACATCGCCCGCCGGTAGACCCGCTCGACCTGGCGCTGCGCCTTGACGGCGGCGTCGGCGGCATCGGTCGCCTCGGCCGCGTCCGCCCCGTCCGCGTCGCCGGCGATATGGGCGAACGCCTGCGCCAGCAGGTGGACGCCCTCGGCCAGGAACCCGCACATCGCGACCACCGCCTCGTCGGGCGCCATCGCCATGATCTCCGACTCGCGGACGGCGTCCTTGGCGCCGTTGAGCACGGCGTCGAGGCGGCCGGACATCACGAAGATGTCCTCCGCCCCGATCGGGGTGATGAAGGCCGCCTTGAGGGCGATCCGGAGGGCGCGCTTCTGGGTGTCCGCCTCGTGCTCGGCGTCCCGGACCCGCTGGGCGGCCTCCTCCTCCCCGGAAGCCCACGCGGCAAGGGCATCCATTCCGCGCTCGGTGATCTCTCCCTGCTTGCGGAGCATCCTGAGGACGTCGGGGTTCTCCGGCAGGAACCAAGTCAACCGACGAGCCATGGTCAGCCTCCGGGTACCAGCTTCCAGACCGGCAGGGCGATCGCTGCGATGATGCCTGCTGCGGGCATCGTCGTCAGCCACGCCAGGCCGATCTCGCCGACGATCCCCCAGCCCACGTGCCTCCAGCGCCGCCGCCCGAGCCCGATCCCAACGATCGACGTCGCGACGACCTGGGTGGTGCTCACCGGCGCGCCGGCGATGGAGGCCGCCAGGATGACGCCGGCGCTGGCCGTCTGGCTCACGAGCCCATCGAGGCTGCGCAGCGGGAAGATCCGCCGGCCAATCGTCCGGACGATCGACCAGCCACCGAGGGCCGTCCCGAGGGTCAGGGCGAGCGAGCAGGCGAGCGTGACCCCGATCGGGGTCGACAGGCTGCTCGCCTGACCGCTCGCGACGAGCAGGGCGGCGATGATCCCGACGGCCTTCTGGGCGTCGTTCGAGCCGTGGCTGAACGCAAGCCAGGCCGAGGCGACCCATTGGGCGCCGCGAACCGGCCGCTGGAACCGGACGGTCGCGCGGTCCATCGCCCGGAGCGCGAACCGCTCGAGGGCGAGGGCCACGACGAAGCCGAGGCAAGATGCGAGGAAGAGCCCGATGAGGACGCCGAAGACCCCGGCGAGCTGACCGTTCTGGATCGGGCCCCAGTTGACGGCGTGGAGTCCGTCGTCGAGGAGAGCGGCGCCGACCAGGCCGCCGACGAGCGCGTGGCCCGAGCTCGAAGGCAACCCTCGCCGCCAGGTGATCGTGTTCCAGATGACGGCGCCGGTCAGCCCCGCGCCGATCACCGCGACCGCCTCCTCCGGAGGCACCGTCACGATGTGCGCGACCGTGTTGGCCACAGCGGCCCCGACGAAGAGCGGCCCGAGGAGGTTGAACACGGACGCCATCGCGACCGCCGGGATCGGCCGCGCGGTCCGCGTGCCGACGAGGGTGGCGATCGCGTTCGCGGCGTCGTGGAACCCATTCGTGACAGCGAACGCCAGGGCCATCCCGATGGCCAGGACCAGCGCCACATCGGCCGTCATCGCTCCACCCGCGTATGTCCCGGCCGATCGGCCGGTCGCGCCTGGACCGGGATCAGACCGCCTTGACCGCCGCGGTCAGCGCCTGGAGCCCGTCCTTGGCGTCGGCGAACAGCATCCCGGTCTTGGGATCGGTGTACAGCTCGTTGTCGATCCCGGCGTAGCCACGGCCCATCGATCGCTTGATGACGATGATCGACTTGGCGTGGTCGACGTCGAGGATCGGCATCCCCGACACCGGCGAGCCGGGTCGTCGGGCGGCCGGGTTCGTGACGTCGTTCGCCCCGACGACCAGGGCGACGTCGCAGCGGTCGAACTCCGGGTTGATCTCGTCCATCTCCTTGAGCTGCGGGTAGGGCACGTTCGCCTCGGCCAGCAGGACGTTCATGTGACCCGGCATCCGACCCGCGACCGGGTGGATTGCGTACTTGACGTCGACCCCGCGCTCCTCGAGCAGCTCGGCCAGCTCGCGGACCTGGTGTTGGGCCTGGGCGACGGCCAGCCCGTAGCCGGGCACGACGATGACCGACTGGGCGTAGGCCAGCTGGATCGCCGCGTCGTCGGCCGAGATCTCGCGGACGGTCCCGCCGCCGGCCCCGGCCACGGCGGCCTGGATGCCTTCGCCGCCGCCGAACCCGCCGGCGATGATGTTCAGCACCGAGCGGTTCATGGCGTCGGCCATGAGCTTGGTCAGGATCCCGCCCGACGCGCCGACGAGGGCACCCGAGATGATCAGGACCGGGTTGCCGATGACGAACCCGGCCATCGCCGCCGCGGTCCCGGTGAACGAGTTCAGGAGGCTGATGACGACGGGCATGTCGGCCCCGCCGATCGGCAGGACCATCGTGACCCCGAAGACGAGGCCGGAGGCGACCACGATCGCCAGGATCGCGAGCGTGGCCGAGCTCGACAGGCTCAGCCCACCGGCCGCACCGAGGATGAGGCCGGCGGTCCCGAGGATCGCGATCGCGGCCAGGGCGAAGGTCACGACCCGGCCGCCCGGGATCATGATCGGCTTGCCGGCGATGAGGCCCTGGAGCTTGCCGCCCGCAATGAGCGAGCCGGTGAACGTGACCGAGCCGATGACCGCGCCGAGGACGACGAAGATCGTCGTGTCTACGGGAGCCGAGCCCTCGCCAGTGAGGCGGACGAAGTCGTCGATCGCTACGAGGGCCGCCGCGCCGCCGCCGACCGCGTTGAACAGCGACACGAGCTGCGGCATCGCGGTCATCTTCACCGTGCGCGCCGTGTACAGCCCGGCGCCGCCGCCAATCGCGAAGCCGACCAGGATGATCGCCCAGGCGGTGACGCTGAGCCCGCCTGGTCGCAGGACCAGCCAGGCGAGCGTCGCGATCACCGCGACCGTCATCCCCGACGCGCTCAGGCGGTTCCCGTTGCGGGCCGTCGCCGGCGAGTTCATCTGGTGGAGGCCGAGCACGAAGCACGCGGCCCCGGCGAGCCAGGCGAGGTAGACGATCGTGTAGATCCACTCGAGGGACATC